>Ga0206117_100161_pt1 | contig 106844 bp, 98 predicted proteins | sample 3A5Ametagenome_FD_177997 | JGI IMG/M metagenome (GOLD analysis project Ga0206117, IMG submission 177997) | Enriched microbial communities from leaf-cutter ant dump, University of Wisconsin, Madison, United States - 3A5A | ecosystem: Environmental > Terrestrial > Nest > Insects nest > Nest dump...
CGGGAACGACGGCGGCAGCACCAGCATGTCGTAGCGGCCCCAGCGGTATTCGCCGTAGAGCTTCTCGGCCGCGCCGATCATCTTCTCGGTGTCCTCGAACTCCCTGGCGGCCTTGTTGACCATGGCCGGCTCGGCCCACACGCCCGAACGCGGCGAGATCGGCTCGAACACCAGGTCGCCGGCGGCGATGGCCAGCAGGTAGGACGGGATCGGCTGCGGCATCTTGAAGCTGTAGTCGCCGTCGCGCGCGGCCTTCGGGTCGTTGTCGGCGCTCATCAGCACCATCACGTCCGGGCGGCTGGTGACGTGCGCGCTGTAGGTGAAGCGCACGCTCGGGGTGTCCTGCAGCGGCACCCACGAACGGGCGTGGATCGCCTGCGACTGGCTGAACATGAAGGGCAGCTTCTTGCCCTCGGTCATCGACGGCTCCAGCCACTGCAGGCCCGAGGCGGTCGGCGCGGTGTGGTAGGTGATGCGCACGCTGGCCGGCTGCTGCGGAGCCTGGATGGTCAGCTTGCTGCCGAACACCTTGTCGGCCGGCGCCAGCTCGAACTGCAGCGGCGTGGCGGCGCCGTCGGCGGCCAGCGCCTCGACCTTGGCGATGCTCAGCTCGCGGGTGTCCAGCACCAGCTGCCTGGCCTCCTTGTTTTTCCACTCCAGCGCGTAGGTGGCGGTGCCGCCGATCTGCTTCTGGTCGAAGTCGACCTTCACGTCCAGCGCCAGGTCCTTGATGACGACCTTGTCCGGCTCGGCGTAGGAGCTTTCGTCGTGGCTGCGGCTGACGGTATTCACGGCGGCGGCGGGCTTCTCGGCGACGGGATCGGCAACGGGAGTGGCGGGGTCCTTGGCGCAGCCGGCGGCAAGCGCGACGGCCAGGGGCAGCATCAGGAAGGGTGAACGCATGGGATTCCTAGGGAGCTGAGGAGTGAGTGAAGAGGAGTGAGAAGTGAGAGAAGGCAGAAGCAGAAGCGCGGGCGAAAATCCGCTGTCTCTTGCTCCTCACTCCTCTTCACTCACTCCTAGATCTTGTAGCCGGAATGGATGGCGACGATGCCGCCGCTGAGGTTCTTGTAATGGCAACGGGCGAAACCGGCCTCGCCCATCATCGCCTTGAGCTCTTCCTGCGGCGGATGCTTGCGGATGCTCTCGGCCAGGTACTGGTAGCTGTCGCCGTCGCCGCGCGCGAACAGCCTGCCCAGCGCCGGCAGCACCTTGAACGAATGGAAGTCGTAGATCGGCTTGAACCAGTCGGCGGTGACCTCGGAGAACTCCAGCACCCGCGCCTGGCCGCCGACCTTGAGCACGCGGTACATCTCACGCAGCGCGGCGTCCTTGTCGGTGACGTTGCGCAGGCCGAAGGAAATGGTCACCAGGTCGAAGCTCTGGTCCGGGAACGGCAGCGCCTCGGCGTTGAGCTGCACCCATTCGAACCCGGACACGTGGCCGCGGTTGGTCAGGCGGTCGCGGCCCACCGACAGCATGCCGGCGTTGATGTCGCCCAGCACCACGCTGCCGTCGGCGCCCAGCCGCTCCTTGAGCAGCACGGCGATGTCGCCGGTGCCGCCGGCCAGGTCGAGCACGCGGTCGCCCGGCCTCACCTGCGCGGTGGCCACGAAGTAGCGCTTCCACAACCGATGGATGCCCAGGCTCATCAGGTCGTTCATCAGGTCGTAGTTGTCGGCCACCGACGTGAACACCTGGCCGACAAGCTTCTGCTTGTCCCTGGCCGGCACGTCGCGGAAGCCGAAGTGGGTGGTGCCGCTCTTGTAGGGGGATTCGCTCATGCGCCCGATTATCGCACTCCCGCGCCGGCGGCGCCGCGGAACGGGCCGCTATCATGGCCGGCCACCCGACGGATGCCCGCCCCATGATCGCCACGCCCGACTACCGCGCCCTGCTCGACACCGCCATCGCCGAGGCCCGCCAGGGCCTGGCCGAGGGCGGCATCCCGATCGGCGCGGCGCTGTATCACAACGACGGCCGCCTGCTCGGCTGCGGCCACAACCGCCGCGTGCAGGAAGGCGACCCGTCGATCCACGGCGAAACCGACGCCTTCCGCAAGGCCGGCCGCCAGCGCGGCTACCGCGACACCATCATGGTCACCACCCTGGCGCCGTGCTGGTACTGCTCCGGGCTGGTGCGCCAGTTCAACATCGGCACCGTGGTGGTCGGCGAATCGGTGACCTTCGGCGGCGGCATCGACTGGCTGCGCGACAACGGGGTGAGGGTCATCGACCTGAACGACGCCGGCTGCATCGAGATGATGCGCCGCTACATCGCCGAGAACCCGGACGTCTGGAACGAGGACATCGGCGAATGAAGCAGGGCGGCGGGGCGACCCGCCGGCCACCGGCGCCCGCGGCGCCATAGGCGCGCGCTCTCGGCGGCGCGCCCCGGCATCGCGGGATGTGACCTGGCGCACACCCGGCCGGCGCCGGTCGCGGGCCTGCCACCTGCCTGTCATCGATACAGGCTATGCTCGGTCGTGCAGGGGGGCACTGCCATCGAGGTGACGCGATGCATCTTTCGCCCGTACATGGACGCCATCGGCAATCGCTGCGCCAAGCCGGCGAACGGCTGCGCGCCCACTATGCCCGCCATCACCGCTCCGCCGCGTTCTGGGATGCCTACCAGCAGATCCAGAACGAACTGGCCGACGAATTTCCCGACCACCGCGCCGAACTGTGCAACCGCATGGCCGCCTTCGCCCAGCGTCTGGGCGCGGTGGAGGAGGCGCAGCTGCTGGACGAGCCGCCCCACCGCAACTGAGCGGATGGAGCGAAAAAAGACGCCGGGGCATGCCCCGGCGTCGTCGTTTCAGCCAAGGTGCCGGCGCGTTGCCGGCACCCGGGTCGAAGGGATCACGCCTGCGGCGGTTGCCCGTCGCCGGCCAGGCGCCGGCGGTTGAACAGGCGCTGCACCACCACGAAGAACAGCGGGATGAAGAACAGGCCCAGCAGGGTACCGGCGATCATGCCGCCCAGCACGCCGGTACCGATGGCGCGCTGCGCGCCCGAACCGGCGCCCGAGGCGATGGCCAACGGCAGCACGCCCAGGCCGAACGCCAGCGAGGTCATCACGATCGGGCGCAGGCGGTCGCGCACCGCGTGCATCGTCGCCTCGATCACGCCCGCGCCCTTCTCCAGGTTCTCCTTGGCGAACTCGACGATCAGGATCGCGTTCTTCGAGGTCAGGCCCACCGTGGTCAGCATCGCCACCTGGAAATAGACGTCGCGCTCCATGCCGCGGAAGGTGTTGGCCAGCACCGCGCCGAGGATGCCCAGCGGCGCCACCATCAGCACCGCGGTCGGCACGCTCCAGCTCTCGTACAGCGCGGCCAGGCACAGGAACACGATCAGCAGCGACAGCGTGTACAGCAGCGGCGTCTGCGAACCGGCCTCGCGTTCCTGGTAGGACACCGCGGTCCACTCGATGCTGAAGCCCGGCGGCAGCTGGCTGGCCAGCTTTTCCACTTCCTGCATCGCATCGCCCGAGGCCACGCCCGGCGCCGCCTCGCCCTGGATCTCCAGCGCGGACACGCCGTTGTAGCGCTCAAGGCGCGGCGAACCGTAGTCCCAGTGCTGGCTGGCGAAGGCCGAGAACGGCACCATCTGCCCGGCGTTGTTCTTCACCGTCCACAGGTTGAAGTCTTCCGGGTTCATGCGGAACCCATCATCGGCCTGCATGTAGACGCGCTTGACCCGGCCGCGGTCGATGAAGTCGTCGACGTAGCTCGAACCCCAGGCGGTGGCCAGGGTGCTGTTGATCGCGTCCAGCGACAGCCCGTGCGCGCCGGCCTTGGCCACGTCGATGTCCAGGCGCAGCTGCGGCGTGTCGTCCAAACCATTGGGGCGGACGTTGGCGAGCTTGTCGCTCTTGCCCGCCATGCCCAGCAGCTGGTTGCGCGCGTTGACCAGCGCCTCGTGGCCCTGCCCGGTGTTGTCCTTCAGGAAGAAGGTATAGCCCGAAGCGGTGCCCAGCTCCGGCATCGCCGGCGGCGGGAAGGCGAAGATGAAGGCGTCCTTGATCTGCCCCAGCGCGGCCATCGCGCGGCCGGTGATCGGCCCCACGCCCTGGTCCGCGGTGCGCTCGCCCCAGTCCTTGAGCTTGACGAAGGCCATGCCCGAGTTCTGGCCCATGCCGGAGAAGCTGAAGCCCTGCACCGAGAACACCGATTCCACGGCGTCCTTCTCGTTCTGCAGGAAGTGGTCCTCCAGCTTGTAGATCGACTCCAGCGTGCGCTCCTGGGTGGCGCCCACCGGCGCCTGCACCAGCGCCATCAGGATGCCCTGGTCCTCGTTGGGCAGGAACGAGCTGGGCAGGCGCATGAACAGCAGGCCCATCGCCACCGCCAGCGCCAGGAACACCGCCATGAACCGCCACGGCCGCGCCAGGATGCCGCGCACGCCGCGCTGGTAGGTGGCGCTGGTGCGGTCGAAGCCGTTGTTGAAGCCGTTGAAGAAACGCCCGGCCAGGCCGCGGTGGGCGACGTGGTGCTCGCCCTTCTTCAGCGGCTTGAGCATGGTCGCGCACAGCGCCGGGGTCAGCACGATCGCCACCAGCACCGACAGCGCCATCGCCGAAACGATGGTCGCCGAGAACTGGCGGTAGATCACGCCGGTGGAGCCGCTCATGAACGCCATCGGCACGAACACCGCCGACAGCACCAGGCCGATGCCGACCAGCGCGCCGGTGATCTGGCCCATCGACTTGCGCGTGGCTTCCAGCGGCGACAGCCCTTCCTCGGACATGATGCGCTCGACGTTCTCCACCACCACGATGGCGTCGTCCACCAGCAGGCCGATCGCCAGCACCATGGCGAACATGGTCAGCATGTTGATCGAGAAGCCCAGCGCGGCGAGGATGCCGAACGTGCCCAGCAGCACCACTGGCACCGCGATCGTCGGGATCAGCGTGGCGCGGAAGTTCTGCAGGAACAGGTACATCACCAGGAACACCAGCACGATCGCCTCGAGCAGGGTCTTCACCACGCCCTTGATCGACACCTTCACGAACGGCGTGGTGTCGTACGGGATCACCGCCTTCAGGCCGCGCGGGAAGTTGGCCGCCAGCTCGTCCAGGGTCTTGCGCACGCCCTCGGAGGTATCCAGCGCATTGGCGCCGGTGGCCAGGGTGACGGCCAGGCCCGAGGCCGGCTTGCCGTTGAAGCGGGTGACGAAATCGTAGGTTTCCGCGCCCAGTTCCACGCGCGCCACGTCGCCGAGCTTCAGCATCGAGCCGTCGGCTTCGGTGCGCAGCACGATGTCGCGGAACTGCTGCGGGGTCTGCAGGCGGTCCTGCGCGTTGATGGTGGCGTTGAGCTGCTGGCCCTTCACCGCCGGCGCGCCGCCGAGCTGGCCCACGGCCACCTGCGCGTTCTGCGCGCGCACCGCGGCGGTCACCTCGTCCACCGAGACCCGGTAGGTCTGCAGCTTGTTCGGGTCCAGCCAGATGCGCATGGCGTACTTGCCGCCGAACACCTGGATCGAGCCCACGCCCGGCACGCGGCTGAGCGGGTCGAGCACGTTGGAACCGACGTAGTCGGAGATGTCGTGCTCGTCCATGCTGCCGTCCTCGGACACGAAGCCGACGACGTTGAGGAAGCCCGAGCTGGACTTGGCGACGTTGATGCCCTGGCGCTGCACTTCCTGCGGCAGCAGCGGCATGGCCAGCTGCAGCTTGTTCTGCACCTGCACCTGGGCGATGTCCGGGTCGGTGCCGCTTTCGAAGGTCAGGGTGATGCTGGCCTGGCCGTTGGAGGAGCTGTTGGACGAGAAATAGATCAGCCCGTCCAGGCCCTTCATGTTCTGCTCGATGATCTGGGTCACCGAGTCCTCGACCACCTTGGCCGAGGCGCCCGGGTAGTTGGCCGAGATCGATACCGCCGGCGGCGCGACCTCCGGGTACATCGAGATCGGCAGCTTGAGCATCGCCAGCGCGCCGGCGAGCATGATGATGATGGCGATGACCCACGCGAAGATGGGCCGGTCAATGAAGAAGCGTGCCATGGATGTCTCCGCTTACTGCCTGGCCGCCGGCGCGGCCGGCGCGGCGGGTTTGGCGGCTTCGGCGCCCTTCTCGGTGGCCTGCACCGGCATGCCCGGGCCGATCTTCTGCAGGCCCTCGACGATGACCTTGTCGCCGGCCTTCAGGCCGTCCTCGACCAGCCACTTGTCGCCGATGGCGCGGCTGACGGTGACCTGGCGCAGCGCGACCTTGCCCTCGCCGTCCACGACCATCGCGCTTGTATTGCCCTTGGGGTCGCGGGCGATGCCCTGCATCGGCACCAGCACCGCGTCCTGGCGCACGCCGCTGCCCAGCACCGCACGCACGAACATGCCCGGCATCAGCACCTGGTCGGGATTGTCCACGCGCACGCGCAGGCCGTAGCTGCCGGTGCCCGGGTCGACGCTGACCTCGGAGAACTCCAGCGTGCCCTTGTGGGCGTAGTTGCTGCCGTCCTCCAGCAGGATGTCCACCGGCAGTTCGGACGCGCCCTGCAGGCGGCCGGCGGCCAGTTCGCGACGCAGCTGCAGCAGCTCGGCCGAGGACTGGCTGACGTCGATGTAGATCGGGTCGAGCTGGTTGATCGTGGCCAGCGCGTCGGCCTGGCCGGCGCTGACCAGCGCGCCCTGGGTGACGGTGGACTTGCCGATCTGGCCGCTGATCGGCGCGGTGATGCGGGCGTAGCCCAGGGTCACGTTGGCCGCGTCCAGCGCGGCGCGGGCGGCGCCGACGTCGGCCTCGGCCTGCTTCCACGCGGCCTGCGCGTTCTCGTCGTCCTGCACGCTGATGACCTTGCTCTTGACCAGCTCGCTGCTGCGGCGCGCGGCCAGGCGGGCGGCGCTGGCGCTGGCTTCGGCGCGGGCAAGCTGCGCGCGGGCGCTGTTGGCCTGGGCGCGGTAGGCGGCGTCATCGAGCTGGTACAGCGGCTGGCCCTGCTTGACCAGGCTGCCTTCGGTGAACAGGCGTTTGGCGACGATGCCGCTGACCTGCGGCCGCACTTCGGCCACCTGGTAGCCGGTGGCGCGGCCGGCCAGTTCGCGGGTCAGGGTGACCGGCTCGGCCTTCAGGGTGACGACGGTGACCTGGCCGGGACCGCCGGCCTGCTGCGGGCGCTGCCCGCCGCATGCGGCCAGCGCGCCGGCGACCAGCAGCGACAGGAGGGCGGGGCGGAGAATCGATCGACTCATGGCGGGGAGACTCGGCAGTAAGGAAAGAAGCCAGACGACCCGGCCGGTTCCACTCAGGGGAGCGGGCGGCCAGCGGCGGCGCGCAGGGAAAGCCCGCGCACATTACCGCGATCGGATGACGGAAAAGAGCGCGAAAGAATACATACATGCATGTCTGTTTGTAAATTGCTAGAATTCAGACCGGTTTCACATGGGCTGTGCACAACGGCGCGATGGCACGCAAGAGCAAAGAAGACGCGCAGGCCACCCGCGAGGGCATCCTCGATGCGGCGGTCGCCTGTTTCCACGAACACGGCGTGGTCGGCACCACGCTGGCGATGATCGCCGCGCGTGCCGGCTATACCCGTGGCGCGGTGTACTGGCACTTCAAGAACAAGACCGAAGTGCTGGAAGCGATGATCGAGCGCGACCGCATGCCGTTCGTGCAGCGCCTGCAGCGCACCTACGCGCCGCAGCGGCAGACCCCGATCCAGGACCTGCGCGCCGTCATCCGCGTGTCGCTGGCGGAGCTGGCCGGCGATCCCCGCCAGCGCAGCCTGATGGAGATCCTGCTGCGCTGCGAGCAGTCCAGCGAAAGCCAGAGCATCCAGTCCATGCAGCGCCAGAACTCGCAGGAGGAACTGGACATGGTCACCCGCGCCCTGGAACGGGCGCGCGAACTGGGCCAGCTCCGCCCCGGCGTCGACGCCGCCACCGCCAGCCGCATGCTGCACATCAGCCTGACCGGCGCGCTGTACAACGCCATGGCCCAGCCGGAGGAATACGACCTGGAGCGCGACGGGCTGATGGTGATGGACGTGGTGCTGCAGGCCTACGTGCGCGCCGACGTCTTCCAGCCGGGCGTATACCCGGAAGAAGCAGACAGCGCCGGCTGGGACGCCTGACCCGGCCTCCCCGGTCTGCACCGTTCACGGGCGGGGAATGACTCGCTCCCGCCACATTGATGACTGCCAACTGCACCCCAGTCGCGTACGCGCTCAAATTCCCGATGCCAGGGCCGATACAGGTCGCGACCGGCATGGGGCCGGGAGAGAGGCAGACAGACTGGCGATGGATATACAGCGATACCACCACGACCACGCGCGGATCCTGGAACAGATCGACGCGCTGCGGATGCTGACGCGCGCAGGCGTGCGCGAGAATGCCGAGGAAATCGGCCAACTGATCACCGGTACCGCCAGCCATATCAAGTTTCATCTGGCAGCCGAAGACCAGGTGCTCTATCCGACCCTTGCGCGCAGCGGCAAGGCGGACCTGGCAGCGATGAGTGAACGCTATCGGGTCGAAATGCAGGGACTGGCCGAAGCATTCGCCGGATTCGTCAGGCAATGGCGGGTACCGGCGCGATTGGCCGCCGATCCGGAAGGATTCCGCCGCGACGCCAATACGGTACTGCGGGCGCTGTTCGAACGCCTGCATCGCGAGAACGCCGAACTGTACCCAGCCGCCGAACGCGCCTGACGACACCTGCACGAACAGCAACGGCGCCCTTGGGCGCCGTTTTCGTCGATATGGCCTATCTACAGGATGTAACGGCTCAGGTCCGGGTCCTGCACCAGTTCGCCCAGGTGGCTGTCGACGTAGGCGGTGTCGATGGCGAGGGTCTCGCCGTCGCGGTCCGGGGCCTCGTAGCTGAGCGTGTCCAGCAGCCGTTCCAGCACCGTGTGCAGGCGGCGGGCGCCGATGTTCTCCTGGCGCTCGTTGACCTGGAAGGCGATCTCGGCCAGGCGCTCGATGGCGTCGGCGGTGAAGCTCACCTTGACGCCCTCGGTGGCCAGCAGCGCTTCGTACTGCTTGGTCAGCGCGGCCTTCGGTTCGGTGAGGATGCGCACGAAGTCGTTCTTGCTGAGCGCGCCCAGTTCCACGCGGATCGGGAAGCGGCCCTGCAGTTCCGGAATCAGGTCGCTGGGCTTGGCCAGGTGGAAGGCGCCGGAGGCGATGAACAGGATGTGGTCGGTCTTGACCGTGCCGTACTTGGTGGACACGTTGGAGCCTTCCACCAGCGGCAGCAGGTCGCGCTGCACGCCTTCGCGCGAAACATCGCCTCCACCGACGTTGTCTCCGCGCTTGGCGACCTTGTCGATCTCGTCGATGAACACGATGCCGTGCTGCTCGCAGGCTTCGATGGCGGCGCTGCGGATGTCGTCCTCGTTGACCAGCTTGCCGGCCTCCTCTTCCACCAGCAGCGGGCGCGCGGCCTTGATGGTCAACGTGCGCTTGTTCGACTTGCCGCCGCCGAGGTTGGCGAACATCGAACGCAGCTGCTGGCCCATTTCCTCCATGCCCGGCGGGGTCATGATGTCCATGCTGACGTTGGCCGCCACTTCCAGCTCGATCTCGCGCTCGTCCAGCTCGCCGTTGCGCAGCATGCGCCGGAACTTGATGCGGGTTTCGTTGTCCTGCGCCGACGGCTCGTTGCGCGCGGCCTCCGGGTCGAAACCGATGCCGGCGCTGCGGCGCGGCAGCAGCGCGTCGAGGATGCGGTCCTCGGCCTTCTCCTCGGCCTGGGTGCGCACGCGCACCTTGGCCTGCTCGCGGTACAGCTTGACCGCGGTATCGGCCAGGTCGCGCACGATCTGCTCCACGTCCTTGCCGACGTAGCCGACCTCGGTGAAGCGCGTGGCCTCGACCTTCACGAACGGCGCATTGGCCAGGGTGGCCAGGCGGCGCGCGATCTCGGTCTTGCCGACGCCGGTGGGGCCGATCATCAGGATGTTCTTGGGCATCACCTCGTTGCGCAGCTCGGCAGGCAGCTGCATGCGGCGCCAGCGGTTGCGCAGGGCGATGGCGACCGCGCGCTTGGCGTCGTGCTGGCCGACGATGTGCCGGTCCAGCTCCTGCACGATCTCGCGCGGGGTCATGGTGGCGGAGGAAACTTCGATCTTGTGGGTCATGGGGAGAAACCGGGAAGTGGGAAGGGGGAACAGGGAAGGAAGGTGCATGCGCGCGGAAGGGAATACGGCCAGGGGATCTTCATTCCCCGCTCCCCATTCCCGCTGTCGCCTTACAACTCCTCCACCACCACGTTGCGGTTGGTATAGATGCAGATGCCGCCGGCGATGTTGATCGCCTCGGTCGCCACCGCGCGCGCGTCCATTTCGGTATGCGCCAGCAGCGCGCGCGCCGCGCTCAGGGCGTAGGAACCGCCGGAGCCGATGGCGATGATGCCGTCCTCCGGCTCGATCACGTCGCCGGTGCCGCTGATGATCAGCGAGGTCTCCCTGTCGGCCACGGCCAGCAGCGCCTCGAGCTTGCCCAGCCGCCGCTCGGTGCGCCAGTCCTTGGCCAGTTCCACCGCGGCGCGGGTCAGCTGGCCGTGCTTCTCGAGCTTGGCCTCGAACAGTTCGAACAGGGTGAAGGCATCGGCCGCCGCGCCGGCGAAACCGGCCAGCACCTGGCCGTCGCGGCCGAGCCGGCGCACCTTGCGCGCGTTGCCCTTCATCACCGTGTGGCCCAGCGTGACCTGGCCATCGCCGGCGATCGCCACGTGCTCGCCGCGGCGCACGCAGCAGATGGTGGTGGCATGGAAAACATTCGGGTTCTGGCTGGGATCCATTGGGGCCTCCGGGGTGTCCCGGCAACAATGGGGGCAGCGGCGGGCGGTTCAAGCATCGCCGGTGAAGCCGCCGCGGCTTGATTCAGGTCAACCGGCGCAAGGGCCGGCGGGACGATCATGGCGGCGTGGCCCGGCCACGCGAGGAACGCCGTGATTCCCTACCCGCTGCTGCTCATCGCCCACCTGTCCGCCGCGCTGATGTTCGTCGGCGCGGTGTTCTTCGAAGTGCTGATCCTCGGCAGTGCCCTGGGCCGTGTGCCGGCGGAAACGCGGCGCCGCGTCGAATCGGCCATCGCCCGCCGCGCGCGCCGGCTGATGCCGTGGGTGCTGGCGGTGCTGTACGCCAGCGGCCTGGGCATGGCCTGGCACTACCGCTCGGCGCTGGCGCAGCCGCTGGCCAGCAGCTTCGCGCTGATGCTCACGCTCAAGATCGTGCTGGCGCTGAGCGTGCTGGGCCATTTCGCCGTGGCCATGCGCACGCGCGGCCACGGTGAGCGCGTCGCCCGCCGCTTCCAGCGCATCCACGTCAGCGTGTTCTGCCACATGCTCGGCATCGTGCTGCTGGCTAAGGGAATGTTTTATCTCGGCGCCTGAGCGGCGCGGTCGGCCCGGCACAGGTAGCAGCCATGGCGGGCGCTGTGCAGATGCACGTAGGCGGTGCGCGGATCGTCCAGCTGCAGGCGCAGCCAGTCGGCGGCCTGTCCGCCTTCCATCACCTCGGCGGCCACGATGCAGTCGTCGTGGTCGTAGGCGCGCAGGGAAACCAGGCGCTGCGCGACATAGGGCGGCAGCTCGTTGACCGCCAGCCGCGCCGGCACCGCGTCGCGGCGGATGAATACCGGCCCGCAGGCGCGGTACGGCGACGCCGCCGGCTGGTGCCAGTAGGGCAACAGCAGCAGTTCCTCGCCAATGGCGGCATTGCGCAGGCTGATGCGGCACGGGAAACCACGCGCGCTGTCGGCGATGCGGCGCACCGCGCCATACGCGGCCAATCCGGCATCGTCCAGATCGAACAGGGGGCGCAGCGGCGCGGGATCGATGCCGGACAGCAGAAAGTCGGCCATGGCGAGGCAACGGAAGCGGAACAGGCATGCAGCATGCCGCCGGCCTGGCGCGCCTGCCGGCCATATCCGGACATCGCATTCGGTCCCGTGCCGCGGAAACGCCGGCGCTCAGTCCGGCTCGGCCGGGCTGCGCCGTTTCGCGCGCGGGTGCGCGGCGTCGTAGACCTTGGCCAGGTGCTGGAAATCCAGGTGCGTGTAGATCTGGGTGGTGGCGATGTCGGCGTGGCCAAGCAGTTCCTGCACGCCGCGCAGGTCGCCGGAGGACTCCAGGATGTGGCTGGCGAAGCTGTGCCGCAGCATGTGCGGATGCACGTGCTTGAACAGCCCCTGCCGCTGCGCCAGCTGCCGGATGCGGATCTGCACCGCGCGCTGGCTGATCGCGCCGCCGCCACGCCCCGGGAACACCGGCCTGTCGGCGCTGCCGCCGCTGTCCTTGCGCCACGCCTGCAACGCCGACAGGGCATGCGAACCGACCGGCACGGTGCGCTCGCGGTTGCCCTTGCCGTGCACCAGCACCATCGCGCTGGCGAAGTCGAGGTCGCGCCAGCGCAGCGCGCACAGTTCGCTCAGGCGCAGGCCGGAGGAATAGAACAGTTCCAGCAGCGCGCGGTCGCGCAGGCCCAGCGGCGCGTCGGTCGGCAGTTCGACCAGCCGCACCGCCTCGTCGGCGTCGAGCACCTGCGGCAGCTTGCGCGGCGCCTTGGGCGCGCGCAGCCCGGCGGCGGGGCTGCTGCCGATCGCGCCATTCTTCAACAGCCAGGCATAGAAGCTGCGGATCGCCGACAGGCGCCGCTGCAGGCTGCGCGGCGACAATCCGCGCCGATGCCCGGCGGCGATGAACTCGCGCAGCTGGTCGATGGCCAGCGCCCGCGGTTCGCTGGCGCCGTGCGTGTCGCACCACTGCGCCAGCGCGGCGAGATCGCGCCGGTAGGCGTCGAGCGTATGCGCCGACATGCGCCGCTCGACCTGCAGGTAGGAAAGAAATTCCTCGGGACCAAGGGCCAGGGGCCGGGGGCCAAGGGAAAGCAGCCCTGCGTCCTGACTCCCTGCCTCTGGCCTCTGGCCTCTGGCCCCCGCTCCCTTCACTTCACCGGCCACCGCTGCAGCGCCACAACCAGCGACTCGCCCATCATGCGCAGGAACAGCGTGCCCATGCCGGGATAGAAGCGGTTCGGATCGTGGCTGCCGACCGCGATCAGGCCGACGCCGGGCAGCGGCAGCAGCGCGGTGGACAGCACTTCGCCGACCCGCTCGCCGTACAGCACGTCGTTCTTCTCCGGCTGCAGGCGGCCGCAGATCGGCACGCCGTCCTGCAGGCAGTCGTGGAACGGTGCCAGCCGCGCGTCGCCGGCGGCGATGGACTGCAGCCACGGCGCCTGCTCCAGTTCCGGCACCGGGTGCAGGCTGACGATGCGCACCAGGTCGCCGGCGAAATCCTCCTCCAGCGAGGCGGCCATCGCGCGCAGCGTGTCGGCGGCGCTGGTCTGGCGCATCAGCGCCAGGGTGAGCTGGTGGGTGCGCACGGCCAGGCGCTCGTTGATCTGCGCGTTGGCGCCCAGCTCCACCAGCCGCCGCGAGAGTTCGCGGTTCTTGTCGCGCAGCACTTCCAGCTGGTAGCTGGCCAGCGACGCGGTCGGGCCGTCGTCGCGCGGCACCACCAGGGTCAGCGCCAGGTCGGGGAACTGCTTGAGGAAGCCGGGATGGCGCCGCAGCCAGGCCGCGACTTCATGGGCGCCGATTTTCTCCAGGGGGTCGTTCATCCCATCCACTCTCCATCGAATACGAAAGCCGCCGGGCCGGACATCACGATCTGCGCGTCGTCGGCCGGCCACTGGATGCGCAGGTCGCCGCCGGGCAGCGACATCACCGCATCGCGCGCCAGCCGGCCGCGCTGCATCAGCACCACCGCCGCGGCGCAGGCGCCGCTGCCGCAGGCCAGGGTTTCACCAACGCCGCGCTCGAACACGCGCAGGCGCGCATGGCCGCCGTCCAGCACCTGGGCGAAGCCAACGTTCACCGACTCCGGGAACGAGGCGTGCTGCTGCAGCAGCGGGCCCATGCGTTCCACCGGCGCGGCGTCGATCAGACCGACTTCCAGCACCGCATGCGGGTTGCCCATCGATACCGCGCCGAAGCGCACGTTCTCGCCCTGCAGCGGCACCACGTATTCCTCGCGCGCGCGCGGGAAGCCGATCAGCGGGATGCGCGCCGGCTCGAACTCCGGCAGGCCCATCGCCACCGCGTAATGGCCGTCGTCCAGCCGCTGCACCGCGTGCGTGCGCAGCGGGCTGTCGATCATGAACGCATCGCCCTGCGCGGCGCCGTCGCGCACCAGCCACGCGGCCACGCAGCGCGCGCCGTTGCCGCACTGCTGCGAGGTGGAACCGTCGGAATTCCAGATGCGGTAGGACGCCACCGAACCGGCGTCGCGCGGCGGCTCGATGGTCAGGATCTGGTCGCAGCCGACGCCGCGGTGGCGGTCGGCGATGCGCGCGGCGAGGCCGGCATCCGGCGGCGGGCTGCCGTCGCGCAGGTCCAGCACCACGAAATCGTTGCCGGCGCCATGCATCTTGGTGAAACGCAGGCGCGGCAGGGCCGGCCTATTCATGGTCGTGGCCGTCGTCCTTCGGATCCTGTGCCTGGCTGTCGGCCGGAACGGCATCGGCGGGCGGCGCGTCGGCCGGCTTCACTTCCTGCTCTTCCACCGGCACCGGCTTCTGCGGCATCACCAGCGGCCCCTTGTTGCCGCAGGCGGTGAGGACCAGCAGCGCGCATGCGGCTGCAACGAGCATCGGAAGGCGGGACGTCTTGTTCATGGCCCGAGTATATCCACTCGTGCGTCAACGCTGCCGCGCCAGCGCGCCACCCGCCGCGTCCATCCGGTCATTCCGCCGGCGGCAGCGGGCGCGTCCACAGCCAGGTGCAGACGCAGGCCATGCTGCCGATCGAGAACCACTTCACCCAGGCCAGCGGCACGCACCACAGCATGATCAACGCGCAGACCAGCATGGTCGCGGTGGCCATCCACTTGCCCCTGCGGCTGACCGCGCCATGCGCCTGCCAGTCGGCGATGGCCTTGCCGAAGCGCGGGTGGGTCAGCAGCCAGCGGTGCAGGCGTTCGGAGCCGCGCGAGGCGGCCCAGGCCGCGATCAGCACGAACACCGTGGTCGGCAGCCCCGGCACGAAGATGCCGACGATGCCCACGCCGAGACTGGCGTAGGCCAGCAGCCACCAGGCCCAGCGCAGGCGCGCCGGGCGTCGCTTGGGAGGCGTGGGCGATTCCGGCACGGGCGCGGGCGCCGTCAGTGCGCCACGTCCAGCTGCGACAGCACGAACGCGTAGGACTCGGCCAATTCGTGGTAGCGCTGGAAGCGGCCGGACTTGCCGCCGTGCCCGGCCTCCATGTTGGTGCGGAACACGATGGGATGCGTGCCGGTGTTGACGTCGCGCAGGCGCGCCACCCACTTGGCCGGCTCCCAGTACTGCACCTGCGAATCCCACAGGCCGGTGCCGACGAACAGCGCCGGATAGGCCTGCGCGCGCACGTTGTCGTACGGCGAATAGCCGAGCATGTAGTCGTAGTAGCGCTTCTGCCCGGGGTTGCCCCACTCGTCGTACTCGTTGGTGGTCAGCGGGATGCTGGCGTCGAGCATGGTGGTGACCACGTCCACGAACGGCACCTGCGCCACCATCACCCGGTAGTCGCCCGGCGCCTGGTTGGCGACCGCGCCCATCAGCAGGCCGCCGGCGCTGCCGCCGGAGGCGGCCACGCGGTCCTTCGCCGCCCAGCCCTGCGCCACCAGCGCGCGGGTGACGTCGACGAAGTCGTTGAAGGTGTTCTGCTTGTTGAGCAGCTTGCCGTCCTCGTACCAGTGGCGGCCCATCTCCTCGCCGCCGCGGATGTGGGCGATGGCGTAGACCATGCCGCGGTCGAGCAGGCTGACCACGCTCTGGTTGAAATACGGGTCCATCGACATGCCGTAGCTGCCGTAGGCGTACTGGTACAGCGCGGCGCTGCCGTCCTTCCTGAAGCCCTTTTTGTAGACCAGCGACACCGGCACCTTCGCGCCGTCGCGTGCCGTCACCCACACGCGCTCGGTCTGGTACAGCGACGGGTCGTAGCCGATCACCGGCTGCTGCTTGAGCTGGCGGCGCTCGCCGGTTTTCACGTTGAGCTTGTAGGTGGTGGCCGGCGTGGTCAGCGAGGTGTAGCTGTAGCGCAGCCAGTCGGTATCCGGCTCGGCGTTGACCGACAGGCCCATCGAATAGGCCGGTTCGTCGGCCTTGACGAACTCGCTGCGGCCGTCGCCGAACAGCAGGCGCACGCGCTCCAGCGCCTCGGCGCGTTCGGCGATGGCGGTGAACCCGTCGAACAGCTCGAAGCCTTCCACCAGCACCTGCGGGTCGTGCTTCACCCAGTCCTGCCACTGCGCGCGCGAGGTGGCGCCGTCCGGCGCGGTGACCAGCTTGAAGTTCTTCGCGCCGTCGGCATTGGTGCGGATCACCCAGCGGCCGTCGAAATGGTCGGCGTCGTATTCCACGTCGCGTTCGCGCGGCGCCAGCACGGTGAACGTCGCCGGGTCGGCGGCCGGCGCATAACGCAGCTCCGAGGACACGGTGCTGTCCACGCCGATGGTGATGTAGCGGTCGTCGCGGGTGCGGCCCACGCCCATGTAGAAGCTGTCGTCGTCTTCCTCGTAGACCAGCGCATCGCTGCCGGCCGGCGTGCCCAGCACGTGCTTCTTCACCCGCACGGTGAGCAGCGTTTCAGGATCGTTCTCGACGTAGAACAGGGTGCGGTTGTCGTCGGCCCACACCACGTTCGCCGACACGCCCTGGATCACGTCGGGCAGCAGCTGGCCGGTGGCCAGGTCCTTGAAGCGGATGGTGTACTGGCGGCGGCCGACGTCGTCCTCGGCCCAGGCCAGCAGGCGGTTGTCCTGGCTTACTTCCATGTCGTCGACGGCGAAGTAGCCCTTGCCCTCGGCCATGGCGTTCAGGTCCAGCAGCACTTCCTCCGGCGCCTGCATGTCGCCCTTGCGACGCGCGTGGACCGGGTAGTCCTTGCCGGTCTCGTAGCGCGTGTAATACCAGTAGCCGCGCTCGCGGTACGGCACGCTGGCATCGTCCTGCTTGATGCGGCCGACGATCTCGCCGTAGAGCGTATCCTCCAGCGGCTTGAGCGGCGCCATCAGCGCGTCGGTGTAGGCGTTCTCGGCGGTGAGGTAGGCCAGCATCGCCGGGTCTTGGCGCTCGTCGTCGCGCAGCCAGTAGTACTCGTCCTCGCGGACCGCGCCGAACGGCGCCTTGACCTGGTGGGGACGCTTCTGGGCGTCGGGCGGAACGGGCGTGGAGGCGACGGCGGTATTCATCATCAGGCTTGCGACCAACAGGCAAAGGGCGGGTTTCATGCGCGGGCTCCGTGTGGACGGCCACGCGGCCGCCCGGCGATGGCCGACAGTGTGCCATGGGAGTCGCGGCCGGCACCGGCCCGCGGCGGCGCGGCCTATGATGTCGGCGATGAACGCCCCCGCCCCCACGCCGTCCGGCTACAGCCGGCGCAGCCACGAGATCGCCCCGTTCCACGTCATGTCGCTGCTGGCGCGCGCCAACGCGCTGGAACAGGCCGGCTTCGACGTGATCCACCTGGAGATCGGCGAGCCCGACTTCACCACCGCCGACCCCATCGTGCGCGCCGGCCAGGCCGCGCTGGCCGCCGGCCATACCCGCTACACCGCCGCGCGCGGACTGCCGGCCCTGCGCGAGGCCATCGCCGGTTTCTACCGCAGCCGCCATGGGCTGGACATCGATCCCGAGCGCATCCTGGTCACGCCCGGCGGCTCGGGCGCGCTGCTGCTGGCCTCCAGCCTGCTGGTCGATCCGGGCCGGCACTGGCTGCTGGCCGACCCCGGTTATCCCTGCAACCGCCATTTCCTGCGGCTGGTGGAAGGCGCCGCGCAACTGGTGCCGGTCGGCCCGGACAGCGGTTACCAGCTGACCCCCGAACTGATCGGCCGGCACTGGAGCCCCGGCAGCGTCGGCGCGCTGGTCGCCTCGCCCGCCAACCCCACCGGCACCACGCTCGATGCCGCGCAGCTGGCCGCGCTGTCGGCCGCGTTGAAGGCGCGCGGCGGCCACCTGGTGGTGGACGAGATCTACCACGGCCTGACCTACGGCTTCGACGCGCCCAGCGTGCTGGAAGTGGACGACGGCGCCTTCGTGCTCAACAGCTTCTCCAAGTACTTCGGCATGACCGGCTGGCGCCTGGGCTGGCTGGTCGCGCCGCCGGCGGCGGTGCCGGAGCTGGAGAAGCTGGCGCAGAACCTGTACATCAGCGCGCCGTCGATGGCGCAGCATGCCGCGCTGGCCTGCTTCGAGCCGGAGACGATCGCCATCTTCGAGCAGCGCCGCGAACAGTTCCGCCAGCGCCGCGACTACCTGCTGCCGGCGCTGCGCGGACTCGGCTTCCGCATCGACGTGGAGCCGCAGGGCGCGTTCTACCTGTACTGCGACGTGAGCGCGTTCACCGACGACGCGCAGGCCTTCTGCGCGCACTTCCTGGAAACCGAGCACGTGGCGTTCACGCCCGGCCTGGACTTCGGCCACCACCGCGCCCGCCAGCACGTGCGCATCGCCTATACGCAGGACGTGGTGCGGCTGCAGGAGGCGGTGGCGCGCATCGCGCGCGGGCTAGGTACCTGGAAAGGTTGAGGGGGCCGGAGACGAGGAGTGGGTGAACAGGAAAGTGGGGGGAGTCAAAACCGCTCCTCCAGGTCTCCCTGCGCACTGCGCGTCAAGGAACGGGGATATGGCGTGGTAACGCTCAAGGAGCGAATGAATCAGCCCGCAGGATCATGGGGACGCACCTCAGGTTCCTTGACTTCCTGCAGCGGACCGACATCCACGCGACTCCGCCATCCCTCGAAATAGTGTTCCGACATCTTGTTGAGCGTCTCCACGGCCTGAGTTGCAGGTGGACATGATTGACTGACGGCTTCAACATCACCTGCCAACGCACCGGAATTAAGCCCGGCAATGCATAGCCGGGGGCCATATGCCGCGTTGCCAGCAACCGCTCTGATTTCACGGTCATACCTTGTCTTGGCGCGTACCGCCGCGACATCGTCCCGGTATTTCTCCCGCAGTGTGGCGTAGAGCGCCTCCGCCTTGTTTCGCTCGTCGGCTGACATGGCAGCATAGACAGCTCTCAGCACAGCCTTGAACGTTGGATCATCACGCTCTGCAGCCAGTGTCAGCCATGCCAGTCCCAACGGCCGATCCTTTGCTACTCCCTCGCCGTTGAAATATGCAAGGCCAAGGGAGTATTGAGCCGGCTTGCTGCCCCAGCCCGCAGCGAGCAGCAGAAATTCTTCACCTCGCCGATAGTCGCCTTTTCCCCACATTTTGAGGGCAAGGCAATAATTGACCTCTCCGGGAAGGAACCGGTAAACCGCCCCGTTGCACTCGAGGGCCAGCAACGGATCTTCAACTGGAGATACCGAAGACTGCGCATGCACGGCGGGAATGAACACCCCTGCAACCAACAGGGTCCACAGTGATGGCTTCAAATTCACTGGCATATTGCGTCTCCCGTTTCCTGTTGCGAGGGACATGGAGTGGCATCACGCTTCCACCGTTGCACTCATGAAAACCGGTGCTGCGAGAGCGGCGCGCATCCATGCGGAATGCCGCACATCGGAAGCCCGATCCAGAATCGGATGTGACGACGCCACCTTGCGGCGGCGTCGTCATTACATCACCTGCCGCCCAACTGCTCCCACAGGAAGCTGTACGCCAGCGCCGACATGTGCGCGGCCTGCGCGTTGTTCGCCGCGCCGCCGTGGCCGCCTTCGATGTTCTCGTAGTAGGTCACGTTCTTGCCGGCGTCGATCATCTTGGCCGCCATCTTGCGGGCGTGGCCCGGATGCACGCGGTCGTCGCGGGTGGAGGTGGTGAACAGCACCGGCGGGTAGTCCTTCGCCGGGTCGAACAGGTGGTACGGCGAGAAGGTCTGGATGAACTCCCAGTCGGCCGTGTCCGGATTGCCGTACTCGGCCATCCACGAGGCGCCGGCCAGCAGGTGGCTGTAGCGCTTCATGTCCAGCAGCGGCACCTGCACCACCACCGCGCCGAACAGCTCCGGGTACTGGGTGAGCATGTTGCCGGTGAGCAGGCCGCCGTTGCTGCCGCCCTGCACGCCCAGGTGCCGGGCCGAGGTGATCCTGCGGCTGACCAGATCCTGCGCCACCGCCGCCATGTCCTCGTAGGCCTTGTGGCGGTTCTGCTTCAGCGCCGCCTGGTGCCAGCGCGGGCCGTACTCGCCGCCGCCGCGGATGTTGGCCACGACGTACACGCCGCCCTTTTCCAGCCACGCGCGGCCCATGCCGCCGGAGTAGGACGGGGTCAGCGAGATCTCGAAGCCGCCGTAGCCGTACAGCAGAGTCGGGTTGGAGCCGTCGCGCTTCATGTCCTTGCCGTGCACCACGAAGTACGGCACGCGGGTGCCGTCCTTGCTGGTGGCGAAGTGCTGCTCGATCACCTTGCCGCTGGCGTCGAAGAACGCCGGCATGGTCTTGAGTACTTCCGGCTGCTGGCCGATCTGCGCCAGCGACAGCGTGGTCGGGGTGAGGTAGTCGGTGACGGTCATCCACACCGCGTCGCTTTCGTCCGGGTCCACCGCGCCGACACCGATGGTGCCGAACGCCGGGGCGCCGGTGAAATCGCCGCGCTTCCAGCCATCGGCACCGTGCGTCAGCACCTGCAGCCGGTTCTTGACATCGTCCAGCACGTTCAGCACGACGTGGTTCTTCGTCCACGCCACGCCGGCCAGCGAGGTGGTGTCGGTCGGCGCGAACAGCACGTCGAACTCACGCTTGCCGGCCATGAAATCATCGAACTTCGTCGCCAGCAGCGAGCCGGCGGCGTAGGTCCTGCCGCCCACGGTCCACGGTTCGCGCAGCTCCAGGGTCAGCCACTCGCGGCGCACGCCCTTCTCGGCCGAGTTCGGCGCGTCGACCTTGGTCAGCCTGCCATCGGCGCCGATCAGGTAAAGCTCGTTGTTGTAGAAGGCGATGGTGCGGCTGACGAAGTCGCGCTCGAAGCCAGGCGTGTCGTCATGCATCGCGGCGATGTACATGTCCTCCGGCGTGCCTTCGTACACCGGGGTGGCCGCCGACATCGGCGTGCCGCGCTTCCAGCGCTTGACCACGCGCGGATAGCCCGAAGTGGTCATCGTGCCGTCGCCGAAATCGGTGTAGACGAACACGTTGTCCTGGTCGATCCAGCCCAGGCCGCCCTTGGCCTCCGGACGGAAGAAGCCGTCCTTGATCCATTCCTTCTTCGCGACATCGAACTCACGGGTGACGTCGGCGTCGGCGCCGCCGCGCGACAGCGCGACCAGGCAGCGCGTGTACTGCGGGCGCAGGCAGTTGGCGCCGTGCCACACCCAGTTCTCGCCCTCGGCCTTGTTCAGCGCATCCAGGTCCAGCACGGTTTCCCACAGCGGCTCGGCCTTGCGGTACTCCACCAGGGTGGTGCGGCGCCAGACGCCGCGCTCGTGCTGCTTGTCCTTCCAGAAGTTGTAGTAGTAGTCGCCGATCTTCTCGACGCCGGGGATCTTGGCGTCCGAATCCAGCACCGCGCGGATGCCGGCCTCCATCTCCTTGAACTGCGGGCTCTGCGCCAGGCGCGCCTCGGCCTTGGCGTTCTGCTCCTTCACCCAGGCCAGCGGCTTGTCGCCAGTGACGTCTTCCAGCCAGGCGTACTTGTCCTGGTCGGCGTCAGCGGCCATGGCGGCCCCGGACAGGCTTGCGGAAATCAGGCCCGCGGCGAGGCAGGCGGAAGTGAATCGGGACATGAGGGCTCCACGCGGTCATAGGCCGCGAACGCTAGCACAGCCCCGGCGCGGCCTTCCCCTGTCGAAGGTCAGGCCGCGCGCACCGCGGTCCCGCGACGCGCGCGGCGCAGGCGCCGGGCCTGGGGCCGCTGCCGGTTGCCCGCGGCCTGCCGCCGCGCGCGCCATGCCGTGGGCAGGCGGAACCGGTACAGCGCCCACCACGCGCTCAACGGCATGCCCAGCAACCACAGCGGCAGCCAGCCGATCCAGACACTGCTGCCGCGCATGGCCGGCCACACCAGCACCAGGGCCAGCCCGGCAAGCGCGGCCTGCCTGACGCAACGCAGCACGCGCGGATCGGGATGTTCGACGGTATTGCGGCGGGACGACTGGGCCATGACACGCTCCGGTAACGGGTTCAGGCGCATGCTGCCGGCCGCCCATCTCAGAGGTTGCGACCGGGCATTGACGCATCCATCGCCGCCCATCGAACATGCTGGCGTCACCCTCCATGGCGCTCCACCCCGCAATGCGACCCATCCCAGCGTTCCTGTCCGCCCTGTTGCTGAGCTTCACCCTGCCGCTGGCGCCGGCCCTGGCGCAGGACGCCGCGCCGGCCACCGTCGATGCCGAGGGCATCGCCGAAGGCCCGATCGACCTGCAACGCTTCATGGGCCGCTGGCACGTGATCGGGCGGGTGCCGAATTTCGTCGAGCGCGGCCATGTCGCCAGCGTCAACACCTACAGCCTGCGCGGCGGCGACCGCGTATCCATCCGCTACCAGTACCGGGACGGCTTCGACGCGCCGGAAGAGGAAATCGACCTGCGCGCGCGCGTGGACGCGGACAGCGGCAACCGCCGCTGGCGCACCTGGTTCTACAAGGTGGTGCCGACCCATTCGCGCATCCTGGAAGTGGCGCCGGACTATTCCTGGGCGCTGATCGGCTACCCGGGCCGCGAGATGGCGTGGATCTTCGCCCGCGAGCCGGACATGGACGCCGCGCTGTACCGGCAGCTGGCACAGCGCCTGCGCGACCGCTACGAGGTCAACACCGACAAGCTCAAGCGCGTGCCGCAGCACCCGGAGCAGGTCGGCAGGCTGGGTTTCGAGGTTCCCAACCAGAAGTGAGCCGCGTCCGCGCGGTGGAATAGGGCGCGCTTGACCTGCATCAACCGCCGCCCGCGGGCGGCGCCCTAGCATGGCGGTCCTCCGGCTGGGACAGCACCATGCGCAACGACCGCACCGCGACGCCCGATCCATGCCAGAACCGGCGGCCATGAGCGCTTGGCTCGACCGCTTGGTGCTGGCCTGCGCGCGCCACGCGATCGACCGGGTCGACGACGGCGTGGTGGAACTGTTCGCCGGCCGCCAGCGCCTGGCCGCCATCGCCGGCCGCGCCAAGGCGCATGCCGGCCTGTGCCGGCACGATCCCGAACGCGAACGCGCCGTGCTCGAACGCGCACGACGGCGCGCGCACCGCCGCGGCCTGGAGAGCGACAGCGTGGTGCCGGTGATGCAGACGCTGATCGCGCAGGCCCACCGCCGCCAGCTCGCACCGGCCGCTTCCCTGCCCTTTCCCGAAGGCATCGCCATGTCCATTCCCGACCCGTCCCATGCCGCCACCCGCCTGCTGCGCTGGCTGCCGCCGCCGTGCTACTGGCGCCCATTGCTGTCGCGCATCCCGGCGTCGCTGCACGCCCGGGTGGTGCCGCGCGTGCTCGGGCGCGCCGTCTCCGCGCCGGGAGTGCTGCGCAGCCTGGAAGCCGTCGAAGGCCGGCGGATCGGCATCGAGGTGCGCGACCTCGGCCTGCGCTGGGTGATCGAGCTGGCCGACGGCCGCCTGCGCGCGGCCGACGGCGACGCGGAAGCCACGATCCGCGGCAGCGCCACCGATCTGCTGCTGCTCGCCAGCCGGCAGGAGGACGCCGACACCTTGTTCTTCCAGCGCCGCCTGGAACTGACCGGCGATACCGAACTGGGCCTGCTGCTGCGCAACCTGCTCGACCGCATGCCCTGGGAGGAAGTGCCGCTGGCGCTGCGCATCGCGCTGCAGCGGAGCAGCCGCCTGCTGCAGGCCGCGCGCGGGGCCCACGCCCGGCGGCACTGAACGCGCGTCCCGCCCCGGGCATTCCGGTGCGGGACGCCGGGGTTCAGCCCACCATCCGCATCCCCGGCTCGCCATGCCAGTAGCCGTTGCGCTGGCCGATGCGGGCGGGCGCCACCGGGCTGCGGCGTGCGGCGTCGAAATGCCGCACCACCGCCTCCATGCCGTCGGCCTGCGGGTACAGGCGCAGGATGTCCACGCCCAGCGCGCGCAGTTCCGGCAGCTCCGGACCGAGGTCGGTGATCTCCTCGCCCTGCACCGAAATGCCGTTGATGCGCAGGAACGGGCGCCCGTCGCGGGTGGCCAGCGGCATGCCGTCCGGGTGTTCGATGCAGCGGAAGCCGCACTGGTCCTTGGGCACGTCCAGCGCGCGGGCGGTGAAGCAGCGCGCCGAATAGGACAGCGGCAGCCGCCCCCACGCGGTCACTTCCAGCTCCGGCATCGCGCCGCCGGCGGCGACATGGGCATCGGCCAGTTCGCCGATCAGTACGCGGCCCTGTTCGACGCCCGGCACCCAGCGGCGCAGGCCGTCCTCGGCCAGCATCGCCAGCGCGCGGTGGTTGTAGACGTTGAGCGAGGGACCGGCCACGAACGGGCGGCCCTTCTCGCGGCACAGCTGCACCGCCGACAGGTCGTTGGCCTCGATCCAGAAGCCGCCGTGCGACACCTGCCGGTCGAGCACGCCCAGTTCGGATTCGGCCTCGATCAGCGCCAGCGTGGACAGCACGATCTGCTTGCCGGACGCGGCCAGTTCCCCGGCCAGCGCCAGCCAGTCGGCGGTGCGCAGTTCGCGGCGCTTGCTGCACACGGTCTCGCCCAGATAGACGATGTCCAGCGGCCAGTAGATCGCCTCGCGGTAGAAGGCGAGCGTGCGTTCGCGCGGCCAGAAGTACTGCAGCGGGCCCAGGCTGAGTTTCATCTTCGTTCCTTCAGTGCCAGGCGCGGTGATACGGGCCCAGCGTGGTCTGGTGACCCTCGGCGTGGCGCGCCAGTTCGGCCTGCCATTCGGGCCGCGGCCGCCAATGCGCGCCGTCGGCGGCGAGCCGGTCGATGGCCTTGCGCCAGGTGCGGGTGACCGAACCGACATAGGCCACGCCGCGCTGGCGGCCTTCGATCTTCAACGCGGCCACGCCGATCTGCCGCAGCCGCGGCAGCAGTTCCATCGTGTTGAGGCTGGTGGGTTCTTCCAGCGCGTGGAAGATCTCGTCGCCGACGTCGAAGCGGCCCTTGCACACGGTCGGGTAGCCGGCCGGTTCCTCCGGCCTGAATTCGTCGATCAGCACGTCGTTCAGGCGCACGCCGCGGCTGCCGTCGGAGCGTTCTTCCCAGCGCACGAACTTCGCCGGCGAACACACGCCGTGGCGGTTGGGCGAGGCGCCGGTGACGTAGCTGGAAAGCTGGCAGCGGCCTTCCACCATGATGCACAGGCTGCCGAAGGCGAATACCTCCAGCGCCACCGGCGACTTCTCGCACAACCGCTCGACCTGCTGGATCGACAGCACCCGCGGCAGCACCGCGCGGCTGATGCCGAAGCGTTCGTGCGCGTAGCGCAGCGCCGGCGCGGTGGTGGCCGAGCCCTGCACCGACAGGTGGCGCGGCAGCTGCGGATGCGTGCGCGCGGCGTAGTCGAGCACCGCCATCTCGGCGGCGATGATGGCGTCGGCGCCCAGCGCCGCGGCCTTGTCCACGGCGGCGTGCCAGTCCTTCAGGCGTGCGCTGTCCGGGTAGGTGTTCAACGCCAGGTAGACGCTGGCGCCCTGCGCGTGCGCATAACGGATGCCGGCGCGCAGTTCGTCGTCGGAGAAGTTGAGGCCCGGGAACGCGCGCGCATTGGTCTGGTCGCGGAAACCGGCGTAGACCGCGTTGGCCCCCGCATCCACCGCCGCCTGCAGGGCCGGCAGGTTGCCGGCGGGACATACCAGTTGCATGCGGAGACTCCGGCCCGTGGGGAGCCGGCATGATCCTGCGGGTGGCCGCGTGCGTCCTTGACGTGGGTCAAGCTGCGCCCGCGCGCGGCGTTGACGTGGATCATGGGCGTGCTGCCGGACGCGTGGGATGCTGCGTGGCAGGCGGGCATCCGCGCACCGCCCCGGAGAAGACGATGCGACGCACGATCCTGCTTTCCGCCTCCACGCTCATCCTTGCAGGCGCGTTCTCCACGCAGTCGGCGGCTGCGCAGTCGGCGCACGAAGCGCATGCCGCGCACGCGCCTGCGCCCGCCGCCGCTGCGCCGGCACCGGACCAGCGCTGGGCCACCGACGCGCCACTGCGCGAGGGCATGCGCAGCATCCGCGTGGCGGTGCAGGCGCTGGAACACTACGAGCACGGCCACATGGGCATCGCCCAGGCCAGCAGCACCGTGACGCTGATCGACACCGCGGTCAACGACATCTTCGCCAACTGCAGGCTGGAACCCGATGCCGACGTGGCGCTGCACGGCCTGCTGGCGCGGTTCCTGGCCGGTGCCGAAGCGGTGCGTACATCGCAAGAGGTGCCGGTGCAGGAGATCGCAGGCATGCGTTCGGCGCTGGCGCGCTACCCGCAGCTGTTCGACGATCCGGCGTGGAATGCCGCGGCGGACTGATCAGTCCGCCATCGCCGTGCGCCACAGCGCATCCACGCGCCGCTCCACTTCCGGGTCGAGCCGGATCGGCCGGCTCCAGGTACGGCTGGTTTCGGCGGGCCACTTGTGGGTGGCGTCCAGCCCGAGCTTGGACCCCAGGTTCGGCGTCGGGCTGGAGAAATCCAGGTAATCGATCGGCGTGTTCTCCACCAGCAGGCTGTCGCGCGCCGGGTCCACCCGCGTGGAGAGCGCCCAGATCACCTGCGGCCAGTCGCGCACGTCGATGTCGTCGTCGGTGACGATCACGAACTTGGTGTAGGTGAACTGGCGCAGGTAGGACCACACGCCCATCATGATCCGCCGCGCATGGCCGGGGTACTGCTTGCGGATGCTCACCACCGCGACGCGGTAGGAGCACGCTTCCGGCGGCAGGTAGAAATCCACGATCTCGGGGAACACCTTGCGCAGGATCGGCACGAACACGTCGTTCAGCGCCATCGACAGCACCGACGGTTCGTCGTGCGGCGCGCGCCCCATGTAGCTGCCGTGGTAGATCGCGCCGGCGCGCAGGCGCATGCGTTCGATGGTCAGCACCGGGAAGGTGCCCTGCGCGTTGTAGTAGCCGGTGTGGTCGCCGAACGGACCTTCCAGCGCGGTGTCGCCCGGCTGGATGAAGCCTTCCAGCAGGATCTCCGCGCCGGCCGGCGCGTCCAGGCCGGTCAGGCGGCTGCGCCAGAGGCGGGTGCGCGAGGCGCGCAGCAGGCCGGCGAATTCGTATTCGGACAGCGTGTCGGGCAGCGGCGCCACCGCCGCCAGCAGGGTCGCCGGATCGGCGCCGATCGCCACCAGCACCGGGAACGGCCTGTCCGGATGCGCGGCCTGCCAGTCGGCGAAATCCAGCGCGCCGCCGCGGTGCGGCAGCCAGCGCATGATCACCCGGTTGCGGCCGATCACCTGCTGCCGGTAGATCGCCACGTTCTGGCGCGGCTGGCGCGTGCCGCGGGTGACCACCAGGCCGAAGGTGATCAGCCTGCCCGCGTCCTCGGGCCAGCAGCGCTGCACCGGCAACACGCCCAGATCGACGTCCTCGCCGCTGCGCACGTCCTCGTCGAACGCGGCCTCGTCCACCCGCCGCGGCGCCACGTGCGCCAGCTGCGCCAGTTCCGGCCACTGCGCCAGCGCCTGCCGCAGGTTGCCGGGCCAGCGCGGTTCCTTGACCGCGGCCAGCAGTTCGCCGAGTTCGCGCAGCGACGCCAGCGGCCGCCCGGCCAGGGCCAGCTCGATCCGGCGGCGGTGGCCGAACAGGTTGCCCAGCAGCGCATGCGCCGAGCCGGCGGCCGGCATCAGCAGCGCCGGCCCCTGCGCCTGCAGCGCGCGCAGGCACAGCGCCGTGCTTTCCAGTTCCGGGTCCACCGGCACGGTGAGTTCGCGCAGCTGGCCGCGCGCGCGCAGGTGCTGCAGGAAACCGCGCAGATCGTGGAAGGCCATGCGGCGGCTCCGTGCCATCGGGGCCACCGATTCTGGCGAGGGCGACGCCGTCGCCCCATGACCTGGATCAAGCGCGCCGGCTTTGCCGCGCGGGCCGCGTCAGTCGTAGTTGCTCAGCGCCAGCGACAGCAGCGCCTTGGCCTGCTCGCGCAGCGACTGCGGCTCGACGATCTCCGCGTCCGAACCGTAGTGCAGCACGTCCATCAGCAGTTCGCGCGAAACGCTGTAGGGCACCTTCAGTTCGTAGCGGCCGTCGGCCAGGAAACGGCCCTGCTGCTTCGAATGCCAGTGTTCGTCGGCCACCCAGCGCGCGGCCTTGGCGCTGAATACGATGGTCGCCCAGCCCTTGGGCGCGCCGGAGAAAATGCCGTAGCCGGCGCCCAGCTGTTCGTCCAGCTCGCTGTCGGGAATGTCCCGCGCGGCCTGGTCGATCACCCGCGCCTTGTGGATGCGGTCCACGGCGAAGCTGCGCAGCGCCTCGCGGCCGTGGTCCCAGGCGTCCAGGTACCAGTTGTCGCGGTAATGGGTGATGCGCTGCGGCGAAACCGTGCGCCGGGTGACCTCGTCGGTCGAGCGCGCGCGGTAGTCGAAGGACAGCTGCCGGCGCTCGAGCACGCCCGAGGCCACGGTGCGGAAACTGGCCTCGTCGAGCTTGCGGCCGCGGTGCGGGATCACCCGCACCCGCTCCACCGGCCACGACGAGGCGCCGGCCTGGGCCGCCAGCAGGCTTTCGATGCGCTGCTGCAGCGGCGCCAGCACCGAGGACAGCACGCCGCCGCCGGTGCGCGCCAGCAGGTGCTGGGAGGCCAGCAGCGCGTGCAGTTCCTCCGAGCTGAGCCACAGCCCCGGCAGCTCGAAGCGGTCGCTTTCCCCGCTCTGGTAGCGGAAGCCGGCCTCGCCGTCGCCCTCCACCGGCGCCATCAGGGCGTCGCGCAGGAAGGCCAGGTCGCGGTAGACCGTGGCACGTGAACAGCCCAGTTCTTCCTGCAGCCGCGCCACCGTGATCGGGTAGCGGGCGGACTTGAGCAGGCGATGCAGTGCGTTGATGCGTTCGTAGCGGTCCATGGCCCGATTATGTCCGACTCGGCGGTGAATGGCGCGCGGCGGGCGCGCCGCCAGGCTTAACCGGGGACGAAGCGGCCCGGCGAACGCGGCTGGCAGGGCGGAGGCATCCGGTATCATGAAAACGGTTCCCGTTCCCGCCTCTCCCTGGAGACCTCCCGATGTCCCTGCGTGTTTCCCTGCTCCTGCCGTTGCTGTTGTGCGCCCCCATGGCGTGGGCGGACGACGCCTCCGACCCTGCCGCGATGACCTCGCCGTGGAGCGGCAGCGGCGGCGAACTCGGCTTCGCCTCGGCGCGCGGCAACAGCACCACCGAAAGCCTCAACGGCCGCCTGAAACTGCGCTACACCGACGACGACTGGGTGCACAGCATGGACCTGTTCGGCCTGCGCTCCAGCGCCGAGTACAAGCAGACCGCCGACGACGGCAGCACCTACCGCAAGCGCCAGACCACCGCCAACCGCTACACCGCCGGCGCCGGCAGCGCGCTGCAGCTGGGCGAGCACCGCCAGCTGACCGCCACGGTGCGCTACGAAAGCGACGATTTCGCCACCTACGACCGCCAGGGCAGCTTCGGTCTGGGCTACGGCACCCGCATGATCGACGGCGAGCGCCTGGTCCTGGACACCCAGATCGGCCCCGGCGTGCGCCGTTCGCACAACTCCGAGACCGACGAGAACCGCACCGGCCTGATCGGCCGCGGCCTGTTCGACCTGAAGTTCGGCCTCACCGACAACACCGACCTGGTGAACACCCTGCTGGTCGAGTCCGGTTCGTACAACACCTTCGCCCAGAACGATTTCGGCGTCTCGGTGGCGATGAACAGCCATTTCGCGCTGAAGGCCGGCTGGCAGGCCCGCTACAACAGCGACGTGGCCGAGGACAAGCGCAAGACCGACACCCTGGCCACGATGAACGTGGTCTACAGCTTCAAGTGAGCAGCCGGGAACGGGGAATGACGGCGCAACGCGGCACTTGCCGCCGCGCCGGGGGATGATCCTCCACGGCGCGCCTTGAGCGCCCGCCGCACTTCCATTCCCCGTTCCCTTCTCCCCCTTCCCCGCCTTACCGCAGCAGCTCGCCGGCGCCGCCGTCCAGCAGCTGGCGCGCGACGTTGCGGCCCAGCGCCTCCGGGTCGCGGCCCGGCCCCTGCGCCTGGGCGCGCACCACGCGCCCGTCGGCGACGCCGCCGACCAGCCCCTGCAGCCACAGGTCGTCGCCGCGCCATTGCGCCAGCCCGGCCACCGGTACGTGGCAGCTGCCGTCCAGCGCCCGGTTCATCGCCCGCTCGGCTTCGACGCAGGCGCGCGTGCCCGCGTCGTCCAGCACCGCCAGCAGCGCGATCACGCCGGCCGCATCGGCGCGGCATTCCACCGCCACGGCCGCCTGTGCCGGCGCCGGCAGCCACTGCGGCGCGCGCAGGCGATCGCGGATGCGCCCGCCCAGTTCAAGGCGCTCCAGCCCGGCGCAGGCCAGGATGATGGCGTCGTAATCGCCGGCGTCGAGCTTGGCCAGGCGGGTATTGACGTTGCCGCGCAGGTCGCGCGACTGCAGGTCCGGGCGCAGCGCGCGCAGCTGGGCCTGGCGCCGCAGCGACGAGGTGCCGACGACGGCGCCGTGCGGCAGCGCGCCCAGCGTGGCGTAGCGGTTGGAGACGAAGGCGTCGGCCGGGTCGGCGCGCTCCAGGATCGCCGGCAGCGCGAACGGCGCATCCAGGTCCATCGGCACGTCCTTGAGCGAATGCACCGCGCAGTCGGCGTCGCCGCGCAGCATCGCCAGCTCCAGTTCCTTGAGGAACAGGCCCTTGCCGCCGATGGCGGCCAGCGAGCGGTCCAGCACCTCGTCGCCGCGCGTGCTCATCGGCACCAGCTCGACCGACAGGCCCGGGTGCGCCTGGCGCAGGCGGGCGGCGACGTGTTCGCTCTGCCACAGGGCGAGCGGGCTCTTGCGGGTGGCGATGCGCAGCATGTTCATGGCGCCATTATCGGCGCAGTGCTCACGTGCCGGCCAGTTCCGCCTTCAACGCGGCCACGCAGCGGCGGCTGACCTCCAGCGGCTGCGCCACGCCGCGCAGCACCGCCTGCACCTGCCCGGCCGCGGTCCGCCGCAGTTCCTGCAGGCGCTGCCGGGAAACCAGGCAGTTGCGGTGGATGCGCACGAAGCGCCCGCCGAACTCCTCCTCCAGCGAGCGCAGCGACTCCTCGATCAGGTCCTCGCCGTGCACGTGGTGGACCACCACGTACTTCTCCTCGGCCTGCAGGTAGAACACGTCCTCCAGCGGGATCAGCCGCAGGTTGCCGCGCAGGCGCGCGCACAGCACCCGGCGCCCGGCCGCGGCGGGCGCCACCGCGCCGACCCGTCCGGCAAGGAAAGTGCGGGCCCGCTCCAGCGCGGCCGCCAGCCGCTCGCCGCGCACCGGCTTCATCAGGTAATCGATGGCCGCCGCCTCGAACGCCGACAGCGCGTGCGAATCGTAGGCGGTGCAGAACACCACCGCCGGACGCGGCTCGAACCGCGCCAGGTGCCGCGCCACGTCCAGGCCGTCGATGCCGGGCATGGCGATGTCCAGCAGCACCACGTCGGGCCGTTCCCGCTCGCAGGCCTCCAGCGTCGTCCGGCCGTCGGCCGATTCGGCCACCACGCTGACGTCGCCATGGGCGGACAGCAGCACGCGCAGGCGCTCGCGCGCCAGCGGTTCGTCATCGGCAATGAGCACCTTCATCGCCATTCCCTGCCCTGCATCCCTCCCCGGATGACGCATGGTAGCCAACCCCGGCGCGGACCGGCAGCCGCCGCCGGCGCGCCGCGGCTCAGCCCTGCGCGAAGCGCGCCTGCAGCCAGTCGCCCAGCGCCTGTATCTCCTCGGCGCAGACCTGGTGCGCCATCGGGTAGCGGTGCCATTCCACGCCGAACCCCAGCTCCTTCAGCACCTGCAGGCTGTGCTCGGCGACCTGCACCGGGATCACCGGGTCCGCGCTGCCGTGGGCCATGAATACCGGCTGCGCGGTGGCGCCTTGCACCAGCTGCGCGGCGGCGGCGTCCACTTCCGGCAGGTAGGTGGACAGCGCGACCAGCCCTGCCAGCGGCGCCTGGCGCCGCAGGCCGGCGGACAGGGTGATGGCGCCGCCTTGCGAGAACCCGGCCAGCAGGATGCGTTCGCATGGAATGCCCCGCGCCTGCTCGCGCGCGATCAACGCCTCCACCTGCGCCACCGACTCGGCCACGCCACCGGCATCGGCTCTGCTGCGGAAATCCAGGCTGACGATGTCGTACCAGGCGCGCATCGGCATGCCGTTGTTGATGCTGACCGGGCGCCTGGGTGCGTGCGGGAAGACGAAGCGGATCGCCGGCCAGTGCGGCCGCACCAGCTCCGGCACGATCGGCGCGAAGTCATGGCCGTCGGCGCCCAGGCCGTGCAGCCAGATCACCGACCATTCCGGCGAAGCGCCGGTTTCCTGCTCCACCGTTTCCAACATTGCATGCGACTCCAAGGGACTGGGGCGCATTATGCCTGCGGGCAGCGAACCAGGCGGATGCCGGTCATTTGCCGTTGCCGTTGCCGTTGCCGTTGCCGTTGCCGTTGCTGTTGCTGTTGCTGTTGCTGTTGCCCGTGATTTTGCTGCTGCCTTTTGGCTTTTGACTTCCGGGTCCCCTTCCGCAGCGACGGAGCCGGCGGGAATAACCCGAAGGGCGGCGTGCATGGATGCACGCCGTTTTTCTACGCGACATGGATGTCGCGTAGAAAAATCCCGTCGGCGGAGTGGACCCGGAGTGCGTAGCACGGAGGGCGCGTAGGCAGGGGCGTGTTTCTTTGGGCCACCTTTCTTTGCACGAGCAAAGAAAGGTGGCTCGCGCCCCGAAGGGGAGCGAAAGCCCTTGATCCTGCTTCTGCCCTTGCTGTGGCTCCCCCTGATCGCCCAAAAGCGAAAGACCCGGGCATCTGCGCCAAAGCGACAACCAAAAGTCGGTACATCAAGCAATCCAGAGGCAAAGCGAGAAGCGAAAGCTTGAAAGCAGAGCTTTCGCCCCTGCTTCGCAGGAGCGAGTTACTTCTCTTTGCTCGTGCAAAGAGAAGTAACCAAGAGAAACACGCCCCTGCCTCCGCGCCCACGGCACTACGTGCCGCGGGTCCACTCCGCCGCCGGGATTTTTCGACGAGACATCCCTGTCTCGTCGAAAAACGACGTGCATCCATGCACGTCGCCCCTGCGGGGTCTTGTCCGTCGGCTCCGTCGCTGCGGAAGGGGACCCGGAAATCAAAAGCGCAGAAGCAGAAGCACGAGCAACCGCGAAGGCGAAGGCGAAGGCGAAGGCGAAGGCGAAGGCATCTTCACCCTTCGAACCGTTTCACAACCGATCCGTTCTACAGCCGAAACCAGAAGCTGGTCGTCAGCAGAACGAGGGACCGCCGTGCTACTCCACGGAAAGCGGCTCCTGCATCGCCGCAGCGCGCAGTTCGGCCGCGCGCACCAGCACCGGCGGCGGCGCGCTTTCCTCCGGGATCGTCAACAACCGATGCCGCCGCAGCCAGTCGCCGATCTTGCGCGAAGAGGTCAGGCCCACCATCGGCACCGCCAGCGCCATGCCGATCACCACCGGCGCCATCCATGCCGCCAGCGACGGCGACACCGCATAGGCCAGCGCGCCCATCGCCAGGCCGAACACGCTCAGGCCGCCATAGGCGCGCCGCAGCGCGGCCCATGAGACGCGGCCGTCGTCGCGCTGCTGCGCGTCCCAGCCAGAGTCCTTGCCAGCCAGCACCTCGGCCACGCCGCGCGACTGCACGTACATCACCACCGGCGCCATCAGCGCGGCCAGCACCGTTTCCAGCAGCATCGAGACGAACGCGCGCAGCGCGCCGCCGCAGCCCTTGCGTTCGCTGCGCGCGCTGAGCATGGCCACGTAGCCCATCGCCTTGGGCGCCAGCAGCACGCCCATGGTCACGGCGAACACCCACAGCACGCCCTGTTCGTCCAGGCCGCGCCAGTAATGCACCGGCGACAGCCGCAGGTGCAGTTCCTCGGCCAGGTCGATGCCGCCGCGGATCAGCGGGATGGCCATGCCGATCAGCATCAGCATCGCCCACATCGGCGCGGTGAAGTAATGGCCGATGCCGACCAGCATGTGCACGCGGCTGATCCAGTGCAGGCCCGCGGCGGTGACGACCTTTGAGTGCTGCAGGTTGCCCTGGCACCAGCGGCGGTCGCGGATCAGCAGGTCGGTCAGCGTCGGCGGGCCTTCCTCGTAGCTGCCCTGCAGGTAGGGCACCATGTGCGCGGCCCAGCCGCCGCGGCGCATCAGCGCGGCCTCGACGAAATCGTGGCTGAGCACGTGCCCGCCGAACGGCTTGCGCCCCGGCAGTTCCGGCAGGCCGGCCTGCTCGGCGAAGGCGCGGGTGCGGATCACCGCGTTGTGTCCCCAGTAGTTGCTCTCGGCGCCGTGCCACCAGGCCACGCCATAGGCCATCACCGGGCCGTAGACGCGGCCGCCGAACTGCTGCATGCGCGCGAACGCGGTGCGCCCGCCGACCACCGCCGGCAGCGACTGGATCAGGCCCACGCCGGGATGTTTCTCCATCGCCGAGGCCAGGCGCACGATCACCTCGCCGGTCATCAGGCTGTCCGCGTCCAGGATCAGCATCTGCGGATAGGCACCGCCGAAACGGCGCACCCAGTCGGCGATGTTGCCGGCCTTGCGCCCGGCGTTGTCGGCGCGGCGCCGGTAGAACAGCCGGCCGTGGCCGCCGGTGGCCTCGACCAGCCGCGCGAACACCTGCTCCTCGGCGCGGCCGATGGCCTCGCGCGTGGTGTCGCTGAGCACGAAGAAGTCGAAGCGGTCGAGCTGGCCGGTGGCCGCCACCGATTCGTAGATGGCCTGCAGCCCGGCCATCATGCGCCGCGGGTCCTCGTTGTAGGTGGGCATCAGCAGCGCGGTGCGGCTGTGCAGCTCGGGCAGCGGCGCGTCCGGATGGATGCCCAGCTTGCGCCGCCCGCGCAGCAGCGCCTGCAGGCCGGCCAGGCTGCTGACGAAGGAGAACGCGATCCACGCGAACAGCAGCACGAACAGCCCGAGCAGGCAGGCTTCGAGCACGTTGATGCCGCCATTGGCCAGCACCCGCGCCATCATCCAGGTGGCCACCACGGTCATCGCCGCGGTGGTGCCGAACACATACAACCTGCGCAGCACGATGTTCGGCGGCGAGGTGTCCTGCCGCCGCCCCTGCAGGCGACCCTGCCGCAACGACTGCTCGGGCATGGACAGCGGGCTCTCCGCCGGCAGCACGGCGATGCCGGCGTCGCGCGCGACGCTGTGCGGGTCGGTCATGGAATCCATCGCATGCGCCGCTGCGCCTGGCGGGAAGGAAACGCCGCTGCCGGCAGGCAGGCGACAGCGGCGGGAACAGGGCTTCCGTGGTGCACGGGGCTCTCCGAGAGGCAGACAGGCGCCAAAGCTAGAAGATCGAACCTAAACAGGCTGCGAACATGCCCGGTGGAGGCGGCGCCCGCGACGCCGGGCAGGCGCCCCGGCCATGTCCGGCCCGCCAGCGCGGATCACCGGAGCCGCCAGCCGCCGCCACGCAGGGGCGGCCGCGACGTGGCACCGGCTCAGCGCACCGGCGACAGCAGGCCGCGGCGGCGGAACCACCACTCCAGCGGCACGGTGACCAGCGGCGGCACCGCCGCCAGCAGGGCCAGCAGCAGCGCCCACAGCGGCCAGCGCTGGCGCACGCCGGCGTAGACGCTGGCCACCACGTAGAACAGGAACGCCAGCCCATGCAGGCGCCCGAACAGCCACACGCCCAGTTCGGTGGTCTGCGTGCCGTACTTGAGCAGCATGCCGACCAGCAGCCCAGCCCAGGTCGCGCCCTCGATCAGGGCGGCGACAGCGAACAGCTTTCCAGCGGCGGACATCGGCTTTGCGGGCATCGACACGTCGTCATCGAACGGGAGGACGCGGATTGTAGGCGATACGGCGCTACCGCCGGAGGGCGCTCCGGAAAGGCCGCAGCGGCGGTCCGGCCGCGCATTGGCCTAGAATCCCGGGCGGCGGCGGACACCGGCACGCACTGCGTCCCCTGACCACCGCGCCCTATTCCCGTCGCCGGCGATGCTTCGATCGATGCCCTTCCCCTCCCTGCACCAGGCGCTCCACCAGCTGCTGCGACAGGCGTTCCGCGCCCTGCCGATCTCCGACGCCCGCCGCGACAGGTGGCGCAACCGCCTGCTGGAACGCTTCGGCGGGCTGCTCCCGCAGCCGCCGCGCGGGCACGCGCCGGAAACGGAAGCCGCCCTGCGCATCGCGCGGCCCCTGCACCGGGCCGACGAGCCCGCGATCGGCCACGTGCCTTACCGCCAGGCCGCCCTGCCTTCGCCCCTGCCCGCCACGCTGGTCGCGTTCTACCTGCCGCAGTTCCACACGTTCGCCGAGAACGATGCCTGGTGGGGCAAGGGCTTCACCGAGTGGCGCAACGTCACCCGGGCGCTGCCGCAGTTCGAGGGCCATGCGCAGCCGCGGCTGCCGGCGGACCTGGGTTTCTACGACCTGCGCAACCCGCAGGTGTTGCGCGACCAGGCCCGGCTGGCCGCCGAATACGGCATCGGCGCGTTCTGCTTCTACTACTACTGGTTCAGCGGCCGCACCCTGATGGAGGATCCACTGCGGCAGTGGCTGGCGGATGACGGCATCGACCTGCCGTTCTGCCTGTGCTGGGCCAACGAGAACTGGACCCGGCGCTGGGACGGGCGCGACGGCGAGATCCTGATCGGCCAGCAGCACAGCGCCGCGGACGACCTGGCCTTCATCGCCCACGTCGCGCCCTACCTGCGCGACCGCCGCGCGCTGAAGGTCGGCGGCCAGCCGATGCTGCTGGTCTACCGCCCGCACCTGCTGCCCGACCCGCGCGCCACCGCGCAGCGCTGGCGCCAGTGGTGCCGCGACAACGGCGTGGGCGAGATCCATCTGGCCTACGTGCAGGGATTCGAACGCCCCGACCCGCGCGAGATCGGCTTCGACGCGGCGGTCGAGTTCCCGCCGAACATGAGCAACCCGCGCTCGCTGGCGGCGGAGCAGTGGCTGCTCAACCCGGACTTCGCCGGCGATGTGCGCGACTGGCGCGAGCTCGCGCGCGAAGCGGCGGCACGGCCCCTGCCCGCCTACCCGCTGTATCCCGGCGTGAACCCCGGCTGGGACAACGAGCCGCGCCGTCCGGGCAGGGGCCGCGTCTTCCTGCATGCCTCGCCGCGCGGCTACCGCGACTGGCTGCGCGCGACGGTGCACGAGCGGCTGGCGGCGGTTCCCGCCGACCGCCGCCTGGTATTCGTCAACGCCTGGAACGAATGGGCCGAGGGCGCGGTGCTGGAACCCGATGCGCGGCTGGGCCACGCCTGGCTGGACGCCACCCGGCAGGCGCTGGCGCCGCTTCCGGCGCGGCCGGCCGCCGCGCGCCCGTGCGCGGTCATCCATGCCTGGTATCCGGACGTGTTCGACGAGCTGCTGCTGGCGCTGCAGTCCAGCGGCCTGCCGTGGCGGATCGTGGTCACCACGCCGCCGGAACGGAAGGACGAGATCGAACGCATCGCGCGCGCGCGCGGCCTGGAGGTGGAGGTGCATGCCTTCGCCAACCACGGACGCGACATCCTGCCGTTCCTGCACGTCGCCGGGCGCCTGCTCGACGAGGGCGAGGACGTGGTGCTCAAGCTGCATACCAAGCGCTCCACGCACCGCCAGGACGGCGAGCGGTGGCGCAACGAGCTGATCGGGCGCCTGCTGGCCCCGGACAGGGCGCCGGCCATCGCCCAGGCGTTCGCCGCGCAGCCCGACCTGGGGCTGGTCGCGCCGGAAGGCCATGTCCAGCCCCTGCATTTCTACTGGGGCGCCAACGAGCGCAACGTGCGTGTGCTGCTCAGCCGCCTCGGCGTCGCGCAGCCGGATGTCGAGCGCGACACGTTCATCGCCGGCAGCATGTTCTGGGCACGCCTGCCGGCACTGCGTCCGCTCCTGGACGGCCACCTGCAGCCATCGCTGTTCGAAGCCGAGGCCGGCCAGGTGGACGGCACGCTGGCGCATGCGATCGAGCGGGTCTTCACCCTGGCCGCGCGCGACGCCGGCTTCAGGCAGGGCACGGTCGCCGGACTGCTTGGCCTGCCCGTCGACGCGGCCGCGCCCTACGCCTACGCGCGGCGCCACTGACCAGGCGGGGCCGCCGGACGGCCCCGCGCCTGCCTCAGGCGTGCGCGAACGGCACGCCGGTCCGCGCCTTCAGCTCTTCCATGTCCACGCCCGGCGCGGCTTCCACCAGCGCGAGGCCGGCATCGGTGACGTCGAACACCGCCAGGTCGGTGATGATGCGGTCGACCACGCCCACGCCGGTCAGCGGCAGCGTGCACTCGGGCAGGATCTTGTGCTCGCCGTTCTTGGCGGTGTGCTCCATCAGCACCACCACGCGCTGCACGCCGGCCACCAGGTCCATGGCCCCGCCCATGCCCTTGACCATCTTGCCCGGCACCATCCAGTTGGCCAGATCGCCCTTGTCGGTGACCTGCATGGCGCCCAGGATCGCCAGGTTGATGTGGCCGCCGCGGATCATCGCGAACGAATCGTGGCTGCCGAAATAGCTGGCGCCGGCGCGCGCGGTCACGGTCTGCTTGCCGGCGTTGATCAGGTCGGCGTCGACCTCGGCGTCGGTCGGGAACGGGCCGATGCCGAGCAGGCCGTTCTCCGACTGCAGCCACACGTCCACGCCTTCGGGGATGTGGTTGGCCACCATCGTCGGCAGGCCGATGCCCAGGTTCACGTAGGCGCCATCGGTCAGTTCGCGCGCGGCGCGCTGCGCCATCTCGTCACGGGTCCAGGCCATTTCAGTTTCCCTCCGTGCGGATGGTGCGTTGTTCGATGCGTTTTTCCGGCGTCGCGTTGAGGACGATGCGGTCCACGTAGATGCCCGGCAGGTGCACCTGGTCCGGGTCGATCGCGCCCACCGGCACGATCTCCTCCACTTCCACGATGCAGACCTTGCCGGCCATGGCGCAGGCCGGATTGAAGTTGCGCGCGGTCTTGCGGAACACCAGGTTGCCGGCCTCGTCGGCCTTCCACGCCTTGACCAGCGAAACGTCGGCCTTCAGCGCGGTTTCCATCACGTAGTGCTTGCCGTCGAATTCGCGGGTTTCCTTGCCTTCGGCCACCACCGTGCCGTAGCCGGTGGCGGTGAAGAACGCGGGGATGCCCGCGCCGCCGGCGCGCAGGCGCTCGGCCAGGGTGCCCTGCGGGTTGAACTCCAGCTCCAGCTCGCCGGCCAGGAACTGCCGCTCGAACTCCTTGTTCTCGCCCACGTAGGAGGAAATCATCTTGCGGATCTGGCGCGTGGCCAGCAGCTGGCCGAGGCCGAAGCCATCGACGCCGGCGTTGTTGGAGATCACGGTCAGGCCGGTCGCGCCGGAATCGCGCAGGGCCGCGATCAGCGCCTCGGGAATGCCGCACAGGCCGAAGCCGCCGACCGCCAGGGTCTGCCCGTCGGCGACCACGCCGTCCAGGGCCTGGGCCGCACTGGCAACCACCTTGCCGCGCCGCCCGCTCAGGGTTGAAGGATCGCTCATCGCATCACGCCCACAGTCAAAGGATGGCCGCATTCTAGCCCCACTCCATCGCCGCCCCTCTTGGACCTTCGTCCAGCCGCGCACGGCCCGCTCACCGCCAAGCGACTAAACTGGGCGCCTTTCCATGCATCGACAGGTTGCCCGCATGCCCTTACCCGCGTTCAAGGCCTACGACATCCGCGGCCGCGTCCCCGAGGAACTCAACGAAGACCTCGCGCGCAGGATCGGCAAGGCCTTGGCGGCCCGGCTGGACGCAGGCCCGGTGGTGCTGGGCCACGACGTGCGCCTGACCAGCCCCGGCCTGCAGGAGGCGCTGGCCGCCGGGCTGCGCGGCGAAGGCCGCGAGGTGATCGACATCGGCCTGTGCGGCACCGAGGAGGTCTATTTCCAGACCGACCACCTGGGCGCGGCCGGCGGGGTGATGGTCACCGCCAGCCACAACCCGATGGACTACAACGGCATGAAGCTGGTCAAGGAGCAGGCCCGGCCGATCAGCTCGGATACCGGCCTGTTCGCCATTTCCGACGCGGTCGCCGCCGATGGCGCGCCGGCGCAGGCCGCGCGTGCCGGACAGATCGAACGGCACGACAAGAGCGCCTACATCGCCCACCTGCTGTCCTACGTGGACGTGGCCGCGCTCAAACCGTTGAAGGTGGTGGTCAACGCCGGCAACGGCGGCGCCGGCGCCATCGTCGACCTGCTCGCCCCGCACCTGCCGCTGGAATTCGTGCGCATCTGCCACGAACCCGACGGCAGTTTCCCCAACGGCATTCCCAACCCGCTGCTGCCGGAGAACCGCGCCGCCACCGCCGATGCGGTGCGCGCGCACGGCGCCGATTTCGGCATCGCCTGGGACGGCGACTTCGACCGCTGCTTCTTCTTCGACCACGACGGCCGTTTCATCGAGGGTTACTACCTGGTGGGCCTGCTCGCCAAGGCGATCCTGGCGCGCAATCCAGGCGGCAAGATCGTGCACGACCCGCGCCTGGTGTGGAACACGGTGGAGATGGTGGAAGCGGCCGGCGGCGTGCCGGTGCTGTGCAAGAGCGGGCACGCCTTCATCAAGGAAAAGATGCGCGCGGAAAATGCGGTCTACGGTGGCGAGATGAGCGCGCACCACTATTTCCGCGAGTTCGCCTACGCCGACTCGGGCATGATCCCGTGGCTGCTGATCGCGCAGCTGGTGTCTGCCAGCGGCCAGTCCCTGGCCGAACTGGTCGAGGACCGCATGGCCGCCTACCCGTGCAGCGGCGAGATCAACTTCAAGGTGGCCGACGCCAGGGCCGCGGTCGAGCGGGTGATGCAGCATTTCGCCGTGCAGTCCCCTGCGCTGGACCACACCGACGGCATCAGCGCCGACTTCGGCGACTGGCGCTTCAACCTGCGCAGCTCCAATACCGAGCCGCTGCTGCGGCTCAATGTCGAGACGCGCGGCGACGCGGCGCTGCTGCGGGCGCGCACCGACGAAATCTCCACCCTGCTTTCGGCCTGAGGCTGTCATGAGCGACATCACGCCCGTCATCCTGTCCGGCGGCTCCGGCACCCGCCTGTGGCCGCTCTCGCGCGAGGCCTATCCCAAGCAATTCCTGCCGCTGGCCGGCGAACAGACCATGCTGCAGGCCACCTGGCGCCGTGTCGCGACCATCGCCGCACGCGGGCCGCTGGTGATCGCCAACGAGACGCACCGCTTCGTCGCCGCCGAGCAGCTGCAGCAGGTCGGCGCCGAGCCGCAGGCGATCATCCTCGAACCGGTCGGCCGCAACACCGCGCCTGCCATCGCCGTGGCGGCGCTGGAAGCCACCCGCGGCGGTGAGGACCCGCTGCTGCTGGTACTGCCGTCGGACCACGTGATCGCCGATGAAACCGCCTTCCACGCCGCCGTGCGCCAGGCCGCGGCGGCCGCGGCAACGGGCAAGCTGGTGACCTTCGGCATCGTCCCGACCGGCCCGGAAACCGGCTACGGCTACATCAAGGCCGCACCTGGCAATGGCGCGCGCGCCGTCGAACGCTTCGTCGAGAAGCCCGACCTGGAGACCGCCACCGGTTACGTGGCCAGCGGCCAGTACCTATGGAACAGCGGCATGTTCCTGTTCCGCGCCTCGCGCTACCTGGAGGAACTGGCACGTTTCAATCCGGTCATGCTCGAACGCAGCCGCGACGCCTGGGAAGGCGCGCGCCGCGACGCCGACTTCACCCGTCTCGATGCCGAAGCGTTCGCCGCAGTGCCGTCGGATTCGATCGACTACGCGGTGATGGAGAAGACCGCCGACGCGGTGGTGGTGGCGCTGGACGCGGGCTGGAACGACGTCGGCTCGTGGACCGCGCTGCGCGACGTCTCCACCCAGGACGGCGACGGCAACGCCCACCGCGGCGACGTGATCGCCATCGACTGCCGCAACACCTACGCCTACAGCGAACGGCTGGTGGCGCTGGTGGGCCTGGACGACGTGATCGTGGTGCAGACCGAGGACGCGGTGCTGGTCGGCAAGGCCGACCGCATGCAGGAGGTCAAGGACGTGGTGGCGCGGCTGAAGGCCGACGGCCGCAGCGAAGCCACCTGGCACCGCAAGGTCTACCGCCCGTGGGGCGCCTACGACTCCATCGACAACGGCGAGCGTTTCCAGGTCAAGCGCATCACGGTCAAGCCCGGCGGCACGCTGAGCCTGCAGATGCACCACCACCGCGCCGAGCACTGGGTGGTGGTCAGCGGCACCGCCGAGGTCACCCGCGGCGATGAAGTGCTGCTGCTCGGCGAGAACCAGAGCACCTACATCCCGCTGGGCGTGACCCACCGCCTGCGCAACCCCGGCAAGCTGCCGCTGGAGCTGATCGAAGTGCAGTCCGGCAGCTACCTCGGCGAGGACGACATCGTGCGTTTCGAGGATACCTACGGGCGCAGCTGAGGCGCCTTCCCGCACACAAAATCCCGGCCACTGGCCGGGATTTTCGCCTGTACTCGACGCGGCCCACGTCAGGGTGCGGCGATCTCGGCCATCACCCGCTTCAACCCGTCCTGCCACGCCGGCAGCACGATGCCGAAATCCTGCTGCAGCCGGCGGTTGTCCAGCACCGACCATGCCGGGCGCCGGGCCGGCGTCGGATACGCCGAACTTGGGATGGCCTCCACCGCCGGCGCCTTCGCCAGCACGCCGGTGGCCAGCGCCTCGGCAAAGATCGCCTCGGCAAAACCGTGCCAGCTGGTCTGCCCCGACGCGGTCAGATGCCAGGTACCGGACAGGCCGCCCGGGTGCCGCAGCACCTGCGCGGTGACGTCGGCGATCAGCGCCGCCGGCGTCGGCGTGCCGACCTGGTCGGCGACCACGCGCAGCTGCTCGCGCTCGGCGCCCACGCGCAGCATGGTGCGCAGGAAGTTGCCGCCGTGCGCGGCATACACCCACGCGGTGCGGAAGATCAGGTGGCGCCCGCCCGCGGCGCGCACCGCGTCCTCGCCATCGCGCTTGCTGGCGCCGTACACGCCCAGCGGCGCGGTCGGGGCGTCCTCGCGGTAGGGCGCGTTTCCCTGCCCGTCGAAGACGTAGTCGGTGGAGTAATGCACCAGCGGCACGCCATGGGCGGCGCACCAGCGCGCGATCACGCCCGGCGCCTGCGCGTTGGCGCGGAACGCGGCCTCCGGCTCCTGTTCGGCGCGATCCACCGCGGTATAGGCCGCGGCGTTGACCACCATCGCGGGCCGCACGCGGTCCAGCAGCGCCGGCAGGCGGTCGGGCTGGTCGAAATCGGCCACTTCGCAGGCGCTGCCGTCAGCCAGCGTGCCGCTGCGCGTGGCAGCCACCACCGTGCCCAGCGGCGCCAGCGCGCGCAGTAGTTCCCGGCCGACCTGGCCGTTGCCGCCGAACACCAGTACCGTCATGGGACGTACACCGGCAGCCGCTCCTGGGCGATGTCCTTCAGGAACGGCGCGTTCTCGTCCTTGGCCGAAAGCGTCGGCCCGCTGATCGGCCAGTCGACGGCGATGTCCGCGTCGTTCCAGCGCACGCCGGCATCGGCCTCCTTCACGTAGACATCGGTGCACAGGTAGCTGAACACCGCGCGCTCGGACAGCACCGCGAAACCATGCGCGAAACCTTCCGGGATCCAGAACTGGCGGTGGTTCTCCGCGCTGAGCAGCACCGCTTCCCAGCGCCCGAAGGTCGGCGAGCCGCGGCGGATGTCCACGGCCACGTCGTAGACCTCGCCCTCGAGCACGCTCACCAGCTTGCCCTGCGGCCGCGGCCACTGGTAATGCAGGCCGCGCAGCACGCCCTTGACCGAGGTGGAGACGTTGCTCTGCACGAATTTCGTCGGCAGCCCGTGTTCGGCGAAACGCTCGGCGTTCCAGGTCTCGAAGAACATGCCGCGCGCGTCGCCGAACACCGCCGGCTCGATCACCACGCAGCCCGGCAGCGACGTCTGGATCACCTTCATGGCACCACTCCGCGCTGCAGCAGTTTCTGCAGGTACTGCCCGTAGCCGTTCTTGAGCAGCGGCGCGGCCAGCGCTTCCAGTTCGCCGGCGCCGATCCAGCCCTGCCCGTAGGCGATCTCCTCCGGGCAGCAGACCTGCAGGCCCTGGCGGGTCTGGATGGTTTCGATGAAGTTGGATGCCTCCAGCAGCGACTGGTGGGTGCCGGTATCGAGCCAGGCGTAGCCGCGGCCCAGCTGCTCCAGGTACAGCGTGCCCGCGTCCAGGTAGCACTTGTTCAGGTCGGTGATCTCCAGTTCCCCGCGCGGCGACGGCCTGAGCGCGGCGGCGTAGTCGCTGGCATTGCCGTCGTAGAAGTACAGCCCGGTGACCGCGTAGTTGGAGCGCGGGTTCTCCGGCTTCTCGACAAGGCCGACGACCTTGCCTTCCTGGTTGAATTCGGCCACGCCGTAGCGCTCCGGGTCGTTGACCCAGTAACCGAACACGGTCGCGCCCGCGTCGCGGGCATCGGCGCGCTTGAGCGTGTCGCGCAGGCCGTGGCCGTGGAAGATGTTGTCGCCCAGCACCAGGCAGCTCGGCTTGCCGCCAACGAAGTCGCGGCCGATCAGGTAGGCCTGGGCCAGGCCGTCGGGACTGGGCTGGACCGCGTACTGGATGTCCATGCCCCACTGCGAACCGTCGCCCAGCAATGCCTGGAACAGGGCCTGCTCATGCGGGGTATTGATGATCAGCACCTCGCGGATGCCGGCCATCATCAGCACGCTCAGCGGGTAGTAGATCATCGGCTTGTCGTACACCGGCAGCAGCTGCTTGCTGACGCCCTTGGTGATCGGATACAGGCGCGTGCCGGAACCGCCGGCGAGGATGATGCCTTTGCGTTGGGTCATGTCGGGTCCTTGGCTTCAGGCGGAGGTGCCGATGCGCTGCAGGCGATAGCTGCCGTCGAGCACGCCGTCGACCCATGCCTGGTTGTCCAGGTACCAGTCCACGGTGAAGGCGATGCCCTGCTCGAAGGTGTAGGCCGGTTCCCAGCCCAGTTCGTCCTTCAGCTTGGACGCGTCGATCGCGTAGCGGCGGTCATGGCCCGGGCGGTCGGCGACATGGGTGATCTGGCTGCTGCGCGGCTGGCCGTCCGCGCGCGGACGGCGCTGGTCCAGCAGCGCGCAGATGGCCTGCACCACCTCGATGTTCTGCTTTTCCGAGTTGCCGCCGACGTTGTAGGTCTCGCCGACGCGGCCCTTGGCCAGCACGGTGCGGATCGCTTCGCAGTGGTCGGTGACGAACAGCCAGTCGCGGACCTGCCTGCCATCGCCGTACACCGGCAGCGGCTCGCCGGCCAGCGCCTTGGCGATCACCAGCGGGATGAGCTTTTCCGGGAAGTGGTACGGGCCGTAGTTGTTGGAGCAGTTGGTGGTCAGCACCGGCAGCCCGTAGGTGTGGTGGAACGCGCGCACCAGGTGGTCCGAGGCGGCCTTGGACGCCGAGTACGGCGAGTTCGGCGCGTACGGGGTGGTCTCGGTGAACTTGCCGGTTTCGCCCAGCGTGCCGTAGACCTCGTCGGTGGAGACATGCAGGAAGCGGAAGGCCTCGCCCTTGCCGGCCGGCAGCGCCTTCCAGTAATCGCGCACCGCCTCGAGCAGGCCGAGGGTGCCGACCACGTTGGTCTGGATGAAGGCGCCCGGGCCATCGATCGAACGGTCGACGTGGCTTTCGGCGGCGAAGTTGAGCACCGCGTCGGGCTGGTGTTCGGCCAGCAGGCGCTCGACCAGGGCGCGGTCGCCGATGTCGCCCTGCACGAAGACGTGCCCCGGGTTGCCCTCCAGGCTCGCCAGCGTACGCAGGTTGCCTGCGTAGGTCAGGGCATCGAGGTTGACGACCTTGATGCCGCGGGCGACCGCCTCCAGCACGAAGTTGCCGCCGATGAAGCCGGCACCGCCGGTCACTAGCCAGGTGGGCACTGTCTCTATCTCCTGTACGTCCATTCGCCCGGATCCCAGCGATCCAGGGCTTGCTCCAGGCGGCAAAGGATACAGGCTGCCCCGCTCCCTGCCTTGCCGCCACTGAAACGCGGGGAGCCGGCAGGCCGGCGCCGGATGCGACGCCGCCGGCACCATGCGGGGGGCCGGGCAGGTATCCATACGCATTCGCACGGGGCTCCCCCACCCGCTAGAATCGGGGTTTTCCTCCGTCCGGCATTTGCCGCCGGCCCCCTGCAACCGAAGGATCCCGCAGCACATGAAAATCCTCGTCGCGTACAAGCGCGTGGTGGACTACAACGTCCGCATTCAGGTCAAGCCGGATGGTTCCGGCGTGGTCACCGACGGCGTCAAGCTCTCGCCGAACCCGTTCGACGAAATCGCGCTGGAAGAAGCCCTGCGCCTGCGCGACAAGGGCATCGCCACCGAGGTCGTGGTCGCCACCATCGCCCCGGCCGACGCGCAGGCGCACCTGCGCAACGGCCTGGCCATGGGCGCCAACCGCGCCATCCACGTGGTCACCGACCAGGCCATCCAGCCGCTGACCGCCGCGCGCACCCTGCTCAAGCTGGTGGAGAAGGAACAGCCGGACCTGGTCATCCTCGGCAAGCAGGCGATCGACGACGACGCCAACCAGACCGGCCAGATGCTGGCCACGCTGTGGGCGCGCCCGCAGGCCACCTTCGCCTCCAGGGTCGAGATCGCCGATGGCAAGGCCACGGTCACCCGTGAAGTCGACGCCGGCCTGGAAACGCTGGAAGTCGACCTGCCGGCGGTGATCACCACCGACCTGCGCCTGAACGAGCCGCGCTTCATCAAGCTGCCGGACATCATGAAGGCCAAGGCCAAGCCGCTGGAGACCCTGCAACTGGCCGACCTGGGCGTCGAAGCCGCCGACACGTTCAAGACCACCCACTACGCCGCCCCGGCCAAGCGCAGCAAGGGCGTGATGGTGAAGGACGCCGCCGAACTGGTGGCCGCACTCAAGCAGAAGGGGTTGCTGTAATGGCCAAGATTCTCGTCATCGCCGAACACCTGGACGGCAAGCTCAACAGCGCCGTCGCCAAGACCGTGTCGGCCGCGGCCGCCATCGGCGGCGACATCGACGTGCTGGTACTGGCCGCAGACCCGGCTGCCGTCGCCGCGCAGGCCGCGCAGATCGCCGGCGTCGGCAAGGTGCTGACCATCGCCAACCCGGCCAACGAACACGCCGTGGCGCAGGTGCAGGCCCCGCAGATCGCCAAGGCCGCCGCCGGCTACAGCCACCTGTTCGGCCCGTCCACCACCACCGGCAAGGACCTGATGCCGGCCGTGGCCGCCTTGCTGGGCGTCAACCAGGTCTCGGACCTGATGGCCGTCGACAGCCCGCATACCTTCAAGCGCCCGATCTACGCCGGCAACGCCATCATCACCGTCGAGGTGCCGGCCGACCAGGTGGTCGTGGCCACCGTGCGCGCCGCCTCGTGGCCGGAAGCGGCCAAGGGCAACAACGCCGCGGTCGAAGCGATCAGCGTCGACGCCGCCCTGCCCGCCCACACCCGCTTCGTCGGCCTGGCCGCCGGCAAGAGCGACCGCCCGGACCTGCAGAGCGCCAAGCGCGTGGTCTCCGGCGGCCGCGGCGTCGGCTCGGAAGAAAACTTCAAGGTGATCTACCAGCTGGCCGACAAGCTCGGCGCCGCGGTCGGCGCCTCGCGCGCCGCCGTCGATGCCGGCTACGTGCCCAGCGACATGCAGGTCGGCCAGACCGGCAAGATCATCGCCCCGGAACTGTACGTCGCCGTCGGCATCTCCGGCGCCATCCAGCACCTGACCGGCATCAAGGACGCCGGCACCATCGTGGCCATCAACAAGGACGGCGACGCGCCGATCTTCGAGGTGGCCGACATCGGCCTGGTCGGCGATCTGTTCGCCCTCCTGCCCGAGCTGGAAGCGGCGCTCTGACGCCGCGCGGGGCGGCAACCGGCGCCGGTTGCCGCCACCGTCATGCCGCCCGGTTGCGCGGGCGCCTATACTTTCGCGTCGCTGGGTCCGTTTCCGCACGGACGAGGGCATCCGCGCCCCCCAGGTCCGACCTCCCTGATCGATGGCGCCGAGGCCTTCCATTCCATGACCGCTGCCGCATTCCCCACCACGCCGCCGACCGAACTGTCGGTGGTCGTCCCCGTCTACGGCTGCGTGGGATGCCTGGAGGAACTGGCCGACCAGGTCCAGGCGGCGGTGGAGGGCATGGGCGTCCCCTTCGAGATGATCCTGGTCGACGACGCCAGCCCGGATGGCGCCTGGCGGCGCATCCAGGAACTGGCAGCCACCCGGCCATGGCTCACCGGCCTGCGGCTGTCGCGCAACTTCGGCCAGCATTCGGCCATTTCCGCCGGCATCGAACACGCGCGCGGGCGATGGACCGTGGTGATGGACTGCGACCTGCAGGACGTGCCCGCGGAAATTCCGCGGCTGTACCGCAAGGCAGTGGACGAGAGCTACGAGGTCGTTTTCGCCCAGCGCGTCGAACGCCAGGACACGCCGCTCAAGCGGCTGTCGTCGTGGGGCTTCTTCGCCACGCTGGGCTGGCTCACCGGCGTGCCGCAGGACCCGTCCACGGCCAACTTCGGCATCTTCCACCGCAAGGTCATCGACGCGGTCTGCGCGATGCCCGAGCGCGACCGTTCGTTCCCGTTGATGGTGAAGTGGGCGGGCTTCCGCACCGCCAAGCTGCCGGTCCGCCACCAGCAGCGCGCGGAGGGCGAATCGTCCTACACCCTGCGCCGGCTGCTGCGGCTGGCGATGAACATCGCGCTGGGCTACTCCGAGAAGCCGCTGCGCATGGTCGCCGGCACCGGTATTTTCTGCGCGCTGGTCGCCTTCGTGATGGTCGCCGTCAGCCTGCTGCGCTGGTGGGACGGCGACATCCAGGTGGCCGGATACACCTCCATCATCGCCGCCATCTGGCTGATCGGCGGCCTGATGATGTTCTCCATGGGCGTGGTCGGGCTGTACGTGGGCCAGGTGTTCCGCAACGTGCAGCGGCGCCCCTACTACATCGTCGCCGATACCACCGCGGAGGCCGCGCATGACTGAGCTGTCGCTCCAGCATGAGGGTGCGCGCCTCCAGGCGCGGCTGACCCCCTGGGACGAACGCGCGCTGGGTTTCGCCACCGCCGAGATCACCGGCCTCGACGCGGAAAGCGCCGGGAGCGCTTCGCACCTGCTGGCCCAGGCCGAAGCGTGGGCCAGCGACCTGGGCGTGCGTTACCTGTTCGGCCGCGTCGACGGGAATGCGCACCTGCTGCGCGGCGCGCTGCTGGCAGGGGGGTTCCAGTTCGTGGAAACCTCGCTGACCGTCTCGCGCAGCGGCATGGGCAACCTGCCGCCGGTGCCGCGCGGCATGCTGCCGACCCTGCGCCCGGCTGTCGCCGACGATATTCCGCTGCTGCGCGGCATCGCGCACGACGATTTCGGCCATGGCCGCTTCCTCGAGGACCCGGCCATCGATCCGGCGCGCGCGCGCCAGCGTACCGCCAACTGGATCGAGGACCTGGTCAACGGCGGCCTTGCCTACACCGCCGAGTCGCGCGGCCGCGTCGTCGGTTTCCACGCCGAACGCGTGCACGCCGGCGAGCAGCGTGCCGAGCTCCTGCTCACGGGCGCGGCCGCGCCCTATGCGATGCTGGCGATGCCGCTGTGGGTGACGGCGCTCGAATCGCTGGCCGCACGCGACATCCAGCGCTGCACCACGCTGGTGTCGGCCGCCAATACCGGCATCCTCAACCTGTATGCGCGGCTTGGCTTCCAGTTCAACACTTCCCTCACTGGTTTCCGGAAATTCCTATGAACAACCCCTCCAACGAAGACCAGGTCGCCGCCGTGTTCGCCCGCGTGCTGGGCATCGACGCCGCCCAGGTCACCGACGAGCTGCGCTACAACACCATCCCGCAGTGGGATTCGATCGCCCACATGTCGGTGGTCGCCGCGCTGGAAGAAGCCTTCGGCGTGATGATCGACATGGACGACGTGATCGACATGAGCTCGGTCGGCAAGGCGCGCGAAATCCTGCGCAAGCACGGCGCCGCGCTCTGACGATGGGTACCGCGGACGTCCCCGTCATCCTGGTCACCGGCGCCTCGCGCGGCATAGGCAGGGCCATCTGCGAACTGCTCGCCACGCAGGGCACGCAGCTGGTGATGGTGGCGCGCGATGGCGAAGCGCTGCAGGCGCTGGCCGCGGACCTCGCCGCGCGTGGCGCGCCGGAGCCGATGGTCGCCGCGATCGACCTGGCCGACGCGGACGCAGTGGCGGGGTTGTTCAAGCAGGTGTTCAGCCGCTTCGCCCGCCTCGACGGCCTGGTGAACAACGCCGGCGTCCTGCACGAAGGCCTGCTCGGCATGATCCGCGCCGAGGACATCGACCGCGTGCTGGCGGTGAACGTGAAAGCGCCGCTGATGACCATGCAGTACGCGGCACGGCTGATGGCGCGCGCGCAGCGCGGCAGCATCGTCAACCTGGTATCGATCATGGGCGTCAACGGCGCGGCGGGCCTGAGCCTGTACGCGGCCAGCAAGGCCGCCTTGGTCGGGGCGACGCGCTCGGCCTCGAAGGAACTGGCCGCCAAGGGGATCCGCGTCAATGCCGTCTCGCCCGGCTTCATCGACACCGACATGACCCGCGCCATGCCCGAGGCCGCCCATGCCAGGCGCGTGGCGTCGATCGGCATGGGCCGCGCCGGCACGCCGCGCGAGGTCGCCGAACTGGTCGCGTTCCTGCTCGGCGACCAGTCGACCTACGTCACCGGCCAGGTTGTCGGCATCGACGGACAGATGGTGGTCTGAATGCGGTTCTGGCAGTTGCCCCATGGAGATCGCACGGCCCTGGTCGAAGGATCGCGCACGCTCAGTTACCTCGAACTGGCCGCGCTGGCCGATGAACTCGCCACCCGGCTTCCGCCCGGCCGCGGCATGGGCATCCTGGCGATGCCCAGCACGATCGAAGCCGTGGCGCTGTACCTGGGCGCGCTGCGCAGCGCGCGCCAGGTGCCGCTGCTGGTGCAGGCCGATACCGACCCGGAACTCCTTGCGGCGCTGGTCGCCCGTTACGCCCCGGAGTGGATCGCGACGCCCGGCCCGGCACCACGGGGATACACGACGACGTACACCGGCGACCGCCTGGGCATCCACGTCCGCGACGCCGGGCCCGGCGGGGCTGCGCCGCACCCGGACCTGGCGGTGCTGTTGAGCACGTCCGGCAGTACCGGCTCGTCGAAGCTGGTGCGCCTGTCGGCGCAGGGACTGGCCAGCAACGCCGCCTCGATCGTCGCCTACCTCGGCCTGACCCCCGACGACCGCGCCATCACTACCTTGCCGCTGGCCTATTCCTTCGGCATGTCGATCCTCAACAGCCACCTCGGCTGCGGCGGTTGCGTGGTGCTCAGCGAAGACAGCCTGATGACGCGCGAGTTCTGGGAGGCGGCGCGCGGCAACGCAGTCACCTCGCTGTCCGGCGTCCCGGCCACCTACGAGATCCTGCGACGCATGGGCCTGGCGCGGCTGCAGCTGCCCAGCCTGCGCATGCTGACCCAGGCCGGCGGGCGCCTGCGCGACGAGCTGGTGCGGCATTTCGCCGAATCGGCCAGCGACCATGGCCTGCAGTTCTTCGTGATGTACGGCCAGACCGAAGCTTCGCCGCGGATCAGCTACGTACCGCCGGACCGCCTGCTGGACAAGGTCGGCAGCATCGGCATCCCGGTCCCCGGCGGCCGCATGCACGTCGACGCCGGCAGCGGCGAGCTGGTGTACGAAGGCCCCAACGTGATGATGGGATACGCCACCTCGCGCGCGGAACTGGCGGGCGCCGACGAACAGCACGGCGTGCTGCGCACCGGCGACCTCGCCCGCGTCGACGCCGACGGCTTCCACTACATCACCGGCCGCGCCAAGCGCTTCCTGAAGATCTCCGGCAACCGCGTCAACCTGGACGAGGTCGAAGCCATGCTGTCGGCCGCGCTGGGCCGGCAGATCGCCTGCTCCGGCAGCGACGACGACCTGGTGGTGTTCAGCCACGGCGGCGAGGCGGCCGCGCAGGACGAGGTCCGCCGCCTGGTGCAGGCGCGCTACAAACTGTTCGGCGGGCTGGTGCGCTGCATCCACCTGGAGGCCTTGCCGTTGCTGTCCAACGGCAAGACCGATTACCCGTCGCTCCGGCAGCTGGCCGGGGAAGGAACCGGAAAGTGAACATGGCACCCACGGCACCGCAGGCCTCGGCCGCGCTGGACGTCGATGTCTTCGGCCTGGATCGCCAGGCCAAGCGCGAATGGCTGCTGCACGGGCTGCAGTCGCTCACCCGCCACCACCACGCGCATTGCGCGCCCTACGCGGCGATGCTCGACGCGCTCTGGCAGGGCGGCGCGGCCGACAGCCTCGAGGCGCTGCCGTGGTTGCCCGTGCGGCTGTTCAAGCAGCTGGACCTGAAGAGCGTCCCCGACGACCAGGTGCTGCGCACGCTGGTGTCCAGCGGTACGACCGGCGCGGCGGTATCGCGCATTTTCCTCGACGCCGAGACCGCACGCGCGCAGACGCGCGCCCTCACGCGGATCTTCTCCCACTTCGCCGGCAACCGCCGCATGCGCATGCTGGTGGTCGACGACGACAGCTTCCTGCGCGACCGCAGCCGCTTCAACGCGCGCGCGGCCGGCATCCTGGGCTTCTCCAATTTCGGCCGCGATCATCTTTACCTGCTCGACGAACAGCTGCAGCCCGACTGGGACGCGCTGGCGCAGTGGCTGTCCAGGGCACCCGAGGAACCGGTACTGCTGTTCGGGTTCACCTTCATCGTCTGGCAGTCGTTCGTCCAGGCCGCGCGGCGCGACGGGGTGGAGCTGCGCTTCCCGGCCGGCAGCATGCTGGTGCATGGCGGCGGCTGGAAGAAGATGGACGAACAGAAGGTCGACAACGCCGCCTACAAGGCCGCGCTGTCCGCCGCGTTCGGCATCGAACGGGTGCACAACTACTACGGCATGGTCGAACAGGTCGGATCGATCTTCTTCGAATGCGAGCACGGGCACCTGCACGCGCCGGCCTACGCCGACGTCATTATCCGCGACCTGCAGGATCTTGCCCCGGTCGAGAACGGCACCATCGGCGCGATCCAGGTACTGAGCCTGCTGCCCGGCAGCTATCCCGGGCACAGCCTGCTCACCGAGGACCTGGGCGTGATCCATGGCGAGGACGACTGCCCCTGCGGGCGCCCGGGCAAGCATTTCGGCGTGCTCGGCCGCATCAGGAACGTCGAAGTACGTGGCTGCAGCGACACAAGGACGGTACCGACCGCATGACCCGCATCCTGTTCTCCGTCGACGGCGACGCGCCGCTCGATGCGCAGCTGTCCCGCCTCGCCGGCCTGGCGCCATTGCCGCCGTTCAGCGCGCAGGCGCGCGCCTTCGTGGCCGACTTCGCACGCCGGGTGTTCGCCCTGCCGGTGCTGCGCGAGCATCCCGAACTCGCCACCCTGGCCCACTGGTTCCGGCCGGCGGCGCAGGAACATCTTTCCCGGCGCCTGCAGGCGCCGGCCAACGAGCACCTGCTCGCGCGCGGCCTGGTATTCCACCTCGCGCCGGCCAACGTCGATGTGCTGTTCGCCTACGCCTGGCTGATGTCGGTGCTCGCGGGCAACCGCAACGTCGCGCGCCTTTCGCAGAAGCCGAGCGCGCAGCGCGAGGCGCTGGTTTCGATCCTGCACGCGATGCAGGCCGAAGGCCTGCACGGCGAAGTCCTGCAGCGCAGCGTGCTGCTGACCTATCCGCACGACGATGCGGTGACCACGCTGCTGTCGCGCCATTGCCATGCGCGCATCATCTGGGGTGGCGACGCGACCGTGGCCAAGATCCGCTCGCTGCCGCTGGCGCCGCTGGCGCTGGAACTGGCCTTCCCCGACCGGTTCGGCGTGGCGGCCATCGACGCGGCGGCGGTCGCCGCGGCCGAGGACGTCGAACTGCAGCAGCTCGCGCACCGCTTCATCAACGACGTGCTCTGGTTCGGCCAGCAGGCCTGTTCCTCGCCGCGCACGCTGTACTGGGTCGGCACGGCGGACACGGTGCAAGCCGCGCGCGCGCGCTTCTGGCCGGCCGTGCGCGCGCAGTCCGGGCAGGTCGCCGACGAACCCGCCGCGCTGATGGCGCGCGTCACCGATGCGCACCTGATGGCGGCGCTGGCGCCGGGCGTACACGCCAACGGCGCGCTGGGCAGCTACCCGCTGACCCTGGACGCCGACCGTGCCGACGGACGCCTGCGCGAACTGCAGAGCGGGCACGGCCTGGTGGTGGACGTCCGGCTCGATTCGCTGGCCGAGCTCGCCCCGCAGCTGGACGACCGCGACCAGACCCTGGTCCAGCATGGCTTCTCCCGCGAGGCGCTGGTCGCACTTCTGGACCGGCTCGGCAACCGCGCGCTGGACCGCATCGTGCCCTTCGGCCGCGCGCTGGATTTCCATCCGGTCTGGGACGGCACCGACCTGCTGGACGTGCTGACCCGCAAGATCACCCTGCCTGGAAACTGACCCGATGAGCTATGTATTCATCGCCCTCACCATCCTGCTGACCGTCTACGGCCAGCTGATCCTGAAATGGCAGGTGGGCGTGCACGGGCACCTGCTGGCGGCGCCGCTGCAGCCGTTGAACCTGGTGCAGCTGCTGCTCAAGCCGTGGGTGATCTCCGCCTTCGCCGCGGCATTCGGTGCATCGCTGTGCTGGATGGCGGCGATCAGCAAGATGCCGATCAGCCGCGCCTATCCGTACATGGCGATCAACTTCTTCCTGGTCGCGCTGCTGGCCGTGGCGATCTTCCACGAGCAGCTGGATGGCTACAAGATCGCCGGCACGCTGATCATCATGCTGGGCGTGGTCGTGCTTTCGCGATCGGTCGCCTGACACCACCTCAACGCACTCTGCGAGGCCACCCTTGATTCCCTTCAACAAGCCTTTCATGACCGGCCGCGAGCTGTGGCACATCGCCCAGGCGCATGCCAACGGCCACCTGTCCGGCGATGGCCAGTTCACCAAGCGCAGCCACGCGTGGCTCGAGCAGCGGACCGGCGCGCAGCGCGCGCTGCTTACCCACAGCTGCACCGCCGCGCTGGAAATGGCCGCCCTGCTGCTCGACCTGCAGCCCGGCGATGAAGTGATCATGCCGTCCTACACCTTCGTCTCCACCGCCAACGCCTTCGTGCTGCGCGGCGCGGTGCCGGTGTTCGTGGACGTGCGCGAGGACACGCTGAACCTGGACGAGCGGCTGGTCGAGGCCGCGATCACCCCGCGTACCCGCGCCATCTGCGTGGTCCACTATGCGGGCGTGGCGTGCGAGATGGATACGCTGGTGGAGATCGCCGCCCGCCACGGGCTGGCCATCGTCGAGGACGCGGCGCAGGCCATCATGTCCACCTACAAGGGGCGCCCGCTGGGCACCATCGGCGAACTGGGCGCGCTGAGTTTCCACGAGACCAAGAACATCATCTCCGGCGAAGGCGGCGCGCTGCTCTGCCGCGACGCGCGCTTCGGCGAGCGCGCCGAAATCCTGCGCGAGAAGGGCACCAACCGCAGCCGCTTCTTCCGCGGCCAGGTCGACAAGTACACCTGGGTGGACGTGGGATCGTCGTTCCTGCCCGGCGAGATCACCGCCGCGTTCCTGTGCGCGCAGATCGAGGAAGCCGACCAGATCACCGCGCGCCGCCTGGCAATCTGGGAGCGCTACCACCAGTGGGCCGCGCCGCACGAGAAGGCCGGCCGGCTGCGCCGTCCGGTCGTTCCGGCCGACTGCGAGCACAACGCGCACATGTATTACATGCTGCTGCCCGACCTCGAAGCGCGCACCCGCTTCATCGCCGGGATGAAGGCCCACGGCGTGCAGACGGTGTTCCACTACATCCCGCTGCACTCCGCACCGGCAGGCCTGCAGACCGCGCGCACGCACGGCGAGCTGCGCAACACCGACGCGCTCAGCGAGCGCCTGGTGCGCATGCCGTTGTGGATCGGCGTGGAGGAACACCTCGATGCGATCTTCGCCGCCGCCGACGACGTGCTCGCATGAACGAGGCGACGGTTCCGGCCGCGGGTTCGGCCCGGGCCTACCTGCAATCCCTGCCCGCCCGGCTGGCCGCATCGACCCCGCGCCAGCGCCTGCAGGGCGTACTGCTGCTGGCCGCCGGCCTGTTGCTGCTGGTGCTGCTGGCCGTTCCCTATGACCGGCAGGCGCTGGTCGTCACCGTGGAAAGCGCCGAGCCCGGCCAGCTGCAGGTCTACTTCGACACGGGCGGCGGCCTGTCCGAATCGCTCTCGACCACGCTGACCTACCCCGCCGGCCAGACCGAACTCCGCTACCGGCTGCCGCGCGGCAACGTCCGCGGCCTGCGGCTGGATCCAGCGCCCGGCGCCGCACCGCTGGTGTTCGCCCGCATAGCGGCCGCCGGTACCAACCCGCATGAAGTGCGGGTGCTGGCCGACCCCCTGCAGCTGCAAGGCCCGCAGATCGCGCGCGACGGGACCGACGAGCACGGCCACGCGCGTTTCCTGGTTGCCGAAGGCGCCAACGACCCCCAGCTGCCGGTCGCACTGGAAATTCCCCTGCCGAGCAATACCGGCATCGCGCCGGCCGCATGGACGGCCCTGTGGTGGGGTTTCTGGCTCTGCCTGCTGGGCGTGGCCGGCCTGCGGTTCCTCCGCCTGTCCAGGCCGACCCTGGCCTTGGCGCTGGTCGCGCTCGGCCTGTGTTCGGCCATGGCGATGTTCTCGCCGACCAATGGCCGCTCCCTGCATCCGGATGAACGCCTGCATGAGGCCGATGCCCGCTACTTCCAGCGGCACTGGGCCCCGCCGAGGATGGATGCCCCCGACCTGGTCCCCAGCTTCACCATCAGCCCCTACGGCGTGACCTACCTGTCCGAGTGGAACGTGGTGTACCTGTTCGCCGGCAAGGCATCGCGCCTGTTCCGCGAGCTGGGCATGAACGAGATACTCTCCTTCCGCGCCTTCAACCTGGCGATGTTCGCGCTCATGCTCGTGGGCCTGGTAGCGGTCGGGGCGCCACGGGGGAGCTATATCCCGCTGCTGGTGACGCCACAGCTCTGGTACGTGTTTTCCTACTTCAACGGCGATGCCCTGCCCTTCGCGCTGGGCATGCTGGCCTGCGTGGTCGCGCTGATGCCGGATGGCCCGCTGCAGCGCTTCCTGCAGCGGCGGGAGCCGTTCGACACGGCGACACTGGGGCACATGCTGCTGTTCTGCACCTGCTTCGGGCTGTTGTTGTTGTCCAAGAAGAACTACTGGCCGGTTGCCGCCTTCATCGTGCTGTCCATGTCGGTGGTGGCGCTGCGCCTGCGCGCCGGCCTCGTTCTGGCGCTGGTCACGCTCCTGTTGCTGGGAGTCGCGGCCAACGGCGCCGGCGCCGCGCTCGCGGCGGCCGTGGGCCAGGGCATGCTTGGCCTGGCGGGCGTGCTGGCCGTAGTCGCGCTGGGCTATTGCCTGTATTCGGCCTGGACGCTGCTGCGCGAACCGGACAGCCGGCGCGGCGTCGGCCGGATCGCCATCGTGCTCGCGCTGGCGGCAGCCGTGGCGCTGCCCTGGATCGGCGCGGACGCCTACAAGCACCGTGGCGAACCGGGCAAATCGGCGCTGATCGAGCAACAGCGCGAACGCTACGCGGCTCCTGCCTTCAAGCCGTCGGTGGCCGACAGCCTGGTCGAGCAGTACCCGGGGCTGCGCCTGCAGGAAAAGGGCATCACCCTTGGCGGCCTGTTGGACGCGCCGAGGACGTGGCATACGACGACTTTCCGCAGCTTCTTCGGCGTCTACGGGTACATGGAGTACTACGATGCCGACATCGTTTACCGGGCCATGGGCTGGGGCGTGTCGGCACTCCTGCTGCTGGCGTTGGGCTGGGGCCTGGCGACACGCACGCTGACCGTCGCCGAGGTAATCGCCAGCGCCGGCTGCGCCGCCGCCCTGGTGCTCGCCTCGTTCCTGCACAGCTGGGTGTACGACTTCCAGCCGCAGGGGCGCTACGTCCTGGGCATCCTGGTGATGATGGTGCCGTTCTTCATTCGGACCGGCGAATCGCCGCGCGCCAGGCAGCTGTTCACCGCTGCGGCGCTGTTCCTTTTCCTCCTCTCGGCCGCCTCGTTCACCCGCATCGCATTGCCGCACCTGACCTGACGCAGGGTTGCAGCACGCAGCGCTACGCGCATGCGTCGTACCGGGATATAAGAGACACGCGGCGCGTTCCAAGCGGAACGCCGCAGCAACGACAGGAGGGGCGGCGCAACGCCGCCCCTCCTTCCGGCATCAGGACTCCAGCACGAACGGCTGGGTCAAGGAGAGGTTGGGGTTGTAGGCCGGGTCACGCTGCAGCGCCTCGCCCCAGCGTTCCTGCATGAACGCCACCTCGGACATGAACCTGGCCTGCTTCACCGGATTGTCCTCGAGGCCGCGTGACGCCGATTCATGGTGGTACAGCTCGGCGAACGGCGTCCACAGGTTGCGGTATCCCTTCTCGCGGATGCGCAGGCACAGATCGACGTCGTTGAAGGCCACGCGCAGGCGCTCGTCCAGCCCACCGACCTCCTCGTAGACCGAGCGCCGCACCAGCAGGCAGGCAGCAGTCACCGCCGACAACTCCTGAACAAGCAGCATGCGGCCGAAATAGCCTTCGCTACCACGTCGGTCACGGCTGCCGATATGTCCAGCCACCCCGCACAAGCCGACCAGCACGCCGGCATGCTGGATGGTGTCGTCCGGGTAGTAGAGCATCGCGCCCACCGCGCCCACGTCCGGGCGCATCGCATGGGCGACCATCTCCTCCATCCAGTCGGCGGAAATCACCTCGATGTCGTTGTTGACCAGGCCGATGACCTCGCCGCGCGCTTGGGCCACGGCGAAATTGTTGATCGCCGAATAATTGAACTCGCCTGGATAGGACAGGACCCGCACGTTCGCGAGCCCGGAGATCCGGGCGAAGTATTCCAGCGTCCCGGGCTCGACCGAACCGTTGTCCACCACCAGGATCTCGTAGTCCGGATAGGTGCTGCGCTCGAGGATGCTGTCCACGCACATGCGCAGCAGGTCCACGCGGTCGCGGGTGGGAATGACCAGGCTCACCTTCGGCGCAGGCACCGGCACCGGCCGCTTCACCCGCATCATGCTGGCCGGGAGAATGCTCACCTCGCCCGCCTGTCCGGTGCGCTGCAGGTGCTCCTCGACCGCGCGGCGGCCGGCGACCACCGCGTAGTTCTTCTCGCCGGCGGCCAGTGCGGTCGAGCCCTGGATCGCGCGCCAGTGGTACAGGACACGCGGGATGTGCACGATCTGCCCGGGCTCGATCTTCTCCACGCAACGCAGCGCCAGGTCCCAGTCCTGTGCTCCCTCCAGCCCCTTGCGGAACCCTCCCACCTCACGCACCAGCGGCAGGGAGTACACACCCAGGTGCGAGATGCAGTTCTGGCCAAGGAGCAGGTCATAGTTCCAATCCGGCTTGAAATACGGATCGAAACGCTCACCTTCCTCGTCAATCTTGTCTTCGTCGCTGTAGATCAACTTCGCATCCGGCGTGCGGCAAATCGCCTCGGCCATCAGCAGAAGGGCTTCCGGGTGCAGTTCATCGTCATGATCCAGCAGCACCATGTATTCGCCCGTCGCCAATTCCAGCGCCGAATTGGAAGACTCGGAGATATGCCCATTCTGCTGGCGATAGATCACCTTGATCCTTGAATCACGCTGCCGATACTCCTCCAGCACTTTGCGCACGTGCGGCAGGGGTGAAGCATCATCGGAAATACACAACTCCCAATCCGGATAGTGCTGGCCGATCACACTATCCAACGCCCGCCGCAACCAACGCTCTGGCGCCTGGTAGACCGGCATCACCACCGACAGCAGCGGCCGGCGCTGCAAGGCGGCCAGGCGTTCCTCGATGTCGTCCGCACCCAACGCCGGCTCATTGCGGTCCTGCCATCTGGCGTAATCATTGGACGGGCGCGACTGCAATGCGAGGTAATCTGCGAGCCCCTGCTTGCGCATCGCGCCGGGGCCAGCCTTCAGCCCGGTTGCCAGTAGCCCCCATGACAACTTGCCGGCCACCGCGAACCCGCCGCCCTGCGCACGGCATACACGGCGCAGCATATGCAGCCATGCCGCAGAACGCGCCACCGGGCGCATCCGAACACGGAGTTGGAAGCAAGCATCCTCATCGCTGGGATCCAAGCGCAGGGAACGCAGTCCAGCCCCGAGGTACAGCACCGTTTCGCTGCGTCCTGCCGCATCGAAAGGGAGCAGACCTATGCGCTCGGCATCATGCCCGCCACGTCCGTAGTCGGGGTACAGGCACGGGTTTTCCAATCGTCCGCCATGCGCCTTGCCATCAATCGTCAGCACATACCAGCCTGGAGGAGGAATGGCATCCAGAGGCTCGCCATTGACGCCCTTCATCCGCAGTGAAAACTGGGGGTCGCGCTCGCTGCCCTGCCATTTACCATCAGCCGACAAAACCACATTGGCCCGTGGCAGCACCGCCACCTCCCAATCTCCGGCTCGCTGTACACCTCGCACTTTTCTCGCCTGCCACTTCCGGTTCAAACGGTACAGCAGCGGCCGGTCGGAACGCTGCTTGAGTTCCATCAACGTCTCCGACAACAGTCCAATGCGTTCTGCAATCAATTCCTGGCGCGCCGCATGCGAAGCCCACGCCTGCTGCATGGAACTGAGCAGCGCTCCGTGGGCCTCCTGCGCGCGCAGGACACCACCGACCCGGCCCTCCACATTCCGCTGGAACGCTTCTTGGTACTCCTGGAATGCCTTTTGGTACCCATGGAGCTCCTCCAGGCTCTCCATTTGTCGCGTGTGCCGTGCAGTGGCTGCGCCCTCAAGCACGTCCAGCGCGGTCAATCGCCGGAAATACAGCTCTACCAGAACTGCCTGTCCTACGGGCCGCAGATGCTCCAAGCCGACCAGGTTCAGTTCGAGCCACGGGTCGTCGTCACTGCTTGCCCAGGCGATTCGTTCGGAAACAGCAGCCCCTAGGCGGTACTCGTGCATCGCGGCCACGCGCGATGCAAGGTCCGCCACAACCTGCCCGCCAATGCGCAACTCCAGCAGGGAGTAAGTACCGGCTTTGCTATCCGGGTCGAAACGCAGGCGTTCCATTGGCAAGGCCGGCCCGACCAGGAACGACGCATGGCAAACGCCATCAGGCGCCATAGCCGTCTGCGCCCGCAGCATCTCGTCTTCGCTATAAGACCCAGCATTTTCGCGCAGATACAACATGGAATCGATAGCGGAGGACATACCCGCAGGCGGGGCATTCCACGCATTGATCAACCCCTGCCCATTACGTTGATGGTCCAGCGCCATCGCGGACAGCAAGGTGTCCATGGCTGCCGCATAACCGCGTCGAGCCGCTTCAAAGCGCGGTCGGATCTCGTCGAATACCGCCGGCACGCTGGCGGCATCGCCGAAGTGCGCAGCCTTCTGGATACAGCGATAAAGGCCGATCGCATCCGGGTCCAGCGCGAACTCATCCGTAGCTTGGTGATTGCGCAGCTGCGCATCGAGAAACCCGTCCACCGCTACAGCGGCTGCGGCATCAATGGGCAACGCTTCCATTCCGAATGCCGTGCGGCAGCGGGCGTACTGCGTGCGCCAGTCGGCAATCAGGTCTTCGTAGGTCAGGAACAAGCGGTTGGCACCGCGGGTGGCCTGCTCGGCTTCCATTTGATAAGCCATCGACAACAGCCCGATCTTGTAATCGGACAGCTGTCCCCGGCGTTGCAACGAAGCGGCCACTTCGATTGGATGCCGCGCGATGAAAGCAAAATGCGCCTGCACTCCCATTTCCGCGAACAGCTCGCGCCACAGCGGCACGAAACGGCACGCGCGCGGATCCTTGATGACAGCAGCCCGCCCGCCGGCAAGCAGCGAAGCCACAATTTCCCGCAGTTCCACCCTTGCCTTGTCGGTAGCGGACTGACGCATCCATCCTTCGGGCAACGCCCGCCCGTCCTGCCAATGCATGCCAAATGCCGACAACAGCTGGTCATGAACCCGAACGACCTGCGCATGCTCGAAGTACCCTTTCGGGTTGTCATCAGCTACGGCCGGCAACAGGTCGTCGCCGGCATTGAAACCCAGCATGCTGAACACACCCGCCAGGGCGGATGTACCACTGCGATGCATGCCCAGCACCAACACTACCGCTGGTCCCTGACGCGAAACTTCCTGACTCTTCATGGGTTGGACCTGCTTTCGGCTCCCTGCGGGGAATGAAACTCTGGAATCACATGGAAATCCACGAATCCGGTGGTGATCCGCCGCGACTCAGGGGAAACCCGGAAAGCCACCGCATCCACCAGGCGATCCAGGAAAGATTCCTGCTCCCCCACGCGGCCGGTGACGCCCGCATTCATGAAATAGGTTCCGGACGTCAGCATGGCCCGGAATCGAAAACGAACGGCGAGATGTTCGCCCGCCTCCACCAGCGGTATCGGCTCCTGCGCAACGGACGACACGGCGCCTCCCAACTCAACGCCCGACACTGTCTTTATCAGCATGCCGAACCGCACTCCAGCCACTACCCGCTCGAACGAAACCGAATAGGCATACACATACTCGCTCCCAGACTGCAGTACGTTCACCCGGCGTCCATCCAGGGTCTGGATGTGTGGATCTTCGATGCAGGCACCGTGCGAGTCGTAACGCAACATGCTTTGCGATACCAGCCCGGGGTCGAAGTGACCGCCATCTCCGGCACCCTCACCAGCCACGAGGCCCGCAGCGGCATCTACAGAGCGGCCTTCGGCAATCGGCTGCCGGTCCTTGATCCGCGCAAGGCACGTCGCACGCAGGGCAGCGGCGTTCTCCGCCGAGGCATACAGCATCTTCTGATATAGCCCCACTACCTCCTTGGGCCTGCCGGTGGCCAGCAGGTCGCCATGGTCGAGAAGGACGGCGTGATCACAGAGTTCCAGCACGGTGCTGGCCGAATGCGATACGAAGATGATCGTCGCACCGGAATCACGCAGCCGCTCGATCCGCGCGAAGCATTTGCGCTGGAACGCCTCGTCGCCCACGGACAGAGCCTCGTCGACGATCAGGATATCGGGCTCCACATGGATCGCGACGGCGAAGGCCAGGCGGATGAACATGCCGCTGGAGTAGCTCTTGACCGGTTGGTCGATGAAATCGCCGATGTCCGCGAACGCGGCGATATCATCGAAGCGGGCATGCACTTCCTCGCGCGTGAGCCCGAGCAGCGTACCGTTGAGGTATACGTTCTCGCGTCCGGTGAACTCCAGGTTGAAGCCTGCCCCCAGTTCGAGCAACGCTGCAATCCGGCCTTGGGTCGTGACCGTGCCTGTGGTCGCGGCCAACGTGCCGCAGATGATCTGCAGCAAGGTCGACTTGCCCGAACCGTTGCGGCCGATGATGCCCACCGTCTCGCCCCGCCGCACCTGGAACGAAACATCGCCCAGCGCCCGGAACTCACGGAACCAGCGTCGCTTGCGCGAGCGCGGCGACAGCATCTGGAACAGGCGGTGGTGGGGCTTTTCGTAGATGGGGAACACCTTGCCGACGCCCGCCACATCGATGGAAACGTCATAGGACATCGGCAAACCCCCGGCGCGTGGCGCGGAACAGGCCGTACCCGGCGTAGCACACGCCGAAGGCGAGCAGCGCGTACAGGCCCAACCCCTCCCAATCGGGCATGCGTCCCCAGATCACCACGTTGCGCGTCTGGTCGATGATGAAGCTCAACGGATTGACCCTGTAGATCCAGCGCATCCCCTCGGGAATGACGGAGATGGGAACGATGGCGGTGGACGTGAACAGCAAGGCCGTCGCCAGCACGCCGGTGATCTGGTTGACGTCCCTGAAATAGACTCCCAGCGCTGACAGCGCCCAGCCTGTACCCAGTCCCAGCACCACAAGTGGCAGCACCACCAGCGGGAACAGGAGGACGGTCCAGTCGATCTCCTGCCCGGAAACGACAGCCAGGACCATGTACGCGACCAGATTCATGAGCAGATGGAACAGGGCCGACAACACCATCGGCCATGGCAGCACGTCGAGCGGGAATACCACTTTCTTGACGTAGCTCGTATTGCCCGACACCAGCCGCGGCGCCTGGGTCAGGCACTCGGCGAGGAACGCATGGAGGATCAGGCCGATGAAAAGAATCAGGGTGAAATTGCCCTGCTTTCCGTCGACGCTCGGCCAATGGCTGCCCAGGATTCCACCGAACGCGAGCGAATAGATCGCCAGCATCAGGAAGGGGCTGATCAGTGCCCAGAGCAGCCCGAAATTGGCGCCGCGATACCGCCCCAATATCTCGCGCTTGGTCAGCTCCCGCACCAGCGAACCATTCTGGATGACCGCACGGAATGGTCCTTTCATGCTCGACATGCCTTGCTGCTCCCGATGACCCGTCGCCACATGCCGCCTCAGGCGACGGTGGCGTCGAGGGCGCTGTTCAGGTCCAACCGCAGGTCTTCGACGTCCTCGACCCCCACGCTCAACCGCACCAGCGCATCGCTGATACCCAGTTGCTCGCGGCGGACCGGTGGAATCGAGGCGTGGGTCATCACCGCCGGATGGTTGACCAGACTTTCCACGCCGCCCAGTGACTCGGCCAGGGTGAACAGTTCGGTGCGTTCGCAGAAGCGCTTGGCGGCTTCGAACCCGCCCTTGAGCACGATGGAGACGATGCCACCGTAGCCGCTCATCTGCCGGGATGCCAGCGCATGCTGCGGGTGCGAGGCCAGCCCCGGGTAGATCACCTTCTCGACGGCGGGATGGGCTTCCAGCCAACGGGCCAGCTCCAGCGCGTTGGCGCAGTGGGCCTTCATGCGCAGCGGCAGCGTCTTCAGCCCGCGCAGGGCCAGGAAGCTGTCGAACGGCCCCTGCACGCCGCCCACCGAGTTCTGCAGGAAGGCCATCTGTTCGGCCAGTTCGGCGTTGTCGCCGACGACGACCATGCCGCCGACCATGTCCGAGTGGCCATTGAGGTACTTGGTGGCCGAGTGCACGACGATGTCCGCGCCCAGCTGCAGCGGACGCTGCAGCATCGGCGAGGCGAAGGTGTTGTCCACCACCACGATCAGTCCATGGCGCCGGGCGATGGCCGCGACCGCGGCGATATCCACGATCTTCAGCATCGGGTTGGTGGGCGTTTCGATCCACACCATCTTCGTCTTCGGCGTGATCGCCGCCTCGAACGCGGCCGGATCGGTCAGGTCGATAAAGCTGAAATCCAGCCCGGCGGTGCGGCGGCGCACGCGCTCGAACAGGCGGAAACTGCCGCCATAGATGTCGTCCATCGCCACCACGTGGCTGCCGGCATCGAGTAGCTCGATCACCGTAGAGGTCGCGGCCATGCCCGAGGCGAATGCGTAACCGCCGCTGCCGCCTTCAAGCGCGGCCACGCAGCGCTCGTACGCGAAACGGGTCGGATTATGGGTCCGCGAATACTCGAAGCCCTGGTGCACGCCCGGGCTGGACTGCGCATAGGTCGAGGTCGCGTAGATCGGCGGCATGACCGCGCCGGTGCTGGGGTCGGGCGACTGTCCACCATGAATGGCCAAGGTTGCGGAACGGTATGCCACGGGCCCACTCCATGAATAATGGGATGAAACGGGCAATGATACCCGACGTCTCCCCATCCCCACCTGAGCGCGATGCGCCTGACGCTTTTACCTGCGCAGGCGGATCTCGCGCCACGGGCGTTCGAACAGCAGGAACGAGACCATCGCCGCCACCATCATGGCTGCCAACAACAGCAACAACGCCGGCCATCCGCGCTCACGCAGGCCCAGCGCATTGGCCGCCTGCAGAACCGGCATGTGCCACAGATACGCGCTGAAGCTCACCGCACCCAACAGACGCATCGGTGCGCTGGCGAAGAAGCGCCCCGGCGCGCCGCCACCCCAAAGCACGCTCAACAGCAGCAGCGCCCAGACGATGCCGAACGCCGCGAACCAGTGGTGGTTGAAGTTTGCCCTCATGCCCGCCCCCGTCAGCACTGCCCACAACGAAGGCGTGACCAGCACCAGCAGGCCCAGCAACCCCCCCCCCAGCACCTGCCATGCCTGCCTGCCACGAGCCAGTCCTGGCCACGCATCCTGTACCCATGCCGCCGCAACGCCGCACAGGAAAATGACCAGATAGGGCCCCAGTTTCACTCCGTTGTTCGGCGCGGAAGCCGCCGGCCACTGCCAACTGGCCCACGATGCCAGGGCCACCAGCAGGCCCAGGCCGAGCCAGCGCCCCCCCGGCAGCGGGCGCAACGCGACCAACGCCACCACGATGAATGGCAACCAAAAATAGAAAGTGAACTCCACCGGGATGGACCACAGCACGCTCATCCCTTCCCGCAGCGTCAAATGCCCCCACAACGCGGAGGCGTCGATCTGGTAATGCCAATCGGCGACTCCAGCGCAGGTCGACAACCAGCTCACCAGCAGGATCACCAAATACAAAGGCCAGATGCGCAGCACCCGGCGCAGCGCATAGTTGGCCCAGTAGCCAGCATCGGCAAGCCCAGGCAGCGACCTTGTCAGCATTGCCCCTGCCAGCAGGTAGGCGCTCAGCACGAAGAACAGATAGACCCCGCTCTTTCCGATACCCGACAAGTTCGGCAGCGGCAACCACCCCGTATTGGACAAGTGCGAGCCGATCACGATCAACACCGCCAAGCCACGCAAGCCATCCAACGCCTGTACATGGGTTTGCCGCGCGTCGGGGACGCCGAGAAACAGCCGCATTGCCTTCACCATCAATCCCCCTAGACCAGCGGCCGAGGATAGCCCAAAGCCGCTCACCGTTCCCTGCAATCCGACCAGCGATGCAGCTCCGCCGTCCGCCCGCCTGCAACACACTCCGGCACATAGGCGCGGCGGCAAAAAAGAAAGGCCCGCCGAAGCGGGCCTTTCCATGTTGCTTTCAACCAATCAGAAGATTAGTTGGTGCCCGGGCGAACCATCACGTGGTTGCTGATCGAGCCGGTGTCGCCATTGACGATCTGGTACAGGCCCTGCACGGTGCCGGTGCCAACGCCATCGGTGGTCTCAACCGAGACGACCACGGTGGCGCGCGGAGCAGCGGTGTAGGCGCTGATCACGCCGCCGTCGCCCGACAGGCTGATCACGTTGGTGCCCGGCTTGACGGTGCCGGTCAGCTTGGTGGCATCGGTGGTGATGACGTTGCCAGCCTCGTTCAGCACCTTGATGCTGTACTTCGGCGAGGTGCTGCCGGTGTTGGTCAGGACGATGCGGCTGACCCAGCCCGGGGTGACCTGGGCCAGCGGGGCCTGCAGCTCCAGACCGTTGCGACGGATCGAGCCCGCCACTGCGACCGACAGCGGGGTCACGGAGTACTTGGTCGAATCCGCCGAAACCGGGGTGAAGGTCGCCTTGTAGTCACCCGCAGCGATTGCCTTCGCAGTAGCGAGGGCGCCGCCATTGATGAACACCAGCGGCGCGACAGCACCGGTCGGAGCACCCACCCACACCTGCTTGGTAGCATCGGCGGAGAACGTCGTCGTCGGGTTAGCGCCGCCCAGGGTCACGTTCGTGGCGGCCTTGTAATTGCCTTCCACCTCAATCTTGGAGGTCGCGGCAAACAGGTCAGCCAGCGTCATCGGGCTACCATCAGCCTGACGGGTCGGCTGCACGCCACCGACGGTCGGGTCGGTATCCACCAGCACGATGCCCAGATCATTGTTCAGGGTACCGTTGGAGATGGTGGTAGCCGGAACGGTGGTCGGCGAAGCTGCGACAAAGTTGGCGTAGATCGGAGCCGGCGCAGCGGTAGCGATGTCGGCGGTCAGGATGTTCGGCTTGCTTGCGAACCGATAGCTGTCAGCAAAGGTCAGGAACACGGTGTTGTCGTAGGAACCGATCGACAGCAGACCTGCGTTGCCGCCAGCCTGGGCCTGCGAAGCCTGGTCATAGACGCTGACCTTGACCGACACGTCGCCCTTGGCCGGGATGTTGATGAAGCTGTCGACACCGTCCGACAGATCCATCTGGAACTTATCCGTGGCAATGATGTTAGTACCGGTGGAGGTCACCGAGAAGGTGATCACGTTGGTGCCCAGACCATTGATGGCACCGATGGTGCCGTTGGCGATGGTCGGCGGGGTGGTACCCAGCGCGGTGGTGAAGGTTGCGCCAGTCAGCTCGACGCGAACGTACTTGACTTCACCGGTCGAGTAGTTGTAGCCCGACTCCCACTCCAGCTGCGGGGCATTGATCGGCTCCAGGCCACCGGCCGGGAACACGATTTCGTTGGCGTAGTACTGGGTGGTGACTTCCAGCGGGGCAGCAGCAGCATTGCCTGCGGCAAACAGGCCGCCGATGACAGCGGCAACGAGAACCTTCTTGTTCAACATGTTTGAAAAACTCCTAAGCTTAGGTTTGTTGTTTGTATACAACCGCATCACTGGACACCACACGCCGCTCGCATGCACGTGCCGGCGCCGGCACTTGGTACCCGGAAGCATGCTCAGGATTCCCCCTGACCCATCCCCCCTGGCACCGTTTCTGCGCATGCCGTTACCCGTGCGCAGTCCCCAGTGCAGCAGAACTATAGGGTGGGGTTAAGCCACCGTCAATAGTCCTAAATGCGATGGAGATGGCGCATTTCCATTCATATTTATTGTGCCGGCTGCAATGCGGGCTCGTCCGCTTCGGACGGCCCGGCTGCCGGCTGCTCTTGGCGCTGCAGGGCACGTTGCCGCCGCATGTCTTCGCCCCAGTTCTCCCCGGCACCAAAGCGGCTGCGGATGGCGTCCGTGATGGCCCGGGTCTGAGCGGCGTCTTCCACCACATACGGCGTGATGAGCATCAACATCTCGGTACGCGTACCCGTCTGCTTGCGGCTCTGGAAGGCACGCCCGAGGATCGGGATGTCGCCCAGCAGCGGCACCTTGGTCTTGCCATCGCTGCGGTTGCTGGAGATCAGGCCACCCAGCAGGGTACTCTCGCCATCTGCCAGGCTCAGGCTGGTCTTCAATTTGCGACTGAATACGCTGGGCGAGGAAATTTCACTCGTATCGGTGGGCGTGGCTTCGCTCACCTCCTGGCTGATCTTCAGGTCCACGCGCTGGCCGGAGTGGACCACCGCCTCGATATCCAGCAGCACGCCGGTCTTGCGGTACTGCACCGACTGCAGAATGGAGCTGTTGCCACCACTGGTAGGCAGGTCCGGAGCAGTGGCCTGGCTGGTGATGATCGGCACTTCCGTGCCCACGTCGATGCTGGCCGATTCGCCGCTCTTGACCAGGATGCGGGGCGTGGAAAGGATGGAAACGCGGCTGTCCTTGGCGAACAGGTTGAGGATGGCCTTGACCTGCCCGGACGACGACAACCCCTGCCATACCAGGCCGCCGCCAGTGGTGCCCGCCAGTCCCTGCAGGGCCGTGACGGGACCCGACATGCCGCCGATGTTGATGTTGCGCAGCGCCCACTCCACGCCATGACTGAATTCGTCGGTCATGGTGACTTCGGCCACGGTGACTTCGATGACCACCTGCCGCGCCGGCTGGTCCAGCCGCGCCAGCACGCCCTGGATGGCACGCCAGCGCTGCGCCTCGCCTTGGAAGACGATGACATTGCGGATGGGGTCGACGGCCACTTGCCCGTTCGGGCTGCTGATACTGGCGACGCTGTTCCCGCCATTGTTGCCAGCCGCGCGGGAACCGCCGAGGTCGCCCGCACCGGACTGGCCAGGGCCGGCGCCCGTTCCGGTACGCGGCGTACCACCGCCACTCCCGCCGGCGGCACTTGCGCCCAGCATGGCCTGGACGACGGGCAGCAGCGTTTCCACGGTGGTATGGCGGGCGGCATACAGATACATGCCGCCGCCGGCGCTGTCCTCGCTGGGCTGGTCGAGGCGGTCGGACCACTCCTGCACGGCCCTGAGCGCGGTTTCCGACTCGCTGAACACCAACAGGGCGTTGGCAGAGGATACGGGTACGAAAGAGATGACACCGTTGGTACCCGGCCCGCCCTTGACCGGGATTCCCTGACCGGCCAGCACTTCACGCAGGTCCTTGGCAAGCAGATCCGCGGGAACGTAGAGCGGGTTGATGCGCAACGAGCGCTTGCCGATCAAGCCGCCACTGTCCAGGGTCATCACCGCGCTCATGGCCGCACGCACGGCATCGCCGGGGCCACTGATGAGCAGGGCGTTGGCGTCAAGCATTTCGGTGAAATTGACCTGGTGGGCACCGAACAGGTTGCGCACCTGGGCGGCGATCGCACCGGGCTGGGAAACTTCCAGCGGCATGGCGACGAACACGGTACGTTGTCCGGCCGGAACGTCCGGCAACGAACGACTGGCGATCAGCACAGGCAGGTCGCCGCCGCTCCGGCCTTGATTGGCAGGCTGGAATTGCAACACGCCGCCCAGTTCGGTGATCTTCACACCGTAGGCAGCCAGCACTTCCTGGGCGATGGCATATGCCTTGGCCGGCGGCTGCGGCTCCGTCAGGCTCAGGCTCAGCAGTTCCGGGCGTCCGCGCAGGGATTGGTCGATCTGCACGCCGAAGCCCAACTCCATGCCATATACGACATTGATGAAGGATTCGATGGACACGCCTTCCAGCACCAGGGCCACCGAATTCTTGCGTGGAATGGCCTTTGGCACAGGGGTGGGAGCCGCTGTCGCGGCAGCATCGGACCGGGCTGCCGCCTTCGAGGGAGCCAGCGCCGGACCCTGCTCGACCAGCGGGCGCTTGCGGACGACAGCGTCGCCCCCCTCCAGCAGCTCGCTGCCACCGGCGGTCTCCTTGGGGGGGCGCAGCGGCTCAGGGAACTTCACCTGCGCGGTGGTGCAACCAGCCAGCATCGTGAGCGCGAACGCTCCGGAGAAAACACGCGAGGCGGTACGCAGCGTGTGCCCCCGGCTCTCCTGCGAGCGATTCGTCATTCTGGTAACCACCGTTTTCAGGGCTTGCACAGGACCGCAACTCATGAAGCGTGCCTGCTTCGGGCAACTTCCGGCGCAGGTCATTGCCCACCCTGGAAGCTGTTGAAGATTTCGCGCTGCTGCCGCTTCCCGTCGGCATCCATCCAGACGATGCGACGGCCGGAAACCTGCAGTACGTGACCGCCGTCCGGCAGCCGGCCGCCAGGGCCCAGGCGCACGACGCCGCTGCCGTTGACCCGGAATATGGCCGTGTAGTTCCTGCCAACCTTGGACACGCCAACCGGCACGGGCGGCGGCGGCGGTGGCGGAGCCGCCACTACCGGCGGCGGCGGTGGCGCACCCCAAGGGGTGCGCTCCTGCCACAGGGCGGCGGCGGCGATCAGGTCGTCCTCGTTGCTCCAGCCGTTGCTCCAGACCGATGCCGGTGGCGGCGCCGGTTGCACGGTGGCCGGCGAGACGCCCAACCAGTAGTTGCCCAAGCCGCCCAGCAGCAGGGCGAAAAGAATGATGGCCGAAGTACGCAGGTAGGATTTCATCGGGCCAGGTCCGCTGCGTCGGGATTGCGGGGGGCGGCATCCTGTTTGTCAGCAGGCGGCTGTTGCTGACCGTTGGCAAGCGCAGCTTTGCGGTAGTAGCTGCGGAACGTCACCACGACGCGAGGAGCGTTGCCTTCGGCAATCTCGATGCGCTCGACCTGCACCCACGGCAAGGCCTCGGCCAGCGCGCGCAGGAAAGCCTCATGGCCGTGATCAGGCAGCGTTCCGTCCAATCGTGAAATCACCTGCCACATATCCGGGTAACCATCGACATCGACGGTGCTTTCAACCTTGACATGCGGCCCTTCCAGCTTCTGGTCCGCGGCAAGGCGGGTCAGCCATGCCTGCGATTCGGCTTGCGCCATGCCTTTGCCGGCCACCTCCGGAATACGGTCAACCACGGCCTGGAGGACTTCACTGGTGCTGTTCGCCCGTTCGGGCCACCAGGTCTCCTTGCGCAGGCCCTCCAGTCGCGCCAGCATTTCGGTGTCCGCGGTGTAGGCCGCTGTGAGCTGGCTCGCCTGATCGGACAGCATGAACAGCCCCTGCAGACCAAGGATGCCGATGATCGCCATGCCGCCGTAACGCAGGCGGGGATTGGCGCGCCATTGACTTCGCAGCTGCCGCAGGCCAGCCCGCAGATCAGTCATGGCGCGCCTCCTTGATGGCCGCATCACCGCCCACATCGACGCCCCCCGGCAACTCGAATGCCAGTTGCATGACGCCTTCGGCCAGCGGTGTTACCGCGACGCCGGACAGCCGGGGGGTATTTTCAAGGGCGACGACGAAGGCGCGCGGATCGGTTTCGCTGCTGCGCACGGCCGTCTGCAGTTTGTCGGTCTCGCGCCGCCAGTTGATCAAGGTGCTGCCGTCCGGCAGATGGGAGGCGATTTCGGCCATCAATGCATAATCGTCGTTGGGGGTGCGCAGGGCCTGCAACCGCTCAAGCTCGGCCTGCCCCTGCTCGGCCTGTTCGCGGGCGGCCAACAGGGGCCCCACCTCCGCACGCATGTGTTCAACGCGCGCGGACAACTGCTTGCCAGCCAGTTGCCAGCGCAGCACGGCGGTGGATTGCCAACCCAGCCCGACGGCCAATGCAGCAAAAAGCAGCAGCCATGCGACCTTCTCGTCCAGCAACCCGGTCAGTCGCTGCCCCCAGCTGGCTTCTCCCCAAGGCTGCTCGGACCAAGGCAGGTGGATGGGAGCGGGAACATCCGGCATGGCCGCCGGGTCCAGCCCCGTGGATCGAACGAAGCGCGACCAGACTTCAGTGCCCGGCACCTGCTCCCACCACTGGCTGCTGGCAAGCACCCCTTGGTGCCAGCTTTGCGCTTCGTAGCCATGGGAAAGCCCGAGCAGGCGAATGCCATCGGCATCCGGCGGCGGCAGCAACAGGCTTTCGGGAATCCAGTTGCGCTCGCCGCCCGCATCGATCATGGCCGGCGCGGTCCAGAACCAGTAGTGGGCAATACCTCCGGTCCATGCGACACATGAGAGTGACGTGGACGAGGGTTTATGACGGATGGCGGCCAACCTGCCTGCCTGCAGGCGCCTGCGCGCAGGCAGGGCCCTCAGGTCTTCACGCCGGTACTGGCATTCGCCACGACTGACTACCCACTGCTGGCCACCCAACGGCCCGCCACGCGAAACCTTGCCCTGGTCGTCATTTACCAGACGCCTTGTCGGCAAAAAGAGGGCTGCCAGTTTGTTCCACGGTTTCATTGGTTGCAGGGCGGGCAATGGGATAGGCGGCCAGGATCGACCAAGGCCCCTGCTGGTCGGCAAGGGGGGTCAATCTTACATGCATCCGCCAGGCCGCGCCCGTACGCCGCCACAGGGTGATCCGCACGGTACTGTCTGCCACGTAACGGTAGTCCAACGCCTCGTCACCTCGCACTCGGACGGCCAAATGCCCTTGCAGCTCTGCGGTGGAGGTGAACGGCCGCTCACGCCGTTGCTGTACCAGTCGGCGACAGGCTTCAGGACAGCCAGGGATCCGCAGCGGCAACAGCTCCTCGGGCATGGTATTGAGATTGAGGCCGCCGCTGTAATAGGGCGTGATGTGCTCGATCATGCCCGCCAGCTTTTGCGGCGGCAGGCTGTCCCAGCCCATCACTCGCGCCAGCTCGCCCGGCACCAGCAGACGACGGTTGGGCGGCGGCAGGCGGTTTTCCTTCTGGTATTCACGCGACTCGGCACCGTTGATGCGGCTCAGATCATCCGGATCGAGGTAATCAAGCAGAGTGTCGCGCAGCCTTGGCCAGCTTTCGGGCTGGATCTGGTAGATATCCAGGAAGCGATCCAGATCGGCCGGGTACGGCAACACCACCGAAAGCAAGCCAGCCTCATCCTGCAGAGCGAATACCGTGCTGCCCAGACCCTGATAAGGACTGCTGTCCAGCCTCAGTTCACCGCCAACCGGGTCGCGCTCGAGCATGCCGAACTCGGAAAGCCGGCGAACGGCTATCTCATCTTCAGTGATGGCACGAGTTGGCTGACCGGCGCGGGTTTTTTCCCGGGTGGCCATCAGGTACAGCAGGATGTCCCTCGTCTCGTAGAGAGAGGCTTCATCTTCGACCTGATTGCGCGCCAGTTGTGCGTCCCGCACCTGCGATACCGCCCACAATGTCATCAGCGCCACAGCGATGGTGATGCCAGCGAGTATCCACAGGGTGACAGCCAGAATGAACCCGCGCGAATGCATCCTTGTAGCAGAACGGTCACATTTCACCGCTGTTGACCTCCAGCTTCAATTTCTCAGGATCCAAGCCATCGGCCATGATCGGCACCAGCCAATCCAGCGAGCCACGCGCCGTGCTGGCGGTGAAGCGGACCATTCTGGGCGGCGACTTGTGGTCCTTCCACTTCCATTCGTCCACCCAGGCACCGCCCTCGTCCAGATACGAGAAGGCCGCGTCCTTCAGGGGCCCCTGGATGATCACGACATCCGGTACTTTCACGTCGGCATAGTGGAGACTGCCGCCCTCCAGCCACCAGCGCACGCCTGAAAAACCCTGCGCCGCCAACGGCGATGGCGTCGAATACTCCAGCGACTCGCGGGTCCCCAGCGTCCCGTCCCCCAGCTCTTCCAGGTCCCGCTGCAGGCCGGCCACCGTCTCCCGGAACCACGCTTCCTGCAGACCGGCAACGCGGTTTTCGCCGTCGAAACGCAGCAGGCGGGTGCGCAGGCTCATGGCCTGGCCCAGGGCCTGCATCAGGATGGTGACCAGCAGGGAAACGATCACCAGGGTGACGATCGCTTCGAGCAGGGTGAAACCCCGCTGGCGCGCGCCGGATGCGCCGAGGCCTGCAGCGCTCATAGCTGCGCCGGCTCCCTGACCTGCTTGTACCCCACCTTGCGCAGGTGGAAGGAAGCGGAAACGCCCTCTTCGCCTTGGACATCCACGGTCACGTCGTAAAGCCCCACCTGGTAAAGGCCCGCCTGCAGGTAGCCGGTCATCGCGTCGCGCGGCGGCTCGACAGGTTCGGATTTCCATTCGAGCACCATCCCGCCCAGCCGCTTCTCGCCACTGGGCGTCAGCCCGGGGTTCACCACTTCCATCCAGGCCAGGGCGTTGCGCATGGCGGTGTCGTTCTTGCGCGCGTTTTCCGCCCGCAGCGCCATCTGGATGGACTGGTTCATCGCCGCGAACAGGGCCAGCCCCGCGGTGGCGACGATCGCGAGCGCGACGATGGCTTCCAGCAGGGAAAAGCCTCTTGGCAGCTCAAGGCGGCGCATCGGAAATCCTGCAATCGGGCGTACCCAGCATCCAGCGTTCGTTTCCTGCCGGCGTGGTGACATCAAGCAGCGCCGGTGCACAGTAACCATTGGCGGCGACCTGCAACCGATCGATCACCTGGACGCTCCAACCCTGGGGAAGTTCAAGACCGGGCATGGACAGCGCCTGCCCCTTGTCTACCGCCAGCGGCGTACCGTCGCGTCGCGCCAGCAGGGGCAGCCGTTCCAGCTGCCTGACGGCTTCCGCGCGATCACCGCTGCGGCTGATGGCGTCCACCGTGTTTTTCAGGCGCGGAGCGACCAATGCCGTCATGAATGAAATCAACGCGAGGACGACCAGCAACTCCAGCAACGAAAAGCCCCCGTCCGGGGCCCTCGTTGCCGGACCCTTACTGTCCCTGCGGCAGGAAGCCCACATCGGTGTCGTTGCCTTCGCCACCGGCCTTGCCGTCGGCTCCAAAGGAATAGATGGCGAACGGCATCCCGTCGCGACCCGGGATGGCGTACTGGTAAGGGTTGCCCCAAGGGTCGGCCGGAACCCTTTCATCCAGGTAGGGACCACGCCAGCGCGCCTTCGAACGATCGTCCGCCGGTGCGGTGTAGAGCACGGCCAGACCTTCCTCGGCGGTAGGCAGGCGCCCCACCTCCAGGCGGAACGTCTCGATCGCGCCGCGCAGCAGGCGGGTCTGTGTCTCGGCCACCTGCACCTTGGAACTGTCCACCCGGCTGAACAGGCGCGGGCCCACAAGGCTGGCGATGAGGCCGATGATCACCAGGACCACCAGCATCTCCAGCAGGGTGAAACCCCGCATGCGTCGATATCCGCGCAACTTCATTTTTTTCTCCGGATCTTCAAAGTGGAACATCGTTTACGCTCGTGATCGCAAGAATGATCGCCGTCATGATCACGCCGACCACGACGCCGATGAGGATGATCGCCAACGGCTCGATCAACTGCAGGGCGCGCTTCATGCGGTCGCGCCCCGTCGCTTCATACAACCCGGCCAGCGCCGACAGCAACTTGGGTAGTTCGCCGCTGGCCTCGCCCACCGCCACGAGATCATAGCCAGTCGGGTTGAGCGCACGGTGCTCGCGCAGGGCGGCCGACAGGGTCATGCCGCCCTTGACGCCCTTGACCACCGCCGAAAGCCGGTTGCGCAGGAAGCCGAAGCGCACCGCCGCGGCCGACAGTCCCAGCGCGCGCACCAGCTCGACCTTGCCCTCCAGCAGCGCGGCCAATGTGCTGGCCCAGCGGCCGACTTCCGCCTCCAGCACCCACTCTCCGACGACGGGCAGCTTGATGAGCGTCTCGGCCAGTTTTTCCCTGAAACCGGGAAGGCCGAACAGCGCGCGGGCCACCGCCGCGATGGTGATCACCGCGCCGGCAACCCACCAGGCATGGGAACTGAGCCACACCCCGGTGCTGATGACCCAGCGCGAAAGGGCGGGCATGCTCTCCCCATGCTGGGTCAACAGGCCGCCGAAGCGCGGAACGACCCACATGAAGATGATGCCGACGGCCGCCACGCCCGAAAGCACCAGCACCGCCGGGTAGATCATCGCTCCAGTCATTTCCTGGCGGACGCGCTGGTCGTACTCGAACTGGCGGACACCGCCGCGCATCGACTCGGCCATGCGTCCCGTCGCTTCGCCGGCCTGCATCAACTGGTGCAGGTACTCGGGCACGGGGAGCTTGGATTCGCGCAGCGCGGTGCTGAAGCTCTCGCCCCGGCGCACCGCCTTCTCCATCGAGGCGAAGGCATTGGTCAGGGAAGGATGGTGGCTGGACTTGGCCAGGGAGGAAAGGCAAGTCACCAACCCGACCCCCGCTTCCAGCAGCGCGGTGAATTCCTGCAGCACGAGCTGCAGTTCACGCGTCGAAGCGGTCTTGCGCCGGCTGGACAGCGAGCGCCCACCCTTGACCTGTTTCAGTGAGTAGGGCGTCAGGCCCATGGTCGCCAGGCGCCGTGCCGCATCCGCTTCGGAGGAAGCGTCCACGGCGCCGGTCAGCTTGCTGCCACTGCGATCCAAGGCCTCGTAGCGGTACTGCGACATGTCACTCATCGGATGCCAGGCCACCGGTGACGCGCACGACTTCTTCCACGGTTGTCAGTCCGGCACGTGCCTTCTGCAGGCCGTCGTCGCGCAGGGTCCTGCCCCCCTGGGCATTGACCAGGCTGCGCATCTTCTCGGCGGTCGCGCCGGCGATGACCAGTTCCTGCAGCTCGGGCGTCACGTCCACCAGCTCGTAGATGCCCAGCCGACCGCGGTATCCCGTGCCCTGGCAACGCGGGCAGCCTACCGCTTCCTTCCAGCAGGCCTCGGCGCCCTCGCCGGCAAGCGGGCCGGCCATCTGCTCGAATACCGGCAGTACCGCGGCGGGGCGGCTGCAGTGCGGGCACAGCCGGCGCACGAGGCGCTGGGCCTGTACCGCGCGCACGCTGGTCGCCACGAGGAAGGGCTCCACCCCCATGTCGACCAGGCGCGTGAACGCGCTCACCGCGTCGTTGGTATGCAGGGTCGAAAGCACGAGGTGGCCGGTCAGGGACGACTGGACGGCGATCTCCGCCGTTTCCAGGTCGCGGATTTCGCCGATCATGATGACGTCCGGATCCTGGCGGAGGATGGCGCGCAGCGCCCGCGCGAACGTATAGCCGATGTCCGAGTTGGCCTGGATCTGGGTGACGCCTTCCACCTCGTATTCCACCGGGTCCTCGACGGTGATGATCTTGCGGTCCCGCTGGTTCATTTCCTCCAGCGTCGCGTAGAGCGTGGTGGATTTGCCCGAGCCCGTCGGGCCGGTCACCAGGACCACGCCATGCGGCTCGGCAGCCCAGGTGCGGAACAACGCGAGGTCGCGCGGGGAGAAGCCCAGCCTCTCCAGGCTCAAGTCGTCCCGCTCCTTCGGCAGCAGGCGCAGCACGATGGATTCGCCGTGGACGGCCGGCACCGCCGAGGCGCGCACGTCCACTTCCTGGCCGCTGACGCGCACGCTCAGGCGGCCGTCCTGCGGCAGGCGGCGTTCGGCGATGTCCATCCCCGAGATCAGCTTCACCCGCGAGGCCACCGCCGGGTACCGGCTGGCCGGCAGGACCATGCGCGTATGCAGGATGCCGTCCGTGCGCAGGCGCACGTTGAACACCGATTCTTCCGGTTCGATATGGATGTCCGAGGCGCGCTGGTCCATTGCCTGGGCAAGGATGTTGTTGACCAGTTCTATGACAGGCGCTTCCTCCGCGAGTTCGCGCAGGTGGCTGACGTCGTCGTCAAGGTCCATGTCGCCACGGGAACGGGAATTGCCGACCATGTCGATCAGTCTTTCCGTCTCCTGCGACCGCGCCAGGCGCCAGGCCCATGTCTGCCCGAAGGCCTTGTCCAGGGCTTCGTTCACCGAAGGGTCGAGCGGATCCCGCGCGACGGCAAGCACCTTGCCTTCGGCGACCTCCCAGGCAACCACGCCGTTGTCCAGCCACCATTCCAGGCTGTAACCGGCGCCGCTGAGCACCGAGCGCACGGCCTCGCCGCTGGCCGGCCATTCATCGCCGCCCAGCATCGGGATGTCCAGCTGGTCGGACAGCACCGGCACGAGGGAGTCCTCCGACAGCGCTCCCAGCCGTACCAGCACGCTGCCGATCCGGCCGCCGAACTGCGCCTGGAAGGCCAGCGCCTTCTGCACGTCGCCCGCGCTGACCAGTTGCCGGTCGATCAGCAACTCGCCCAGCAGGCGATGCTGCGCCGCTGGTGTATGGCCCGCCTGCACGCTGTTCTGCATTGTCGCCCCAGTCACTCGAAAGTCCGGACCTGTCGTTCCACCCGCGCGGCGCTCACTGCACCCGCCGCCGCAGGTAGTTCAGCAGGTCGATGCGGGTGATCAGGCCGAGGAAATCGGCGCCGTCCATGATGATGGCGACCTGGCCGCGGTCGAACACCGGCAGCAGCGCCTCGATCGGCGACTTGACGTCCAGCCGGTCGAGCTTGCTGACCATGGCGATGGCCACCGGGTCGCGGAAGCGCGCCTCGTCGCCGTAGACATGCAGCAGCACGTCGCTCTCGTCGATGATGCCCACCAGGCGGCTGCCGTCCATCACCGGCAGCTGCGACACGTCGTACAGCTTCATGCGCTGGTAGGCGGTGGTCAGCAGGTCGTTCGGGCCGACCACCACGGTGTCGCGCTGGCTGTACGGGCGCAGGATCAGGTCGCGCAGGTCGCCGTACTGCGGGCGTTCGAGGAAGCCGTTGTCCAGCATCCAGTAGTCGTTGTACATCTTCGACAGGTACTTGTTGCCGGTGTCCGGCACCAGCACCAGCACCTTCTTCGGCTCGGTCTGCTCGCGGCAATACTTCAGCGCGGCGGCCAGCAGCGTGCCGGTGGAGGAACCGCCGAGGATGCCCTCTTTGCCCAGCAGTTCGCGCGCGGTGTGGAAGCTCTCCGCGTCGGTGATGGCGTAGGCCTTCTTCACCCGGCTGAAATCGGAGATGGACGGCAGGAAATCCTCGCCGATGCCTTCCACCAGCCACGAGCCCGACTTCTCGTTGAGCGTGCCGTCGTTGATGTATTCGGCCAGGATCGACCCGACCGGGTCGGCCAGCACCAGTTCGGTCCCGGGCGACAGCCGGGCGAAGGCGCGCGACAGGCCGGTCATGGTGCCGGAGCTGCCGCAACCGAACACGATGGCATCCAGTTCGCCGCCCATCTGCTCGATGATCTCCGGGCCGGTGCCGAACTCGTGCGCGGCCGGGTTGTCCGGATTGCCGAACTGGTTGATGAAATAGGCGCCCGGGGTGCGCTCGGCGATGGTTCTGGCCAGGTCCTGGTAGTACTCGGGGTGGCCCTTGGCCACGTCCGAACGGGTCAGCACCACCTCGGCGCCCATCGCCTTGAGGTTGAAGATCTTCTCCCGGCTCATCTTGTCCGGGACCACCAGGATCAGCTTGTAGCCCTTCTGCTGTGCGACCAGCGCCAGGCCCAGGCCGGTATTGCCGGCGGTGCCTTCCACCAGCGTCGCGCCGGGCTTGAGGTCGCCGCGCTTCTCCGCCGCCTCGATCATCGACAGGCCGATGCGGTCCTTGATGGACCCGCCCGGGTTGGCGCTTTCGAGCTTGAGGTACAGCTCGCAGACACCGGCATCCAGGCGCTGGGCCTTGACGATCGGCGTGCGCCCGATGAGTTCGAGTACGGAGGAATGGATTGCCATCGATATGCTTGGGATCGCGCCGCGTGGCGGCCGGAGCCCGATTATCCGATGGATATGCCCGAAAGTCAGGCGACGATTGGTTGGTGCGTCATTGCCAGCCAGCCTTTACCCAAGTGACGCGGGCAATGGCGGCCGACGAGGAGGCCACCATTGCCCGCGACCGAAAGACTCAGCGTGGGGAAGGTTCAGTTGAGCCGGTCTTCATAGATCCGCAGAAGCTTCTGCTTGGCCAGCAGCTTTTCGCGTTTCATCTGCCCCAGGGTCAGATCGTCGATGGGGAGTACGCCCAGTTCGGCATCCATGCACTTCTTGTTCAGCTTCTGGTGCTGCTGATAAAGCTGCTTGAACTCCGGGTTGGCCTTGATCAACGCGTCGATCTCGTTCTGCGGCTGCCCTTCGAACATGACTACCTCCTTCGTGCGGAAACACGAACGCCCCGGCCTTGCGGCACGGGGCGCTCTGGGATGGAGATCCGGGCGGGGCACGGCCGAACCCCGGCCGTCTTCCGGTCCATTCCCCGGAAGCTGTCTGGTACTGGTTCGCGCCACGGTTGCACTGGCCCGGTCCTCCGCTGTCCGGACGACGAAAATGTCGCCCGGACGATTGACCCTACGCCTGAAAAAAGGTTCCGGCAAGGGGATCGGAAGAGCCTGAAAAGGTTCAGGAACCACCGCACGTTCAGCCTTCACGGCAGCCGTGCGCGGCATCCCAGAGCGCCTGCAAAGCAACCACAACCCGTAGTGCTGGAGTGGGTCGATGACCCACTCCATGGGTGCCAGTGGAAGCGGCCGGGATCAGGGTACGACGATCACCTCGGCCGAACGGGCGCGCGTGGCGGCGGCTTTCTTGCCGTTGGCCTGGATCCGGTTGGCGGCGACACCACCGGCCACCAGCGCGTCCTTCAGCGCCTGTGCGCGGCGCTGGCCGACGCCGCTGGCGCTGTCGTAGCCCTCGACGATCACCCGGCCCTTCCTGCCGATGTTCAGGTATTCGGACAGGGCCTTGAGCTGGTCGCGCGCCGCGCTGGACGGCGTTGCCTGACCCGCGGCGAAGGCGTCGCCGGCAAGGGTGAAGATCTCGCCGCGCGCCTCGAACTTCGACGCCGGCAGTTTCTGGCCCGACACCAGCTCGGCTTCCTCGCGCGCCAGCCTGGCCGCGTTCTGCTGGGCGGTGCTTACCCGGGCGGCCTGCTTGCCGGCCACGCTGGTCAGCGCGGCCTCGGCATCCTGCCGGGCCAGGATCTCGGCCTCGGCGGCCTGGCGCAGGCGTTCGGCCTCCTCGGCCTGGATCTGCGCCTGCACGCGCAGGCGCTCGGCCTCCTGGCGGGCGCGGGCGGCCTCGCGGCGGCTGGCCTCGACCAGCAGTTCGCTGCGGATGCGTTCCAGCTGGTCGACCTCGCGCCGCGCCGCTTCGGCGCGGGCGCTGGTCTCGGCGATCGTCACCCGGCGCTCGGCGAGGTAGCGCGCCTGGTCAAGCTCCTTGCGCCTGGCCTTGGCCAGCACGGCGATCGCCTGTTGCGCCTGCAGCCGCTCCAGCGCTGCAACGTCGGCGGTGCGCGTGTCGGCCTGCAGTGCGATCAGGCGCTGGTTCAACATCGCCACGGCCGGGTCTTCGGCGGCCGCCGCCAGCATCGGCACGGCCAACAGGCCGGCCACGAGCAGAGTACGGATACCCATCAGCGCGTCTCCCCGGTCGCCAGCTGGCGTTGCAGCCGTTCCACCTCGGCCTTGCGCTGGGCGAGCATGGCCTGCGCCACCGCTTCCTCGCTCTGCGCGCGGGCCAGGTCGGCGTCGACGGCGGCGCGCTGCGCCAGCAGGGGCGCCTGTTTGCGCTCGCGGCGGTCGCCGGCGGCGCGCTGGGCCTGTTCCAGTTGCTGCCGGGCCAGGGCCATGGTGTCCGGCGCGTACTGGTCGGCATCGGCGCGGTCGGCGCGTTCCACCGCCTGTTGCGCGGCGAGCAGGTCGGCCGCGGCCGGATCCTGCGCCATCGCGCTGGCACAGAGCGCAGATGCGCACGCGGTCACATACAGGAGATGTCGCAAGTGTGCGAAGCTAGGTTTCATTGGGGAGCCGTCGCGGAAGGTTGAGCGCGGCCATTGTCGTCAAGGCCGCCGTGTGCTTGCAACGGCGGGCGGCCATTGCCCGGGGAATCGCATCCATGGATATCGGCTATTTCCTGAAGCTGATGACCGAAAAGAACGCTTCGGACATGTTCCTGACCACGGGAGCGCCTGTCCACATCAAGATCGAGGGAAAGCTTTATCCGCTGGGCAATACCGGCCTGCCGCCGGGCATGGTCAAGAAGATCGCCTACTCGCTGATGGACGAGGGCCAGGTACCGCAGTTCGAGCGCGACCTGGAGCTGAACATGGCCATCGCGCTGGCCGACGTGGGCCGCTTCCGCGTGAACGTGTTCAAGCAGCGCGGCGAAGTGGGCATGGTGATCCGCGCGATCAAGAACCGGATTCCCTCGATCGAGGAGCTGAAGCTGCCGGACGTGCTCAAGGACGTGATCATGACCCCGCGCGGGCTGGTGCTGGTGGTCGGCTCCACCGGCTCGGGCAAGTCCACCTCGCTGGCGTCGATGATCGACCACCGCAACGCCACCACCACCGGGCACATCCTCACCATCGAGGATCCGATCGAGTTCCTGCACCGGCACAAGCAGTCCATCGTCAACCAGCGCGAGGTCGGCCTGGACACGCACGCCTTCCACAACGCGCTGAAGAACGCGATGCGCGAGGCGCCGGACGTGATCCTGATCGGCGAGATCCTCGACGCCGAGACGATGGAGGCGGCCATCGCCTTCGCCGAGACCGGCCACCTCTGCCTGGCCACGCTGCACTCCAACAACGCCGACCAGACCATCGAGCGCATCCTCAACTTCTTCCCCGAGAGCGCGCACCGCAACGTGCTGATGAACCTGTCGCTGAACCTGCGCGCGGTGATCAGCCAGCGCCTGGTCAAGGGCACCGACGGCCGCCGCCGGCCCGCCACCGAGGTGCTGATCAACACACCGATGATCCGCGACCTGCTGCGCCGCGGGCAGGTGCACGAGATCAAGCAGGCGATGGAGCAGTCGCTGGAGGAAGGCATGCACAGCTTCGACCAGTGCCTGTTCCGGCTGGCCAAGGACGGGCTGATCGAGCAGGAAGAAGCGCTGCGCGCGGCCGATTCGCGCGACGGGCTGGCGCTCAAGTTCCGCCTGTCCGAAGGCGCCAGCGGCGAGCACGACCCCTATGCGGATTTCTCCGCGCCGGCGGCGCCGGCGGCGATCACGCACGGGTTCTGAAGCCGGGAACGGGGAAGCGGGAAAAGGAATGGAGGTTTGCCGCTGGCTGCTGCCAGCGGCGCCGATTCCCGCCTTGTTGCGCGTCACCCGGAGAATCCATCGCCCCTGGGAAAGTCCACGCACCGATAAAGCGTCACTCCCTTTTCCCGCCTCCCTGCTCCCCGCCCTCAAGCCGCATCCGGCTGGTTTTCCGGCCGCGCGGCGTCGAACGCCGGCAGCGCCAGGCAGGCGGCCTCGATCCGCTGCAGGGTCGGGAAGGCGTCCAGATCCAGGTGGAAGCGGCGCGCGTTGTACAGCTGCGGCACCAGGCAGCAGTCGGCCAGCCCCGGCGCATCGCCATGGCAGAAGCGGCCGGTCTGCGCCGAGCCGGCCAGCGCCGTCTCCATCGCGGCAAAGCCGGTGCGCATCCAGTGCAGGATCCATTCGTCGCGCTCGGCCTGCGGCACGTTCCATTCCTGGTCGAAGAACTGCAGCACGCGCAGGTTGTTGAGCGGGTGGATGTCGCAGGCCACCAGCTGCGCCAGCGCGCGCACCCGCGCCCGTCCGGCGGCGTCGGTCGGCAGCAGGGCCGGCTGCGGGTGGGTGTCTTCCAGATACTCGAGGATCGCCAGCGACTGGGTCAGCACCCGCTCGCCGTCGCGCAGCGTCGGCACCAGTTCCTGCGGGTTGAGCGCGGCATAGGCCGGCGCGTGCTGCTGGCCGCCGTCGCGCACCAGGTGTACCGGCACGATGGCGTAGTCCAGCCCTTTCAGGTTCAGGCCGATGCGTACGCGGTAGGCGGCGCTGGAACGCCAGTAGCTGTAGAGCGTCAATGCCTGTTGCATGTCCGTTTCCTGTTGCCTGCAGGCCACCATACCCGCGGGCGGCAGGGCCGACCGCACCGCCGGTCGGTCCATCGCGCCGCCGGCCGGGAACATCACCGCACCGGTCCGCAGGCACAGGCCCGCGGGACCGATGCGCGCGTCGCGCTCAGGGCCGCGCGGCCTGCTCGATGCGCTGTTCGATGGCGCCGAAGATGCTGTTGCCGGCGCGGTCGAACATCTCGATCCGCACCACGTCGCCGAAGCTCATGAACGGCGTGGACGGCTTGCCGTCGCGCAGCGTTTCCACGGTGCGGCGCTCGGCGAAGCACGACGCGCCCAGCGCGGTGTCCTCGTTGGCGATGGTGCCCGAGCCGACGATGGCACCGGCCGACAACGGGCGGGTCTTGGCCGCGTGCGCCACCAGCTGGCCGAAGTCGAACTGCATGTCCACGCCGGCTTCCGGCGCGCCGAACCACTCGCCGTTGATGTGGGTCACCAGCGGCAGGTGCACCTTGCTGCCCTGCCAGGCCTCGCCCAGTTCGTCCGGGGTGACGAACACCGGGCTCAGCGCCGAGCGCGGCTTGGACTGCAGGAAGCCGAAACCCTTGGCCAGCTCGGCCGGGATCAGGTTGCGCAGGCTGACGTCGTTGACCAGGCCCACCAGCTGGATGTGGCCGGCGGCCTGTTCCGGCGTCACCGCCATCGGCACGTCGTCGGTGATCACCACGATCTCCGCTTCCAGGTCGATGCCGTAATCCTCGCTGACCACCTTGACCGCGTCGCGCGGGCCGTAGAAGCCGGCGCTGGTGGCCTGGTACATCAGCGGGTCGGTGTAGAAGGTTTCCGGCACCTCGGCGCCGCGCGCCTTGCGCACGCGCGCCACGTGCGGCAGGTAGGCGCTGCCGTCGACGAATTCGTAGGCGCGCGGCAGCGGCGCGGCCAGCGCCTGCATGTCCAGGTCGAACACGCCGTCGGCGTCGCCGTGGTTGAGCGACTCGGACAGCGCGTTCAGCCGCGGCGCGACGTTGGACCAGTCCTCCAGCGCCTGCTGCAGGGTGGCGGCGATGCCGGTGGCACGCACGGCGCGGGTCAGGTCGCGCGAGACCACGATCAGGGTGCCGTCGCGGCCACCTTCCTTCAGGGAACCAAGCTTCATCGGAGCGTCCAGTTCAGGGTCGGTAAACAAGTTTCGATTGTAACGAATAGTCCCGCCGCGACCAGCGCCGCGGAAGGAACGCCGGGCCGGCAGGCATGCACGCAATGGCGGCAGGCGCCGGCCCCGCCCCGCGCGTCGCAAACGGCGGCCGGGTCACGGCCCCCTCCCCAAGGGCGGGAGCCCGAGCGCCCCGACCATACCTGAACAGGGATTTTTGTACCGTTCCCGAACATCCCTTAGACTAGCGCGGTCTGCCAGCGGCCGTCCGTTTCCCTTCCGGGACCGCCGGCGGCGCAGGATCGCCGGCCTCGTGGCCCGTTCCGCCCGCCCGCACCCATTCCGACGCCTTTCGTCACGCATTCCGGCCAGCGCGCCTTGCGCTGGTCGCACCCACGATCTCGCAGCGCGGTTTTACGGGAACGCTCCGAGCCGACCGGTCGCCACGACCGGCAGCGCAGGCCCATCCGGGCCGGCGCGTCCCCATCCTGGAGTTTCCATGTCGTTCGAAGATCTGGGCCTTGCGCCCTTCCTGCTGCGCGCGCTCGCCGAGCAGGGCTACGAAAACCCCACCCCGATCCAGCAGCAGGCCATCCCGCTGGTGCTGCAGGGCCACGACCTGCTGGCCGGCGCGCAGACCGGTACCGGCAAGACCGCCGCGTTCGGCCTGCCGCTGCTGCAGCACCTGGCCACCTCGGCGCAGGAAGTGCGCAGCGGCCCGCGCCGGCCGCGCGCGCTGATCCTCACTCCCACCCGCGAGCTGGCTACCCAGGTGCATGACAGCCTGCGCGGCTACAGCAAGTACCTGCGCATCCCGAGCACCTGCATCTACGGCGGCGTCGGCATGGGCAACCAGCTGGACATCCTGCGCCGCGGCGTGGACCTGCTGGTGGCCTGCCCGGGCCGCCTGATCGACCACCTGGAGCGCCGCAGCGTCGACCTGTCCGGCATCGAGGTGCTGATCCTGGACGAGGCCGACCGCATGCTCGACATGGGCTTCCTGCCCTCGATCAAGCGCATCCTGGCCAAGCTGCCGAAGCAGAACCGCCAGACCCTGCTGTTCTCGGCCACCTTCGCCGACCCCATCAAGCAGCTGGCGCTGGAGTTCATGCGCAACCCGCGCGAGGTGATGGTGACCCCGCGCAACACCGTGGCCGAGACCATCGCCCACCGCGTGCACCCGGTCGATGCCGGGCGCAAGCGCGAACTGCTGCTGCACCTGCTGGCACAGGATTCGCGCGAGCAGACCCTGGTGTTCGCCAAGACCAAGCACGGCAGCGACAAGCTGGCCAGCTTCCTGGACAAGTCCGGCATCAAGACCGCGGCGATCCACGGCAACAAGAGCCAGAGCCAGCGCCTGCGCGCGCTGGGCGACTTCAAGGCCGGCCGCGTCACCGTGCTGGTGGCCACCGACATCGCCGCGCGCGGCATCGACATCAACGAGCTGCCCAAGGTCATCAATTACGACCTGCCGATGGTGGCCGAGGACTACGTGCACCGCATCGGCCGCACCGGGCGCAACGGCGCCAGCGGCCAGGCGGTCTCGCTGGTGGCGCAGGAAGACGCCAAGTACCTGCGCCAGATCGTGCGCCTGCTCGATCGCGACATGGACATCCGCGACGTGGCCGGCTTCGAGCCGCAGACGCCGATCCGCTGGGGCAACAGCGCCCCGGGCAAGGCCGAACAGCCGGGCGGCGAGCGCCCGCCACGCCGTGGCAATGGCGGCCGTCCGGGTGGCCACCGCGACAACGCTCCGGGCCAGCGCCGTGGCGGCGCAGGCGCGCCATCCGGTGCGCCCCGCGGCGAAGGCAACGGCCAGCGCCGCGAAGGCCAGCCGGCCGGCGCGGCCCGTCGCCGTCGTGGCGGCCGTGGCCGCGGCAACGCATCGCGGCCGAACAGCGCGGTCTGACCGACGCCTGCAACCGGATAAGGGAAACGGCCGCATTGCGGCCGTTTCCTTTTCCGCGCCAAGGGCAGGCGGCCCTCAGAAGCGGTACTTCGCCCCCAGGCTGATGAAGCGCCCGCGCAGGTTGTACTGGCTGATGTCGAAACCGTAGGCGCCGCCGGCCGGGTCGAACGGCGGGTTGCGGTCGGCCAGGTTCTGCACAGAGAGGGACAGCGTGGTGTTGGCGATGCCCTTGTAGGCCACGTACAGGTCCAGCTGCTGGTACGGCTTGACGCTGCCGCGCAGCCCCGGGTTGCTGGTCGCCGTGGCCACGCGCTGCGCGTAGCCGGCCACGTGCTGCACGCTCAGGGTGCTGTCCCAGTCGCCGGTCGACCAGTTCAGCGAGGTGGTGCCACGCGTACGCGGCAGCGCGCCGAGGCGGTTGTTGCCGGCGCCATCATAGGGTTTCTGTCCGGCCACCAGCGGCTGCCTGAATTCCAGCAGATGGCTCCAGCTGCCGGCGACGGTGAAACTGCCAGCACCGTCGGTGCGCAACGTGCGACTGAACTCCAGATCGAGGCCGGACGTGGTCAATTCGCCCTGGTTGGCGTACTGGTTGGTGATGATCTGGATACGCCCCTGCGCGTCGCGCTGCACGCGGCCGGGGAACAGCTGCGGGTTGTCGACGATGAACTGCGCGCTGTCGGGCTGGACCAGGTTGCTCTGCGCGATGCGGTAGTAGTCCAGGCCGATGCTGGTGTCGCGGTCCGGCGACCAGATCACGCCGAAGTTGAGGTTCTTCGAACGCTCCGGGTCCAGGTCCGGGTTGCCGGTGCGCAGGTTGGTGACGCCGCGGCTTCCGCCCGGCGCGATGGGGTCGTACGGATCGGTGACGCTGCCGTAGCTGATGGTCTGGCCCGGCGCGATCTCCGGCAGCGACGGCGCGCGGAAACCACGCGAGAACGAGCCGCGTACCAGCAGCGATGCCAGCGGCTGCCAGCGCAGCGCGGCCTTGGGCGAGAACGCGCTGCCGAAGTCGTCGTAGCGGTCACCGCGGCCGGCGAGCTGCAGTTCCAGCGTACTGTGCAGCGGCACGCTCAGTTCGGCGTAGGCGGCACCGACCTTGCGCTGCCCATCGACCACGTTGATCGCCGGGCGCAGCTCGGTGCCGGACAGCACCTGCGTGCTGGTGCGCGCATCGAGTTTTTCCCTGCGGAACTCGGCGCCCCAGGCAAAGCCCACCGACCCGGCCGGCAGCTCGCCGAAATGCGTAGACGCCTTGAAGCTGGCCACGTCCAGCCGCGACCAGCCCGGGCGCCTGGTCTTCAAGCGCAGTTCGTCCAGCGCCTGCGGCGTGCGCGCCGGATCGAGGAAGTCGTAGCTGCCGTCGGCGAGGATGCGCTCGAACGCGTAACGGTTGACGAAGTTGTCCACGTATTCGCGCTGCAGGCTCTGCGAGGTGAGCAGCGCCGCCTCCCAGTCCCAGCGTTCGCCCTGCCCGCGCACGCCGGCCAGCGCGCGATAGAACACCTGAGTGTTGTCCTTCAGGCGCGGGCCGAGGTCGGCGAAGCTGTATTCGAACGGCAACGGCACGTCGTACGGGTTGTTGGGGTGGCCGACCGGCAGCGCCACCGGGATGGTGACCAGGGTGCCGGTGACCGGGTCGTAGGCGCGCAGGCCCGGGCCCACCACCAGCGGCGCGCTGAAGATCTGGTCGGCCTGGTTGTGGCTGTAGAGCAGGTCGCCGAACAGTTCGGCGCGCCCGCCCAGGCGCAGGGTCGCGTTCAACGACGCCTGGTAGCGTTCGGCGCCCGGCTGCAGCGTCTTGTACGGCTGCGCATTGAACGCGCAGACCTCGCCCCGCAGGCTGCTGCCGAAATCGCTGTACGGGCGCAGCACGCTGCCCTGCGGGCACGGCGCGAACGGCTGCGGGTTCTTCGGGTCCAGCAGCCAGTTGCCGCCGGCGGTGTTCCAGCCGGCGAGGCGGCCGCCCGCGCGGTCGCGGAAATCGCCGCTGCGGGTGAAGCGGCGCTCGTCGGCATCGAGCCGGCCGCGGCGCAGCACGTCCAGGCCAAACAGCACGTTCCAGCCCTGGCTTTCGAGGTCGCCGAAGCCGGCCAGCAGATGCGCCTTCTTCTCGTCGTAGCCGCCCTGGGTGGGCGCGCCGTAGCCGCCGCCGATCTCCACGCCCTGGAAATCGCGGCGCAGGATGATGTTGACCACGCCGGTGATGGCGTCGGAACCGTAGACAGCCGAGGCGCCGTCCTTGAGCACTTCGATGCGTTCGACCGCGCTGATCGGCAGCGTGTTGAGGTCGACGAAGGTGTCCTGGGTGTTGAGGGCGAAGCCGAAGTTGGCCACGCGGTAGCCATTGACCAGCACCAGCGTGTTCTTCGGGCTCAGCCCGCGCAGGCCGATCGATGCCGAGCCGGCGGCGAAACTGCCGGTGTACTGCTCGTCGAAGCTGTTGCCGGCATTGGCCGACAGCGCGCGCAGCACGTCGGTGACGGTGGATTTGCCGGTCTGTTCGATCTGTTCGCGGCTGACGACCTGCACCGGATTGGGGCCGGCGGTGTCGCTGCGCTTGATGTTGGAGCCGGTGACCTGCACGGCGGAGAGGGTGGGACAAACTTGCCTCAGCCCGAAAAGTCTTATGAATCAACCACTTGGGTGGTGGCGAGGTTCAAAATCTTGCTACCAGTAGTGCTACCAGCGGCGTTCGAAGCCATGTTACACCATGAGCCACGTAGGTAGCGAGGCAAGTGGAGCGCCGTAAGTGGCACTCTGGGCGCTTCGCGGGCCGGCGTCCGACGGCTACGATGGGGCCAGGAGCGGTCGCTCGCTGGCACCCAAAATGCGCGCCTGGGGCGAGCCGTTCAGCCTCGTAATCGCGGCCTGTCCTCCGCCTTAAGACTTGGCACGCGGCTTCATGCGGAAGCTTATACCCATGCGATTGATAGCATTCATGGCTGCAATCGTGAGAGTCAGGTCCACCAGATCCTTCTCCCCGAACACGGCCAATGCGGCCGAATAGGCCTCATCTGAGGCGTGAGTCTCGTTCACCAGCGTTACTTCCTCGCACCACGCCAACGCAGCGCGCTCCTGTTCTGAGAAAAGATATTGGGCCTCGTGCCAGACAGGGATGAGTACCAGCTTTTCAACCGACATGCCTTCAGCAAGTAGGTCACGCGTATGAATGTCGATGCAGTGCGCGCAACCATTGATCTGCGACACACGCAGGAAGACCAGGTGAGTCAGCAAGCTCGGTAGGCCAGTGCTCTTGGTGACGAAGTGGTGCAGCGTTCCAACAGCCTTGGCACCTTCAGGGGAGGCTTGAAACCATACAGCGCGATTCATAGATCAGATTCCTTCAATGTCATTGATGGGTGGAGGCCGACCGCGACCTCCTGCTCACAAGACGTTTGACATGAGGGCTCTGTGACACCCGTGAAGAAAAATGCGGCGAATAACCGCGCTGCGAGCGTTGTTTTGCGCCCCGGACGGGTTAGATCAGTGAGGATTTGTCGCTGTCAGCAAGTCGCTATAGCGTTTGAGGCCGGCCAACTTCTCCGGATTGCGCTGTATCCGCACATGCGCGATGCGACCACCTTCGAACTCAAAGGCCTGGACGGACTCTAGTTCGTCTTGCAGATAGCGCAAGAGGGCCCATTCACCGTTCAAGAAGGCCAGTTCCAGTCGCATGTTTCTGCCATGCCGCAGGTAGTGCGCGTAATACAGTTGGGCAATACGCTGGGCGCCGCTCAAGGGGTGGCGCAAGCTTGGCCCCTTATTGCCAAAGTCGCCTACCAGAGCTGCCTCTTCGGCCAGCAATGCGCGAATCCCGCTGAAATCACCGTCCATGATGGCCTGTATCAGACGATGCAAAAGCGCGTACTGCTCCTTCGGCGGGGTTCGCGACCGCTGTCGCTCTGAGCCGCGCGCTGCCGTCAGCCGTTGCTTTGCACGGTGCACGATTTGACGGGATGCCGCCTCACTCTTGTCTATGGCTGCGGCAATATGCTCGTAGTCGACGTCGAAGACCTCCCGAAGCAAGAATGCCGCGCGTGCCTCTGGCGTCAGGCAATCGAGCAGCACCAGGAAGGCGATGGAAACGTCATCGGCAACTTCGTGGATTTGCTCCGGGGAGGCTGGACCGTCGCTGATCAGTGGCTCGGGAAGCCAGAGGCCAGGATAGGCTTCTCGTCGAAGCTTGGCAGCACGCAAGCGGTCAATTGCCATGCGTGTGGTAACCGTGACAAGCCAAGCCTCTGGAACGAGCACCACTTCACGCTGATTCTCGGCTTCATCATGCCAACGCAGCCATACATCCTGCACCAAGTCTTCAGCCTCTTCGACGGAACCAAGCATTCGATAGCCGAGGGCCATCAGCTTGAGGCGCGAACGCGAAAAGGCTTGTTCAGACGATGGAGACAAGGTCACCTCTAAGATACGAGTCGGCTGTTGCCTGCCTGACGGATTTGAGCAAGAGGAACCTTTCCAGCAGTTCGCCCAATTTCAAGGCCGTGGGGTCGTCCGCTGGTGTGGCAGTCGCTGCTACGGGTGCTGCGGCAACCGGAGCGGGCTGGATGGCGTTCAATGCCTTCATGGCCTCCACGGCTTGTATGAGCCGGGCATGGTCCTCAGCGCCATCGGCTTTGAAGATGCCGCGCGAGACGTCAATCTCGTACTTTGGGGGGAGGTCTTTGCGCATCAAGCTATCCATCAGATTTATTGCTCTGATGATAGCCACGCGCTGATAGCTGGTGCGCAGGGAGCGTTTGACCTGCCGGCCTTCGATGCGGGTGTGCAGGTAGTACGTGGAGCCAATGAGATAGATGGGCAAACCGAGCATGTTGCTACCAGTTTTGCTACCACCCTCAAAGCAAGAATCCTTGTCAGTCGTTGACTTACAAGGCTTTTTCCGTTTTGGCGGAGAGGGTGGTACCGACGGGGACGTCGGCGGATTCGGCGGCGAAGGACAAAGGCGCGGCCAGTGCGGTAGCCACGGCCACCACGAGCGGGGAGAACTTGGACATCGGTAGGACGGAAAGCCAGAGGGGGAGGAAACAAACCGCATTCAGCCAGTCCGGCACGACCAGGGCCAATTACATCTCTTCATGCGGATATAACGAAAAACGAATGCAGCATGCCTCCAGGCGGAAGAGCGGCGGCCTTTCCCCGCAAGAGGAACACTGGCCCCGCCCGCTACAATCGCGGCATGGACATCTTCAAAGATTTCACCCTCGAGGCCGCCCACCGGCTGCCCAACGTTCCCGCCGGCCACAAGTGCGCGCGCCTGCACGGGCACTCGTTCCGCGTGCGCCTGGAAGTGAGCGGCGAACCCGGCGCCGAGTCCGGCTGGGTCATGGACTTCGGCGACATCAAGGCCGCTTTCCGGCCGCTCTACGAGCAGCTGGACCACCACTACCTCAACGACATTCCCGGCCTGGAAAACCCGACCAGCGAACGCCTGGCGACGTGGATCTGGGACCGGCTCAAGCCGGCGCTGCCGCAGCTGAGCGCGGTGACCGTGCACGAGACCTGTACCTCCGGCTGCCGCTATCGCGGCGACTGACCTGAACGAATCCCGGGCCGCCACCGGCACCGGGCTTCCGCACCACTACACCGGACGTTATGCTGCGTCGCAACAAATGACGGAGCACGGCCATGCCCGCCCGGTTCGACGACGGTTTCAGCGACTACACCCGGCAGTTCGCGGCACTGGCCAATCGCGCCAACCGGCTGGCACTGGAGACGGCTGAAAGCGCGTTCGGCGTGCAGCTGCGCACGTTCGAGCGCAATGCCAACGCCACCGCCGGCTTCCTCGGCGAACTGGCGCAGCCGGGCCCGCAGGCCGACCTGCCATCGCTGCTGCCCAAGGGCCTGCAGGTGGCGCAGGAAAACCTGCAGCGGCTGGCCTCGGCCGGGCAGGAAATCGCCGGCCTGGGCCTGAAGACCGGGCAGGCGCTGGCCGAACTGGCACGGCAACCGTTCGACGGCAGCGGCAGGCGTCCACGCGCCAAGGCCAGCTGACCCGACCCTCTCAACAGCGCGCGGATCCCCCTCCCCCGCGCCCTGTCCGGACCCGGCAACGATCTCTCCCGTTGCCGGGTCTTTCTTTTTGTTGTCACCGTCCTTGGCAATGTCGGAAACAGCTCCCGGCGATACCCCTGTCGCTGTCGCCGCCGTCGCTGCCGCGCCTCTTCCGGCCCGCGAAAGGTGAGCGCCAGGCACCGTTCCCGCCGCGGATGCGGGCGCCACGCGGAACAACCGCGGGCGGGCAGCGGTTAGACTCTGGGCATGTTCAGTGCCACCACGCTCACCGGCAGCAAGCCGGAACAGTACGCCCAGCTGCTGGCCCAGGCCCGCGCCCTGGTCCATGGCGAAAGCGACCGCATCGCCAATGCCGCCAACCTGTCGGCGCTGGTGTATCACGCGCTGCCGCAGCTCAACTGGGTGGGTTTCTATTTCTTCGACGGCACCGAGCTGGTGGTCGGCCCGTTCCAGGGCCTGCCGGCCTGCGTGCGCATCCCGCTGCACAAGGGCGTGTGCGGTGCGGCGGCCAGCACCCGCCAGACCCAGCGCGTGGAGGACGTGGACGCCTTCCCGGGCCACATCGCCTGCGACTCGGCCTCGCGTTCGGAGCTGGTGGTGCCGCTGGTCCACGACGGCGCGCTGGTCGGCGTGTTCGACCTGGACAGCCCGGTCACCTCGCGCTTCGACGCCGACGACCAGGCAGGCCTGGAGGCCATCGCCCGGGTGTTCGTCGAGGCGCTGGCATGAGCGCGCTGAAGCTGCGCAACATCGGCCCCAAGAGCGCGGCGTGGCTGCGCCAGGTCGGGCTGCGCAGCGCTGAGGACCTGGCCGCGGCCGGTGCGGTCGGCGCCTTCGTCAAGGTACGCCGCGCCGGCTTCAAGCCCAGCCTCAACCTGCTCTATTCGCTGGAAGGCGCGCTGGTCGGCTGCCACTGGCAGGACGTGCCCGAGGCGCGCCGCCAGCAGCTGGTCGCCGAGTACGAAGCCGCCGCCGGTGGGCTGGTCACCACCCGCGCGGGGCAGCAGGCCGGGCCGGTCCTGGAAACCCGCATGCAGCCCGAGGGCGCCGATGACGACGGCGCCGGAGATGTCGCCGAACTCCGCTTCGGCGAGAGTTGAAGCCACCTTCTGCCCGCAGGAGCGCGTTGTTGTAGGAGCGCACTTCAGTGCGCGATGAGGCTTTCCCGGTAGAGCGCCATCGCGCACTGAGGTGCGCTCCTACAGTGTGCTCCTAGAGGTTGCCCAGCAGCACCAGCGACAGCAGCAGCAGGCTTTCGGTGGCTTCGATGCTGGCGCCCAGGCAATCGCCGGAGATGCCGCCCAGCTTTTTCCGCCACCAGGCAGCGACCAGCGGCACCAGCAGCAGCGCGAGCAGCAGCGGCCAGGCGACGAAGGCGCTGACCGCCGCCAGCAGCAGCGCCCACAGCCACATCGCACGCGGGCTCAGCTGCCAGGAGAAGCGCTCGGCCATGCCCGCCCCATGCAGCGGCGGCAGCCTCTGGCTCCACCACAGCGTGCCCCAGCGTGCCCACGCCGGCACCAGCACGATGCCCGACCACAACGGGCTGACGGCCAGCTCGGTCAACAGCACGAACTTGAGCAGCAGCTGCATCACCAGGGTGACCACGCCGAACACGCCCATGCGCGGGTCCTTGAGCACCTCCAGGAAACGCTGCGGGTCGCGGTGTGCGGCGCCGAAGGCGTCGGCCACGTCGCCCAGACCGTCCAGGTGCAGCGCGCCGGTCACCCACACCCACAGCAGCAGGGTGAGCACGCCGGCCAGCCACGGCCGGTCGGCGACCAGGAACAGCGGCATGGCCAGCAGCGCGCCGATGATCGCGCCGACCAGCGGATTGTAGACCGCCGCGCGGCTCAGGTCGTCGTCGCGGAAATCCCTGACCTGCGGCGTCGGCAGCCGGGTCAGGAACTGGATGGCCAGGATCAGCCGGCGCAGGCTCATGGCTGGCACAGCTCCAGCAGCTCGCCCCACAGCTGGCCATCGTCGCCGCGCTCCACGCGCAGGCGCACACGGGTGCCGTAATCGATGCGCATGGCCCACAGCGCGGCCAGCGGCATGCCGCACACGCGCGACACCGCCAGTCGCAGCACGCCGGCATGGCTGACCACCAGCACCGGCCCGGCGCCGTCCTCCTCGTCTTCGCTCTCGTCGAGCAGCCGCTGCAGCTGCGCGTCGATGCGCGCCTGGAACTGCTGCCAGCTCTCGCCGTTGGGCGGCACCACCGCGTGCGGCGCGTCGTAGAGCCCGGCCAGCAGCGCGGCAGGAATTTCGTCGTAATGGCGGCCGTCCCAGTCGCCGAAATCCAGTTCGGCCCAGTCCGGGTGGATCTCGCAGAACAGGTCGCGGCCGGCGAGCAACGCGGTGGCGGTATCCAGCGCACGGCGCCGCGGCGAGGCGATCGCCCGGCTCCACTGGCCATCGCCATGGCGGCGCAGCAGCGCGTCCATGGCGCCGTCGAGCAGCGGCGGATCGGTGCGGCCGTCCAGGTGGCCCTGGCGGCCGGTGGAGGCATGGCGCATCAGGTCCAGGATCACGGTGCGGCGCTCCGGTCGGCGACGGCGGCTTCGGCGAAGGTCGCCATGCCGTTGTGCAGCGCGCAGGCCAGGCGCAGCAGCGGCAGCGCCAGCGCGGCACCGGAGCCTTCGCCCAGGCGCAGGTCCAGCTGCAGCAGCGGCTCGGCCTGCAGGCTGCCGAGCACGAGCGCATGGCCGCGTTCGGCGGAGCGGTGCGAGAACAGCAGCCACGGCCGCAGCGACGGGTTGATGCGCAGCGCGGCCAGCGCCGCGGCCGAGACGATGAAACCGTCCACCAGCACCGGCACGCCGCGCTGGGCCGCGGCGATCATGGCCGCGGCCAGCGCGGCGATCTCCAGCCCGCCGACGCGGCGCAGGGCCTCGCGGCCGGGATCGACGGCGGCGGCGATCGCCTCGCCATGCAAGGCAAGCGCGCGCGCCGTCACGGCCTGCTTGTGGGCGATGCGCGCCGCATCCAGGCCGGTGCCGGCGCCGACCAGTTCTGCCAGCGGCAATGGGCCGAGTACCGCGGCCAGCGCGCTGGCCGCGGTGGTGTTGCCGATGCCCATTTCGCCGAGCAGCAGCAGGTCGGCGCCTTCGGCGCAGGCGGTGTCCACCGCGCGCCGGCCTGCGCCGAACGCGGCGTCGAGATCGGCCGCGGTCATTGCCGGACCAGCGCTGAAATCGTCGGTGCCGCGGCGCGGCTTGTCGCAGGTCACGCCGGCAACCGGCGCGTCGGCCAGGCTGCCCACGTCCCAGACATGCAGCGGCAACCCCAGTTCGCGCGACAGCACGGCGATGGCGGCGCCGCCGGCGGCGAAGTTGCGCAGCATCTGCACCGTCACTTCCGCCGGATAGGCCGATACACCCTGCGCGGCGATGCCGTGGTCGCCGGCGAACACCAGCACCGGCACCCGCGCGGCCTGCGGCTGCTCGCGCCCCTGCAGCGCGGCCAGTTCGATGGCCAGGGTTTCCAGGCGGCCCAGCGCGCCCTCGGGTTTGGTCAGCTGCCGCTGGCGGGCGATGGCGTGCTGCCGGTGCGCCTGCGAAGGCGCCGGGCAGGGCCGGGTGAACCATGGGTCTGTCACGTGTGTTCCGATACCGCGTTGCAATCGCGCATTGTAGGGCGCGGGCCGCTTCCACGATGTGCCGCGCCGGGCGCCAAGCGGACCCTGCCGGCCCGCCAGCGGGCATGCCGGGCGGCGAAGCGGGCGATGGCATAGAATGCGCGCACTTTCGGGTGACCGACCGGACTCGCTCCGGCCGGTTGAAACGGGAAGCCGGTGCCGCGCCTGCCAGGGAATGCCCTGCTGGCGCCAGTCCGGCGCTGCCCCCGCAACGGTAAGCAGGACAAGGCCAGGCATACCGCCACTGTGCATCCATCGCACGGGAAGGCGCCCGGACGGAAGCGTCGATGCGCTTCGCCTGCGAGCCCGGAGACCGGCCCGGAAGCCGACTGGTTGCGATGCGGAGGGCATGGCGGCGGCAGTGACGCCGTGCGCGCGCTCCGTCGTATCCCCTTCTCCTGGCAGCCCCCACCGTCCGTCCGCGCGGGAGCGCGCGGATCCAGGAGTTCCCATGAAACTGCCGTACCACACCCTTTCCCTCGCCCTGACGCTCGCGCTGCCGGGCGTCGCCGCCGCCGAACAGGCGCCCACCGAACTCGACGACGTCGTGGTCACCGCCACCCGCACGCCGGTCTCCATCGCCGACAGCGTGGTGCCGGTGCAGGTGATCGACCGCGACCAGATCGACCGCAGCCAGGCCGGTTCGCTGCTGGACCTGCTGCGCGGCCGCGCCGGCCTGGATTTCGCCAACCAGGGCGGCCCCGGCAAGATCACCTCGCTGTTCATGCGCGGCACCGCGTCCAACCAGGTGCTGGTGCTGGTCGACGGCGTGCGTATCGGCGCGGCCACCAACGGCATGCCGACGCTGCAGGACCTGCCCATCGACCAGATCGAGCGCGTGGAGATCGTGCGCGGGCCGCGTTCGAGCCTGTACGGCTCCGAGGCGATCGGCGGCGTCATCCAGATCTTCACCCGCAGCGCCGGCAAGGGCCTGCAGCAGAACCTGGCGCTGACCGCCGGCAGCCACAACCTGCGCCAGGCCAGCGCCGGTTTCAGCAACCGCGGCGAGCGCGGCTGGGTGTCGGCGCAGGGCGCCTGGCAGAAGACCGACGGCATCAACGCCTGCAACGGCTCGGCCGCGCTGTTCCAGGGCTGCTATGTCGACGAGCCCGACCGCGACGGCTACCGCAACACCTCGCTCAACGTGCGCGGCGGCTATGCGCTGACGCAGGCCCTGAGCGTGGAAGGCCACGTGCTCGATGCCGCCAGCCGCAATGAATACGACGGCAGCATCTACAGCGGCAACGAGGCCGACAACCACCAGCAGGTGTTCGGCGGCAAGCTGCTGTGGACGCCGGGCGACGCCTTCCGCCTGTCCGCCCAGGTCGGCCGCAACAACGACCAGGCCGACAGCTACTACGTCCAGGCCGGCCAACGCAGCTTCGTGTCCACCTTCGACACGCGCCGCGACACCGCCAGCGTGCAGGGCGATTTCCTGTTCGCCGAAGGCCAGCAGCTGACCGCCGGCGCCGACTGGCAGAAGGACGAGGTCACCAGCACCACCGCCTATGCGATCGACAGCCGCGACAACACCGGCGTGTTCGCCGAATACCAGGGCCGCTTCGGCGCGCACTCGCTGCAGGCCAGCGTGCGCAACGACGACAACGAACAGTTCGGCAACCACACCACCGGCAGCCTCGGCTACGGCTTCGCCTTCGGCAACGGCCTGCGCCTGACCGCCAGCGCCGGCAGCGGCTTCAAGGCGCCGACCTTCAACGACCTGTATTACCCGTGGTCGAGCAATCCGGCGCTGAAGCCGGAAGAGTCCACGAGCGTCAACGTCGGCCTCGCGCAGTACGCCGACGGCTGGAACTGGACCTTCAACGCCTACGAGACCCGCGTCGACCAGCTGATCGCGCTGGACAGCACCTACACGCCGTACAACATCGCCAAGGCGCGCATCCGCGGCGCCGAACTGACCGGCTTCGTATCGCTGGCCGGGTTCGACATCAACGCCCAGGCCAGCTTCACCGATCCGCGCGACCACACCAGCGGCGCGACCAGCTACGACAACTGGCTGCCGCGCCGCGCCCGCACCAGCGGCCGCCTCGACGTTGACCGCGGCTTCGGCGCGCTGCGCGTGGGCGTGACCGCCACCGGCACCGGCCACCGCTTCGACAACGCCGCCAACAGCCTGCGCCTGGCCGGCTATGGCACGGTGGACCTGCGCGTGGAGTACGCCATCAACGAGGCCTGGAGCCTGCAGGCCAAGGCCGCCAACGTGTTCGACCGCGAGTACGAAACCGTGGCCTGGTACAACCAGCCCGGCCGCGAGTACCAGCTGACGCTGCGCTACCGCTCGCTCTGAAGCGACGGCAGCAGGTGATCCGCCAACGCCCCGGCCGCCATGCCGGGGCGTTGTTGTTTCAGGCGGATACCTGTGTGCGATGGCGCGCCATGGGGCGAAGGATCTGCCTGGCTGCAGGCCGGACAAGGGCGGATCGACTCCGACGGGCAGGTGTCTGGACATCCCGGCGCCAGGACCACGGCAACGACCCGCCCCTAGAAACGGGGCTTGTCCCGCTTGGCATCGCCGGCAAAGCCATCGCCGGGGCACGCACGGCGCTACGGCGAGGCATCTGCCGCCAACGCCTGGAGCGCCGGCGCGATGGCGGCAGCCAATGTCTGCCCATGCTCCAGACCGGGCAGCGGCACGCGACGCACCTCCAGGCCGCGCATGTCGGGCAATGCCGCGTCCAGCCGCCTGCCGGCCTCGGCGTTGCCCGCACCGCGACCACCCGGGCCCACCTTGCCGCCGCGGCGGGAATCCACCGGCATGCCCTGCATCAACCACAGCCGTGCCGGCATGACAGGATGCCGCTGCGCGGCGCGCTCCATCTCGCCGACGATGAAGCCCTCGCCCCACCACAGCGACGGATCGACAGCCACGTAATCGGTGAAGGCCCCCGGGCGCGCGGCGAGCGCGTGCAGCGCGAACAGGCCGCCATAGGAATGCCCCCACAGCATGCGCCTGCCCTTGTCGATGGCGACGCGCTGCCGCACCGCCGGCACGATCCGCTCGACGATCAGCGCCAGGAACGCATCCGCGCCGCCACTGCGGCGGCCGTTGCCGGTCGGGTCGAACTCCTCGTCTTCTCCATCGCTACGCCGCGGCGTGTAGTCCCACGTGCGCGCCGGGCCGTCGATGCGCAGATCGTTGTCGTGGGCGATGAGCACCAGCACCGGTGGCCGTGCGCTGGCCGCCAGTTGCTCCAGCAGCGGCGCCTCCAGCGCCATCAGCACCGCGTTGCCATCGAGCATGCAGGCCATCGGGAAACCCCGCGCCGGCGCTGCGCCTGTCGGCACCGCCAGGTGCACGCGGTAGTGGCGCTGCCCGTCGGCGGAGGCGATGGACAGCCGCTCGAAGCGGTAGCCATGCAGGCGCGCATCGGCCACGGTCTGGCCGACACGCACGCCGGGGTCGGGCTGCGCTCCTGCCGGGGCGGCGGTCGGCAGGATGACGAGAAGCAGCACCGCGCGTGCGATCCAGCCGGCCGCCCGGATCGTCCTGCGCATCAGAAGCCGACCGTCAGGTTCACCCAGAAATTGCGCCCGGGTTCGTTGTAGGTCGCCGCGCCTGCGCCGGTGGCGCTGGTACTGGTGGTGCCTTCGCGGAACAGGCGCTTGTCGAACAGATTGGCCACGCCCGCGCCCAGCCGCACGTCGGGGGTGATGCGGTACTGCCCGCTGAGGCTCCACAGGTCGTAGGCATCGCGCGTATCCGGCGGCAGCGGCGCACCGGTGGTGCTGGACTGCGTGGCGGCTTCCTGCCGGCCGTAGAAGGTGCCGGTGAGCAGGAACGACCAGCGCTGGCCCGGCTGCCAGTCCAGGAAGGTGTTGACGGTGTAGCGCGGGATGATCGACAGCGGCTGGCCGCTGGCCTTGTCGTCGTTCTCGATCATCCAGGTGACATTGGTATTCCACGACAGCACGTCGCCGCCGGCCAGCAGCGGCACCTTCAGGTTGCCCTCCATGCCGCGGATGACCGCGCGCGGCGCATTGCTCCACTGGAACACTTGGCCCTTCGTATCGTGGGTCAGGCCGATGCGCTCCTGGCCGGCGACGATCTTGTCCTTGTAGTCGTTGTGGAAATAGGTCAACGACGCATGCCAACCGCCGTCCGGCGCCCACTCGATGCCGAATTCCTTGTTGACGCTGGTTTCCGGGTCGAGACCGGCGTTGCCCATCACATAGCAGCCCGAGCCCATGTTTGGGCTGAGTACCGGGCAGCCGTTGCCGCGGGTGTAGTACAGGTAGTTCGGGTTGGCCTGGTACAGGTTGGGCGCCTTGAACGCACGCGCGATGCCGCCCTTCACCGCCCAGTCCTGGGCCAGCTTGAACTGCACGTTGAGGCTGGGGCTCCAGTTGTTGCCGAACTGCGAGTGGTGGTCGAAACGCACGCCCGGCGTGACGGTCCAGCGCTCGCCCAGGTACAGGTTGTCCTCGGCATAGAGCGCGGCGAACTGCTGGTCGCTCCTGCCCGAGCGGCCTTCGCCCACGCCGGGGATGCCACCGCCGCTGCCCGCGCTCTGGGTCATCGAGTACGGGTCGTCCAGGCGCATGTCGCGGTATTCGAAACCGAGCGTGGCGACCTGCTCGATGCCGCCCCAGGGCAGCGGCAGGTTGATCTCGCCATCGACGCGGGTGGAGGCCAGTTCCGAGGTGGAGAAGGATGCGCCTGCGTTGATCGAGCCTTCCGGGCCGCCGGCCAGGCCTTCGTCCAGGCGGGTGTTGTCGGTGTGGTCGTAAGCGGCGCTGAGCCGCGATGTGCCCCAGTCGTAGCTGCCGCGGTGGGTCAGCCCGAACGCGCGCCGCAACATGATGTTGGTTTCCGCGCCGTACAGGTCGTTCAGCCGCTGGAAGCCATCGGCGGCGACGCCGCGCTCGCCGGAATAGGTGTTGCCCTGGCGGCTGACGCTGGCATCCAGTTCCAGCACGTGCGCCTCGTTGACGTCGTAGCGCAGCAGGCCGCTGATGTCGCGGTTGCGCACGCCCTCGCGCCCGGCCGGCGGGGTCACGCCGGTGGCGAAATCCTGGTTGAGGTACAGCGAATCGGCATCGGTCTTGCCCGCGTTGCCGTACAGCCGGAACGAGAGACGCTCGCCCAGCGGGCCCGACAGCTGGAAGCCGGCGCGCTTGCTGCCGCCTTCGTCGCCGTGTTCGGGCACGCTGCCGTACAGGGTGAGCGAGCCGGCCAGGTCGCCGGTCGGCCGCCTGGTGATGATGTTGACCACGCCGCCGGACGCGCCGGAGCCGTAGCGCGCCGCCGCGGGGCCGCGCAGCACCTCGATGCGTTCCACCGCCTCGGCCGGCACCCAGTTGCTGTCGCCGCGGCTGTTGCGCTCGCCGCTGCGGCCCATGCGCACAGAATCGCGTGCGCTGACCGGGCGCCCGTCCACCAGGATCAGCGTGTTCTCCGGGCCCATGCCGCGGATGTCGATCTGGCGGAAGTTGCCGTAGGCGCCGGAAGCGGTGTTGCCGGTGAGGTTGATGCCCGGCATGCGGCGGATGACCTCGGACAGGTCGTTGGCCGGCGGCATGCGTTCCAGGTCCACCGCAGTAATCACCGACGTGCCCAGCGCCTGCCTCGCGATCTGCTCGGCGGTGACGTGCACGGTGTCGATGTCGGTGGCGTCCGGCGCTTCGTCGGCGCTGGCTGGAGCTGCGGCCAGCGTGGACAGCAGCAGCGCGGCGGCAAGCGGATGACGGCGGAACGGCTGGGCGCGCAGCGCCCGCCGCGAGCGGGGATCACGGGACATGGAAAGCCTCTCGACAGGGGGAAAGACCTCTGGCGACGGCTTGAGGTACGACGGTTCGGCGATGACGTGGCGCGCGCAACGGCATCGCCACGGATGCCGCGCATTCTACATCAAACGAGAATTATTCTCATCTTATCCAAGAGCCATTACCGCTCAGACGCATGCGACCAGTTGTCGCAGGTCGTCGATCACCGCGACCGCGTCGGCCGATTCCAGATCCAGGTCGCGCGGGTAGCCGTAACGCACCAGCACGATCGGCATGCCGGCGGCGTTCGCGGCGCCGAGGTCGGTGGCCGAGTCGCCGACCATCAGGCACTGCGCCGGCGCCTGCCCCAGCAAGTGCGCCGCATGCAGCAGCGGCTCGGCGTCGGGCTTGCGCTGCGGCAGCGTGTCGCCGCCGACGATGTGCGCGAAGTACCCGGCGATGCCCAGGTGGTCGAGCAGCGGCGGGACCAGTGCCGACGGCTTGTTGGTGCAGATCGCCATCGGCAGGCCATGCGCCTGCAGCTGCTGCAGCGCTTCGGTCACGCCGTCGTACAGGCGCGGGCTGCGCAGCAGGCAGTCGCGGTAGTGGCGCATGAAGGTGGGCATCACCTCGTCCAGCGAGCGTTCGCTGCCGGCATGCGCCAGCGCGGTGCTCACCAGCCGGCGCACGCCTTCACCGATCCAGTTGCGGACCGTCGCCTCGGATACGCGCGGCAGCGACAGCTCGTCCAGCGTGCGGTTGACCGCCTCGGCGATGTCGTCGGCGCTGTCCACCAGCGTGCCGTCCAGGTCGAATACCAACGCTGCGATGCCCACACTTCCACTCCACGACACGAAGCCGCCGATTGTAACGGGCGTGGACGCGCGTCAGTCGACGGTTACGTCGCGGAACAGATCGCCCTGTATCACCGAATCCTCGCGGTCGCGAAACCCGGACAGGCCCACGCCCACCAAGCGGTAGCGCGTTTCCGGCGGCAGCTGTACGCGCTGGCACAGGGCCAGCGCGATGTCGCGCAGTTCCTCCTCCGAGGCCGGCGGCGCATCGGGCGTGAAGCTGCGGGTGAGGATGCGGAACTGCGCGGTCTTCAGCTTGAGCACCACGGTATGGCCGACGCGCTCGGTGCGTCCGGTCGCGCGCCAGGTCCGCGCCGCCAGCTGCGCGATCATTTCGTCGAACTCGCCCAACGGCAGATCCTCGCTGAAGGTGTCCTCCGAGGAGATCGACTGCACCGGCTGGTCCGGCTCCACCGGCCGCTCGTCGATGCCGCGCGCACGCCGGTACAGGCGCTGCCCGAACGTGCCGAACAGCGCCTCCAGTTGCTCCAGCGGCAGGCCGCGCAGGTCGCCGACGGTGGCGATGCCCAGCGCCGCCAGGCGGCCTTCCATCACCTTGCCCACACCGGGCACCCGGCTCACCGGCAGCGGCGTCAGGAACTGCTCCACGCGCGCGGGCGTCACCACGAACTGGCCATCGGGCTTGCGCCAGTCCGACGCAATCTTGGCCAGGAACTTGTTCGGGGCGATCCCGGCTGAGGCGGTGAGCGAGGTCGTCTCGCGGATCTGCGCGCGGATGGTGCGCGCGATTTCGGTGGCGATGCCGTCGCAGGTCGGCGAATCGGTCACGTCCAGATAGGCCTCGTCCAGCGACAGCGGCTCGACCAGCGGGGTGTGCTGCAGGAAGATCTCGCGGATCTGCCGCGACACGGCCTTGTAGCGGGCGAAGTCCGGCGGCACGAATACCGCATCCGGACACAGCCGCTCGGCGCGCACCGCCGGCATCGCCGAGCGCACGCCGAACTTCCGCGCCTCATAGGACGCCGCGCACACCACCGAGCGGTTCCCGCGCCACGCCACCACCACCGGCCTGCCCCGCAACGCCGGATCGTCCCGCTGCTCGACCGACGCATAGAACGCGTCCATGTCGATGTGGATGATCTTGCGCATGCGAAAGGGCGGGACCACAGTACGGAAGGAAGCCATGATAGCCCGGCCCTCCATACGCACCGGTACGATCTACCGTGAACATGTCGGCTTTTTACGACAACACTACGGATGCGTACGGTTAAAACTGTTGATTGAACGCCCGCGCATCATGCATGCTCGGTCGTTAACCCACGTTTTCGTGCTCCGGATTACCGCTTCGATGAACCGTCTCAATGCGTTCTCGCGCGAACAGCTGCTGGCCAGTGCGCGCGGCGAGCTGTTCGGGCCCAACAAGGGCCGCCTCCCCAACGACCCGATGCTGATGTTCGATCGCATCACCGACATCCGCGACGAGGGTGGTCCGCATGGTAAGGGCCTGGTACGGGCAGAGCTCGATATCCGCCCGGACCTGTGGTTCTTCGGCTGCCACTTCATCGGCGACCCGGTGATGCCCGGCTGCCTGGGCCTGGACGCGATGTGGCAGCTCACCGGCTTCTTCCTGACCTGGCTGGGTGCCGAAGGCCGCGGCCGCGCGCTGGGTTGCGGCGAGGTCAAATTCACCGGCCAGGTCCTGCCGGATGCCAAGCTGGTCCAGTACGAAATCGACATCTCGCGCGTGATCAACCGCAAGCTGGTGATGGCCCAGGCCGACGCCCGCATGCTGGTCGATGGCCGCGAGATCTACACCGCCAAGGACCTGCGCGTGGGCCTGTTCACCTCCACCGAGAGCTTCTGATGCGTCGCGTCGTCATTACCGGCATGGGGATCAACTCCTGCCTCGGCAACGATCTGGACACCGTTTCCAGCGCCCTGCGCGAAGGCCGTTCCGGCATCGTCGCCCTGCCCGACCACGCCGAAGCCGGCCTGCGCAGCCAGGTAGGCGGCCGCGTCGACATCGACCTGGACGCGCAGATCGACCGCAAGCTCAAGCGCTTCATGAGCGACGCGGCGGCCTACAGCTACATCGCGCTGCGCGACGCCATCGCCGACGCCGGCCTGGACGAGGCGCAGGTCAGCAACGTGCGCACCGGCCTGATCGCCGGTTCCGGCGGTGGCTCCAGCCAGTGGCAGGTGGAAGCCGCCGACCTGCTGCGCAACCGTGGCGTGCGCAAGGTCGGCCCGTACATGGTGCCGCGCACGATGTGCTCGACGGTGTCGGCCAACCTGGCCACCGCCTTCAGCATCAAGGGCCTGAGCTACTCGCTGTCCGCTGCCTGCGCCACCTCGGCGCACTGCATCGGCGCCGCGGCCGACCTGATCCGCCACGGCGCGCAGGATGTCGTATTCGCCGGCGGCGGCGAGGATCTGCACTGGTCGATGAGCGTGATGTTCGACGCCATGGGCGCGCTGTCCACCGGCTTCAACGAAACCCCGGCTTCCGCGTCGCGTCCCTATGACGCCAACCGCGACGGCTTCGTCATCGCCGGCGGCGCCGGCATGCTGGTGCTGGAAGACTACGACCACGCCGTAGCGCGCGGCGCGCGTATCCACGCCGAGCTGATCGGTTACGGCGTGACGTCCGACGGCGCGGACATGGTCGCCCCGTCCGGCGAAGGTGCGGTGCGCTGCATGAACATGGCGCTGGCCGGCATCGACCGCCCCATCGACTACCTCAATACCCACGGCACCTCGACGCCGCTGGGCGACATCACCGAACTGGGCGCGGTGCGCGAGGTCTTTGGCGACAAGGTGCCGCCGCTCTCCTCGACCAAGGCGCTGTCTGGCCACTCTCTGGGGGCGGCGAGCGTGCACGAGGCGATCTTCTGCCTGTTGATGCTGCGCGACGGCTTCATGGCGGGCTCTGCCAACATCGAGACGCTGGACGCGCGAGCCGAGGGCTTCCCGATCCTGCGTCAGACGCGGGAGACAGCGCTGGAGACGGTGATGTCCAACAGCTTCGGCTTTGGCGGCACGAACGCAACGCTGGTATTCGGCCGGATGTGATCTTTGCGTTCCAGCGACAGTGATTGAAGCAACGGCGCCTATGGGCGCCGTTGTCGTATGCGCGGCTGGCGTTGATCTAACCCAAAAGACCCTTCGCTCACGAGGACCCCGTTCAGCAGCTCGGCCTGCAGG
>Ga0206117_100162_pt1 | contig 106641 bp, 85 predicted proteins | sample 3A5Ametagenome_FD_177997 | JGI IMG/M metagenome (GOLD analysis project Ga0206117, IMG submission 177997) | Enriched microbial communities from leaf-cutter ant dump, University of Wisconsin, Madison, United States - 3A5A | ecosystem: Environmental > Terrestrial > Nest > Insects nest > Nest dump...
CGTGCAGGAGAAATTGTTCCAAGCTTAGATTGGACCTTCAACAAAGGTTATGTAACCAAAGGGACTTTAGCAATGCTTGACATTTTGGCCCACAACAATTGGAAACGCCCAATTTATTTTGCGAGCACTGTACCTTCAGACCAATTTAATGGTTTGGATAAATACTTATACAGTGAAGGTTTAGCGTTGAGACTATTGCCTTTAGACCCTACGAAAAGAGATGAATCTGAGCAACCTGTAAACTTGGAGCCAATGTATGAGCATGTAATGAACAAGTTCAAATGGGGCAACATTAAAAATGCAAAATACTTAGATATTCAATCGGCTGATGACATTTCTATCTTCAATAACATTTTCAACAACCTTACTAGTGCCTTAATTAAAGCGGGCAGATTAGAAGATGCTAAAAAAGTAATGAAGAGATATGATGAGGTAATACCAAACAAGATTTATAGCATGCGTGCATCAATGGGTGCTGCCACCATGGCTCAAAATCTTTATATTTTGGGTGAGACTGAAAAAGCCAACCAGTTGATCAAAAAGTATGCTGATTATATTGGTAAGGAAATTACTTATTTAGGTGATGTGACTAAGAGCAAAGAAAGATTAGTAGGACAAGAGCCTGTACAAATTGGTTTGTTTTACGGACTGATGCCAATGGCAAAAGTGGCTACGCAATACAATCAGCCTAAATTAGCTAAGGATTTAGAGACTCAAATTAAATCTCTATTTAATCATGGTGGTTTTGCTCAATATTTCGGAGAGCTGCCTCCTGATTTCATGAAACTATAAGATTAGATTTTAAATAAAAAGAGCCGCTTGAAATTATTCAAGCGGCTCTTTTTATTTAAGGGAATTTTCTAGTATAACGTAGCCTTTCTCTCAGTTTCAATTAGCCTTTCGGCACATCTCAAGACCTCTCTACCGAAATGTCGGTACAGGCTACAGTCGAGATGGCGGGAAGGGATGGTTAATGCCAGCCTTACTGCATTACGTATTATTTTCTTTCTACCGCATAAATTAATTACACTTGCAAGGACCATCAATACACATACCATACGTGGAAGCCCTGGCCGTCATTTCGACGAAGCATGAGGAGAAATCTAACGACATACTTAATCTTTAACCAGCACGAATTAAAATATCTTTCTGCAAGGCTGAAATGACGGAAAGAAAAGGACATGTGCAATTAACCACATTCCTAGTACCCAAATTACTTGCATAAAAAAAGCACAACCATTTCTGATTGTGCTTTTTGAAAAATATATGTTTTTTTTAGCCTTCGTTTACTACACCCATTGCGCAGAATTTATCAATTCTTTTAGCAATTAGTTTTTCAGAATCTACTTTTTTAAGCGCTTTTAAATCATCCAAAATCTGAGCTTTTAAAGTCTCAGCCATTTCTTCTGGATTTTGATGAGCTCCACCAAGTGGTTCTTTCACTACTCCGTCAATCAACTTGTTTTTAAACATGTCTTCTGAAGTAAGTTTTAAGCATTCCGCAGCTTTCTCTTTAAAGTCCCAGCTTCTCCATAAAATAGAAGAACAAGACTCTGGTGAAATTACAGAATACCAAGTGTGTTCAAGCATATATACCTTATCACCAATACCAATGCCTAAAGCACCACCAGAAGCACCTTCACCTACAATAAAGCAAATGATTGGCACTTTCAGTACAGACATTTCCAAAAGGTTACGGGCAATAGCCTCACCTTGGCCACGTTCTTCGGCTTCAAGACCAGGGTAAGCACCCATTGTATCAATAAACGAAATCACTGGTTTATTGAACTTTTCAGCCAAACGCATCAAACGTAGGGCTTTTCTATAACCCTCGGGATTAGCCATACCAAAATTGCGATATTGACGCTCTTTGGTATTCTTACCTTTTTGGTGACCGATGATCATTACGGTTTGTCCTTCAATAGTAGCAAAGCCACCAATAATGGCTTTATCGTCCTTTACCGTTCTATCGCCATGAAGTTCGATAAAATCGTCGCAAATGGCATTGATATAGTCCAATGTTTGTGGACGCTCAGCATGACGAGACATTTGAACTTTTTGCCAACCTGTAAGGTTCGAATAAAGATCCTGACTAGTTTGCTCGGCCTTTTCTTCAAGCTCTGTCAGCGTTGCCGACATATCAACCTTGGTTTTATCGGCTATTTGCTTCACCTTGTCAATTTGTTGGTACAAATCTGACAAAGGCTTTTCGAAATCAAAAGATGTTTTCAGTTGTTGCATATGGGGCGGTAAAATTAAGCATTTATCTGCAAACAATTAACAATAAAATTCATAGTAAAGTTTAAGCCCTATGAAAGTGCCTTTTTTAACCGCATAAAAGCTTAGCATTATCCCATTAAAAAACCCCGCAAGTTTTAAAAACCTGTGGGGTCTAGAATAATCAATTTGTTCTTGGAAAGGCTTCGCAAAATAGCCCCGATTGAAGTGGAAATACTTTTTGTTTTACTTGTTCCTCGGAATGACAAAGAAGCCAAAACAAAAAGATTGTAACGAAAAGCGGGACTACCGTTAATAGCTGTTATGCCATTGCGCTTCGAAATTTAAAATTTAGCTGCCTGTCCTTGTTTAGGTGTTGACTTTTTGATGAACTCACGGATATGATCATTGCCAAGTGCCAAATCTACCTTACGTAAATACATCATGTGGCCACTTTCGTAACCTTCCCAGCTCATTCTACTTTTCAACTTTCCACTTGGGTCCATTTGCCACATATTGTATTTGGCATTGAAATAATCGCAAGCCCCATCATAATATCCCGACTGTACCAAAACATGTAAATATGGGTTTTGCGCCATAGCAGCTCTTAAATTTTCACCTGTATTGTCTCCGGTTCTGTCCCAAGGATTCACAGGGCCAAACATATTATATTTTAAATCGGTCTTGTAGTTTAATTCATTACGCAAATACATATTGATGGCTGGTGTAAAGGAATGCAACCATGAAGTAAGTTCCGCATTATAATCTGGGCGATCTCCTGCATCAGATTTGTCGATGCCTTTATACCTCGAGTCCAAACGTCCTACGGTAAACCCTTTGTCCCTTAATAATTCCTTCCAGAATAAATTAGTAGATATATTAAGGTTGTTCTGCAAAATCACTTTTTCCGAAAGTCCAGAAAAGCGAGCCATTTTAGCGGCCATTTTCTTTTTTTCATCTGCAGAAATAAATCCTCCTCTAGCCATGGCAGGCATTAGTTCATTAATGGTAAACGTTTCTACCTCTGGAAGCATATCGGTGAGCTTTTTAGATTGCAGATCGGCAGATAAAGCCTTGTGATACCAGGCCGTTGCTGCAAAATAAGGTAAGCGTAAAGCCGCATCCATTACACCACCTCTCTCTATACCCAACTCGGTTGGTGATACCAATATTACGCCATTTAAATACATCCAATGGTTACTTTGTAGTTCCAATGCTAAGCCAGAAACACGTGTAGTTCCATAACTTTCGCCTATTAGATATTTAGGCGATGCCCATCTGTTGGTACGGGTAACAAAGGTATTGATCCATTCGGCAAGGTATTTAATATCAGCCCTTACCCCGAAAAACTTATTGGTTGGCACATCTTTACTTACGGCCCTAGAATAACCAGTATTTACAGGATCGATATAAACAATATCGGCCACATCTAAAATCGAAGTGCTGTTGTCTTTATAGCCATAAGGTTGCACCGGATATCCCTCATCATCGATATTAAGTACTACGGGGCCTGTGTAGGCAATGTGCATCCAAACCGATGCCGAACCTGGTCCGCCGTTAAATGAAATCACTAATGGCCTGCTGTCTCTGTTAGAAACATCCGTTCTTTCGTAATAGGTATAGAACAATCCAGCAAGTGTTTTACCTTCTTCGTCCCACACAGGCAAAGTTCCAGCGGTAGCTTTGTACGGTACTGCTTTGCCATTAATGGTTACGGTATGATTGGTCACCACGGCACTTTCGGGAACGATATTTCGGGAGGCAATGTTGTTATTTACTCTTGGAGCCGGCTCTTCTTTTGGTGCTGGCGCACTTGCCGCTGCAGGCGTTGCGCCTCTTTGGGAGCTACCTCCCTGTGCCGATTGTGGACGTTGAGCAAATACTGCGCTGGTGAGCACCAATGCTAAGCTAGTAAGGGTAATGGTTTTCTTCATTCTTATAAGGTTTAAGGTTGTTTCCTATAAATATCAGTAATGTGAAAGGTAAACACCTAATCAGCACTAAAATGTTACTGATATTGATACTCGAAATGACGATTGATGAAGGGAATGTGCTAATTGATTAAAACCCCGAAGGGGTGAAATAACTATAGCAGAATCAAATGCCAAATGAAACCCTGAAAGGGTGACATTCTAAGCAACCTTTAAATGTCCTTGTTTTTTATTAAATTAGGGATATATCTACTACTATGGCCGGAACTTACTCTCAATTGTATATTCATATTGTGTTTGCCGTAAAAGGGCGTGCCAATCTTATTCATCCTGCATGGAAAGATGAATTTCATAGCTATATCGCTGGCATTATCAACTCAAAAGATCAAAAAGCGATTATCGTCAATGGTTTTACCGACCATATTCATTGTTTTGTTGGATTAAAACCTTCGATGGCTATTTCCGATTTGGTTAGGGATATTAAAAACAATTCCTCAAAGTTTGTCAATGAAAAAGGATGGATTAAAGGTAAATTTCAATGGCAAGAAGGCTATGGTGCATTTTCATGTGGCCATTCACAAATTGACCGAGTATATAATTATATTCTAAATCAGGAGGAACATCATCGGAAAAAGAGCTTCAGGGAAGAATATTTTGATTTCTTGAAGAAATATGAAATTGCTCATGACGCAAAATATCTATTTGATTGGATTGAATAAATAATGGTTTCTATTTTTTATTTCACCCCTTCGGGGTTATTGGAAAATTGCCGTGGGCTATAAAAATGTCAACCCTTCGGGTTTTATTGGGGTATCATTAAATTATATCTGAAGGCTATAAGAATGCCAACTCTTAGGGTTAAAGATTACTAATCTAAGCTTTTTAGAAAGCGCTGTAAGGAAATCATGTTATTGAAATAGTTAAATCTCCTTGAGAAAATTGGGGTGATAAACGATAGTGAAATATCATTAAAAACCCCGAAGGGGTGAAATGATTATAACATATCATAGAGTACCTGCCAAACCCTGAAAGGGTGACATTAATAAAACAACATTAACACATTAGCACCTCGTTAGATCTCTCTACCGAAGTGTCGGTACAGGCCACAGTCGAGATGACGGACGATGAAGGGAATGTGCAAGTTGATTAAAACCCTGAAAGGGTGAAATAACTATAACATAACACCATCAAATGCCAAATCAACCCCAAAGGGGTGACATAAAAAAACATATTATTTCAAGATAGGCGCTAAAACCTTTATATCCCCATCTATTTTATGGCTAAAGGACAAACCTAAAATCTTTGCCAATAATGGATAAACATGTACATTTTCAAACGAACTAATGGTTAGCCCTTCCTTAAAAGCAGGTCCCCACGCATAAAAAACCGCTTGCATATCGGGCATGTCATTATCAAAACCATGTTTCCCCACGGTAGTAGGTTTTCCCGTTAAGTTGAAAATCTTTGGCAATCGTGGGATAAGAATGATATCCCCTATCCTACCGTCTTTATTATCTTTTGCGCGGTAATGCCAACGTTTCGGCATTTTATTGGTAAGATAAACATCAAAATCAACCCCCTCTTTTTTCAAACTGTCATACAATGGTTTGATATCATGTCTGTCTTTGGCATAAATCTGCAAAAGCGCATCGCCATTAGGCACAATAAACTTTTCTTTATCAATAATTGATGGCTGAGGCATGGTGTTAGTATTGTCAGCATTAGTCATTCCATGATCCGAAACAAATACAAAATTCACTTCCAGTCCTACTTCTTTAGTCAGCTTCACCATTTCTCCCACACAATCATCCACTAACTTAACCGCATCAGCAGTTTCTTTTGAATCAGCTCCAAAATGATGACCTGCCACATCAACTTCGGGGAAATAGAAATTAATTAAATGCGGACGTTTATCTTCTGGCAACAACAACCAATTTTTTACGGCCTCAATACGCGTATCCATTGGAATTTTATTATTGAAATTATACCAGTACGTTGGTCTGACACCCAAAACCGCAGTTTCTGAACCTAACCAATAAAACGCTGCCGAAAGCATTTTTTGTTGCTCTGCCAATACCCAAATAGGCACGCCACCATACCAAGTACTATCTTTAATAGCGCTAGGATCTGTTTTAACATAAAGCTGTTTCTTATGCGGATCGTAAAACGAATTATTCACAATTCCGTGCCTAGATGGATACATACCCGTAGCCAAGGTATAATGGTTAGAAAAAGTAACCGATGGAAAAGAAGGCTTCATTGAAACGGCCTTCACCCCTTTTTCTCTTAATGCCAGTAAATTCTTAGCCTGATATTTCTCCGCGTAATCGTACCTGAAACCATCGGCCGAAATAAAAATAACATAGGGTTTCTTGGTTTGCGACGCACTATTTTGTCGTCCGGGTTGTATTTGTTGTGAAAGATCTTGTGCCCACAAACTTTGCAAGCAACAAATCAATAAAAGAAGGGATAATATAGGCTTTTTCATCTCTGATATTATTTCACAAAAATAGCTCAAATTTATAAAGCACACTGCAAATTATTTGTTGTAAAAAAAGCCCAAGGAAAATTACTCTCCTGGGCTTCGTTTTATTCTGCGATGTTTATACTTTTCTAGATGTTATTATGCTCTCATTACACCAATTTTCTTGCCATCAAAATCAGGGAATAGCACTTTGTCATTGGAAATTCCCAGATGTGTATCGGCCACTTCGCTAAACACACTCCTAAAATCGGTAGTTACCGCTAAGTCTCTACCATCTTCCAAGTTGTCTTTAGACAAAGGATTCACCAAGCCATGAACCAAACCTCCGTTAACGCCATTGCCCAAAATAAAGTTACAAGAGCCACGTCCGTGATCGGTACCGCCAGTACCATTTTGAGCTACTGTACGGCCAAATTCTGTCATGGTCATTACGGTTACTTCATCCTGATATTTTGCCAAATCGTTCCAGAAGGCCATCATGCAATTACTTAAATCGTTCACGTTACGAGCAAAAACTCCTGTATCTTTTCCTTGATTAAAGTGAGTATCCCATCCTCCCGATTCGGCAAAAGCCACTTCCATTCCCACATCCATTTTAATGAGCTGTGCAATTTGTTTCAACGAGTTTCCAAGGGCTGAAGCCGGATAAACCACATTATTTTCTGGCTTGTAATTCTTTACATCCGTTTTTTGAAGCATTTTAATGGCATCAAAACTTTCCTTACCAGTGTTTTTCAACAAGTTGGAAGAAGTTTGATCATACAAATCTTCGAAACTTTTTGAAGCCATTTTAGCGCCAGCCACATTACCTCTCATTTGAATATTGAAATCGGCAAGGTTCCTAATTGCTACTGCTGGATTCTCTCCATAAAATGATCTAGGCAACGATGAGGTGATACTTACTCCTTGGAAAGGCGTAGCGGCATCATGTCCCAATAAACCTACCGCTCTGTTTAACCAACCACTGGTAGTTCCCTTTTTAAAAGGTGTGCCCGACTCCATAAAATCTTGCGCATCAAAATGTGAACGGGTGTTATTAGGAGATCCTATTCCGTGTACAATGCTTAACCTTTTTTCTCTAAACATAGGTTCAAAAGCGGCCATTGAAGGATGCAATCCAAAACGACCATCTAAATCAATCAAAGGTTTATCGTTTCCATTTCCTTTTGCTGCAGTCATAAACAATGATGGTCTTGCTGCTTTCAAAAAGTCATCGGTAAAAGGTGTTACGGCCATTAAGCCATCCATTGCCCCTCTTTGGAAAATGCACACCAAAATTTTCTTTTTCTTAAACAATGACGGGGTCACGGTACTAGCTACCGCATCGGCTAAAAACCCAGGAATACCTCCCAACCCTATTCCAAATAAGGCCAGTCCACCTGCTTTTAAAAATCCTCTTCTAGAAACCATATCTTTAACTATTTACGTTGAAACTCTGGTGAACCAATAATTACACCTACTACTTGAGCTAGCATGGTATTATTTCCCGCCTGTTGCTTGATAGTGGGATTTTCCATGGCTTTTTTGCCACTTCCCAACTTCATTTTATCTCCTTTTTCTGGCTTCATGTCCATTTGCTGGCCAGCCATTTCATTATTCTGCTTATTGGCACTATTCTGCTCAGCTGCCTGAGCTACTTTTTGTTGTAAGTTAGGATCATTAAGCATGGGTTTCAACCTCGCTACAGTTTGCCCAAGTTCTCTTTCTGGCATGATCAATTTACTGTAAGTTAGTAATGCCGCCTCTACACTTTCAGGCTCTTTATGATTATTAAGAGCCGCGAGGTTTAAGCTAACACCAGGGATTCTTTGAGAAGCCAATGCCAATCCAAAATTCATTCTATTCAATAATGACCCTGTATTGATCCAATATTGTCCATTATCTGGGAAACCAGTAGGTGCTTGGTAGTAATACATTTGTTGTCCCATTCTGTTGATCCAAGTGTACAGCTCATAAGGTTGAGTAATTTGGGCATCCAAACTACGCACGGCACTCATGGCCAATTCAAACGGCGACTTTGTTTTTTCTCTCAGTGCATCTTCCGACCAAAATTCAGGTGAGTTAACCATGGTAACCAACACGCTTTTGATATCGCCTTTAGAAGAAGTGAACGTTTTTGCCATTTTATCGATTAAAGAAGCTGGAGGTGTATCACTTACAAAGCGTACGGCTAATTTTTTAGAGATAAATTTTGCGGTAGATTGGTGATGTGCAAGCATTTTTAATAGATCTACCCCTTCATCATATCCGCCACCGGCAGGAAACTTTTTACCTAACACTACTTTTTCTCCATTATCATGTCTATTAGCATTAAAGAAGAAATCTCCATCTAGCACAAATCCTTTATCTCTTAATCCGCTAGCGCCTAAACGATCAATTATATTTCTGTTACCCGCACCGTAACCTTCTTTTCCCAATGGAGCAACTGTCCAACCTGTCAACACTCTAGCGGCTTGCGTTACGTCATTTTGGGTATATCCGCCATCCACGCCAAGGGTATGAAGCTCCATGACTTCGCGAGCGTAGTTTTCATTTAAACCACCTTGCTTTTTCTTCTGCTGGATTTGCTGTTTAATCTTGTTAATTCGGTCCTTATTCCTCTTTTTCTGCTCAGCGTTCATTCGATTGTTATCCGCCATCGACATCATATCCTGATCCTCCATGGGCACATTTACGCCCGAGCTTGAAAAGTTATCCAAATACATCAGCATTGCAGGAGACTTAGCGGTTTTTAATAGGATATCTTCAAAGCTTCCAAACACATTTGGCCTGATCACATCACGTTCATACGCTGGCACAAAGCTGGCACACTGATTTTTATTTAACGCCACATTGAAATGGTTGAACCAAAAATCGGTCATTAACTCCCTCAACTGATTTTGTCCGTAGGCGGCCCTTAATATTTTCTGACTGATGAACTGTCTGTAAAGTTCTTGCAAAGGACGATAGCCTTTATCTTTCATGAATGCTTGTATAGCTTCACGTTGTGCTTTATTATTCCCGTTATTTAATGAATCTTTATGAACATAACCATCACGTACGGCCCAACGGTTAATTCTAGCTCCTTGCGGAAAAATATCTTCTACTTCACTATTGGTGAAATTGATGGCATCATATTTAGATAGCATTTGATCCAATTCCTTATCATCTGCATTACCTTCCAATTGTTTTTTAAGCCATTTATCTAGGCCCATTTTTGTCACCTCTTCTACTTGTCCAGGTTCGGCACCGTAGGTAAAACGACTTAGTAAATGGGCAGCAGCTTGCTCGGTGGTCAATCCTGCCTTTTTGTAAGGCATAGCAATTTTATCGGCTCCCATTATGCGCACAAATGAGGAGAATACGATGGCGCAACAGAATAAAATTACGCACAAGTAAAAATTACGAATATTAAGTTTCATATCTTTTGGTCTAGTTCCTCTTTAAGACATCGAAAGTTTTAGAAAGGATTAATGAACCTTTCATTTTTTTTACATAAACCTTCAAAAACTGCTTTAACACTTATAAAACAGCAGTTTATATTTTTAGTTTTTCTAAGTTGAACTTATAGATTTAGATAAGGAAAAGCAATTTGGATTTAAAACCTGCTAATATCGTACATCATCGAAAGACAAGATTGTATAACAATAGCTAAAATTAGGATACTTCATTTTTACTTTTGCTGATAAGAGATATATCCTTGCCATTTCCAAGGAATACAATTGTCGCCAAGCAAAGTCTCCAGCAGTTCCTGAAAAATCTTTTCTCCGTTTTCGCTGTTCACCATGAGAATGATTGAAATACCTTTGTCGGGAAAATTAATATTATAGTTACGCCACGAACCGCCATTTCCTTCTTTGAAGAAAGCTTTTCCATAAGGGCATTGTAATAAACCCCAGCCAAGTCCATAAGATAATTGAACCGCATCATTTTCGTGAGTGGTTTCGTAAGTAATAGGCGGAAATTGAGTAACCGAATGAATACGGATTTGCGGTGAAAGCATCTCTTGATACATTTCTGCATCCAGCCCTTTCTGCTGCATCACCTGCTCAATAAATTTAGCATAATCAGCAATGGTGGTCACCAAAGAGCCACCTGCTACCGGTTCGCTACGTTTTCGTTTTTGGTCAATATAGCCATTCTCCAAGTGACCAACAGCTACGTTATCGTCCCCAAAAGATTCATGCCAAGTATAACCCGTACGCTTCATACCCAATGGTTGGAATATTTTTTCCTGTGCCAACTGCTCTATATTTTTATTGGTAATTTCTTCTACTACCAATTGCAGAAACCTAAAACCTTCTCCAGAATAAGCATATTTACTACCTGGAGTAAAATAGATTTTGATGGTTCCCAAAGAATCTGGTTCGTTAGTGATAGGGTTGAACCACTTTACATTTGGCAAGCCTGTGGTATGACTCAAGCACATTCTGGCCGTAATAAGTTTCCAGCGATCATCACTCTTTAAATCGGCAAAGTAAGGATAGTTGGCAATGGGTTTCTTTAGATATTGGTAAAGTGGTCGATCTAATTCGATAACCTTTTCTTCTCCCAACTTCATCATCAAATACCCAAATACAGCCTTACTGAAAGATGCTCCGTAAACAATGGAGGCCGTATCCATCAAAGCATTTTGAGGTTTGTTTTTAAAACCATAGGATTTCACTAACACCGCTTTGTTCTGATTAAGGATAGATAAGTTCAAGCCTTCAATTTTGGCCAACCCCATAAGTCTTTTCACAGTACTGTCAATTTTAGCAACTGAAATTTTGCTACCATCTAGCTTTTTAAGCTCGTTCACTTGAGCGAATGCCACATTACTTAATAGACAAATAATTACAGCTAAACATCTGAAATTCATATCGTATCAATTTTATTTACCCAAAGTTCTATGCTATTTCTCATTCTTTCAACGACACCTACCCGTCACCTTCCCGACATTTGAGCACCATGTCTGTTATTGAACAGCAGTTTCACAATTTTTCTTCAAAATTTGCATTTCAAAATATTAATTTTCAAATTTGCATAACCAGTTATGTAATTAGATATACAATGAAAAGCTTTTTTGATAAAACAGGTAAGATGGCCTTAGGTAGCAGACTTAGAATGTTGACCGCAAGATTTACAGACGACGCGACTGAAATTTATAAACTATACGATTTACCGTTATCGCCGAAATGGTTTCCAGTACTTTTTATTCTTATTGAAGACACCGAGAAAACCATTACCGAAATTGCGGAAGAGATTGGCCACTCCCAACCGTCGGTAACGAAGATCATTAAGGAAATGGCTGCAGAAGGATTGGTGGCTTCGAATTTAAAATCAGCAGATAAACGAACCAATGTTGTGAAGCTAAGTGAAAAAGGTCAACAGCTTTCGGAAAAGTTAAAAGTACAGTTGGTAGATGTAGAAGCAGCTGTAGAAACGCTCACTTCGGAAGCAAGACACAACCTTTGGGAAGCTATTGCGGAATGGGAGTTTTTGTTGGACCACAAGTCGCTTTTGCGTAGGGTAAATGAGGAGAAAAAATTGAGAGAAAGCAAAGATGTACGCATTGTAGCTTATGAAGACAAATATCAATCTGCTTTTAAAGCCTTGAATGAGGAATGGATTTCTACTTATTTCAAAATGGAAGAAGCGGACTATAAAGCACTGGATAATCCGAAAACTTACATTTTAGATAGAGGAGGAAAAATCTTTGTAGCACTTTATAAAGAGGAGCCTGTGGGGGTTTGCGCATTAATTAAAATGGATGATCCTGATTACGATTTTGAGATGGCTAAAATGGCGGTTTCACCAAAGGCACAAGGTAAAAATATTGGTTGGCTGTTGGGCAACGCCATTGTGGAGGCTACGAAAGAACTAGGTGGTAAAAAGCTTTATTTGGAAAGCAATACTTTGCTTAAACCTGCTATTAGCCTTTATCATAAATTAGGTTTTAAAAAGGTGGTAAGTAGAGCTACACCTTACGCTCGTGCCAATATACAAATGGAATTGGTGCTGGATAATTAACAATGATTGACAGATAAAGTTGCTAGTTCTCTCCTATACAGTCGAGATGACGAGATAGGAATGTTTCGGAGGACTTAGAATAAATCCGAAGGATTTCAATGATTATTGCACTAACGTACAAAAAAGCATACGACTTCTACAGAGTCGTATCAATGTTGATCAGTTATGTTATAAATATTTGACCTCTATGAGATCATAAAATATAGATTGACAGTCAAAGTTGCTAGTTCTCTCCTTTGCAGTCGAGATGACGAAGACAACGGTATCATTGCTAAGAAGGGACGAAGAAGCAATACTATTCTTTTTTGGTTCAGCAATACCGGTCATATTCCGTCATTTCGAGTATCATCGAGAAATCTTTGAATCTGTTATCAACAGAAATAGTAAAAAAAATTTGCTTCGTAGCTGCTTCAAGGTCTCCTATGTAGTCGAGATGACGACCGAGGAACGGTAGAAGACTTTCAAATTTCTTACAAAAAATGCCCCGAACTACATCCATAGCTCGGGGCATCAACTAACAACTATTCAACATCAAACTACTCTATTCCTCCTCCAAGAGCACGATACAAATCGATTTTTGCATCTGCTTTTTCTTTTTGAAGGGAAATAACATCTAATTCATTTTGTAAAGCATTGTTTTGCGCTACAATTACTTCTAGGTAAGTAGCCATTCCGCTACGATACAATAGCAATGCATTTTTTACCGCTTTATTTAAAGAGGTTTGTTTTTCATCTACCAACACCATTCGTTCAGTAGCATGACTTGATTTAACCATTGCGTCAGACACCTCACCCACCGCTAACATCATTGACTGACGGAACTGCTCCGCTGATTTTTGTTGCTCCAATTTTGCAATCTCATAGTTAGTTCTCAATTCCTTCTTTCTAAAGATAGGTTGAGCAAGATTACCACCAATATTCTTCACCAATGAACCAGGTAAATCAAACCAGTTGTTAAATTGGTAAGAGTTAGCACCAATAGATGGTGTAATACTAATACTTGGATACATCGCGGCTTTAGCTAATCCTGTATTGGCATTGGCCGATACCACCGCATATTCTGCCGCTTTTAAATCTGGTCTTCTGCTCAGTAATTTTGCCGGTACGCCATCAGGAAAAACATCGCCAATATCAGTTGTTTTAAAGGCAAAATTTCTAGCAATATTTTTGGGATAATCGCCACATAAAATACTCAGCGCATTTTCCTGTATCGCAATATTTTGCTTAGCCAAAGGAACCAAGATCTGGGCTGTTTTTTTCTGCGCAACAGCTTGCTCAACGCCTAATGAGTTCACTTGTCCAGCTTGGTATTGCAATTGAATCATCCTTAAAGTACTATCACTAAGCACAATGTTTCGCTCTGCCACCTTCAATTGTTCATCAAGAGCTAGCAAATTGTAATAAGCTTGCGCTACTTGCGCAATAATTCTGGTTTTTAAGGCCGAAAGGTTTTCCCTTTGCATAAAGTAATTTGCTCTTGCAGCATCTTTCTGCATTTTTGCTTTGCCCCAAATATCAGCTTCCCACGATAGAGATAGGGTCGCACTATAATCATCGAGGTAACTACTTCCAACAAATTGCTGGCTAAGCGAACCGTTCAATGAATTTTTAGACTGGTAGATTCTTGAAGCTCCTACGCTAAGGTCTAAAGTTGGTAGCAAACCCAACTTTGCCTGCTTAAAAGAAAGCTCCAATTGCTCCATGTTTAACATGGCTACTGCTACATCCTTATTTTTTTCCAGCGCCTGATTGATTAAGGTCACCAATTGCTGATCCTTAAAAAATGCTCTCCATGGTAACAACATGGTGTCGCCAGTAAGGCCCATGGTTGTACGATAGGTTTCAGGCGTAGCCAAATCAGGACGTTGGTATTTTTTACCTACCGCACAAGATGACAAAATCACCGAACCTAGCGCACAAACGATAATATAATTTAAAACTCGTTTCATAATTAATGATTTAATTCAGGTTGAGGTAATGGCTTTTTACTTGATACCTTTTCCTGTAAAAATTGGAATAGCATGTACAACAATGGAATAACAAAAACTCCAAATATTACCCCCGTTAACATCCCTATAGCTGCTCCAGTACTGATGGATCTATTACCCATAGCCGAACCTCCTGTAGCAATCATTAAAGGAATCATACCCACAATAAAAGCGAGGGAAGTCATAATGATTGGTCTCAACCTCGATTTGGCACCATCAATGGCAGCATCTTTGATCGACAGTCCAGAAGCTCTGCGTTGCACCGCAAATTCCACAATCAGGATGGCATTTTTGGCCAACAAACCAACCAACATGATCAAACCTACCTGTACATAAATATTGTTATCTAAACCGATGGCTTTGATACCACCGAAAGCTCCCAATACTCCTGTTGGAATAGACAACAATACTGCTAATGGCAATAGGTAACTTTCATATTGTGCTGCCAATAGGAAATACACAAACAATAAACAAAGTGATAAAATCACCAAAGTTTGTGCACCTGAAGATTTCTCCTCCAAGCTCAATCCCGTCCACTCGTAACCATAATCTGAAGGCAATTTGCTCAATACATTTTTCTCCAAGTTGTCCATGATATCGCCACTACTTGTACCTGGAACAGGCATTACGTTAATGGTTAAAGCGTTGTACAAATTGTATCTGCTCACAGATTCTGGTCCGTACACTTTATGCAAGCTTACCAATCCTTTCACAGGCACCATTTGATTTTGGTCGTTCCTTACAAAGATTTCGTTGAATGCATCTTCATCAGCTCTGAAAATACCATCAGCTTTCACACTCACTCTGTAAAACTTACCAAATCTGGTAAAGTTCAGGCTCTGATCTCCAGAAAAATAAACCTGTATAGTTTGCATGATATCGCTCACGCTCAAGCCCATTTGACTGGCTTTATCTTCATCTACTTCAACTTCAAACTGCGGGAAATCTGCACGGAAAGTAGTATAAGCATATTGCACACCTGGTTGCTGCATAATTTGTCCCATCACCTTATCAGCCATGGCTTTTAAAGCAGCTGCATCTTTACCTGTTTTATCCTGCAATACAATTTCGGCGCCGTTAGTTACACCATATCCCTCTACAGGAGGCATCCTAAATACCATTACCGAACCTTCTTTGATGCCTGCTAATTGGGCAGAAACGGCAGCTGTGATCTGATCGATGTCTTTCACTGCTCCACGATCTTTCTTAGGTTTTAATTTCACGAAACCTAATCCGTAAGCAGGACTGGCACTGTTCGACAAGATGTTGAAACCTGTAATGTTCGCTACACTTTCTACCGCTTCATTTCCTTTAAAAATCTCGTCAATTTTCTTGGCTACTTCTGTCGTACGATCTAAAGCAGTACCCGGAGGCATGCTCAAGCTAAACACCATGAAGCCGTCATCTTCCATTGGCACAAAACTTTTTGGAGTGCTTACCATTAGGAAAATTGCAACAGCACTGATCCCTACCGTTAAACCAGCACCCAACCATTTCTTCTTGATCAAGAAACGAAGTCCTTTGATATAGCGATTGGTGAGGTTATCAAAACCAGCATTAAAGGCTGTGAAGAAACGTTTTTTGAAACCACGTTCTGTAGGTTGGTTTGCATGTTCACCCGCATGATTGTTTTTAAGCAACAAAGCACAAAGTGCTGGCGTAAGTGTTAAAGCGTTTACTGCCGAAATGATAATAGCGATGGCCAAGGTATAAGCAAACTGCTTATAGAAAATACCCGATGAACCTGTCATAAAACCAATCGGGATAAACACCGCCGACATTACCAAAGTAATGGAGATTACCGCTCCAGTAATTTCTCCCATGGCCGTATGGGTAGCTTCTTTTCCCGACAGGTTAGAACCTTCCATCTTACTATGCACCGCTTCTACCACCACAATGGCATCATCCACCACAATACCAATGGCCAATACCAAGGCAAATAGGGTAAGGATATTAATAGTAAAGCCAAACACCAACAGGAAGAAGAAAGTACCAATAATAGCTACTGGCACTGCAATAGCTGGAATAATGGTTGATCTAAAATCTTGCAAGAATAGGAACACCACAATAAATACCAAAATAAAGGCTTCGATCAAAGTAGATTTCACCTGACCTGTAGCTTCGTCCAAACGCTCTTTGGTACTCATTAACTTACCATACTTAATGCCCGGAGGAAACGATTTGGCTGCTTTTTCCAGCTCAGCGTTTACCCCAATTTCAATGGCATTAGCATTGGAGCCTGTAGTTTGCAAGATGGCGGCCGTTACCGCATTTTTTCCATTAGAGGTACTGTTACCGCCGTAATAAATGGAACCGAATTCAATTCTGGCTACATCTTTTAAGCGAACCAATTCTCCGCCATTTCTTTTTACGATGATGTTTTCGTACTCCGTAGTTTGGTTCTTCTTACCTTTGTAACGCATTACGTATTCCAATGGCGCATCAGATTCGGAACCTAATTTACCTGGAGCCGACTCCACACTTTGACGCGAAATGGCAGTATTTACATCTGAAGGAATTAAGCCATAGTTGGCCATCTTTTGTGGATTTAACCACACCCTCATCGAGTAGTCTTTTGCACCGAACAATTGTACCTGCCCTACCCCTGGCACCCTTTTAATTTGGGGAACCATGTTAATGTTGATGTAGTTTTGCAGGAAAGTTTCATCATACTTCTTATTATCTTCGGTGTACACATCGAAAATCATGATCATACTATTTTGCTGCTTTGAAGTGGTCAAACCCATTTGGATTACCTCTTGTGGAAGAATAGGTGTAGCTTGTTGTACCCTGTTCTGTACGTTTACCGCAGCTTGATCGGGATTCACTCCCTGCTTAAAAATCACCGAAATGGAGAACGAACCGTCGTTACTGGCGGTTGATTTGATATACTCCATTTGCTCTACCCCGTTGATCTGCTCTTCCAATGGTGTTACCACCGAGCGAATCACCGACTCGCTATTTCCTCCTGGATAACTTCCCGAAACGGTAACCGTTGGCGGTGAAATATCAGGGAACCTTGTTACAGGCAATCTCGTTAGTCCAATGATCCCCAAGATCACCAATACTACAGAGATTACCGTGGCCAATACTGGCCTATCTATAATTCTCTTTAACATAAAATGCTTTTTAAAACGATATAATTTTCGATGCGTTATTTAGCAACCGTAGGCACTACTTTTACGCCTTCGGCCAAGGCATCTATACTGTTGATCGCAATTTTTTCACCTTTGGCCACACCTGATTTTACAATGTAGTTATCACCAGATCTTCCAAGAATTTCAATCGCCTTCATGGCTACCTTATTGCTATCGGCAAGGGTAAACACAAAGAACTTGTCTTGTACATCTTTTACACTGGCCATCGGTAATGCCAAAGCATCTTTTAATTTCTTGGTAATGATTACGCGACCTGCACCACCAGAACGCAACAACTTATCTGGGTTAGGGAAAACTGCTTTTAGAGCAATACTTCCTGTACTTCTTTCGATATTACCACTCGCCAATTCCAATTTACCTTGGTGGGCATAAGGCTTGCCATCTGCCATCACTAGACTCACGGTATTCATACCTACATCTGTTTTACGGTCTTGGTTAAAGGCAATAAAATCTGCCTCGCTCATCGAGAAATACACCAATACCTGGTTGATTTCGGAAAGGGCAGTTAGTGGGGCCGCATCTGCTGGCGTTACCAAATTACCAATACGGTTAGGAATTCTACCAATGTAACCGCTCACAGGGGCTTTAATAATGGCAAAATCAGCATTGATTTGAGAAGAACCTAAAGCCGCTTTAGCTTGCGCCACTTGCGCAGTAGCAGCATCATAATTAGCTTGTGCTGTTTTTAGCTGGATATCCGAAACTACTTTTTCAGCTACCAAAGGTTTGATTTTCTCTACCTCTATTTTGGCATTGGCCTGAGCTGCCAATGCGGCTTTCAAATTAGCTTGGCTATTGTTCACTTGCTCGTTAAAAACATCTCCCTTGATTTTAAATAAGGATTGCCCTTTGTTCACATAGTCGCCTTCTTTCACGTAGATGGTTTCTAGGTAACCGCTTACTTGTGCCTTTACCTCCACGTTCACGGTTCCTTCAATCATCCCTGGGTAACGTTTCTCGATGGAAGCGTCAGCTAAACCAAGCGTCATGAAATCTGTATTTACTGGCGGCATCTCAAAACCTTGCTGAGGTTGGCCACAGGCCGATAGCAAGATAGAGACTAGCAATACCAGCCAATAAGCTTCTCTCTTTGTTGTATTCTTTTGTAACATGTTATTTCAATTAAATTTTCGGTGCAAAAAAAAGCAGATTTTAAGAGCTTAAAGGGGTAAAAATGACCGAAACGGATAAATTGGCGCCTGAAGTGAAAACGGGTTCGCCCCAAACGTTTCTATGCCCCTGTAGCAGGCAAGGAAGCGGATACGTGTCCATCATCGTTAATTTAAGCCGATACATTTCAGTAGGTAAACGTCTTCATTTGAGCAGTCAATTTTTCCGTTTCAGGAACTTAAAACATCAAGCAAAGCCAAGTCATTTTACTTTTACACACATAGGGTGTTGATCCTTGAAATGATGACAGAAAATTTAACCACAGCCTACCATGGTTTTTGTTCATTGGCATTGTAAGCGCTGTTTTAAACTTTATCCATTTACACACAGATGAAAACCGCCAGTCATCCTGTATGCTGGCGTTTTTTAGGTTTTATTCTCAATACTAAAAAATGAAAACGATTATTGTTGCCACTGATTTCTCTGCCGAAGCAGACCATGCCATGACCTACGCCGCTGCTGCCGCCTCCGAAAGAGGCTATAAGCTGGTGCTTTACAATCTTTACAATACTTCTATCCATGCCATGAATGCTAGGGTATCAGGTAGCGAAATGGATAAAATATCGATGTGGAGGCGTGATAAACTGAAAGAGATTGCCGAACTGATCAGTGGCATTTACCATATTAAAACCGATATCCATTTTGCTTCTGGTGATTTTTATGAAGAATTAGTGGGCTGTATTCACCTACATCAAGCAGATTTATTAGTGATGGGCATGCCGGAAAAATCATTGGAGCAGGATTTACTGGGCAATACCACTACTCAAGTCATCGACAGATTAAAATTCCCCACCTTATCGGTTCCATTACAAGCTCAGTATAAAGGGATCAAACATATTCTTTTTGCTTGCGATATTGCCCGAGGGGTGCATGCGAAAATATTGAATGATGTAAAGGTATTAGCTAAAGATTTTGGAGCTAAAGTAGAAGTTTTTCATGTGCGTCAAAAAGCGGAAGATCTTTCAAACAGTGAAGAACTAGCATTGGTAGATACCTCATTGGCACAAGTTGACCATTTCTATAAACAAGTACAATCTTCAAAAATCATTAAAGCAATTGAAGATGAAATTGTAGCATCACAAACAGATTTATTGGTCATGGTGCCTTACCGACATGGCTTTTGGGATAGTTTGCTAAGAAAAAGCAAAACTAGGGTAATGGCTTCGGGCAATAGTGTACCATTGTTATCACTTCCTTTGTAAGGATATCATTGTCTTTCTTGAAGTAATTTTTCTGCATAGCTGCTGGATTTCTCTCCCGAAAAACTCGGGATCGAAATGACGGGGAGAGGAGCGTTATTGCCACTAATAAACAAATGAGCTAATGAATCCCGAAGTATCGGGACTAACCACTAGATACTAACCCCTAGTCCCTAGCTCCTAATCAACAATCCATCCACTGCTTTAACGCTGCTGCTTTTTCCCTACTCACAATCACTTCCATATCACTGTTTTTCAAAGCAACTTTTATTTTTCCATTAAAGTGATTGTGCAGTTGGGCAATGGCATTTACATGAATAATGCACTGTCTGTTGGCCCTAAAAAACAGATGCGGATCCAGCTGCTGGTCCAACTCCTCCATAGTGTGCGGCAGCACTACTTCTGTACTATCCTGCAACCTAGCTTTGGTCACTTTAAATTCCAAAAAGAAATAATACACATCACTCACCGATACTGCTTTGTAACCGTCTTTAAAGGGAATTAAAAATCGGCTTCTATGTTCTTTTGGTTTCAGGTACCTCACCAAATCTTCAATAGATTGTTGGCTGCTAAGCGAATGGTTTTGTTCGAGCTTTTCTAAAGCCAAGGCCAATTCTTCATGCTCCACAGGCTTAAGCAAATAATCAACGCTGTTATACTTAAAAGCTTTAACGGCATACTCGTCATAAGCCGTGGTGAAAATAATAGGGCAAGTGATGTTTGCCTTTTCAAAAATCTCGAAGCTTAGGCCATCGGATAGTCGCACGTCCATCATCACCAAATCAGGCATGGGCGAATTTTCTAACCAATCTACCGTTTCCTGCACGCTCTCTAAAACAGCTAGGATGGTTGCTTGTGGCCTAATCATCCCTATGAGGCGTTTTAGGCGATCAGCATTGAGCTTTTCGTCTTCAATGATAAGGATGTTATTGTTCATAATCCATAAGGTGAATAATTACTTTATAGGTAGTGGCATCTTTTACTATTTCGGGCAGTTTTCCCTGCAAAAGCTGAAACCTGTTCATGATATTGGGTAAGCCTATACCAAACGAACGCAAATTTTGGTTTTCTATTAAAGATAGGGAATTCTCCACTACCAAAATAGGGGTTTCTTTAGTGTATATCTTGATACTTAGAGGGCTGTTTTTATTGGTAGAATTGTGTTTGAGCGCATTTTCGATAAGTAGCTGTAGGGTCAATGGCGGCAAATACAAAGATTTACTTTGTGGGGCTACGTCGATATCAAAGGTAACGCCCGAGCCAATGCGGTGTTTGATCAGGAAGATGTAGGAATCCAGAAATTTGAGCTCTTCTTCTAAGGAGACGGTGTTCTTTTTAGAGTTGACCAAAAGGAAGCGATATACTCTTGAAAAGCGCTCAGAGTATTCATAGCCAAGCTGTTGGTCTTCCAAAATCAGCTCCGAAAGAATACTCAAACTGTTGAAGATAAAATGAGGGTCTAACTGTAGCTTCAAAGCATTCAACTGCGCCTCTACAGAAGCCTGCTTCAATTCAGACTCTCTTAATTTATGCTGTGCCAAACTCATTTCGGAGTTTTTCCAGTTGGCCACCAGGTAACTTCCCGTATTAATAGCAATCAGCGTGAAGGAAATCATGGTACTCACTACGCCCCATTGCATCAGGTTTTTAATATCTTCTGTAGAAGGATCACCCAAATGTTCTTTTTCGATGAACACAATGAAGGCAATATCCAAAAAAATAACGACCATCACCGCCAACATATTAAAAAGCGCTTCGGTCATGAGTCGTTTCAAGGGCTGGTCTGTCCAGGGCAACGTTCTGTTTAAACGTGAGTGGATAAAGATGGAGGCTTCGGAAACCAAAAAGCAGAACACCAAGGATACAATCCATTCTGTTAACAGCTTCCAAAAACTTCTATGAAAATACTCTTGCCAAAAGGAAGCGTAGGGATCTAACAAAAAGGAAACCAGATAAAAGAGCACAAAGGCTAAGGGTACGAAAACTGCTCGTTTGGCTTTATTACTTAAAAATGTCCTTTCGGTTTGTGGCATTTATTTATTTGTACTGTTTTGCTGGTACAAAGGTAGCTGTTCCAAAAGTGGAGATGGCACTTTTTCTCACCGAAGTGTAAAAATTTCAGACTAAAGCGAATAATCCGATGGTTTAAAGATCAGTTTTAGATACGTTAGCGAACTGATCAAATCCGAAAAATGAAAATTGATGCCTTAGATAACCCCGTATGGAATTCGCTAATTACTACGCACCAAGCACATTGCCTTAATTTGGAAGGCTTCAAATTCTACAACCCAGAGTATTGCCCATTTGGGGCGTATAACCACAAAGAGACCAATCCCGATGCATTACAGGCATACGCCGACTTAACGAGCGATTTCTTTATCGTAGGGAACAAACCTGCCACAAACCCTCAAAATTTACAACTGAAAAATGAGCTAGTTTGCAATCAAATGGTGCTTAATGTTTCTATTCAGTTAGAATTGAAAGAAGCTATTGTTCCGTTAAATGGCACCTACCAAAATGAATTGATAACTCTAGTTAACCTTGTACAGCCAGGTTACTTTAAAGACAAGACTCCTGATTTAGGAAGCTATTACGGCATATTTAAAAATGATGAATTGGTTGCGGTAACAGGCGAAAGAATGAAAATGACCGATGCTACAGAAATTAGCGCAGTAGTTACCCACCCTGATCATGTGGGCAAAGGCTATGCAAAACAGTTGGTTGCTTTTGTAGCCGATCAAATAGCCAAAGAAGGCAGACTGCCCTTTTTACATGTAACAGAAAAAAATGTAGGTGCTATTGGACTTTATGAAAAACTGGGTTTTGTTACGAGAAGAAAAATAAGCTTTTGGAATTACGGACACAAATAAAAAAGTCCCATGAAAAATTCACAGGGCTTTTCAACGTGACCAAACAATAGTGCTGCTCTATTTATATTTGATATTTAGCGATATGATATCGGAATTCATATTGATATTTTTAGCATAATGCCCATAACGCAATTCGAGCGAGCTTAAATGGTGCGATCCTAGTACACCCTTAGGCGGTGCGAAACGAATACCTGCACCATAAAAATCACTAGCAAATTTAGACAAGTCATAGTTACTATTGTAATATTCATCAGCTGCGGTATGCACTTTATAAGGAGCAAAATATTTGGCAGCACTTTGAATATAATAACGGTAAAACGGACTAATTGACAGAAAAGGCGTGAGTTTAACTGGAATTTCTACATCGGCAGTATGCGAATTAATTCCCCAATTATCGGTATAAAAACGATAATAGGTTCTAATGATAAAATGGTCACCCAAAAAATAATTTGCCCTAAAACCTAAAGGAATCTTTAATCTGCTACTTGGCAGGTTTTCTTGATGTACACTTCCGTCGTTAAAATAAACTCTATGAAACGGCAAGCTCAAATACCCATTTTGCTGTACAATATCGGCCAAGAACATTATCTGTAAGTTCTCATTGATGATTTGCGAATAGGAAAAAGACCCCGCGAAGGTATTCCTTGATGCCGAACCATAGTTTTCGTGTCCAAATACGCCTCCCGTGCGTAGTTCAATAGGCTTTATAAGCTTCAATTGGTCGACGTATGTCTGTAGTTTGACCGTAAACTCTCCACTTCTATCTTTTGTTTTGGTTGAAAAAGCCACATTACCACCAAAAGATTGATAGTCAAACTCCGTTGATGAAGAAAGTCCCAAAGCGAAAGTAGTCCCTTTCTTTTCATTCTCAACACTCCAGCTTAGCGAAGGATAAATCCTCGTATCAGCGTGAGAAGCTGACGAATTGGCCTGTAAATCTATCATGTCTGACGAAGCAGAAGTATAATGATCAATGCCCAATTCTAGACCAAAAGTATGCTTTCGTGCTTTCCCATCATATTTACTTAATTTAACATCAAATATATTGGCAATATCTGTGAGCTTCTGCGAACCTACTCCACCAGTTACGGCGGCATTATTTCCATTTTGTTTATAATAACTGGAGACCAGATTAATCTCATCCAACTTCAACTTCCTACTTTCAAAGCCTGAAGCATCCTTTGGCAAATTAGTTTGTGCTTTTAGGTGCAATAAAGCAAAGGCCATTGCTGCTGTTAAAAATACCTTTTTCATGATGTACTCTCCTTAAAGCTTAATTACAACCACAACCGCCCCCACTTTTACCTGCATTGGCCCCCGATGATCCCTCACGATATCCCTGAAAACTAAGTTCAGTTTTCTCGACCTTTCGATTTGCCAAAGCCATTTCCGAATCATTAAGTTTACTTTTCTGATATTCTTTTACCGTAGTACAAGAAGTAACCAGCATTGCCGCTGCAGTGAATCCCAAAATCAGGGCAAATCCGTTTTTAATCCTCATCACTTTCATTGTATATTGATATTTTTTGTAGTGTACATTCTATTGTGGTCATCAATAATGATACAGCCCAGATACCTAATTTGGTTAATCATATTTAGTCCCGCTTCAATCCCCATGATGGTTACTGGAGTAGCCATGGCATCAGCAATTTCAGCATTTGGACTAATTACGGTTACGCTTTTAATACCTGTAACCGGCAACCCGGTTTTTGGATTGATGGTGTGTGAATACTTTTTTCCTTTTATATCTATAAACTTTTCATAATTACCAGAGGTAGCCACCGCCATATCTGTTACATTCAGATAGGAAAAAGGAACATCTTTATAGTCGGGATTAACGATACCAATCGTCCATGGATTTCCATTTGCCTGCGTACCCCAAGTGGTAAGATCACCAGAAGCATTAACGATACCGCTTCTTACACCCTCCTTTAACAACAGCGCTTTTGCCATTTCTGCCGCATATCCTTTGCCTATTCCTCCAAAACCAATGCGCATTCCCTCCTCTTTAAGCATCACACTATGACCTATATCATTCAAAATCACATTTTTATAATTGATTAGCCTCACCATTGATTGCGCGACCTTTTCATCAGGCAAAGTTTTCATCTGCCGATCGAAATTCCACAAGCTTTTATCAATAGATCCATAGGTAATATCAAATGCACCATCTGTAATTGCTGAAATCCGAAGGGAACGTTGGATAAGCTCAAAAACCTCTATATCCACTTTTACAGGTGCTATTCCCGCTTGGGCATTGATTTGATTGGTCTGGCTATTTTCATCAAAAGTAGTAAGCAAGCGCTCAATCCTTCTGATCTCGGCAATGGCCAAATCTATTTTGGCCTCTGCCCAAGTTTTTTCCGGAGCCACCACAGTAATTTCAAAACGATTACCCATTAACTTTTCCACTCTTTTAAAAGTGTTGAGCGCAGGCGCTATAATATTATCGGTTAGCATCACAAAGTTGTTTAATTTCATTAGCAAAAGCTTTTGCATCTTCTTTGGGCAACCCCTCCCACGATTTAATTACCTTACCTTCAGGGTCCAACAAAACAGTAAATGGAAACTTTCCAAATTTGTTATAATTATCGGCTAGCATATCATTCTGTTTTTTTATTTCAGGCGCCAACTGCCTTTTTTTACTCCTTGGGAAGTCAGCATTCACCATCAACAAATGATCTCCCGCCATTTTAAGAAAGGAGACATCTCCAAAAATCTCTTCGTGCATGCGAATACACGGTCCACACCAATCGGAACCAGAAAAATTCAGTAGAATTAATTTATGATCTTGTTTGGCCGCCTTCTTAGCAGTTTCAAAATTGGTTTCCCATGGCGCCAAAGAATTGAAGGCCAAAAATAGTGTAATCAACAAAAGGCTTTTCATAATATCTATTTTTAAATTTTATTCGTATCAAACAATCATTGAGTGCTTTGTTTCATAACTTATCGTATACTACAATAAATATATGTTCAGATTATGAAGAAATTCTGAAGTTCACCACTGATTTTAAACACTTTAAGAAAATAACACTTGTATTATAGAAAGGGATTAGTACAACTCCATTAAGTTCTTGATGAAAAATGAAAGTGCTAGCGGACTTATAAAAATTTAATTTTGAGGTTAGCCCAGACCTAAAACAAAAAAGCCCATAGCGATTTGCTATGGGCGAGAGTATCAAAATCGAAATTTAATCTTTCACCACAACAACTTCACTAAAAGTTGTCGTTCCATTTTTGTCTACCTGTACCAATCTAATATAAGTAGGACTGTTCTTACTTTCTTTTAGCTCTCTATCCAAAAAATTGTCATTTTCTTTTGCACAAGAAACTAGCGCAGACATAGCCAACATGATTACAAATAATTTCATCCATCTATTTTTAGTGGCAGGCAATAACAATAGGCTAAATAATCCCAATCCAGCCAAAACCGTACCGCCCCATTGCATTCCAAAACTGTAGTTCAATGTTGTTCCTGAATTTCCCAATTCTGCCTTAGATACTATTGTTCCAAGATCGGTCCAATTAGTACCGTTTTTAGAACCTTGTACGATAAATTTTTCATTATTAACTTCATTACGGGTAGTCCAATCTACTTGCAAGCGTCCTGAACTTATTTTTGCTGAAACTGTGCCGAAGCCAACTGGCAAAGTTCCACCCACTACGTTGGCGATGGACATGTTCTTAAAAGTTAGTACATCCGCAGTTGCACCGAGGCCTTGAGCTGCAAAAGAAAGTTCTATCCTTGCCACATTAGCATAACCAGCCACTGGCCAAGGGGTAGTAAATGGAATAGCACTTATGGTAGTTTCACCAATTTGTGTGGTAGAGGCAATTTGATGTACCGCAATAATACCTCCACTTTCATTTTTAAGCGTAATCTCAAATTTTGTATAGGGCAATGACTGCTTAGTCTCAGAATAAAAAGTATAAATGGCCATATTCCTTAAGGTGAAACGCTTGCATACCGTTCCCCCCTCTGCTTTAATCACCAGATTTCCTGTTGCAAGCCGCGTGCCATGGTACATCTCAGTTCCAACATTCTTAGCGACGTTACTAACGGCAAACTTATCCCCCTGCTTTTTAAAGCCGGCACCACCCGAATCGTCATCTCCTAAATTACCAAAATGGTAGGTCCCATCAGCCGTACCATTTTGTCCAAAAGCCCATAGGGCGAAGAAACAGAGTGCAAGGATGGTTAAAAATTTAAATTTTCTCATATACGTTATTTAGTTTTAATTGGTTTATAGCTTTCAACCTCATTTACAAGGGAATCCAACACAAATATAGATAATGTCACCAATGAGTGACATATAAATTCTGTTTTTATTTTCGCAAGCAAAAACTAACTTGCACCATGAAAAGGACTGAAATGCCATCAACAGCACCAACTAAGGCAAAGAACAAGGAGAAAAGCAAACAACAAATTTTAGATGCGGTGGGCAAACTACTGGTAGAGAAAGGATATGCGGCCCTAAAAGTGAATGATATTGCAAATACGGCCAAACTAGACAAAAAGCTGATCTATCGCTATTTTGGCAGTACTGAGCAATTGTTGGATGAATTCCTAAGATCAAGAGATTTTTGGAGCAATGTAAACGATGAAAGAGCACCACAGCCCATCGACGACGGAGGGAAAGCTTTTACCAAGGCAATGTTGCATGAACAGTTCGACACCATTTTCGAAAATAAAGAATTTCAACACGTACTCCTCTGGCGTTTATCGCAACAGCGCCAATCGTTACAGAAGCTCGTAGAACAGCAAGAAGCTAGCGGTGAGCTACTTTTTGAGCATATTATTCAACCTCGCTTTAAAGAAAACACCCCTACTTTTCGAGCCATCTCTGCGATATTGATTTCAGGATTATATTACCTCGACATGAGTACTACACATAATGGCAGCATTTTCTGTGGTCTAGACATGGCTAGTACCGAAGGCAGGAATGAAGTAAAAAAGGCCATTGATTTTCTGGTTGAACAAACTTACCAGCATTTATAAAACCATTTTCAGTAAACAGCATAAAGGATATTAAACAAAAAAGTCCCGTATATACGGGACTTTCATTTTGCTGGTCGGGGTGGCAGGATTCGAACCTACGACCTCCACATCCCAAATGTGGCGCGATACCGGGCTACGCTACACCCCGATGGTGGTATCACCTTTTTTCTTGTCATTTAACCCGGAGATTTCCTGACGAGGCTGCAAAGATAAACATTTTAAAACACGATGCAAACGTTTTTAAAAAATGTTTTAATTATCTACCTCAAAAAATACCATTAAGCCTCTGCTGCCTGCTTTGCTTTGATCCAGTACAACAACTCGTTAATGAAAACCCCTGCTTTTTTATCCATCGCCTCAACATCAGCAGGAACACCCTCTTCGTTAAAGGTCTTATCAATAGTAGGCACAGGAAACATAGCAGGAACGGTTAAAGCTCCAATTTTCCATAAACTGAATTGTAAAGAAGTAATGACCTGCGAACCACCAAAAGCACCCGCTGAAACTGTGGCTATGGCTACCGGCTTACGTTTCCACTCGGCATACAACAAATCAATCACGTTCTTTAAGCTCGCAGGATAACCTCCGTTATACTCAGGGGTTACAATGATTACACCTGTAGCTTCTTCAATTTGCTTGGCAAACGACAACATTTTGTCTGTCGGATTTTCAATAAAGCGCAATCTTTCCTCAAAAAGGGGGAAGTCATAAGCATCCAAATCCAGGATGGTCACTTCACCTAGTTGTCTTTCTTCTAAATAACGTTTAAAGTACAAGGCAACACTATGGCTTTTGCGACCTCTTCTAACGCTCGCGGAGATAATGGCAATTTTCGACATTTGATTTTGAATTAACAGTAGACAGCTAATTTAACCAAATATCCCGTGGGTTGTTTGATAAAAATTACTCCCACTTAAAAGTTTTTACCGCAACTGCATAAATTCCGATTCCCCAAAGCAACATGATCAATATTTGTTGCCTCACATCCCAAAGATTTGCCCCTTCAAAAGCTACCTTACGCATAGCATCATTTAAATAAGTTAAAGGCAAAGCTCTACTGATTGGCTGTAACCAAGCTGGGAATGCATTAATGGAAAAGAAAGTACCCGACAATAAAAACTGTGGCAAGGTAATAATATTAGAAATAGGCGGGATGGTACTTTCGCTTTTAGCCAAGCCCGACACTACAAAACCGAAGCCCATAAACACAATCACTCCAATGGTGGCCAACACCAACATATTGAATACCGTGAGCGCCCCATTGATCAAAGTGAACTGGAAACAAAAATGTCCAATAAGGATAATGAATAAAGCACCTAATAACGCAAAGCCAATACGGGCAATTGCTTCACCCAAAACTATACTCGAGCGTCTAACAGGTGTAGCAAAAAAACGTTTAATTACCAAGTTCTGCCTTAAGGCAAAAAAGATAAACGCCGTACCAAAAACCCCTGTGCTCAATAGCGAAAAACCTAACTGTCCAGGTAAAATAAAATCAATGGTGCGGTGCAATCGGCCAGTAATGGTTGTAGCCCTAATTTCGGTAACTGCTGGTTTTTGGTTCACCGTGTTCAATTGCTGAGCAATATCATTCAATACCGAGCGCAACACATTACCATTAGTTAAAGACGCCGAAGTGTATTTTACATTGGTAAAATAAGCAGGCAAACCCTTAGGATTTTTCTCTACACTGATTAGCGCATCGTAGGCTCCTTTTTCCAAGCTTTTATCAATGTTTTCCTGCGTATCATTTTTGGTTAAACGAATCACACTTGTTTTTTCTAAAGCGACAATCACGGGGTTGTTCAAATCAGAGCCAGGCGCTACGGCAACATCTAGCTTAATTCCACCACCACCAATAAAACCAAATACGATAATAAATATCAAAGGGAAAGCGAGTGTAAAAATCACCGCTGAAGGACTACGGGTAATAGACCTGAAACTTGCTTTGGCCAATGCCAAGGTAGCTTTTGTATGATTGTACCCCCTAGCCCCTAACGGGGAGTTTGATTTTGTATCTTCCATATTATTCTTCATGATTATAAGTTTGTATTTTAAAAGTCCCCACTAGGGGATTTAGGGGTTATTCTCTCCACTCTTTGCCGGTAAGGCTAATGAAAACATCTTCCAAATTCGCAGCTTTCACTTCTTTCTTACGCTCAAAACCACTGGCAATTAAATTATCAATCAATTTGTCGGGCGTATCCAAGGCAATAATTCTCCCAGCTTCTACAAAGGCTACCCTATCGCACAATTGCTCCGCCTCGTCCATATAGTGGGTAGTTAACACCACTGTAGTACCGCTGTTACGGATTTCACTGATCAAGTCCCATAAATTTCTACGAGCTTGTGGATCTAGTCCTGTGGTAGGTTCATCCAAAAAGATGATCTTTGGCGAATTAATGAGTGTAGTAGCAATAGAAAAACGTTGTTTCTGTCCGCCAGAAAGTTCTTTATATTTCGCTTTAGCTTTATCCTGTAAGTTCACCTTGGCCAACATCTCCATTGGGCTAATATTGGTTCCATACAAGCCTGCAAAAAGTTCCAACAACTCTACCAAATTCAAATTAGGATAGTAACCTGCGGCTTGCAGTTGCACTCCAATAATCTGCTTAATGGCACTGGCATTGGTATCAATGTTCAAACCATCAACAGTCACCTCGCCACTGGTTTTGCTCCGCAGCGTTTCTATAATTTCCAAGGTGGTAGTTTTACCAGCGCCATTAGGCCCTAGCAACCCAAATATTTCGTTTTCATAAACTTCAAACGAAAGCCCTTGCACCGCTTTGAAGTCGTCGTAATGCTTTACTAAATTGCTTACGCTAATAATTGCTTTTCTGTCTGTCATCAGTATAAAAGTAAGAAGCTTGGATTAAACCTTAAATGTTTTTCCGCTAATTGGAATAATTATGAGGATGAAATGATGAATTAACTCGGTGATTGGTTGATTTGTTTTTTGGTTGGTTAGTTGTTTAGGAAACTCCTTCAAACTAAAAAGGATGCTTGCTTCAACAAACATCCTCTTATTATTGATATGGCAAAGACCTTATACCTTCGGCCTTCTAACCTTTAGCTTCTTATTACCAAACTAAATCACCTTTGATCATACTTAAAAAGTCGTCAAAAAGGTAACGAGAGTCGTGTGGACCTGGAGAGCTCTCTGGGTGGTACTGTACTGAGAAAGCTCTTTTGCCTTTCACACGAATACCTTCAATCGAGTCATCGTTCAAGTTAACATGGGTAATTTCAACTTTGTCCGAATTTTTAACCTCTTCAGGGATTACACCAAAACCGTGGTTTTGAGAAGTAACCTCGCAGTGGTTTTTAATGATATTTTTTACAGGATGGTTTAAACCACGGTGACCGTTAAACATTTTCATGGTACCAATACCGTTAGCCTCAGCCAACAATTGGTGACCTAAACAAATACCGAACATTGGTTTATCTGCAGCCAAAATTGCTTTCACGGTTTCAATCGCGTAAGGCATTGCACTAGGATCGCCAGGACCGTTAGAGATAAAGTAGCCATCGGCACCCCAAGTATTCATTTCTTCGAAAGTAGTTTTAGCAGGGAATACCTTTACGTAAATCCCTCTGTCGTCAAAATTGCGAAGAATGTTCTTTTTAATACCCAAATCCAAAGCAGCCACTTTAATTGGCGCTTCTGGGTTACCATAATAGTAAGGTTCCTTAGTAGAAACTACCGACGAAAGTTCCAAACCATCCATTGGCGGCACCTCTTCCAATTTCTTTCTCAACTCTTGCAAGTCAGTAATTTCCGAAGAAATGATGGCATTCATTGCACCCTTGTTACGGATATGACGTACCAAAGCACGTGTATCAATATCAGAAATACCTACTATGTTTTCACTCTCGAAACTATCTTGGATTGATTCCGTAGCTTGCTTTCTTGAATAGTTGATGTTGTAATTTTTACAAACCAAACCCGCAATTTTAATTCCGTCAGATTCTACCTCATCACGGTGCATCCCATAGTTACCAATATGTGTATTGGTGGTTACCATAATTTGTCCGAAATAAGAAGGATCCGTAAAAACTTCCTGATAACCTGTCATACCTGTGTTGAAGCAGATCTCACCAGTAGTAGTTCCTATTTTTCCAGCAGCCTTGCCATAAAAAACGGTGCCATCGGCCAATAACAAAATCGCTGGTAACTTAGTGTAGTTAGTCATTTAAATTACAATAAAAATTGGGGATAAAAAAAGACAATAAAGAAAGAGAGTTTTTAACGGACAAGCCGCTTTTCCTAGATGATAAAACCTTCTGTTTGAACTCTCTCATTTCGGAGTACAAAGGTATGTTTTTTACATGTTTTTTTTCAAGATTTTTTTCAAAAAATTTAGTAGCTGGCTGGTTTTTCAGTCGGTTGGTTTTTTGGTACAGCTAGCATTTACACCAAAAACTCATCAAATTGTTATTCTTTGTTCTTTAATCCTTGTTCTTTATTCCAAATAATAAACCCTAATTTTGTGTGCACTAAAACAAAAATCATGTCGGTAAACAAAGAAATAAAGCGTGTAACCACGCATATTTTACAAGAGATGAAGCATCGCAAAGAAAAAATTGCCATGCTTACCGCTTACGACTATTCTATGGCCACCATTTTAGATGATGCAGGCCTAGATGTTTTATTAGTGGGCGACTCCGCCTCTAATGTAATGGCAGGACACGAAACTACCTTACCCATTACCCTTGACCAAATGATCTACCATGCCCAATCAGTGGTGCGTGGCGCACATAGAGCTTTTGTAGTAGTCGATTTACCTTTCGGCTCCTATCAGGGCAACTCTAAAGAAGCCCTTAATTCGGCCATCCGCATCATGAAAGAATCGGGTGCACATGGCGTAAAGCTCGAAGGTGGTGTAGAGATTGTTGAATCCGTACAGCGTATCATTACCGCTGGTATTCCGGTAATGGGACATTTGGGACTTACCCCTCAATCCATCTATAAATTTGGAACTTACACCGTAAGAGCCAAGGACGAAGCCGAAGCCAACAAGCTTAAAACAGACGTGCTGGCCCTAGAGCAAGCAGGTTGCTTCAGTATTGTACTCGAAAAAATTCCTGCCAAATTAGCCAAGGAGGCAACAGAAAGCTTACAGATTCCTACTATTGGAATTGGCGCAGGCCCACATTGCGACGGCCAAGTATTAGTGGTAAATGACATGATTGGCTTAACAAAAGGTTTCAGACCTCGTTTCTTGCGCCAATACCTTAACCTGTACGAAGGCATCAAGGAAGCAGCACAATCTTACATCAGCGATGTAAAAGCTAACGATTTCCCTAACGAAAAAGAACAATATTAGACTGGATAAAGGAACAAAGAGCAAGGAAGAGTAAAACTTTTGAAAAGCAATTTCATTGCTTATCGGTTAAATCAGTCCCGCTTTTTGTTCCAACCTTTTTGTTTTTTGTCATCCTGAGCCTATCGAAGGATCCACAACAAAATTGTTTCCACTCCAATCGGGTTTAGACCACAAACACCATACTAAAAAACTAATCACTAATCCCCAACCACTATCAATGGCGATCACCGACGCAGACATCCTTTACGAAGACAACCACTTAATTGCCGTTAATAAAAGAGCTGGCGATATTGTACAAGTTGACGAAACTGGCGACGAACCTTTGGATGAGCAGGTAAAAAAATACATTGCTGCCAAGTACGACAAACCAGGAGGCGCGTTTTTGGGAGTAGTGCACCGTTTAGATAGGCCTGTTAGCGGATTAATCCTATTTGCCAAAACTAGCAAGGCATTAGACAGGATGAATGCCATTTTCAAAAACCGCGAAATCAAAAAAACCTATTTTGCAGTAGTTCGAAAAAAACCTGCTAAGCCTCAAGGTAAACTGGTAGATTGGCTGATTAAAAATCCTAAGAAAAATGTGGTCACCGCCTACGACCACCAAGTAAAAGGGAGCCAATATTGCGAATTAGATTACCAATTATTAGCCGAATTAGATGGATACTATTTACTGAAGGTAAACCCGCTTACTGGACGCTCGCACCAGATTAGGGTGCAACTGTCAAACATGGGCTGTCCAATTGTAGGCGACAATAAATACGGTTATCCACGCGGCAGCAAAAAAGGCAGCATTTGCCTGCATGCCCGCCAGCTGGAATTTATCCACCCCGTAAAAAAAGAGCCTGTAAAAATATTTGCAAAGCTACCGAAGGATGGTTTCTGGGAAAAATTCGAGAAGTTTTAAGCTATTTACAAGCAACTTTTTCAAAAACCATAGACGGACCAAAATCTAGTTTCTTCAAATCTTTGAAACGAGTTTGGCCATCTTTCTCTTCCACTTCTCCAAAACCTTCCAAAAGCTGGTTGCCTTTTTTAAGAAATGCGACCTGCCTAACTGATTTCTGTCCTTCCGAATTAAAAGTATAGGCGGCTATCAGCGTATCTCCATGCATCTCCCCTTCTATCGTTCCTGTGTTTCTATCTTTTTCAAACCATTTATATTTCAATTCACCAGTGGAAACAATACCAGTGGTAATCAAAGTAAGTTCAGCGGTATCCTTTCCCTTAATATAGGCATAGCAGGTTTGTTCAGCCACTGGAATATTTGCTACAGAATCTGTATGGGCCTTATCTCCAGTAATTTTTGTGGTTTGCGTGCATGCACCTAAGCAAGCAAGCATTGATAAACCAATTACAACTTTCATCATTTATCTCAGTTTTAGTGGTAAAAGAACATCAAAACCCCTAAAATGTTTCAATCGAGGTTTATTAATTACTGAAGTTCAATGGTTAGTATGCATTTACGACAACGATAGCATGGTCTTCAAATCCCTCTCTACCAGAGGAGTGCCCAACGGGCGGGGTGTTTAATACCAAATCAGGAAATACCGTCATTTACCCTCTACTCGTAAAATAGAACCACTAACAATCATTTCATCATGATCCATTTCATAAATGCGCTCTCCTACTGTAGCGGCATCGTTTAGCCCGCCATCAGTTTTCAAGGCTACAAACCTTTCAACATCTTTAAAATCATCCTTGTCACTTCTGCGGATTTGCGCCTGCATATCAGTATCTACTACTCCTGGGGCAATCGCTAATACTTTTACACCATTAGCAATCCCTTCTTGTTCTAGTGCCAAATTCTGGGTCAGCATATTTAATGCCGCTTTGCTACCACAGTAAGTAGACCAACCATAATAAGGTTTCAGCGCAGCACCCGAACTGATATTTAAAATAGACTTTTCTGTTGAAATTTCTCGAGTAAGCCTAACAAAAGCTGCACTACAGATATATGGCACTATCGTATTCAGCTTAAATACCTGCTCAATCACTTCCGCCTCCAGTTTTTCTAGCGGTGCAATTTCTCCCAAAGTACCCGCATTGTTCACCAAGGTAATCTTAGTGATCTCATCAACTTTTAACAGTTCAAAAATTGAGGCAAGCTCCTTTTCTACTTGAGCTGTTTGGGTAAGGTCAAATGAAATTTGGGTAACACCTTTAGCGCTGAGTTCTGGATCAATACTACGTGCTATCGAAAAAACGCGCACTCCTTTGGCTAAATAGGCTTCAATAATACCTCTGCCAATACCCTTACTTCCACCTGTGATAATTAAAATTTGTTCCATTAATGAGGTAATTTTTCTTTGATTAAACCATAAAACCAAGTACCAGCAATAGCACTTAACAAAGTTACTACAACAACTGTAGCATCTGTTCCAATTTGTGCAAATAACGGTCCTGGACACGCACCAGTAAGTGCCCATCCAAAGCCAAACAACAAACCGCCGTATATTTGTCCTTTATTAAATTGTTTAGGCTGCAAGGTAATGGGCTCACCGCTTAAACTTTTTATCTTAAACTTCTTGATGATAAAAACAGAAAGCATTCCAACCAAGACAGCGCTTCCAATTACGCCATACATATGAAAAGATTGTAGCCTAAACATTTCCTGTATTCTAAACCAGCTCACTATTTCAGCCTTAACAAATACAATCCCGAACAATACGCCCAGTATCAAATACTTTAAATTGCCCAAGCCTTTTAAATTTCTATTTTCCATTACTATAACGACAAAATGATTGGCAATAATAAGTTGGCCATGATCAAACCGCCAACCATAAAACAAATAGTAGCCACTAATGAAGGCCATTGTAAATTAGACAATCCCATAATGGCATGACCACTGGTACAGCCACCTGCGTATCTGGTTCCAAAACCCACCAAAAAGCCACCAAGCACCATCAGCAAAAATCCCTTTAATGTAAATAATGAAGTCCAATTCATCAATTGCACTGGAACCAGTTGGCTATAATCATCAACGCCATAAGAAGTAAGTTCAGTAGCTAATTTGGGGCTAACCTGTACGGGATGTGGGTTGGCCAAAAATTGAGCAGCAATAAAACCACCGATCAAAATACCCGCTACAAAAAACAGGTTCCAAACCTCTTTTTTCCAATCGTACTTAAAAAATGAAATATTAGCAGGAAAACAAGCGGCACAGATATGCCTCAACGAAGAGCTAATGCCAAACGATTTATTCCCTAATAATAATAAAGCTGGAACAGTAAGTCCAATTAAAGGTCCCGCCACATACCAAGGCCAAGGCTGACTAATGAAATCAAACATATTTGAGGTAATTTTTAACAAAGTTAGAAAACCCCTCAAATGATGAAGAATTATTCCTTTTTCATAAGGATGACTTCATCATCCCCAGCTAAGGTATATCCATATTCATAACAGAAAATATACACTTTCCCCGCATCACTAAGGTGATAGTGCGTATGATAATCAAAATCAAATCCCTTTTTCGACAAATTCTCTCGCTTTACATTGGTTTGTCCACTAGCGGTTTCTTCACGTAAAAGTTTTCTATTTCTATTTAAAATTTGGTTTAATTTCCTTACAAATTCGCCGTCCACACTTTTGCGTCTGTTGTTGTAATTGTTCCTACACTGGTCATCACAAAACTTCTTGTCTGCACGGCCTTTAATTTCGGTATGGCAATCTAAGCAAAATCGAATCATAGGCTTATCGGCTTTTTACAGTAAATAAAACTACGAATAAATTTTGGTCCTGCTGCGCCGTAGCTGGGTTTATACGAATATAAACGTTTATAAACGATTAACATCCGAGTATTCTTTTTAAGAAAACGACTTTTGTTTTATTAATGGTTTTCTAACCGTTATTAAACTATTTAAGGACGAGCACAAACACAGTTGTATCAACAACAATAACACCGCTAAACAACTATAGCAAGGTGATATTCAATGGCTTTCGTCTACCTATGCATTGGGCAGTTATTTTAGGGTAGCTGCCTTTTTTTATCCCCTTTGCTCCCACAAAAAATATAACCAATTGATTAGGTAAGTTTAAAAAATGTTATAACTTTGAAAAACCCCTAGCTAATTGTACTTTTTACACTAAGGGTAATTTTAATTCAAAACAAGTATAAAATGAGTTTAATAATCGATGTCCATGCAAGACAAATCCTCGATTCTAGAGGAAATCCAACTATTGAAGTAGAAGTAATGACAGAAAATGGCTTTATGGGTCGTGCAGCAGTTCCTTCTGGTGCAAGTACTGGCCAATATGAAGCGGTTGAATTACGTGATGGAGATAAGAAGACCTACTTAGGTAAAGGTGTTTTAAAAGCGGTAGAAAATGTAAATACCAAAATTGCCCAAGCTTTGCAAGGAGTAGATGTTTTTGAGCAAAATTTGATCGATAAATTAATGATAGACCTAGATGGTACCGAAAACAAGGGAAATCTAGGAGCTAATGCCATATTAGGTGTTTCTTTGGCAGTAGCTAAAGCAGCTGCAAAAGAGAGCCGTCAACCTTTATACCGTTATATTGGTGGTGTTAATGCCAACACTTTGCCAATTCCAATGATGAACATCATCAATGGTGGTTCGCACTCTGATGCTCCTATTGCTTTCCAAGAATTTATGATCATGCCAGTTGGCGCTCCTTCATTCTCTGAAGCTTTACGTTGGGGCACTGAGGTTTTCCATAGTTTGAAAGCCATTTTGCACGATAGAGGTCTATCAACTGCAGTAGGTGACGAAGGTGGTTTTGCTCCGACTTTTGAAGGAACTGAAGATGCAATTGAGACAGTATTAAAAGCAATCGAAAAAGCCGGCTACAAACCAGGTTCTGACATTTGCTTAGCCCTTGACTGTGCTTCTTCTGAATTTTACAAAGACGGAAAATATGACTACACTAAATTTGAGGGCGACAAAGGTGCTGTACGCAGCAGCTCTGAACAAGCTTCTTACTTAGCAGAGTTAACTCAAAAATATCCAATCATTTCTATTGAAGATGGTATGGATGAGAATGACTGGGATGGTTGGAAAGAATTGACTGAAAAAGTTGGTGCAACCGTACAACTAGTAGGTGATGACTTGTTCGTAACCAATGTAAAACGTTTACAACAAGGTATTGATACCGATACTGCAAATTCAATTTTGGTAAAAGTAAACCAAATTGGTTCATTAACAGAAACCATTAATGCAGTAAGCTTAGCACAAACCAATGGTTACACTTCAGTAATGAGCCACCGTTCTGGTGAAACTGAAGATACGACCATCGCTGATTTGGCAGTAGCTTTAAACTGTGGACAAATCAAAACTGGTTCTGCTTCACGTTCAGACAGGATCGCAAAATACAACCAATTGTTGCGTATTGAAGAAGAACTTGGTGATGCTGCAAAATTCATCGGCAAAAACTTCAAATTTGCTAAGAAATAACCCCTTAATCCCCTGAAAGGGGATTTTACTAACACTGCCAATGATGTCAAGATAATCATTACACATCATATAGGCCCCTTTAGGGGTTGGGGTGTTAATAAACTCCATTTGCAAAACATCCGAAGATTTAAAAACTTCGGATGTTTTTTATTTTAAGCTATCTTTGTAGCACATGAAGCGATTAATAGACCTTTTCCGTAACAAGTATTTCATTGCCATTGCTGCATTTGCAGTTTGGATGTTGTTTTTTGACAAAAACGATATCATTGCTCAATACGAGTATAGCGTTCAGGTGAAGAAGCTTCAACAGGAAAAAGATTTCTATGCCAAAGAAATTGCCTCGGTTAAAAAAGACCTAAAAGAGTTGGACAGCAACTTGAACAGTGCCGAAAAATTTGCCCGCGAAAAATACTTCATGAAAAAAGCCAATGAAGATGTTTTTGTAATTGTAAGGGAAGAAGCAAAAAAGTAATCTCTTTTTGCTATTTTAGTTCAAAATACTCCCAACTCCATGAGGAAAACCTTTTTGCTTATTTTCCTTTTCTGCTGTACTCAGGCTGCCTCGAGTTTCGGACAAGAGCTTCCCAATCTTAAAAATGTAAAGCTGAATAAACGAGCAAGCTACAAACATGCGGAATCTACCATCAATAAAGTGGTGGATTATCTTTTTCAAACACCTTTACAGAAGAAAAATAAATCTAGAAATGAGGCTGGAAAGTTTTTGGTAGATTGGATGAATGGCACCCCTGACTATGTTTTCTACCTAGAAGAAAAGGAAACGAACTTCTTCAATACCAATGCCGACTTTTTGTTAATGTACATGGCTGCTCTGACAAAATTTTCCCTAGCGCATCCAAGCGAAAAGAAAAAACAAGAACAAGCTTTAGGGGCCATGCAATTGGTATTGCCCTATTTATACCAACAAAGTGATAAAAAAGCTTGGCCTAAGGAATTATGGCAATTATACGATGCCTCCGAAAATGGTAAGCTGAAGGAATATCTCTATCCATAAATTTTCTGTCTAAAGTGCTACTCCGTCATCTCGACTGCAGCCTGTACTGACACTTCGGTAGAGAGATCTTTGGACTATACAAGACCTCGAAGAGGTCAGATATTTATAAAAAACTGACCCATGATGCGACTCTGTAGGAGTCGTATGCACTTGGACATCTTTGAGTTATAAAGATTGAAATCCTTCGGATTTTTGTTCAAATCCACTAGAGTAAGTCTGATCTGAACTTTACAAGACTTACGAAGTTTTAAAAACTTCTTAAGTCTAACATTACCCCATCAATAACCAAACCTTGGCAAGGCAAGCTTATACCTCACCACCAAAATTCTAAGGGTAACAATGAATACAATCACTGCTATTTTCGCAATATCAGCCGCTAGACCAAAATAAAGCAAGCCAAAATACAATGCCCCACCAGCGATACAGGCTGTGGCATAAATTTCCTTTCTAAAAATAAGTGGAATCGTATTTAACAAGGTATCTCTGATAATCCCACCAAAACAACCAGTAATAGTACCTAAAGCCACGCACATGCCTGGCTCTAATCCAAATACTATCCCTTTTTGAACACCTACCAAGGTAAACAAGCCTAAGCCCAAGGAGTCGAATAAGAATAGCGTAACCTTAAATTTTTTGATATGATGCTTGAAAAACAAAGTCAGAATAGAGGTAACCAAGATGAGTAGGCAATAATTCACATCTCGCATCCAAGCTACGGGAGTATCACCTAACAACAAATCTCTCACAGTACCACCACCAATAGACGTTACGAAAGCAATAATGAGCACTCCGAACGGGTCCAAACGCTTTTGTACCGCCGCAAAAGTGCCTGATATAGCAAAGGAGATGGTCCCCAATACCTCGATGACGTCGGTGGTATCAATGTTCATAACTATGCTTCGCCGTTACGTTTTCTAAAAAACCATTCTGCGCTTAACAGAAGTAAGATAAGGGCAAAAATCCATTTGAGATTAATCATTTCCTCATATCTTCTATCTTCATAAGTAATGGTTTTTACCTGTCCACTTTTCTCTAGCTCATTTGCAATATCTAATAAGTTAGCAGGCATATACATTTTGCCCTGTGTTTGCTGGGCCATGGTATTTAACAACTGATGGTTAGCAGTAGTTTGTTGGTACTCGCTAATCATTGCATTTACAAAAAATGCACCATTTGCGGTATACTTTTTATCGCCCAAACTGGTGGAAGCGATATAAGAATAATTGCCCTGAGGTAAGTTGCCTGCATCCAACTGATAGCCGCTGCCCATTTTTGAAAAAGTATAGTTGTAAACTTTTCCCTCTGTGTTTTTCAATTGGACCTTAACTTCTGAACTGTTTACAGGCTCAAAAGCATCATTATACAAAGTAGCGTTAAGCACTACACTTTCATTTTCTTCAAAAGTACTTTTGCTGGTGTAAACCTTGAACTTTCTTTTATCATCCTTCACCGATAAATATTGTACGGTTTTAGAAATCAATTCTGCTACCAAAGGATAGCTATTTTCATTTTTGGCTTCTTCCAATTTCCATTTCCAAAGTCCTTCACCAATTAAAAACCCAAGCTTCTTTCCATTGTCGTCAGCAAAAAACAACATCGGGCTTTGTGTATTTACCTTCCCTATTCGCTGGTTCAATACGGCACTATAATTTCCTTTAACCATCATATTTGAAAAAGGAATCTGTAAAGGGTCGTAGCTTTCAAGCTGCTTCAACGCTTCCGTATTAAGGTTATAGCTGGTAAAATTCTCTTGATAATAAGGAAACACCTCCTGTAAACTTCCAGTAGCCCTGGCAAAACTTACCTGCTGCTGAATTTGTCCAAAAGCAGCAAGGTTACTTTGCGCTCCTACAATATACCATGTCGCTATTTTTTGTTCACGTAACTTGCTAATTAACGAGCTTGCCGAATAATTTAATGCGGGTAGTTGGTAAAGGATGGCCAAGCTGTACTTAGACAAATCTACCTTTTCCAGTTCCTCTGCCAAGGCAAGTGTTACTTCATAGTGCTGATTAAGCCCTATAGCCTGTTTTAAAGTTGCTAAATCTGGATGTGCCGAGGCTGAAGCCAATAGAATTTTTTGTCTGCCATCCATCACCTCCACAAAAATAGTTTGACTGTTATTCTTCGTAGTGATTTCGTTTTTAACTCCACCTACATTAATGGTATAACGATGAACACCAACTTTATTCGCCTTTAACTTAATTTGTATATCTTTTACAAAACTAGCATTGTTGATGTCAACGGTTTGTTCTGCTACTTGTTTACCATTTTCAAGCACAGACAACTTGGTGCTTTCGCCTTTACTTTCAAAAGCCTGTACCTGTACGTCTAAGGTAAATTCATTATCCAGATAAACGATATTGTTGTAATTGACATTTGCCACCAGAACATCTCTTTTAGGGATAGTGTCGCCAAGGGCAATGGTATAAACCGGTGCTTTAATCTTATTGAGCTCATATAGGGGATTACCTCCCCTATTGAAAATTCCGTCGCTAGCAATAATGATAGCACCCACATTTCGGTTCAAAAGCTCATCGTTTAAACGATTAACCAATGCTGTTCCATTAGTCACCTGATGGGTACCTGTAAATTCAAATCCCGATTTTACACTATCGCCGAAGGTGTAAGTTTTCACTTCATACCTTTCCCCAAGCTTGGCAGCCAAAGCTTTTAAGTCCTCTTCATATTTTTTGGCATTAAAACCAGCAGGTTGTATCGCTTTAACCGATATGGAATTGTCATTTGCAATAACGATGACTGGTTTTTCGGGCGTATGGCTCACTCTGCGTACCAAAGGGGCAAACAGTAAAAAAGCAAGTGTAGTTACGGCCAAAGTTCTCACTAGCGCTAAAATATTACGAGTTCTTTTACCTAAGTTTTTGTTGGCACCATATAAAATCCACGCATATAATATGCCAAGGCCTACACAGCCAATTAAAATTAGAAAGGTTGAAAAAGACAGGAAATTTGCCATATGCTTAACTGTAAAGATGCTACATTAAGTTGAAAGGAAAAAGTTAAAAGTTAAAAGAGCAAGGAATGGAGAACAAAGAACAAAGAGTAAGGAAAAAGGAACAAAGAGCAAAGAGTAAGGAACAAAGACTAAAGAGTACAGATTGAAGAGGAAGAATCTAACGGCAACTCCAAAACGAATCAACCATCCAAAAAACTAAACAACTAAAATTGTAAATTGCATACAAATCAACAGACGCAAATGAAACTATTAATTGCTTTTACTTTAGTTATCCTCATGAATTTTTCTACTTCTGCACAAAACGGCTTTAAGCTACAACAACTAAAATTTGAGAGGGTTAAAGCTGCTTACGACCTAAAATGGGCATCTTTAGAAAAGGACTTAAAGCAAGCAGGTTTCGATAAAGGTTATCAGCTATACATTGCAGCGTATAAAGGCGAAGGGAAATTAGAACTTTGGCTAAAAGGGAAAAACAAATCTACCTTTAGCCTATTCAAAACCTACGTTTTTTGTGCCCATTCGGGAATGTTGGGACCAAAGCTAATGGAAGGTGACCTACAAACACCAGAAGGCTACTACTATATCAACGTATTTAATCCTATGAGCAATTTCCATTTATCCTTAGGCGTTGATTATCCAAACGAGGTCGACAAAGCCAGAACAGGAAAAGATAGAAAAACAGGAGGAGATATTTACATCCATGGAGATTGTGTTACTGTAGGTTGTATTCCTTTAACGGATGATAAAATTAAGGAAGTGTATTTGTTGGCGATGGAAGCCAAAGACCAAGGACAGACTCAAATTCCTGTTAACATATTTCCTTTCAGAATGACGAAGGCAAACCTAGAAAAATACGGACCAAAGTATCCTCAAAACTTAGCTTTATGGAAGACGCTTCAAGCAGGTTATTTGTATTTTGAGCAACACAAGACCTTGCCTAAGGTGAGCCAAGTAAACGGAAATTATGTGGTAAAATAAAAGTCCCGCATGTGCGGGACTTTATATTTATTCTTTAATGCTCTGATTATAACATTCCGCCACAAACAGAAAGTGTTTGTCCTGTTACATAAGCACTCATATCCGATGCCAAGAACACGCAAACATTAGCGATGTCAATGGTTTCGCCAGCACGTTTCATTGGAATATCTTTTTCCCAACCAGCTACTACTGCAGGGTCTAGCACTTCGGTCATTTCAGTTTTGATAAAACCTGGAGCAACTACGTTAGCACGGATATTACGTGAACCTAATTCCTTAGCTACTGATTTAGTGAAACCAATAATTCCCGCTTTAGAAGCAGCGTAGTTAGCTTGTCCAGCATTACCTTGTACTCCTACTACCGAGCTCATGTTAATGAAAACACCTTTGCGGTTTTTCATCATCACTTTAGAAGCGGCTTTAGTTACATTAAATACCGATTTCAGGTTAACGTTCATCACGTCGTCCCAGTTTTCTTCACTCATACGCATCAACAAGCCGTCTTTAGTAATACCAGCATTGTTTACCACCACGTCAATAGTTCCAAAATCAGCTACAATATCGTTAATCAATTGCTCTGCTTCGTCAAATTTAGAAGCATCAGAACGGTATCCTTTTACTTTAGTACCAAAGCTTTGTAATTCTTGTTCCAAGGCTTGTCCTTTTTCCACTGATGACAAGTAGGTAAAAGCAACATTAGCTCCTTGTTTAGCAAATTCTTCAGCAATTTTTCTACCTATTCCTTTTGATGCACCTGTTACTAGTGCTGTTTTTCCTTCTAATAATTTCATTTATGAAATGTTGTAAAGTTGAAATGTTTTGTTTTCGTTTGTGTCAGTCTGAGCTTGTCGAAGACCATTCGCACAAAGTTATTATTTCTTTTTAAGGTTGGATAATCTTTTTATCTCCTCCCAATTTTCTTCAAACAGAGCTTCTTTCTTCTTCCTACTCCAACCTTTAAGTTGCTTTTCAAATTCTATCGCATGCTCAATGAAGTCAAATCGTTGATAGTATTTTAACACTACTGGTCTTCTTGAATACGTATAAGCTGTTCGATTAGTCCCATTATTATGTTGCTCTAGTCTAATTTCAAAATCATTAGTCACGCCTACATAATAGCTACCGTCTGAGCATTCCAACACATAAACAAAATAGTTATGGATGTTTGGCATATTGCGATTATTAATCCTTCGAAACGCTTCGCAAAATAGTACCACCTCTGTCAGTCTGAGCTTGTCGAAGACACTGCTGCTTTATCCTTCGACAAGCTCAGGATGACAGCGTATGTGCTCTTCAAGCCAACTACCAACTAAACTGCTGGCTCCTGTTGGCTTAAGCAATGGAAACTACCCAAGCCCCAAATAATATCTGTTGAATCAATACCAATTATCTCACGGTCTGGAAATGCCTTTTGTATAATTTCTAAAGCAATTTTATCATTTACATCCCTAAAGGTTGGCACAATTACCGCAGCATTTGCAATGTAAAAATTGGCGTATGAAGCAGGTAATCTAGTATCTTCATAAATCACTGGCGAAGGCATTGGCAGCTCAATAATATTCAGTTTTCTGCCATCCAACAAGGTCATTTCCTTTAAACGCTCCAAATTCTCTTTTAATAGCAGATAATTTTCATCTAAAGGATTGCTTTCTACCACCGTAAGCACGGTATCTTCATTCACAAAACGAGTAATATCATCAATATGGCCATCGGTATCATCGCCTACAATACCATCACCCACCCATAAAATTTGCGATGCACCATAAAACTCCATCAAATAGGTTTCTATTTGCTCTTTGGTTAAATGAGGGTTTCTATTCTCATTCAACAAACAAGCTTCGCTTGTTAAAATAGTTCCAGCGCCGTTAAACTCTACCGAACCACCTTCCATCACAATATCAGGTGCAAATAATGGCAAGTTGAAATGCTTAGCAATTTTGGTAGGCACTACGTCATCCAAATCGTATGGAGGATATTTATCTCCCCAAGCGTTATAACCCCAATCTACTACTGCTTTCTCATTTCCTTTTAACACAAAAGCAGGTCCATGGTCACGGCACCAAGCATCATTGGTTTCATTAAAATAGAATTCGATTTGAGTTAAATCAGCGCTCACCTTTTCCAATTGCGAAACGGCAAAAGCTTTCATTTCCTCATCCTTTACGTTAATCCGTACTTTTTCACCTTTGGCAACTGCCTTAATAAACAAGCAATAAGGTTCGTAAATGGTCTCTATTTTCCCAGGCCATGAAGCTTCCTTATGTGGCCAGCTTAACCAAGTTGCCTCGTGTTTAGCCCATTCTGCAGGGAATGCGTACCCTTGCTTTTTGGGCGAATTATCAAATTCTGGTTGCTCAGATGTTTTTATGACTTTAATTGACATGGCATTTTAAAAATATCCTTCGACAAGCTTTCTATTAAAATGAGCTAGCGAGGATGAAACTTTGAATGGAACTACTCTAATCTTTTCGGACTTCCCGACTATAATCTTCCCGACTTTCTAACTATAACCTTCCCGACCAAAAACTAATCTTCGTCGATAAACCTCTTCGTAATCGGTTGGTAAGAATCAATTCTTCTATCTCTTAGGAAAGGCCAGTGTTTGCGGATATAATCGCTTTGCGTAAGGTCAATATCTACCACTTCTGTCTCTTCTTCTTCATGCGAAGCTAAATATAACAACTTACCTTGCGCATTGGTCGCAAAACTACCACCCCAAAACTTCATACGTCCTTCTTGCTCAAAACCTACACGATTCACACTAATTACTGGTAAACCGTTAGCCACTGAGTGCGAGCGTTGGATGGTTTGCCAAGCATTATATTGGTCTTTATTGGTTTCTTCATCTTGTGTAGTATCCCAGCCAATAGCCGTTGGATAAAACATAATTTCGGCGCCCATCAAAGCGGTAATACGTGAAGCTTCAGGATACCATTGGTCCCAACAAATTAAGATGCCAATTTTAGCAAACTTGGTTTGAAAAACCTTGTAGCCCAAATCGCCAGGAGTAAAATAAAATTTCTCGTAATAAGCAGGGTCATCAGGAATGTGCATTTTGCGGTATTTACCCAAATAACTGCCATCAGCATCCAAAACAGCGGTAGTATTGTGGTACAAACCTTGTGCTCTTTTTTCGAATAAAGAAGCGATAATTACCACTCCTAATTCTTTTGCCACTACTTGTAAAGCATCGGTAGAAGGACCAGGAATGGCTTCCGCTAAATCAAAATTATCATAGTCTTCTACATCACAAAAATACAACGACGTAAAAAGCTCTTGCAAACACACTATTTGAGCGCCCTTTGCAGCAGCTTCTCTCACTTTTACAATAGCTTTATCTAAATTTTCTTGCTTATTCGCGGTACAGCTCATCTGCACCATACCTACTTTTACTTTGCTCATATTCTTAGATTTGAGTATCGGGATATGAGATTTGAGACACGATGCCCAACCTTACACCCTAAACCATATACCTTAAACCATTTTCGAGCCGCAAAGTTAGGCAAAAACGTCGATATTTTTTAGAAAAGCAAAGCCTGTGCAAAGCACTCCTGAAAGTCGGGCTTTACGCTTCAATCTTTTTGACATCAGCACTGGTCAAGCCTCACAAAAAGTATTTCCGCTGCAATCCCGTTTATATCACAGGTATCACTACATCAAACTCAAACAATTTTATATTTTTATGGAGCGTTAAAGAATAGTGCAACATTTTTAACCAATCAAGCTCTTTAAACTAAAAAACCTCTAAAATGAAGAAGATAATCTTATTCGCATCCTTACTATTAGCTGGCTCAGTTGCATTTGCGCAAAAATTTAAAATCAATGGTACTGTTCAAGGTCTGGAAAACGGCACTTGGCTATACCTAGAATCGAGTTCTCCCGAAGATGGAGTAAAAGACTCCACACAAGTAAACGATGGAATATTCGCATTTAAAGGAACCCTGAAAAAACCAGCAACACAAGTCATATTGCGTACGAAGAAATATACAAATTACGTCTTTTTTTGGGCAGAAAATAAGAACATCACCATGTTGCTTAAAGATGGCCAGTTTAAAAGCGGAACGATTACAGGTTCTGCTACTCAAACTGAAAATGAAGAAATCCAGAAATTAATCAAGCCTATTGATATTAAAGATGATAGTTTGAGAGTCGCATTAGGGAAGAGCGAAGACCCAGCCATCAAAAACGAACTTCGAAAACAAATAGCCGAAATCAAAAACGAAACCTATAATGTCTATTTAAATTATGCAAAAGCACACCCTAGCTCAATAGTTGTAGCCAGTGCGACCGATGTGTACTCAACCACCTGGGGTAAGGAAAAGACACAGCGAATTTATCAACTGTTTTCTCCAAGCATAAAAGCTAGTGATTACGGAACAAACATCAGTAGCTTTTTGGCATTAAGCCAAGAAATAAAAATAGGTGGCAAATATGTAGATTTTGAGCAGACCAACGCCCTAGGCAAAAAAATTAAGCTTTCGGACATCAAGGGAAAATATATTCTTCTTGAGTTTTGGGGCTCTTGGTGTGGGCCTTGCAGGCAAGACAACCCAGAGTTAGTAAAAACTTATAATGCCTACAAACCCAAAGGTTTCGAGATTTTAGGCGTAGCCGCTGATAATGATAAAGCACAATGGCTAAAAGCAATTAAAGACGATGGTTTGCCTTGGGAGAACGTTACAGACCTAAAAGGCAACAAAAATGACGTAGTTTTTATGTATGGAATTAGCGCTTACCCAACCAATTATTTGATAGATGAAAACGGGATTATCATTGCAAAAGATTTGAGAGGGAAAAAACTTTCGGATAAGTTGGCGGAGCTGTTACCTTAACAAAGGTATCCCAAATCTTTTAAGGCTGGCTTTCAGCAGTAGTCTTTTTACCTAAGCAACTTAGTATGCCTCATGCTTTGTCATTCAGAGCGCAGCGAAGACCGCGAAGCAGCTACGTAGTAAATCTTTTAGCTATTTTAGGGATTCTTCGCTGCACTCTGAATGACAACAAAGAAAGTTCATTGCAGCGCGTTGCTTTAAGAAACTTTTTGACGGCACACTAAATACATTAAAAGACTTACGAAGTTTATTAAACTTCGTAAGTCTACGGGACTAATTAGTTTTAGCTACAATATCCTTCATGATTTGCTCGGCATGTACCCTTGAGTTTTCAATAAACCATTTGTGGGTATCCATACCGCCACAAACTACACCCGCCAAATACAGACCAGAAAGATTGGTTTCCATGGTTTCAGCATTATGAATTGGCGTTTGGTTTTCATCTAAGGTAATCCCTAACTTTTCTAGCAACTTAAAATTAGGTTGATAACCTGTCATTGCAGCCACAAAATCATTCTCAATTTCTATATCTCCTTCTGGCGTTGAGATGACTACCGTTTGTTCCTTTATCTGTTTTAGATTGCTTTCGAAATAAGCTTTAATTGAGCCCTCCTTAATACGGTTTTCGATATCAGGACGAACCCAGTATTTCACATTCGGTCCCATGTCATTACCACGAATCACCATGGTTACTTCAGCTCCCTTTCTAAAAGTTTCCAAAGCCACATCTACAGATGAATTGTTCGCCCCAACGACCAACACTTTACTAAAAGCATAATAGTGCGGGTCTTTATAATAATGAATAACTTTTGGCAAATCTTCACCTGGAATGTTCATCAAATTAGGAACATCATAAAAGCCAGTGGCAATAATTACATTTTCGGCTTCATAATTTGCTTTGGCAGTTTCAATTTGAAACAAACCATCCTCCTGTTTTTGACAAGAAAATACTTCTTCAAATAACCTCACATTTAGCTGGAATTTTTCAGTTACACGTCTATAGTACTCTAAAGCTTCATTTCGGTTTGGTTTTGGACTAATGCTTACAAAAGGCACTCCCCCTATTTCCAGACGTTCAGAAGTGGAAAAGAAAGTCATGAACACGGGGTAGTTGTAAAGGCTGTTCACCAAAGTACCCTTATCAATAATGACATAGCTTTTTCCTGCTTTTTGTGCTTCAATTCCACAGGCTAAACCTATTGGTCCAGCACCAATAATTAAGATCTCGAAATGTTGTTTTTCTGTTGTTGCCAAGTGATAATTCTTTAAAATTAAACCTTATTACAGTGGACTTGTTTTATTACAATTGCCAAAAAACCTCGTAGGTTTTAGGGTCACACCATTTAAACCTACGAGGTTTTACCTCTAGCAATGATGGAATAGCTTAAGCTTTCGCTAGTTTGCTTGGACAGACAAAATCTGTTCTTTTCAACGACGTATTTTTAATAGCGCCGTACCCACCTGCTACATCTATTACTTTATCAATACCGCGAGCTTTCAGGATAGAAGCCGCAATCATAGAGCGATAACCACCTGCACAATGAATATAATAAGTTTTATTATCGTCTATTTCGTGAGTCCAATCGTTAATATAATCCAAAGGACGAGGATATGTAAATTCCAAGTGCTCTGATTCATATTCTCCAGGCTTGCGCACATCTAATGCTAAAATAGATTGGTCTTTTTGGTAAGTCTGCTCAAATTCTGCTGCTGAAATAGAAGTCACTTGGTCAGTCTGTTTTCCTGCATCTTTCCATGCTTGTATGCCGCCTTCTAAGTATCCAATGGTATTATCATAACCTACACGTGCCAAACGAGTAATCGCTTCTTCAGCTTTACCTTCATCCGTAATCAACAAAATGTTTTGTTTTAAATCAGGAATTAATGCGCCTACCCAAGGAGCAAATTGACCATTTAAGCCAATATTGATAGCATTAGGCACAAAAGCCTGCGCAAATACTTGTGGATCGCGTGTGTCTAACATTAGCGCACCACTTTGATTTGCCAAATCCTCAAAAGCTTGAGGCGACAATGGATTAAGTCCTTTTTGATAAACCTCATCGATACTTTCGTAACCGCCTTTATTCATAGCAGCATTTTTAGCAAAATATTGTGGTGGAGGTAAAATACCATCAGTCACTTCCTTAATGAACTGCTCCTTAGTTTCTGCCTTTAGAGCATAGTTTACCTGCTTTTGATGCCCTAAAGTATCAAAAGTTTCTTTACTCATGTTTTTTCCACAAGCAGAACCAGCGCCATGACCAGGATAAACAATAACCTCATCTGCTAGCGGCTTAATTTTATCATTTAACGAATCATAAAGCAAGCCTGCCAAGTCGTTCATGGTAAGCGTTCCTTTTTGTGCTAAATCTGGCCTACCTACATCACCAATAAAAAGGGTATCACCAGTAAAAATGCAGTGATTTTTGCCCTGTGCATCAGTTAACAAATACGTGGTTGATTCAAGCGTATGGCCAGGTGTATGTAGCGCAGTAATGGTTAACTCGCCTATTTTAAACTGCTCTCCATCGGTAGCAATGTGGGCTTCAAACGAAGTAGTTGCGGTTGGTCCATAAACAATGGTAGCTCCTGATTTCTCTGCCAAATCAACGTGACCTGACACAAAATCGGCATGGAAATGGGTTTCGAAGATGTACTTTATTTTAGCACCGTTTTGTGATGCTTTCATTAAATAAGGCTCTACTTCTCGGAGCGGATCAATAATGGCTGCTTCGCCATTGCTCTCTATGTAATAGGCCGCCTCGGCCAAACATCCAGTGTAAATTTGTTCTATCTTCATTTCTATAAGTATAAGTTAGATGGGCAATTTACCTGCCAATCCTAAACAAAAATAAGATTAATGCTTTGTTTACGGAATGATGATGGTCATAATTGCAGAAGTTTTACTTTACCCCCTACCCCTAAAGGGGAATTTTAACAATACGACAAAGCAATATACTAAGTGATAAGACAATCTCACCCGTTAGGGAGAGATGCCCAACGGGCAGAGAGGGTTATTATTTGGTCAGCTCACCAGCAATAGAAGTTTCCATTTGCTGCTTAATTTCTTCCGCACTTAAATCGGCTCCCAAAAGATACATCAGCTTGGTTACCGCTGTTTCGAAAGTCATATCGTAACCACTTAGCACTCCCATTTTCTTGAGCTCGCTACTGGTTTCATACATTCCTAATTGTACCGAACCTCTTAAACATTGTGAAATATCAACGATAATTTTTCCGTCTTTAATTGCCTCTGCTAAAGCATTAATAAACCACTCAGCAGTAGTAGTATTACCCGAACCAAAAGTTTCCAACACTATGGCTTTCACTTTAGATTTAGTTACCGCCGTCACTACTTCCTCTGTCATTCCAGGATAAGCTTTCAATACACCAATGTTAGCGTCGGATTTGGTTTGGATGTAAAAAGGCTCTGTAGGAACAGGTAAAATCTCTTTATGAAAAAAAGTAAGCTGAACGCCTGCTTCGGCCAAAATTGGATAATTGGGTGAACGGAAAGCTTCAAATTTCTCCGTATTGAATTTAATAGACCGATTGCCTCGGAACAGTTGGTTATCAAAATAGATACATACTTCTGGCACTACCGCTTTTCCGTTTTCTTTAGTAGCGGCAATTTCTAAGGCTGTAATCAAGTTTTCTTTAGCGTCAGTCCTAATTTCTCCGATAGGCAATTGCGAACCGGTTAAAATAACTGGTTTAGCCAAGTTTTTAAGCATGAAACTTAATGCCGACGCCGTGAATGACATCGTATCAGAACCATGCAAAATCACAAAACCATCAAACTCTTCGTAATTGTCTCTAATCAGTTCAGCAATAACATTCCAATGGCTAGGATGCATATTAGAAGAATCGATAATAGGATTAAACGAATGCACAGATAACTTATAATTCAATCGAGCAAGTTCGGGAACATTATCTTTAATTTGCTCAAAATCGAATGGAATTAAGGCACCTGTTGCGGCATCATTTACCATTCCTATGGTTCCACCGGTGTAGATGATTAGTATCTTGGTCATTAAAGTACGGCTATGGTTTTGTTTTACAAATTAAACAACAATCACACAGCTTTTTAAATCACAAAAAATATTTATCAAATAATTAACCATTTGGATGATAGATTGAGAAATGTATAAACAGAATGGTTATTTATACAGAAATCCGTAACTGTTGCGAAATACAAGTAAGCGAATGGAACCAAAATCCTAACTTCCGATGCACAAAATACTAGCAATTATGTCATTTCGAAGTACAAAAATCGAAATTCTTGGCCACGGATAAGGGCATATGCGTAAAACTTAACTATGAAGAAAAATAAGATTTAACCGCTAAGAATAGAGGAGTTACGCTAAGAGCGCAAAGACTAAAATTCTTAAGAATTTACTTACTCCAATCCCACCTTTGCGATACTTTGCGAAAACTTCAAAAACCTTTGCGATAAAATAATTAGCCCTATTTAAAACCCTCCTGTTTGATTTCAACGAAGAATAAAAAGAGTTATGCGAAGAACGCAAAGATTAAAGATTATTAACTATACGTTTTAACCCATCTTTCAGCAGATAAGAATTAAAATTCATCAGGAGCCCTAATTTGAAATTACCTAACCTCAGATAAGTTAGTGTTTGGGCTAGGTGCAAGTCTGACAGTTTTTCTACGCTTTTCAACTCTAAAACCAATTGATTCTCCACCAAAATATCTATCCTATAGCCACAGTTCAGGTTTACCCCCTCAAATATCAATGGTATTGGTTTTTCTTTCTCGACATAAAAACCTTCTTTTTGAATTTTATAGAAAAGGCATTCTTGGTAAGCGCTTTCCAGTAATCCAGGCCCTAGTGCAGAATGCACGTCAATGGCCATGCCGATTACAACATTTGATAGCTCATTTACTTCCATCATATTCATAGTTAGGTAAGTAAATTTAGCTTTTTGTTGGTTAATAAAAAACTTTACGATGCTTTACGCAAGACTTAACGCTTTTTTAGTTAAAAACTTAGCTACGAAGAGAAATAAGAGTAACACTAAGAACGCGAAGATTAGAATTGGCATAATTAACCCATTCTCTTTGCGCCACTCTGCGAAATCTTCAAAACCTTTGTGGTAAAAATCTTAACCGCCAAGAAAAAAAGAGTTACGCTAAGAACGCGAAGATTAGAATTGACATAATCAACCCACTCTCTTTGCGCCACTTTGCGAAATCTTCAAAAACCTTTGCGGTAAAAATCTTAACCGCCAAGAAAAAAAGAGTTACGCTAAGAACACGAAGATTAGAATTCGCATAATTAAACCATTCTCTTTGCGCCACTTTGCGAAATCTTCAAAACCTTTGTGGTAAAAATCTTAACCGCCAAGAAAAAAAGAGTTGCGCGGAGAACGCGGAGATTAAACCCCAAATATCTTTCTAGAATTCTCTGTCGTAACTTCAGCTACTGCTTCGATTGTTATTCCATAAACATCCGCTACTTTTTGAGCGATATGCACCAAATAACTGCTCTCGTTGGGCTTACCTCTAAAAGGAACAGGAGCTAAATAAGGAGAATCGGTTTCGAGCACCACATGCTTCATAGAAATATCCGCCAAAACTAAATCCAAACCAGCCTTTTTGTAAGTGAGTACTCCGCCAATACCTAAATAAAAACCGAGTTCAATGGCTTTATTTGCCTGCACCAAATCACCAGTAAAGCAGTGAAAAATACCCCGCATTTTATCGTGTCTACATTCTTCCAACACCTCAAAAACTTCATCAAAAGCTTCGCGGCAATGAATTACAAATGGTAAATCTAACTGCTTAGCCCATTCTATTTGTTGCTTAAAAGCATCTTGTTGAATAGCCAATGTTGTTTTATCCCAATAAAGATCAATACCAATCTCTCCAATAGCGTAGATTTTTCGGCTTGCAATACTCTGATAAATTTCAGCTAACACTTCCTGATAATCGTCCTTCACATCGCAGGGATGAAGACCCGCCATAGCAAAACAGTTTTCGGGATAACTTTTCACCATTTCATCAATCATGGCAATAGAAGCCACATCTACATTGGGTAAAAACAAACGTTTTACACCATTATCAAAGCAGCGTTGCATCTGTTCTGCTCGTTTATCCAAATCTTTCTCGTAATACTGATGGGTATGGGTGTCGGTAAGTAACATGATACAAAGATAGCTGATTGATTGATTTGTTGTTAGCAGAAGAAAACTTGGACACAAAAAAAGCCGCCCCGAAGGACAGCTTTTTAATATTATTGAATATTTTGATTAGTGCTTGTGACCATCATTAGCAGAATGACCTGCTGCTGGAGCAACTGGTGCTGGAGCTGGAGCGGCAGCACCTGCTTTTGGTTTAATCACATCTAAAACTTCAATCTCAAATACCAATGGGCTAAATGGTCCAATTGGGCCACCACCTTGATCACCGTATCCTAGTTTAGAAGGAATGATAGCGGTTACTTTACCACCTTTACCTACTAATTTAAGTGCCTCTGTGAAACCTGGTACAGTACCACCTACAACCATTTTAGTTGGACCATATGGTCTACCTGGTTGGTGTACCTTAGCTTCTTTAGCTAATTTCTCATCGCTAGTATCAAAGATTTTGTATTTTTTATCTTCGCCTTTTTTAGTGAATTTACCTGTGTAGTTTACAGAAACAGTATCACCGTCAACTGCTTTCACACCACTTCCAGGAGCAGTAATTACATATTGTAAACCACTAGGAGAAGTTTGTACTTTCAAGTTGTTATCGTCGATATAAGTTTTGATTTTAGCTGGCTCAGCAGCTTTCTTTTTATCCATATCAGCTTTGTAGTCTGCTTGGAAGAAATCACCTGCACGTTTTTGGAAAGTAGAATCAGCCTCGTTAGGTCCTTTTTTGAAAACTTTTTCGATTTTCACGGTAAACACAATGTATTTATCGTTTTTGAACATATCTGGTTTAGGCTGTTTGCTATGGAAAGCCATAGTATCCAAGTTGATTTTGAAAGTCGCACTATCACCTTCTCCGAAAAGGGTCAATACATCTTGCATGTCACCAGCGTATTGTTTTTTACCTACAGGGAAAATTTGCGCTTGCTCACTGTCGTAAGTACTGCCCAAAACTGAATCTCTTTCATTTTTCTGGATGAAATTCAATTTTACAACATCACCTTCTTTGATTTTGTCTTTACCACCTGATTTGTGGATTTTGTACAACAAGCCTCCTGGACCTTTTTTCTCTGTGTTACAAGCTGCTAAACCCACCGTAGCCGCTAGCAGAATTACTAAACTTTTTTTCATTTATCGTTTAAATTGTCTTTAGTGTGAATTGCCTCCAGCAAAGGCTGGAATACTTCATTTATTGGTTTTTATAGTATTTTAATCTTCGTATTAAAAGCCCGCTAAGTTAACGAGCTTTCTGATTATTTTTATATTTATTTGTTTATTTTATCATCTATTGCAACAGCTGTGTTTTGTACTCGGGCAATATGGCTTTAAAATCAGCAATGGTTTCTTCCAGACCTTTATCTGAAGCACCACCAGCTGCATTCCTATGTCCGCCTCCTTGAAAATATTTCTTACAAATTTCATTGGCTGGAAAATCACCTGTTGAACGTAATGACAATTTAACCCTATCTTTTCTTTCAATGATAAACGCAGCAAGCTTTATTCCGTTGATAGATAAAGCGTAGTTCACAATCCCCTCTGTATCGCCTGTCACAATATTATACTTTTCTAGTTCTTCTTTGGTAGCACTGATGATAGCGGTGTTATATTCCCGAAGGATTTCCAATTTGCTAGATAAGCAGTAACCCAAAAACTTCAACCTGTTTTCAGACACATTATCATACACCAGCTGGTGGATACGCCAATGTTCAGCACCCAAGTCAATTAAATCGGCAGCAATGCGATATACCGTTGAAGTGGCCGAAGGAAAACGGAAAGAACCCGAATCGGTCATGATTCCCGTGTAAAGACAAGTGGCCACATCTTTGTTCACTTTCTCTGGTTCTTCCATCACATTTACAATGAAGTCGTAAACCAATTGTGCCGCTGCACAGGCATTGATGTCCCAATGGCGGTAATCATCAAAATCCTCTGGCTCCAAATGATGGTCAATCATCAATTTCACCGCCGTGGTATTTCGAATGTGCTCGCCTAATTCGTTGATTCGTCCCAAGGTATTAAAGTCCAAACAAAAAATCAGTTTTGCTTCGTTTACCAAGTCAATTGATTTCTGCACTTGCTCAGTGTAGATGATTACATCAGAATTGTTGGGCATCCAATGTAAAAACTCGGGATAATCTGTTGGGGTAATCAAGCTCACATGATGACCTTTTTGGATTAAATAAGCATATAATCCTAACGAAGAGCCCATTGCATCGCCATCTGGCTTATGGTGCGTTGTAATAACGATTTGCTGAGGCGTTGAAAGTAGCTTTTTAAGTTCTGGTACCGATATCATAATCTATTGCTTGCGAAGTTAGTGATTTATTGGTTAACTGTTAAATTGATGGAATTGTTTAGGGCTGCTTTGGCAAAGCTAGGTTTACAAGACTTTTTGTTTTTTTCATTCTGAGCACTATCTGTACCGACACTTCAGTAGTGGAGCATCTACTTTTTTATCAGCGCACTTTAATATACTCCTCGAAACTCGGAGTGACAAATACCGAACAAAAGCACTATTACAAGTGTTTTACTATGACCATCTAAAGTTTTCTTAGGCTCTCTCTTAATTATTTACGGCAATAGTTGTACTTTTGCAAAAAATTATAAAAATGAGCACAAATAGAACTTTTACTATGATTAAACCGGATGCTGTTGCTAACGGTCACATTGGTTCAATCATAAATGATATCACCAACGCAGGTTTCAAAATTATTGCATTAAAATACACTCAACTTTCTGCTGAAAAAGCTGGTGAATTTTATGCAGTTCACAAAGAGCGTCCTTTCTACAATGACTTAGTAAGTTTCATGTCTTCAGGACCAATTGTAGCTGCTATTTTAGAGAAAGATAACGCCATTGAAGAGTTCAGAAAATTGATCGGTGCTACCAATCCAGCTGAAGCTGCTGAAGGCACTATCCGTCAAAAATATGCTAAGTCAATTGATGCCAACGCTATCCACGGCTCTGATTCTGATGAAAATGCTCAAATTGAAGGCGATTTCTTCTTTACTGCTGACGAGCGTTTCTAATTAGCTATAAAGCATATTCCGAAATGCTTTGCTCTTTTGAGCAGAAGCAAAAAATATCATAAGCACCCTTTTTGGGTGCTTATTTTTTATTGTATCTTTCGACTTTTAACATAAACAATGAAGAAGATTTTTTTAGTAGCATTAGCTTCTGCTGCAGTTTTTAACGCCACTGCACAGACTAAACCCAAAACCACTCCTGCTAAAGGCAAAACTACGGCCAGCAAGCCGGCCGTAAAACCCGTAGCTTTAAAAAACAAGCTCGACTCGGCTAGTTACGCATTTGGTTTAGCCATGGGCAACAACCTAAAATCCAGCGACTTGACATCACTTAATTATGAACTGTTAAGTAAGGCGTTAAAAGATGTTTTTACGGGAACTGCTCCTTTAATGACAGAGCATGCGTCTCAAAGTGCTATCAACAATATTTTTGAAGACCTATCTAAACAGAAATTCGGCCCTTCCATTAAAGAGGGTGAAACGTTTTTAGCGCAAAACAAAACTAAGCCAGCCATCAAAACCACGGCTAGTGGCTTACAATACGAAGTGCTTACCCCAGGTACTGGCGCACAACCTAAAGCCACCGACGAGGTGACGGTACACTACAAAGGTACGTTACTTAATGGCTCTGAATTTGATAGCTCTTACAAACGTGACCAACCTGCAACTTTTGGTTTAAATCAGGTTATTCCGGGTTGGACAGAAGGTGTTCAGTTAATGAAAGAAGGTAGCAAATACAGATTTTTCATCCCTTACAAATTAGCTTATGGCGCTAGAGGCATGGGTAACGACATTCCGCCATTTAGCACCTTGATTTTTGAGGTAGAGCTCGTTAAAGTAAACCCAAAACAACAATAACAGCCTTTTTGAGCATTGTAACGCATGAAGCAATCTTACTGGCAATTAACGGTGTCTTTAAGATTGCTTTTTCCGAATAATAAGGACAGGCTGAGCCTCGCATTGCCGAATCTAGACCGAAAACCTTCAATTTAAAAAACTTTAAAGGTTATAAGAGTGTTGTGTGTAAACAAAAACTTTTATAATATGAAAAAATTGATGCCCCTTGCTCTCGTAGCACTATTGGCAACCACATTGAGTAGCTGCGGATTAGTTGAAGGTATTTTTAAAGCCGGCATGTGGACCGGCGTAATTCTAGTAGTAATAGTGGTTGCTATCATTATATGGGTAGCCGCAAAACTATTTGGGGGAAGTAAGGATTAGCCTATAGAAATACAATGTCGGTGATAACCTGCGAGCCTGCCTTTTCGTTGAGCTTGTCTACAATAGCACTTTTCACAATCAGCAATTCATTTTTAACAACCGACGATTCTATTCTTACGAACAGTTTACGTTGGTGTATATAAATTTGCTTGGTTCTATTGGCAACGGCAGTGCCCATAATTTCGGGCCACATGGCTACGACGCCTGTTTCATCGAACTTGCCACGTAATTTATAATGGGCCAACAATTTATCGATGGCTTGCTTTAAGGTGATATCGTTAGGCTTACGCATGATTTACACTCCCTTCACTTACTTCAAATAAATCGACATCGATAGCAATCTGCTCAAATACTTGGACAACTCTTTGTTTGTCGGTGTCGGTAATAAAAATCTGTCCAAAATCATGGTGCGAAACCATTTCCATTAGTTTGTGTATACGGTTTTGATCTAGCTTGTCGAAAATATCATCCAGCAACAATAAAGGCTTAAAATTTTTGAATTTTTGCAGGTAGCTGTATTGAGCCAACTTTAAAGCAATCAAAAATGACTTTTGCTGACCTTGCGACCCAAACTTCTTCATGGCCATCCCAGCAATTTCAAACTGAAGCTCATCTTTATGGATCCCTACTGTTGTACGTTCTAGCAATCTATCTTTTTCTATAGCTTGTGCCAATAACTTTTCAAAACGCTGTTCGTTCAACTGTGATTGATAGCTTAATGAAACCTGCTCGGCATTATTGGTCAAAAATTGATAATGCTTATCAAAAAGGGGAATAAAGTTGAGTAAAAACTGTTTCCTTTTTTCAAAGATGATATTTCCTGAGTTTACCAATTGCTCATCTAAAATTTGCAGCAAGGCTACGTCCAAAGTTCTGGTGGCCGCCACCTGTTTAAGCAGTGCATTTCTGTTAAGCAGATGCTTATTATAAGTAATGAGCTCGTCGAGGTACTTGCTATCTGTTTGCGAAATCACATTATCCACAAACCTGCGTCTTTCCTCGCTTCCATCCATAATAAGGTTAATGTCGTAGGGAGAAATCATCACTACGGGAAATAAACCAATATGATCGGCCAGCTTATCGTACTCTTTTTTGTTGCGTTTGAAAGACTTTTTTTGGTTGCGTTTTAAGCCACAAGAAATTTTTTCTGGCTTTTCATCGCGAACAAAATCACCTTGTACCAAAAACAGTTCCTCTCCTGTTTTTATCTGCTGACTATCAATAGGATTAAAGTAACTTTTACAAAGACAAAGGTAGTGTATGGCATCAAGCAGGTTAGTTTTTCCTGCACCATTATTACCCACAAAAGCGGTTACCGAATTTGAAAAAACCAAATCGGCAGCATTGTAATTTTTAAAGTTTAAAAGGGTAAGATTTTTCAGCCACATAACAGAGAGGTCAAAGTTACCCATTTTTACTGTAGCTTATACATCCTACTTTGATAAAATAGCGATACCGACTTTTAAACACATAGACACATAGGTTTTATGAAAAAAAGAATACTGGCCAAGCCTCCTGTAAACACCAAAGGATAGCATCTTGGCTATCCTTGTATTTACTTTAGATGAAATTCACGCCCTTTCTAATTAAATGATTTAAAAAGAGTTGATACTTTAAATGAAAAATGTATTTTTGCAATCCTTTAATTTTAAACTTAAAATGTCTGCAACAGAGAAAGAAACAGCACAACCAGTAAAAAAAGGTTCATTCATACAAGAAAACACCAAAAGCTTGGCTTTTATTGCTGGAGCTATAATTGTTTTAATTGGTATTTTCATCTGGTATCAAGGAGTGTATTTAAAAAACAGAGCTGAAGAGGCTTCTAGCAAAATGTTCAAAGTTGAACAATTTGTAGGCGTTGACTCATTGGCTAACCAAGCCATTAAGGGCGAAGGTGGCTTTGATGGACTAGAAACTATTGCAAAAGAATACGAGAACACTAAATCTGCTAACTTGGCGAACCTTTATTTAGGCGGCATTTACTTACGCAAAGGCGAGTACAAACAAGCAGTGGATGCTTTGAGCAAATACAGCGCAACTGGTAGCCCAGTGATTGACCCTTTGGCACTTGGTCTTTTGGGCGATGCTTATAGCGAGTTAAAGGATTACAAACAAGCTTCAACTTACTACAAAAAAGCAATCGACAAGTCTTCTAACAAATTCACCTCACCTATGTTCCTTAAAAAATTAGGTTTGGTAAACGAGAATTTAAAAGATTTTAAAGGTGCTGAAGAAGCTTATACCAAAATCAAAACGCAATTCCCTGAAAGTACAGAGGCACAAATGATTGATTCTTATATTGCTAGAGCAGCAGCTCAAGTAAAATAAATCTTCATAAAAAATATTAAGAAAGGCTTCCAAAACTGGAGGCCTTTTTTATTGCCTTTTACTTTCATTAAAATAATGGTTGTCAAAGCGTCAAACTTTTCAACTTTCCGGCAAATCAACAATAAAAAACTATCTTTGTTTTATGGCAACACACCTTAAAAACCTTTCAGATTTTTCACATACCACTATTCCATCGGGCAAAGGCTACAAAATAGCCATCATTGTTGCGGAGTGGAATGCAAATATTACAGGAGCACTTTACCAAGGCGCCTTTGAAACCCTTATTAAACACGAAGTTGAAGAAGCCAATATTCTTTCGTTAAGCGTACCTGGCACTTTCGAACTTACAGGTGCTGCTGATATCCTTTTAAACAAAAGAAAAGATATTGATGCAGTAATTTGTATCGGCTGTGTAATTCAGGGCGACACCAAACACTTTGATTTTATTTGCGATGCCGCGGCACATGGTATCACCAACGTTGGTATCAAATACAGCAAACCTGTAATTTTTGGTGTATTGACCACTAATGATGAGCAACAAGCTATTGACAGAGCTGGTGGCAAGCATGGCAATAAAGGGGATGAGGCTGCGATTACCGCACTCAAAATGGTAGAATATTCCTCAGGCCTCTAATAAATAAAAGCTTAAACATAGCAACGTTTTTAAAACTTTCAGTTTTAAATGCACAACTTATAACTTTTTTGTAACTTAGGTTTCGAAAAACAATCATTTCAAAATGAAGAAAATAGCTATTCTATTGTTATTTGTGTTCTGCGCCATCGCAGTATTAGAATCGTGCTCAAACCGTCTATGCCCTGCTTTTAGCTCTTATCCAGAGTCTAAAGGAAGAAGAAGGTAGCAATGAAAGACTGGATACTGTTAAATCAAATTTCTCAAATCGACGACATCAAAGCGGTTCAGGGGTATAGCTTAATTTTTAAGCATAGCACTCGCTGTTCCATTAGCATGATGGCCAAAAGAACCTTCGAAAGGTATTGGGATGTTATTCCTAATGGCGTTAGCCTCTATTTTCTTGATTTGATTAGCTATCGAGATATTTCAGCTTATATCGCTGAAACTTTTCATGTTCATCATGAATCACCTCAGATCTTGTTGATTAAGGATGGCGAATGCATTTTGGATGCTTCACATGGGGATATCTCCGCAGATGAAGTGGCAGAAGTGGTTAATGCTTGATAATTTTAAAACATTAATGGAATTAAACTTTAACGAGTTCTTTTATTATCCTTACAAAAACGTCAATAGAACAAAATAAAAAAGTCCCATCCTGCACTTGCTGGATGGGACTTTTCTTTTATATATTCGATAGCGATTAAGCCACTACTGTTTCGTTCAACTTCAGTGCTACAGAGGTACGTTGACGTGTTTCTTGGCAAAGCTCATCATCTTCAGCAAGTTTTTGACCGTAAGTAGGGATCATTTCCCTGATCTTACTTTGCCAATCAGCTGTTTGCATTTGTTTTTTGAAGCATTTACCCAGCAACTCTAACATGATTGATACCGCTGTAGAAGCACCCGGAGAAGCACCTAGCAGCGCTGCAATTGAACCATCACCCGCACTTACCACTTCCGTACCAAACTCCAAGATACCGCCTCCACTTGGCTTTTTCTTGATTACCTGTACACGTTGACCAGCAATTTCCAACTCCCAATCTTTGATGTTGGCATCTGGCATATATTCTTGTAGTGCTGCAAATCTATCTTCTGGTGATTGACGAACTTGCTCAATCAAATACTTAGTAAGATCGATACTTTTCAAGCCGGCCGAAATCATTGGACGAATATTGCTGAACTTGATAGAAGCAGCTAAATCAAAGTAAGAACCGTTTTTAAGAAACTTGGTAGAGAAACCTGCATAAGGGCCGAACAACAAGGCCTGTTTACCATTAATGATCCTCGTATCTAAGTGAGGCACCGACATTGGAGGAGCTCCCACAGCCGCCTTGCCATAAACTTTAGCGTGATGACGGGCAATTACCTCTTCATTGGTACATTTTAACCATTGACCACTTACCGGGAAACCTCCAAAACCTTTGCCTTCTTTGATGTTAGATTTTTCTAATAATAGTAGAGAACCTCCACCTGCACCAATAAATACAAATTTAGCCAAACGCTTTCTTCTCTTACCGCTATCAAGATTTTTCACCTTCACTTCCCAGCTACCATCATCTTGCTTGTTAAGATCACGGATTTCGTGGTGAAAATGCAAGGCAACTTTATCTTGCTTAGCTAGGTAATTGAACATTTCCCTGGTTAAAGAACCAAAGTTAACGTCCGTACCCAAATCCATTTTTGTGGCCGCAATCGGTTCCTTTTCATCTCTGCCCTCCATCACCAACGGAATCCATTCTTTTATTTCCGAAGGAGTTTCGCTGTACTGCATCTCATTGAACAAGTTGCAAGCTTTCAGATTGTTGTAACGGGTTTTCAGATAGTCGACATTCTTTTTACCCCATACAAAACTAAGGTGAGGAATGTTCCTAATAAATGAACAAGGATCTTTAAGAATACCTTTATCCAACAAATAGGTCCAGAACTGTTTAGAAACTTCGAAAGATTCAGCGATAGAAACCGCCTTCTTTACATCAACCGTACCATTAGCCTTTTGCGGAGTATAATTTAGTTCGCAAAATGCCGAGTGGCCAGTTCCCGCATTGTTCCACGCATCAGAACTTTCGGCGGCTGCAACGTCTAAACGTTCGTAAATTTCTATGCTCAAATCAGGGTTAAGCTCTTTGAGCAGTACGCCAAGCGTTGCACTCATGATGCCCGCCCCAATTAAAATAACATCTGCGTCGGTTTCAACAACCGTCTTTTTTTTTCTACTCATTTTAAACCAAATATAAATACCTGCAGTAGTCAGCAGGAGAATATGCTAATAACTAAACGTTATTTCTTGTTTAATATCAGGGTGTAAGCTATATGCTACTGGACAGGTTTTAGCTGACCTCTCAATAATTGCTTTTTCCTTTTCCGTGTAGCCGTTGGCCGGAAAATGAAGCTCAACATGTATTTCACTCACCCTGCGCGGATTTTCAGCCATTACTTTGGTGATTTCCGCTTTAGTTCCATCAATATTAAAACCGTGATTTCTTGCCGCTATTCCTACAATGGTTAACATGCAATTGCCTAAAGAAGTTGCCAGCAAATCGGTTGGCGAAAAAGCCTCTCCTTTGCCTTGGTTGTCTGTTGGCGCATCGGTAATAATTTCCTTACCCGACTTCAAGTGAATTGAAGTAGTTCTTAAGTCTCCCGTGTAAGTTATTTCTGATGTTTTCATAGCTCAAATTTTCGCAAATTTAGTGCTTAAAATCAAAAAATTATGTAATAAAATTGAAGTTTTATTCACTATTTTACATTCACTAGAAAAAGCTCTCCAAAACACGATTTCCAACACAGCGCTTTTTTTAACATTTCGGTAAAAATCACCACTTTTAAACCCATATTTTTATTAAAATGGCGGATTAATAGCCACCGTACTATTCGATTTGTAAATAGACGGTGAAATGCCTGTATATTTCTTAAAAAATTTCCCGAAGAAAGATTGGTCACTAAAGCGCAATTCATCGGCCACTTGCGAAACATTCATCACATGAGAGGAAAGCAACACTTTTGCCTCATTAATCACCATTTCATCAATAATTTCACCTGCAGTTTTACCGGTAACCATTTTTACCACCTGCGACAGATGCCGAGAAGTTACAAACAGCTCTTTAGCATAATGCTGCACCCGCTTTTCGTTTTTAAAATTTTCGCTCAACAAATTGAGGAAATTTGTAGTAAGCTCCTCTTGCCTATTCAGCTTCACCGGAATAAAAACACGATACTTGCTATACACAATCAAAATTTCATAGAGCACCGAAATAAAGCTATGGCGTACCACATCTTTAAAATGAGGAGTGGTAGCCGGCAAATTGATTTTCTTTTTTAAGGACTTTAGTGAGAATACCAAATCCTCAAATTCTTCGTCGTTCAAAGAAAACTTATGAACCAAGTCTGTAGAGAACAGATGTACGATTTCAGCTGCATTCAAAAACACGCCTTGCTCTTTCAGGTACTCTTTTTTAAACCCCATGCTAATAAACTCAAAGTCATCAGACATTTCATAAAGTTCGCATAAGCTTCCAGGAGTAACCAAATACACATCTTTTGCTTTCATGCAGTTTTTCACAAAATTATTCTGAAAAACAAAAGAACCTTTCTGTACCACGATTACTGCAAATGAATTAGACCTAAAAGGCTCATTAAATGTCATGAAAGGTTTAATTTCAGCACTGGTAAGCACATTCATGTTACCGCCATTAATTAGCCCTTCTTCTAAGCATCTCTGCTCTACTTTGTGCATCATAGTCTATTGATTTATATATAATAACTGCGCAACTACGTTAAGTGTTATACAAACGCTACAAAATTGAATAAAGAATTACATAATTACCAATATTGTTATCAAAATTTCAAACGTGTTTTTTCGTTAAAATATTGCAAAGCACGGTATCTAACAGTGTAGGACGTACCTTTAGCAGCATAAATGAGTTTGTTTACCAAATGTCAGATTTACAGAAATAATACTTTTTGACCAATAAGCAATACTTTTGTACCACCCCCTAGGACTAAAACTTTTATTAAATTTGCGGGATTTTATTAATTCTCATTTATTAAATCGTTAAATTTATGTTATTAAGGAGAGTAACATGTTTAACATGAGTTAAGTCTAACACCATTCCAAATGTTATTCTTTTTAATCTCAAAGAGAATTATATCAAACTACAAATGACCTAATTGCATAAAAATATGCGTAAAAAATTACAAGATAGAATAGCCTCGTTTCAAGACGCCAAAATCATTAAAGAAAGGGGCTTATATCCGTATTTCCGTTCCATTGACTCTGCACAAGATACAGAAGTAATCATTAACGGCAAAGAAGTATTAATGTTTGGTTCCAACTCATATCTTGGATTAACCAATCACCCAAAAATTAAAGAGGCTTCTCAAAAAGCAATCGAGAAATATGGCACTGGCTGTGCTGGATCAAGATTTTTGAACGGAACCTTAGACATCCACCTAGAGCTTGAAAGCCGCTTAGCAGCCTATGTGGGCAAAGAAGCAGCGGTATTGTTCAGCACAGGCTTTCAAGTAAACCTTGGCGTAATTTCTTGTTTACTAGACAGAAACGACTACCTTATTTTAGATGAGTACGATCACGCTTCCATTATTGATGGCAGCCGTTTATCTTTTTCGCGTTCTATCAAATATGCACACAACGACATGAATGATTTGCGTGCAAAACTAAGTCGATTGCCAGAAGATGCTGCCAAGCTAATTGTTTCGGATGGTATATTCAGCATGGAAGGCGATTTGGTGAACTTACCGGAAATGGTAAAAATTGCCGACGAATTTGGTGCAAACATCATGATGGATGACGCACACAGCTTAGGTGTAATTGGATTTAATGGTGCGGGTACTGCATCACACTTTAACCTTACTGACAAGGTTGATTTGATCATGGGTACTTTCAGTAAATCCCTGGCTTCATTAGGTGGTTTTATTGCTGCTGATGAAGATACCATCGAATTCATTAAACACAGAGCTCGTTCATTAATGTTCAGTGCAAGTATGCCACCTGCTGCAGTAGCTAGCGTAATTGCTGCCTTGGATATTATTGAGGCTGAACCAGAAAGGATTGACAAACTGTGGGCTAACACAAACTATGCGAAAAAGCTTTTGCTTGATGCAGGTTTTGAGATTGGCCATCCAGAAAGCCCAATCTTACCTATTTACATTAGAGATAACGAAAAAACCTTTTTAATCACCAACATCCTGCAAGAGAACGGCATTTTTGTAAACCCTGTGGTTTCTCCAGCCGTACCTTCTGATGCATCATTAATTAGGTTCTCTTTAATGGCTACGCACTCTTTTGAACAGATAGAAAAAGCTATCGATAAATTGAAACTAGCCTTTAAAGAAGCAAGTGTAAACTTAGTTGGGGCATCGTTATAAAATGGCACAAATCGTAGCAGTAACAGATAAAAAGCTGTTAGCAAAGTTCATCGATTTTCCGCATGAACTTTATAAAAACGATCCTTTTTATGTACCTGAGTTACATATTGCTCAACGTGATATGCTAACCCCAGGCAAACACCCATTTCATGATCACGCTAAAATGCAATTATTTCTAGCCGTAGAAGATGAAAAAATAGTAGGCAGAGTTGCGGCAATTATCAATGGAAACCACAATACGATTAAAAACGTAAAGGAAGGTTTTTTTGGTTTTTTTGACACCGTCAATGATAAAGCAGTTAGCAAGTTATTATTAGATGCAGCCCAAGACTGGTTAAAAGAGAATGGACAAACTTCGATAATGGGGCCAGTTAATTTCTCAACCAACGACATCTGTGGCTTATTAATCAAAGGATTTGATGGCCCACCAGTGGCGATGATGCCTTATAACGCTCCTTATTACCTCCCATTATTGGAAGATTTCGGTTTTACCAAAAAGGTAGATTTAAGAGCTTACAAATACACTGCTGGAAATTATAGCGACAGGTCGGTAAGCTTATTAGAAGGGTTGGAAAACAGACTTCAAAGAAGCAATATCATCATCAGAAAAATCAACCTTAAGAAATTTAAGGAAGAAGCTGCTGCGTTGAGAGAAGTGTACAACAGCGCTTGGGACAAAAACCTTGGCTTTGTACCAATGACCGATAAAGAGTTTGATTACACAGCCAACGATTTGAAGATGGTTTTGGATACTGATTTTTGCTACATCGCAGAGCAGAATGGCAAATTGGTGGGTTTTGCACTGGCCATTCCAGACATCAACCAAATTCTTATTAAAATTAAAAAAGGCCGTTTGTTCCCTACTGGTTTATTAAAACTGTTGTTGGGCAAAAAGAAAATCAACGGCATCCGTATTTTATTGTTGGGCGTAGTTGATGGCTACAGAAAATTAGGTATTGAGGCTTGTTTGTACGGTCGAATCATCAAAGCATTTAAAGCAAGAAATTTCCAATATGCAGAAGCTAGTTGGACCTTGGAAGACAATGATATGGTGAACCGTCCGATTGAAAACATAGGCGGCAAACTTTACCGAGAATACAGGATACTGGAAAAAGCAATATAAGCAAACACCAAAGCTCTTAGAGCAGGTGCGATAAAGAGACATGAGCAAAAAGGTATTGATTACAGGCGCAAGCGGATTTGTAGGTTATCATTTAATTGTTACGGCAATTGAACGTGGCTTAGAAGTATACGCAGCCGTTCGTCCCAACAGTAATGTCTCCCACCTTAAAGGGTTAAATGTTAACTACGTTCAATTAAACTTTAGCGCAGTTGACGAACTCAAAGCAGCGTTGGAAGAAAAACAGTATGCTTACATTATACATGCTGCTGGAACTACCAAGGCTAAAACACTACAAGAATACAATAGGGTTAATGCCGAATACAGCAGAAACTTGGCGCTTGCGGCGTCGTTGGCAAATTATACCGTTGAGAAATTTGTATTTGTGAGCAGCCTAGCGGCCATTGGTCCCATTGCTGATTTTAATACCACTATTGGTGATGATGCCATTGCCCAACCCGTTACCTTTTACGGATTAAGCAAAAAATTGGCCGAAGAATATCTCAATGAGATTGACAATTTGCCTTTGGTTACCGTTAGACCAACTGCGGTATATGGCCCAAGAGAGAAGGACATTTTTATCCTTTTTAAAACGATTAACAGTGGACTGGAGCCCTACATTGGAAGATTTAACCAACAGTTGAGCTTCATTTACGTAAAGGATTTGGCAGAGATCATTATCCGCTTGCTAAAATCGGATATTGTACACAAAACCTACAACATTACGGATGGTTTAGCCTACGATAGATATGCTTTAGCGGAAGGATTGAAAAAAGCCCTGCACAAAAAAACTTTGAAAGTACATATCCCTTTGGGAATCATCAAAGGCTTGGCCGGCTTTATGGATACCATTTATGCTAGAAGTAGCAAAACACCAACCATAAACAAAGAAAAGATAAAAGAACTGACCGCTCCCAATTGGGTCTGCAATATCGAAAACTTAAAAAGAGACCTGCAGTTTGAGCCTCAATATAATTTGGAGAAAGGCTTAGTGGAAACCGTGAAGTGGTACAAAGAAAACCATTGGTTGAAATAAATTAAGTTGTAGGTTATAAGTTGAGAGTGGAAAGTATAAAGTTTAAAGTATAAAGCTGAGAGTGAAAAGTTGAAAGTACGAGGTCTAAAAACTAAGTACTCATTACTAAATACTAATAATAGATTAAACACATAATAAATAACAATAATGAAAAAGCAAGTAGAAGGAGCTAATGGGAAATTAGGTATTATGATGCCTGGCCTAGGTGCTGTAGCTACTACCATGATTGCTGGTGTAGTTGCTGCTAGAAGAGGTCTATCTAAACCTATTGGTTCTTTAACACAAATGGGAACTATCCGTGTTGGTAAAAGAACAGACAATAACGAGCCCTTAATTAAAGACTTTGTTCCCCTAGCGAAATTAGAAGACTTAGCATTTGGTGGTTGGGATGTGTATGAAGACAATGTGTACGATGCTGCAATGAAAGCAAAGGTTATTGATGGACATCTTTTATATGACATCAAAGATGAGTTAGAGGCTATCAAACCTTACAAAGCTGCATTCGACAAAAACTACGTGAAAAACTTAGACGGAACTTACGTTAAGGAAGCTGCTACAAAATGGGATTTGGCTCAACAAGTAATTGAAGATATCAAAGACTTTAAAGCTAAAAACAATTGCGAGCGTATCGTATTGGTATGGTGTGGTTCTACAGAGATTTATTTAGAGCCAAGTGCTGTTCACCAAACTTTAGCTGCTTTTGAGCAAGGTTTAAAAGACAATGATGCGAACATTGCACCAAGCATGATCTATGCTTATGCAGCGTTGAAATTAGGTTATGCTTATGCAAATGGAGCACCTAACTTAACCGTAGATATTCCTGCAATGTTAGAGTTGGCTAAACAAACTCAAACTCCAGTTGCGGGTAAAGACTTTAAAACTGGTCAAACCTTAATGAAAACTGTTTTGGCTCCAGGTTTAATGGCACGTTCATTAGGTGTACGTGGTTGGTTCTCTGACAACATTTTGGGTAACCGTGATGGTTTGGTATTGGATGACCCTGATAACTTCAAAACGAAAGAAGTATCTAAATTAGGAGTATTGGAAGATATCTTCAAACCAGAAGCAAACCCTGATTTGTATGGTGATATGTACCACAAAATCCGTATCAACTACTATCCTCCTCACGGTGACAACAAAGAGAGCTGGGATAACATCGATATCTTCGGTTGGATGGGTTACAAAATGCAAATCAAGATCAACTTCTTGTGCCGCGACTCTATCTTAGCTGCTCCTATCGTTTTAGACTTGGCTTTATTCTCGGATTTAGCTAAACGTGCTGGCATGAGTGGCATCCAAGAGTGGTTATCGTTCTACTTGAAATCCCCTCAAACTAAAGAGGGATTACGTCCAGAGAACGACATCTTTAAACAATTAGAAAAATTACATAATACATTACGTTACATCATGGGTGAAGAGTTAATCACTCATTTGGGACTTGATTATTACGAAGAAAACTAGTTAAATAAAATTGAGGGTTTTGCAGCCCTGAAGAGTGAGACAGCTTAGGTAGATTTCACGCTACTTAAGCTGTTTTTCAAATCATTATCTTTTTGTCTGCAAATTGTAATTTACTCCTTAACACTGAACAAAACTTGTGCGGAAACTTTAGGTTTAAAAAAAGTTTCCATAGTTTTGAGCCGTTAAAAAATAGAAAGAGAATTACTTTAAACCCTGAGAAATTGAAACAGTGATATTTCACAAAATCATATCAACCAGCCTGGGAATAGGATATATAGGTAAAGGAGCGGGTACTTATGCGGCTATTTTTACCTGCCTTTTATGGTACTTTTTTTTGGCTGGCCAATATGAACCGAAGCTTGCCCCGGCTTTAATTACCTTGTTAATTACCTTGCAAGGAATTAGAAGTTCAAACGAAGTAGAAGTACTTTGGGGCAAAGACCATAACCGGGTGGTTATTGATGAAGTTGCAGGGATGTGCATTTCATTACTTTTTGTTCCAGTGACCATTGAATATGTAGTAACTGGTTTAATATTGTTCAGATTTTTTGACATTCTTAAACCACTAGGTATTCGTAAGCTGGAAAAATGGCCTGGCGGTTGGGGCGTGATGGCCGATGATGTTTTGTCGGGCATTTATGCGAATATCGTCTTGCAAATAATAATTTTCTTCAACATATTTTAAAGAAAATGTTAACCTTTTTAAAAGCACAAGCTTCGTCACTAACGGCAACGTTGGTTGATTATTTGACCACATGGTTTTGTGTGAGCTTTTTGGGGGTTTGGTATGTTGCAGGGAGTGTAACAGGAACAGTTGTTGGTGGCTGTGTAAACTTCTACATGGGGCGTAATTGGGTCTTTAACTCTACCAGTAAAGACATTAAGCCTCAAATTGTGAAGTACATTTTAGTGTGGTGCGGCAATCTTATCATCGTAACCACAGGAGTTTACATACTCACTCACTTTTTAAGCATAAACTATATGCTGTCGAAGATTCTCGTTTCTGGGTTAATCGGTACTATTTATAATTACTTCATGCAGAAGCAATTCATTTTCACGCAGTAAAAATGAAAAAGACATATAAAATATTAATTTATGCACTTATTTTTTTAAGTGCTACTGTAATGGGTGTATCATCGGCATTTGCCCAAAAAACCACTATTACAGGAACCGTTAGAGACGCTGTGACTAAGGAAACGCTCCCTTATGTGTCGATTTTTTTTAACGACACCCGTATTGGTACACAAACCGATATCGATGGGAATTTCAAAATCAGCACCAACGAAGATTACAACCAACTAAAATTTAACTATGTTGGCTATGAGGTTTTAGTAAAGAACATTGTAGTGGGACAAACCCAAAAAATAGATGTGCTTTTAAAATCCAATGCCCAATCGTTAAATGAGGTGACCATTATAGCAGGCAAGAGAAGATATTCGAACAAGAACAACCCAGCGGTTGAACTCATTAGGCAAGTGATTGAACATAAAGACGAAAACCAGCCTAAAGCTTACGAAACGGTACAGTACAAAGAATATGAAAAGATGTTGTTTTCTATGAGCAATATCTCCGAAAAATTCAAGAACAAACGCATGTTCAGGAACTATCAGTTTCTTTTCCAAGAACAGGATTCGACACAAATTGGTGGTAAAAACCTACTTCCTATCTATATCCAAGAAAAACTTGCCGACCAGTATCTGAGTTTCTCTCCAGATAAAAGCAAAACCGTAGTATTGGCCGAAAAGCAGGTACAATTTGATAACAGATACATCGATAATCAAGGGATGAAAGCCTATTTCGATAGGATGTATCAAAACATCAATATCTACGATAACAACATCTCTGTAATGAGTAATGATTTCTTGAGCCCTATCGCCAATTCTGCGCCAACGTTCTACAAATTCTTCATTACGGATACCCTAAAAAATATAACGCCTAACGTCATCGAGCTTTCTTTTACGCCGCGTAACAAGGGCGACATGTTGTTTGAAGGAAAAATCTACATTACCATGGATGGCAATTTCGCCGTACAAAGGGCTTCATTTGGGGTAAATAAAAACATCAACCTCAACTTTGTAAGGGGAATGCAAATTGATTTAGATTTTGAAAAGAATGTAGATAAACGCTACTACCTAAGCAAAAGCACGCTTATTGCAGATTTCGGGATCAACAAAAACAAAGGCTTGGGCTTTACGGGTGAACGTAGTGTAAACTATAAAGAATACAAAACCAACGTCGAAATTCCTGACACTGTATTCTCTGGTAAGAAAATTGAAATTCTAGCTGGCGCAGAGAAACGATCAGATGATTTTTGGAGGAAGAACCGTTTGGATACCATTCCGGAAAAACAGCTGAAAATCTACAGCAATATCGATACCCTACAGAACCTACCTTCCTTTAAGCGTACTATGCAAATTGTAACCTTGTTGTTTGCGGGTTATCAAAATTTGGGACCTTATGAAATTGGACCTGTAAACACCTTTTACAGCTTCAACAATGTTGAGGGTTTCCGTTTGCGTTTAGGCGGACGTACGACTCCAGAACTTAGTAAAAGGTATTATTTTGAAAACTATGCTGCTTACGGATTTAAGGACGAAAAATGGAAGTTCTTCTTATCGGCCACCTATTCTTTGAACAACAAATCTATTTACAAATTCCCTCAAAACTATATCAGGGCAAGTTTCCAAAGAGATACCAAAATACCTGGACAGGAACTACAATTTGTACAAGAAGACAACTTTTTACTATCGTTTAAACGTGGTGTAAATGACATGTTGCTTTATAATGATTTTTATCGTGTAGATTACGTTAGGGAATTTGAAAATCGTTTTTCTTATACCATTGGTTTCAAAAAATGGTCACAAACCCCTGCGGGAGGACTAGTTTATAGTGATGCGGGCAATAACTCTTACATCAATAGATTAACCACTAGCGAGTTTAGCGTGAGTTTAAGATATGCTAAAAATGAAAAATTCTATCAAGGTAAAATATATCGTACGCCTATTATCGATAGATATCCTATCTATAATTTAAAATATACCATGGGCGTGAAAGGCCTTTTAGGTGGTGAGTATAATTACCACAATATTATGGGCAGTATAGATAAACGTTTTTATGTTTCGCAATTAGGCTTTACGGATGTACGTTTGGAAGCAGGCTATATTTCTGGAAAACTACCTTTTCCTTTGCTAGCGGTACACCGTGCCAACCAAACCTATGCCTACCAACTTAACTCTTACAACTTAATGAACTTTCTTGAGTTTGTGAGTGACCACTACGCGAGTATAAATATTGATCATAGTTTTAACGGATTTTTCCTAAATAAGATACCTTTGTTAAATAAATTGAAGCTGCGTGAAATTATATCGTTCAAAGCCATTTACGGTGGACTAAGAGACGAGAACAACCCAGAAAAAACCAATACAGGTATTTATAAAATGCCTACTTACGAAAATGGGATGCAAAGAACTTATTCGTTAAACAAAGAACCTTATATGGAAGGCAGCGTGGGTTTAGGTAATATTTTCAAACTACTTAGGGTAGATTTGGTTAAACGTTTTAACTATCTTAATAACCCAGAGGTTTCTGAGTGGGGAATTAGAGCACGAGTTAAACTTGACTTTTAAAAGATGAAGCTAAGAGATAACCTTCAACAAGGTATTTATAAAGTAATCAATCCTTTTGTAAAGGGATTGATTAAAATTGGACTTACACCCAATATGGTAACCACTATTGGTTTGATATTGAATATTGGTGTAGCCGTTATTTTTATCATGGGAGCTGAGAAAGCAAACCGTGGTGAACTGGAATATGTGGGCTGGGCAGGTGCTTTAGTGCTATTTGCTGGTTTATTTGACATGTTAGATGGCCAGGTGGCTCGCTTGGGCAACATGAGTTCTAAATTCGGCGCACTATACGACTCTGTATTGGACCGTTATAGTGAAATGGTGATGTTTCTGGGCATTTGTTATTACCTCATTTCGCATCATTATTTTTTAAGTTCGCTATTTGCTTTCATCGCCTTAATAGGTTCTATGATGGTAAGTTACACCCGTGCCCGTGCCGAAGGTTTAGGCGTGGAGTGCAAAGGTGGTTTAATGCAACGTCCAGAGCGTGTAGTAACCATTGGCGTTTTTGCAATTGCCTGTGGTATTGCTTATAATTTCTTAGGTGGCGATTACAAAGTTTTTGTTCCTGGCATTAAGTTCCACGTGTTTGAAACCATGACCATTTTCACTTTACCTATTGCCATTATGGCGGTATTGACCAATATTACTGCGGTGAACAGGTTAAGAGAAGCTAAAAAGGCTTTAGATGCACAGGACTTCTTAAAAGCCAATCAGAACAAAGCAGCTTTGGTAGCTGGCATCTTTTTATTTGCTGGCTTAGCTTTTGGAACTTCTACAAACTCACAAGCACAGCAAGTACCAGATGGCGACCCATCGCCACTTACTTTTCCAGTACCTAAAAATATCGACAATCAGTTGTTTTATGTACAACGCGACCCTAATATAAATACCATTATCTGCCAATTGAATTTGGATGAAGATGGTCAGCCGATTAAAGATAAGCCTGTGAATGTATTTTGGATGCGCTATGCAGATAAGGAAGGGAAAAAAGACCTGAATTATATCCAACGCAAATTTGCATACGGCATACAAACCAAGGATATCGGAAATGGAAATTTTGAATTACGTTTCGTATCCTATAAAAAATTCCCCTTGTTACTTACCAAGTCTGCAGTAGATAAAAAATACCACGTATATGTGACTGCTAACAATAAAAAGATTTTGTTGGACAGGATTTTCTTAAGGATTGAGGGTGGTTCATTTTGGCTACCAAATGTTAAATATGTTGAATTGAAAGGTTACGATGCCAATAACCCTAGCAAGGCAGTAACTGAAAGAATAAAAGTGTAAGATCATGGCAAAGAATTTTATTTCAAACTCTAAAGAATCCACCAGGATGTTCAAGAGCGACTTGCTAGAGCCGCTTTCGAAAGTAAAGTACTACGTGCCTTTACTTATTTACGTGCCTTTGATTTTTTTCTTGGCTTGGAAAGGACTATTTGATGTGGGTACTCCTGTATTAGAATTTTTGGGATGGATTGCTTTTGGCCTTTTCATCTGGACCATTACCGAATATGTACTACACCGTTGGATTTTCCATTTTTATCCGACCAGCAAATGGGGCAAACGTATTCATTTCATTTTCCATGGTGTACACCACGATTACCCTAATGACGCCAACCGTTTGGTGATGCCTCCATCGGCAAGTATTCCATTAGCTCTAGGTTTTTATTTTCTGTTCGATTGGCTTTTACCCGATACTAAAGTTTATCCCTTTTTTATTGGTTTCATTGGAGGTTATCTGTTTTACGACATGGTACACTATGCGCTTCATCATGCCAATTTTAAAAGTGGATTTTGGAAAACTTTAAAACATCACCATATGTTGCATCACTACCAAGATGCATCAAAAGGTTTTGGAGTAAGCTGGATGTTTTGGGATGGAATATTTAGGTCAGGATTTGAGAAGAACAAACAGCAATAAACTTTAGCTTTTCGTCATTGCGAGGCACGAAGCAATCTTAAATTAATTGTATCGTAAATCGCAGTAGGATTGCTTCGTGCCTCGCAATGACGGCATTTAATAGAAAAAACAATGACATCAGATATTCCTTCTGAGGAACCAAAAAGAAACTTAAAAAAAGACCTGCCATTAACGCTCGGTATTTCGGCACTCTACCTGATCATTTCATACTTTTTAGTAGGCTACAAAACTGACCAATTGGTTTTAATTGGGATTTTTAATGCCTTATACTACCTAACGGCCACCACTCGGAAATTCATTATAGGCTTTTCCATTTTCATTGTATATTGGATCATCTATGATTACATGAAAGCCTTTCCAAACTACAATTACAACCCTGTACACATTGCTGACCTTTATAATTTTGAAAAGAGTGTTTTTGGCATTGAGCAAGGCAAATTAGTACTTACACCCAATGAGTATTGGTTGTTGCACACCAATGCTTTTTTAGATGTACTTACAGGTTTTTTCTACTTGATGTGGATTCCTGTTCCCTTGGCTTTTGCTACTTATCTTTTTTTTACCAACAAAAAGCACTTTTTATATTTTCTACTCACTTTTGTTTGGGCAAACTTATTGGGCTTTGTGGTGTACTACCTCTACCCTGCTGCCCCGCCTTGGTATGTGCAACAGCACGGTTTTGACTTTATAGCGGGTACTCCTGGAAATACTGCAGGCTTAGCCCGTTTTGATCATTTCTTTAACATCGAGCTGTTCAAGTCAATTTACGCTAAAGGTTCCAATGTGTTTGCGGCAATGCCTTCGTTGCACTCTGCTTATCCTCTCATTGTGGTTTACTATGCTTTTAAGGGCAAATTCAAAAAAGCGAATATCTTCTTCGTTATCGTAATGGTGGGGATATGGTTTGCTGCTGTTTATACCAGTCATCATTATTTAGCTGATGTGTTGGCAGGAATTACCACGGCTTCAGTAGGCATATTTTCATTTAATTGGTTAAAAGAACGAAAACCATTAGCTAACTTTATTGAGCGCATGTTAAAACTTATTTCCTAATGGAGATAATTCAGCTCAATACCGTTAACGAAAACCAAGCCTTAGAAATTTATGAACTAAGTAATCAATTGGGTTATACAAATGACCCTGAGTTGCTATTTGCGAGGCTAAAACATATCGTGAACTTAAAAGACCATGCCGTTTTTGTTGCTCAATTAGATGGGAAAATAGTAGGCTGGTTGCATTGCTTGGTTTGTTTGAGGATAGAAAGTCCCTTGTTTGTTGAAGTAGCAGGTTTAGTGGTTGATGAAAATGTGCGAGGCCAGCAAATTGGCAAAAAACTGATTGAAACCAGTAAAACCTGGAGCCGCCATCAGAATATTTCTATTATGCGTATTCGTTGTAATGTAATACGCACAGAAAGTCTTCAGTTTTATCAAGCGCTAGGCTTCATCAGCAATAAAGTGCAAAAGGTGTTTGAAATGGACTTGTAATTCTTATTTACCTAAACAATAAAAAACATTTCCATCTAGCTATCAAATCATTACAAAGTAATTTATTTTGTTTTAATTGATTTCTAGGCTTTAGGTTCTTGACATATTCAAGTAATTATTCTTTATATTTATCGAGTAATTCCCAAACAAACGAAGAACCTCTTTATGATGCCTAGCGCGACCAAAAAACAACATTTGCTGTTTTGCATCCTCATGCTTTGTGTTGGCGTTACGGTAAAGGCACAAACTTCCAAAATTGACGATCTGCTTAGCCAATGGGACAAAAACAGCCCTGACACTACTCAAATTAAAGTTTTAAGAAAATTATCGGCTGCTTACACCTCTGTTGACCCTCTTAAAAAATTCTATTATGCCAATCAATATCTATCATTAGCAAAGAAAAACAACATCGATTCTTCTATCTCAAACGCCTATTTGGATATGGGAATTGCTTATGCAGTAAGAAGCCAATTAGATAGTGGTTTATATTATTTCAAGCTTGGTCACGAAATAGCGAAAGAAAGCAATTACCTTCCTGGAATTGCGAGGGGCTATGTGAACATGGGTTTTATTTTAGACCGTCAGGACAAGAAAAAAGAGTCGGTAAAGTATTATGAAGAATCGTTAAAAATCTACCGAAAGCTCAACAACAGGAAAGGCATTAACCAATGTATCATGAACTTGGGTTCTCTCTATTTTGATTTGAGCGAGTATAAAACTGCTGATATCTACTTCCATCAGGTATTGGATAACGTAAAAGAAACACCAAACGACCAAGCAGGCTTGGCCAACGCACTTTTTTCATTAGGTAATTCCAATAGGAAATTAGGAAATTCTCAAAAGTCTTTGGAATATTTTCGTCAAAGCTTAGCCATTAGAGAAAGAATAGGCGACTTAAACGGCATCGCTCTTAGTAACTGGGGCATTGGCTTAGTGATGAATAATACCAACAAATTTGAACAGGCCTTGGTTCACCTGAAAGTTGCGCTGGAAAACAACCGAAAAACAAAAAACGTTTACCAGGAATCGATTGTCTTGATGGCGATATCACATGCCTATTTACATCTGGAAGACTATAAAAAGGCAGAAGAAAATATAAAGCTAGCCTTGGACAAAGCGAAGGAAGCAGAATCAAAAACTTTGGTGGTGCAAGCGCTTGAGAACCTGGTAAACATTGAAACAGCACAGAAAAAATTTGACCTTGCCCTAAAACATCAATCGGATTATATGGCTATTAATGACAGCCTTAATAATTCAAGGACCAAGAAAGAGGTTATTTTAAATGATCTAAAAAGAGTAAACACCGACAATAAAAATCTGGAAGAACACAACCAGAAAATTTCCGAAAAAATTACCGATTACGCGATCATCATTGTTATCGTTACCGCTTTGCTATTGGTGGTTGCTATTTTGCTGTTGTTATACTATAAGCGTAACTCAGAAAATAAAAATGCCAATATTTTACTCCAAAAACAAAAACAGGAAATTGCAGAAGTAAACGAGGAATTGAAAACTCAAATGGAGATTATCAACGCCCAAAATGTAGAGCTTGAAAAACTCAATAGGGTAAAAAATAAATTCTTCTCCATTGTTTCGCATGATTTAAGGGCTCCTATTAATTCCCTAATGAGTTTGTTTGAAATGTATCGCAATGGTATTTTGAACGAGGAAGAACTTGGTGAATTACTGAACAGATTGGAAGATACCATTTACAATACCGCAGCCTTTCTAGATAATCTATTGGAATGGTCAAAAAGTCAATTGGAAGGTATTACCGTTAACCCTATTCAGGTAGAGCCTCATCAAATTGTGTCACACAACATCAAACTGATGGATTCTCACATCAGAACAAAGTCTATTAAGGTTCAAAACAATGTACCTGCTGATGCTTTAGCCTTTGTGGATTTGAATATGATTCACGTAGTCATCAGAAATTTGCTTTCCAACGCCATCAAGTTCTGTAAAGCTAATGATGAAGTTATTTTTGAAGCCAGGTTGGACGGTGAAAACATCATTTGTACTATTAGTGATACTGGGCCCGGCATTAGCGACATCGACCTGGAGAATTTATTTAATTTGGCCCACACCCCAAATACGGGCACCGCTGGTGAAAGAGGTTACCACATCGGGCTTATCTTGTGTCAGGATATGATTACCCAAAATCATGGCAGCTTGAAAGTAGATAGCCAATTAGGCAAGGGTACTACTTTTTTTATTACACTTCCTGTGAGTTCAAATACCCCATAATTGAAGGTAAATCTGTCCATCGTCAATTAAACATTACAAGCTACCAACATTCTATCGTTACAACAATTAATAAAGATTGTTTAACTTTGTATTATGATTGAACTTCCAGTTGTAGCGCCAGTTACCGAAAAAGCACGTAAACCTGATTGGCTAAGGGTGAAATTACCTGTGGGTAAAGAATATGCACAAGTAAGAAGTTTGGTGGATACGCATAAGCTACACACCATCTGTGAGAGTGGTAATTGTCCGAATATGGGCGAGTGTTGGGGTGCAGGTACAGCAACCTTCATGATTTTAGGGAACATTTGTACCCGTTCATGTTCTTTCTGTGCTGTAGCAACAGGCCGTCCTTTGGCGGTAGATACCGATGAACCTAACCGAGTGGCCAATTCGGTGAAGTTAATGGGCGTAAAACATTGCGTAATTACTTCGGTTGACCGTGACGACTTAAAAGATGGAGGCTCAATTATTTGGGCAGAAACCCTACAAGCCATCAGACGTGAAAGCCCAATCACTACCCTAGAAACTTTAATCCCCGACTTTAAAGGTCAATGGGATAATCTATACAGAGTTTTAGAAGAAAGACCTGAAGTGGTTTCCCACAACATGGAAACGGTTAGACGTTTGACCAGACAGGTTCGTATTCAAGCTAAGTACGACAGAAGCTTAGAGTGTCTTAAAAGAATTTCGGAATTTGGTTTACGTACTAAAACTGGTATCATGCTAGGTTTAGGTGAAACTGAAGAAGATGTATTTGAGGCTATGGACGACTTGGTTGCCAATGGTGTACATATCTTAACTTTAGGCCAGTACTTACAACCTACCAAAGCTCACCATCCTGTACTTGATTGGATTCACCCAGACCAATTTGCCAAATACAAAGAAGTAGGTTTGGCGAAAGGTTTGAAATATGTGGAAAGTGGTCCGTTGGTACGTTCTTCTTATCACGCAGAAAAACACCTTTTTGATATCGAAGGAATAGCTTAAGAGCAGGATTTTTAAGAGTAAAGAACAAGGAGCAAGGAATAAAGACCATATTCTTTTAGGTATTTGCTTATATTTTCGGTGATTCATAAAAATACTTAAAGAATAAGGAGCAAGGAATAAGGACCGTGTTCTTTAGGTATTGTTTTATATTCTAACCTATCCATGAAAAAACACCCCTGACATTATTGCCAGAGGTGCCTCCTTCGTTTGTTAATTTAGCATGGGATGAGGCTTACTGCGGAAAAACCAAAACCAGCAATCGCAAGCCTCCACTTATTTCCTGATGATTTTAAGTGTCTGTTTTTTACCCTCGTTAAGAAGGTTGATGAAGTATAGACCTTTTGGAAGTGCACTGAAATCCAAAGAAGCGCTACTCTCTCCTTTTTTAGCCCATTGGCTTATTTGTTTTCGTCCCTGTAAATCGTAAACTACCACTTCGGTATTTACGGTTAAGGTGGAAAATCTAAGTGTTGCCGAACCTTCCGTTGGGTTTGGATAAGCGGCTAAACTCATTCCCAAATCTTGGATTTCTACCAAGTTTACTTCACTAAAGGTTACCTTGCCATCTTTATCATATTGCTTTAATTGGTAGTACGATTTGCCCATTAATGGCGAGCGGTCTACAAAGCTATATTGATGTTCACCCGCCGTATTTTTTGAGCTTTGTACATTCACTACTTCAAACGCTGAAGCTTCACTCCTACGCAATACTTCAAACTTATCCGTATTTATCTCATTGGCAGTTTTCCAATTAACGATTACCTGTGGATTGGTATTTGTTCCTGATTTTTTAGCTTCAAAAGAAAGTAAATCTAAAGGCAACACACCATCGTTAACCACCACAAACGGACTAAATTGACTAATGTTGTTGATGGTAGCGGTGTAAGGATTAGTCCCTGCAAGTGTGGCGGCATAACCCACATATGCTCCCGAATGGTAGTTAGCCACACTTATAGGCGAACTGGTTGAAAAACCAGCATTATGGTTTGCCGCGGCCCATTGAAACTGAAGATTGGCATTGGCTCCTGCACCCAATGGCGTGATATTCCACTGTAGATTTACTGAGTTGCCAGGATTAAAAGGTAGTGTATTATCTATCCCCGTTTTTAAGCTTACTGAAAAGTCATTGCTTGTTCCCGTATTGCTAATGCTCAAAGGCGAATAACCTACACTTGTACCTACTGGAATTAGGATGTTTGTTGTGCCAATATTTTTCACAATCAAACTTCCGGTTCCGTTGGTAATGACATAACCTGTAGCTGTATTATCTCTGGTGATGCTATTTACGGTTAACGAGTTATTCCCTAAGGTTAAAATTCCAGCTTCTACGGTAAGGTTATCTGAAACTACCGGTGATTGTAACGTATAATTACCCACCACATCTACCGTAAGGTTTTTCAGCAAAGTAGTGGCATCATTGTATTTATATACCCCAGTTGTTCCTCTCATATTCAACTTTACCGAAGCGGCCGAATTTGATTCGAACGTACCACTATTCACCACAAAATCGCCTGCTACATTCAATATTGCATTTACTGTTCCATTTTCTCTAACAACTACCCTGCCCCCATTTTGCTCATAACTTCCCAAACCAATGGTCCCATTAGCATTTAACAAAGCTAGATAAGTAGTTCCCGTGCTGTTTACGGTAAACTTACCCCGCACGTTAGCCGCTAAACTTCCTTGAAATGCATAATAATTAGCTTGCCCTGTATTGTTCCAAATTACATTATAATAACTCAATGTGTTTTTCAATATCCCTGTTTGCGAGGTGGTAATTCCCGAAATCAAAAAGGTAGCACCATCTTCGAAAGTAATCACGGCCGGCATGGTGTTTGAATTTGCGGCATGTTCGTAAATCCCTCCATCTTTCACGGTTACGTAGTTATAATTCACCGAAGATTTATTGGTAAACTTTCCTTTAACGAATACGTTACTTCCTGTTTGGTCAACTTTTAAAGTGCCGTTATTAGTCACTAAACCATTAATGATCAAATCGTATTTACCGTCGTTATTTACGGTTCCATTATTTTCAAACTCTCCATCTATTTGATAAAGCTGGTCGCGATGCACACCTAGTATTTTACCACTTTCAACAATGAGTTTACCACCGTCTCTAACTACAATAGAATTGACGTAACCATAAGACCCGCTTTGTGCAGTAGTTAAATCGGTCATATTAGGAGCTATAACAGTATGGTTAGCTTGAATGAAAGAGGTTTGTCCAGTACCAAAGTGCGGAATGGTTGGTGCTGCCGACCAAGTACCAACCACCATTTTTTGCCAAATACTTGGGTCTAGCCAAGCACCACTACTAATTGTTCGGTAATCTCCTTCTTTGGTTGCCAAGCCAACATCTCCTTTGATATCTACATTTTTAAGGGTGACATATCTAGTAGCGCTTGAACTTCCAGTTCTAAAGTACAGCCTAAATTTAAGTTCCTGACTAGGTGAAACGTTAACACCAGAAGCGCCGTTAAAAGCAAATGCATATCTTTTGGCACCTGCATTCTGATTATCCAACAACCAAGTGCCATCCGCAAAAGTTGGATAACTACCTGTAACCACTAATGGACTGCCGTTCAATAATCCAGCTTTGAGTAAAGTACTAGTGGCAAAATTATCCGTAGAATATTCGATTGCAAAATTCCCTGTAGTATTAAAAACGGCCAAGTTGAACAAAATAGAATCAACTCTTATTTCATAGGTGGCGCTTGGTTTTACGCTAATTTCAATATGCTTGGTTTTATCGGTCATGTTCTTCAAACCGTTGTCAGTTTGCCAGCTCCCACCATCTGCAGCAGGTGCGAACTGAACTCCTGAAGTAGTAGAGAAAGGCACATTGCTTCCGCTTACTTGGTTAGACAAAATATAACTTTTCAAATCCAATGAGGCTGAAGTTACGCCCTCCTTCAAATAAGACGCATTTACATTTTGAGCAAAACTGATGCTTGCAATCCCCTTGCTATTTACCAAGGGCTGATTAAAGGTTTCGCCACTTGCAGCAACGGTTTTGTTATGGCTGCCCGTTCCAGAAACAAAGGTGACATTACCCGAGTAAAGTCCCGCAGCACTTGCATTTAAACGTACCAAAACAGATTTAGAGGCCAGTAAACCATTGGTAACGGCAAGTAGCAGTGGGCTCGAATTACCTTTCCAGGTCACCCCATTATCCGCACTTACTTCGAAATTAACAGGAGGCGTTACCGTGACATCTGTCTGTAGATATTCGCCACTTAAAGTTAAAACCTGAGTTGCGGAAGATTTATCTATCCCTTGTTTAAATGCTTGCAACGAGCCATTTAATGTCATTACAGGTACCGCGGCAATCGTAGCACTTTCTGAACGTACCGTTCCGTTTGCAGAACTGGCTTCTACATAATACTCGTAAGTAGACATAGAGGGAGGAACAATTTCCTTTCCAGTACTTGGCGCATAAGCAAGGTTCACATCATTACCTGTAACGGTCTGCTCATTCACCAAAGTTGGGCTTCCACCATCTGCAATGCGATACAACCGATAGGTCACGTTATTTTCAGGCCAGTTCAAATTCCATTTAAAGGTAAGCTCTGTTCCTGTTTTGGTATACTTGAAATTGGAAATAGCTAACCTATTTGCTGGCACTGTATTGCCATCTAAAAAAACAGCATAAGGATCCCAAACCACATTATTTCCATCTTTAAACACTACATTATTATCTAAATATTCGGCAACTTCGCTGGCGTTTAATTGTTTAGACCAACTTACCCTTGAAGCAACGTTCAATGGATTTCCTTGCATATCCATCGAATTGTATTCTGCATAAATGATTTTACTTACATCAGTACCAGCATCCCAAATTGACCATCCTTCTGGCTTAACCACGTTACTCATTTTGGTATTTACAAATACCGTAGCAGAAGTTGCCTTAGGTTCTACCGTGGCCGCATCATTTTGCCAAGGTCTGCCCAGCACATATTTGGTGGTACCTCTATTGGCAATAATTTCACAATTTCTGAACAGCAAACCTCTACTTTCTCTGGTATTAGAAGCCGTAATATAACTGTTCGCTTGATTGTCTACGCGGTCTCTCGGATAAATGGTACACTCGTCAAATACCGTTTTGGCATTGCCAAAAATAAAATCTACCACGCCTTCAATGTAGCATTTGTATAAGGACTGAGGGTATTTTGAATTGTAAGAAAGAAAAGTATCTTGCCCTCCTAAAAACCTACAATTTTTGAAAGAAGCTCTATTACCGCTTACATTAATAGCCAAAGCTTGTGGGGCATCGCCTGTAGTGTTTTCGAAGGTGAGATGAGCCGCACTAAAATCATCGGCATTGATGATGACCGAAGCCGAATTTGAGGTATTATAAGTACCGCCTCCTGGCATATTCTTTCCATTATAATTATTATAGGTAATAATGGTTTTAGCTACATCTTCTCCAATAAATTGGATAAAAGGCTTAGCAATGGTCAGGTTTTCATAATAAATCCCTTTTTTGATAAATATCCGATAAGGAGAAGTGGCATTAGCTGGCGCTGCATTTAATGCTGCCTGAATAGTGGTGTAATTACCTGCACCACTTGGATCTACGGTAGCTTGATATTGCGCCCTTACCTTAAAGGCTACCAAGCATAACACCATGCCGAAAATTGTTTTTAAAAGATGCCTTTTCATTTTTTTATGTTCATGAATTTGGAGAAAAAGGGAGCAGCCAATGAGCGCTCCCTTTGATGATGTCGAGAATTAGAAATTTTTATTTCTTAATTACTTTTACTTGCTGCTGCTGTCCGTCTATATTTATTTTGATGATATAAAAACCATTAGCTAAGTGGGCAAGATTGATACTTGTATTCGTTTGTCCTTTGCTCAATTTCAGCGAACTTTTTTGCTGCCCCTGTGTGTCGTAAACGCTTAATGTTCCTGTACTTTTAACCATAGTATGTTCCACCGTAATTAAACCGCTGGTAGGATTTGGATAGGCCCGAAATTCGGTTGCTATTGCTGGAAGATTGATGATCCTGATTTCGCTAGTGGTGGTCTGACCGTCTTTATCATATTGTTTAAGCTGATAATAACTATTGCCTGATAACGGTGCACGGTCTGTAAAACTATATTGGTGTTCACCTGCGGTATTATTAGAAGCCTGGGTATTGATCACCGCAAAATTTCCTTCGTCGCCTTTTCTCAATACTTCAAATTTGTCGGTATTGCGCTCGTTAGCTGTTTTCCAAGTTATATTTACTTGAGGGTTTGTTGCTGTTCCTGATTTTTTAGCTTCGAAGCCCAATAAATCCAAAGGCAGTACATCCGGGAACCAATCTACCTTATCAGCCCCTGCATAAATAGGCACCAATACTCTCACCACTGAAGCAGGAAGTGCCGTATAACTGTAATACGTAGATGGGTCGAAAACACTTCCAGGGTTCAACTCATCAAATTTTACCGACCTACCTCCAGGATTTAACATCGCAGGGTTAATTTGAGCGGTAATTACTGGCAAACCAGAATCGTCATATTCATTACCTACTTGTTTTAATCCTACAGCCGGTTTATTTCCTGTTTTTGAGGTAAAAGTATCATCTGTATTATTACCGAAAACGGCTTTAAAATCTGCTGATACTCTATCAGCATACATTCCCCAACGTGTATTGAGATAGAAGTTATTTTCGGCAAATACATTGGCACCAATGGCCGCTGCAATTCCGTAAAGTTTCACTCCTTCGCTTAAACAGTTCAATACGTGTACTTCCCCAAATCTCACCCTTGGATTTCTAGAGTTGGTATTTAAGAAATGATTGGCATAATGCGTCACTTTTAAACGGCCTACATCTTTGCTCGCATTGTTATCAGAGTGACCAATTAATCCTGTTTTCCAGCTATTGCGATAAAGGGTCCAAGAAATGGTGATATAACTAGCGCCATCTTTAATGTCAATTCCACCATCCGGATGCTCCGAATCAGCAGGCATTGTGGTAGGATGCCCAACGGTACAGTGGTCTACCCAAATATGGTTAGTTTCGGTATTACCAATGTTGATGCCGTCATCATAGTAATCTTGAAAAGAAATATTTCTGATGATGATATTTTGGCTTCTTTTAACATTGATGCCAAATTTGAACACCACATTTTTACGACCTATGATTGTCAAGTTTGCCTGCTCCTGAATGTCGAGCATATGATTTCCCCAAACACTAATTGAAGGGCTTAAAGTCACATCTTCATAAACACCTGGTTCCAAAACAATGGTCAGTGGACTTGCGTCCATGTATTTATACCTGATCCTATTATAAAGAGTTTGCGCCAATTTATTAAACTCTGCTGGGCCGTTAATGTAAATGATTTTTTTAGTGAAACCTGGCACTACAGCATCTCCTCCTGTAGTTGGACCAGTAAAGCCGTCGGCTGTAATAGATGCAAAACCTACAGGTTGTTTAAAGTCGATATTAAGGTTATCGGTAAAGGTAGCCGTGATATTTTTATGGGCATTTACAGTAATCACTTGTGAAGTAGTATTACCTGTTAAATCACCAGACCAGCCTTGAAAGGTAGAACCTAATACAGAACTGGCTGTAACCGTTACCTGTGTACCATCGGCATATTCGCCCCCAGCTGGGTTAAGTGTCACACTACCAATTCCAACCGTAGTGACATTAATTTTGTAAGTATTGATCACCCTAAAATTAGCCGTCACGGTTTTATTGCTATTCATCACCAAAGTAGCAGGATTGGCATTGCCTGTTAAATCGCCTGCCCAGTTATCTAATTTCAATGCAGGCTTTTCTTCTGCTAAAAGAGTTACCGTTTCGCCTGAAAAATAGTGATTACCTGCTCGGCTTGGGCTTAATGCCACCGTTCCTCCATTAGTTCCCGTTACGTTTAAAGTATAAGATGCACATTGGGCACCTGATAAATCCAAACGGTCTAAATTTGGTCCATCAGTTGTTTCCCAAGTCAATTTAATTTTATTGACCCCAGCATTAAGGTTTACCGAAACAATTGCTTCTGTCCAATCGGTAAATGTTGCTGTACGAGGGAAATCAATATTTTGTACAAAAACATCGTTTACATATAAGGCCGCAGCGCGATTTTCATCCTTTGCAAAAGAATATCTCAATTTTGCCGTTTGTACACCTGCCTGTTGGTTACATACAGTGAAGGTAATTTGGTTTTCTCCACCCGCTAAGAAATCTATAAAGCCTGAGCCCGTAAAACCTGTATGCTGTGTATCTACTTTCCCTGTAAAGTCTGCTTGTTCAGCTTCATAAGCTGTAAAAGTGAGGTTAGGATCAACAATAGCTACCGTAACAGTCCATGATTTGGTACTGCCATTTTGCGCAGTTACCACATAAGTTACCGGGGCACTAAAATTTTGAGCGCTATTAGTGGCAGGATTCGCAGAGGCAAATGGGGATACTTGAAAAGTAACCGGTGTTAAAGCTGTTAGGCTGGTACCAAGCGGCATCGTCACCAAAATTTGTCCCGTGTTGCTATTGATAGAAGCATTTCCAATTTGGTCATTAGAAAGTTTAAAAGCCGTAATTTCTTTTTCTGTAGACTGTACCACAGTAGTAGTTACCGTCCAGCTTTTGGTGGTGGTACCATCTTGAGCGGTCACTACATAACTCACGGGAGTTGTGAAATCACGAGCAGCAGTAGCCAAAGGACTAACCGCTGCTCCGCTAGAAATGGTGAAAGTACTAGGCACTACATTGGTTAAATTCACCCCTGTGGCTACATTGATGTTAATGGTTCCCGCGGTGTAGTTAATGCTTTCTGTACCTACTTGACCCGGAAGTTTAAAAGCTGTTACTTCAACATCGGAACTAATGGTAATGGCGGCGGATGCCACCGTTAACCCATCAATATCATTATCGTTAGCTATGGCATTTACAATTCTAATTCTTCTGATATCTGCCGCTGCAATGGATGAACTTTGAGTAAAATTCACCGTGTACAAACCTGCCGTACATCCAGCGGCCGTAGAAGTGGTCGTAGAAATTTGCACCCAGTCAGCTTCTGTAATGGTGGCTAAGTCTGATTTTGTAGTGGCATAAAAAGTAAGTGTCCTTACCGAAGTTCTACTGTTATTAAAAGTAAGTGTAGAAACTCCATTGCTAAACAATGGGGTAATAGCATATGAATTTTCCGCTCCTATAAATCTAAAACCATAAGTACCATCGCATTTTGTAGTAGACCTATAGGCCCCTTTTACCACCCACGTTCCAGAAACCAAGTTAGCAGAGGTCTCGGTAGTTGGTTTAGTGGTAGGCAATCCAGTTTCAAAACTTTCGGTAAAGTAATTCGTTTGTGCCCACGAAAGCTGAGCTAGCACAAAAAGGAGGCAAGTCGTAAATAGTAGTTTCAATTTGTTCATAACAGGGATTTGGTTAGGCCATAGTATTCCTATACCGCCTTAAAAAGGCAGTACAACATGTGCTATGTTAGAGGTTATTTTTTGATAAACTTATGCGATTGTGATTGACCGTTGCCTTCGTATACCAACAAATAAGTACCCGAAGCAAGAGAGGCCACATTGATCGTAGTAGAAGCAGTTCCTACGTTAGCATTGGCTTTGATCAGCGAACGGCCATCTAAACCTACCACCTTTAACACAGCAGCTTTATTGGCATTATCATGATTGACAATCAACTCGTTGCTTACCGGATTGGGACGTAGGCTTAGGCTGATGCCTTCTATTTTTACATGGACAATTTCGCTGTAAGTATATTTACCATCTTTATCACGTTGTTGTAAACGATAATAAGAATTACCAGCTAAGGGTGATTTATCGGTAAAACTGTAATCGTGTATGCCTGCTACATTTTTGCTGAGCACCGTGGTTACAGGTGAGAAATCCGTATTATCTGTTTTTCTCTCTACCACAAAGTCTTGCGTGTTTATTTCATTGGTGGTTTTCCAGTTCAGGTTTACGGTTTTGCCTAAGGCATCAGGCTTTGCTGAAAAAGAGAGTAACTCTAAGGGTAAAAATCCAGAAGGAAGGGTGTATGCAGAATAACCTGCCGCCAAATAATAAATGCGGGAAGTATTTGCAGTATTATAAGTAATTTCGATATATCTTACGCCATCAGGCACGGTAAATTCAATTAATTTTCCAGGGGCTGGATAAGTTTCGCCACTACCAAAAGTCAGGTCATCTGTAGCTGTTCCTATTTGAGTAGTTAAAGAGCTATTGTTGTAATATTTTAATCTTAAACCAGCAGCATTACTAGCACCAGTACCCCTATAATGAATAGAAATCTTTTTAATATCATTTGTTGTACTAGATATCTTAATAAATCTAGCGGTACTGTTTAATGTAAAATGGGCATAAGTTCCATCGGCTGTAGCTACTGCTCCTACATTCACATCAACCGTAATATTATTTTGTGTTCCTAAAGAGCTTGCACCTGTTGCCGTTGGGGCACCACCTGCTACAACTTTATGAGTAAATTCTTGGGCTTGTGTTCCGAGAGAAAAGAGCATACAAAGGCATGCGAAAAAAGGTAAAGTTTTTTTCATAACAATTAGGTTTACAAATTTGGTCAGGTAATTTTGGGGTGTCGTTACCTCGCATGCAAAAGGCTATAAAACACTTCTTTATCCAAAATCTATTACAGATTTAAGAATTTGTTTTTTGTAAAGAAAGAGAAAACTGTGCAATCGTTCTCGGAAAAAAAAGCGCTTTAATGCACTAAAAACGTGGCAGGAAGGTTCAAAAACAAAGTTAAGAGGAGCGAAACAGCGAAGATTATACCATTATTTTTTTCCAGCCGCTCACAATATCAACAAAAGTTATGCGTTGAAACCACCTCTACCGGTTGTATTTCTTTAAGATTTTTGGGATGTTTTGAGATAAATTAGAAGCGGCAATTACCCCTTGGTTTTCTGCCAAAGCATCACCAGTTTCGCCATGTAGATATACCCCTAAAATGGCTGCTTGTTCGCAAGTATATCCTTGTGCTATAAAGCTAACTATCATTCCGGTTAAAACATCGCCCATACCACCTTGCGCCATAGCTGGATTACCTGTCGGATTAATACAAACTTCGCCCGTTGGCAAAGCCATAAAAGTATATTGATTTTTAAGAACAACCACGATTTGCAGCTCTTTGGCCTTTTGCCTAGCGGTTTCTACCCTTTGCCACCAGTTTTGATGTTCGCCAAACAAACGGTCAAACTCTTTTAAATGTGGAGTGATGATACTTTGCTTAGGTATTTTGTTTAATAAATGCTTATTGCCAGCGATGATATTGAGCGCATCAGCATCCAGTACCAAAGATTCGTTTTGTGCCAGCAAATAGTCAAGCAATTGGGTTTGTTCCTTGTCTACCCCTAGCCCTGGTCCAACGGCAACAGCTTGGTATTTGTTTAACGTTGTTTTTTGCAGAACCTCTCTGTTTAAAAACATCGCCTCTGGTAAGCTTACATTTAAAGCGGTTACGCCACTTTGCGGGATACAAACAGTTACTAAACCTACACCACTATGCAAGCAAGCGCCTGTTGCCAATAGGGCCGCGCCCATGGTTTCCGTATTTCCTGCAAGTATTAATGCATGCCCGTAAGTTCCTTTATGAGAAAAATTTTCACGGGGCTTTAAGGTATGACTAATAAATTGATCGGTAATTAACTTCCAATTACTAGGTAAATTTTGAATATAATCTTCGTCCAAGCCAATAGGCACCACCTTAAACTTTTTCAAAGCTTTGGCACTTTCTGGGAAGAAAAAATTGATTTTTGGCAATTGAAAACTGATGGCTAAATCTGCCTTGATACCTTGGTAAGGATACCCTATTTCCCCTTCACTGCTGAAACCAGTAGGTACATCTACCGATACTACCGTTACTCCTGCAGTATTGATCAAAGCTATCAGTTCTGCATAGGCTCCGCTTAAAGGCTTATTTAAGCCAGAACCAAGTAGTGCATCTATTATAATCTCACCTTTCAAAAACCCCAACTCACTCGTGTTGTTGAGAATAGAAATACTCGGCATCTCTTTCTTCAATCGCTCAAGGTTAATCTTATAGTCAGTTGATGAATTTGGAGAGAATTGGACTAAGCACACACGGATATTTGAAAAGCCTTTATTTGCTAATATTCTAGCAATTGCCAAACCGTCTCCACCGTTATTTCCTTGCCCGCAAGCCACCAAAACAGCTTGCTGCTGATCAGGATAAGCCGCTATAAAAGCTTCTACAAATGCAGAAGCTGCTTTTTCCATCAAATCAATGGAAGCGACGGGTTGGTGCTGGATGGTATAAGCATCAACGGCTCTAATTTGTGAAGCAGTAAGCAGATTTTTCATCCGTGTTAACGATTAAATTTCTTAAAACAGCTGTAACGTAACCGCTTCTTGTGCATTGGAGCTATTCTCTTGAACTTTCTTTTGCTTGGTTCGTTGTTGAACAATCCATTCTTGATAATCTTCCGTTTTCAGGGGTGTTTCTAACAAACCTGAACCAATATGCATCAAGGTGATGCAGTTATCTATCTGTTGCCTTACTTTTTGCAACTGATGTTGTATTTGCTGCTGTATTTTATTTTTCGGCTTTACCCTCACCAATTTCAACACTGGATGAAGCGCCTTTATAGTGAGCTCTTTTGCAAAATAGGTATTTGCCGCTACGATCCTCGACTGAAGCGTTGCCTGTTCTACAAAACCACCTTGCTGGTGTAAAAGTTTTACTTGCGTTTGAAACTTTTCTATCAGTACAGTCAAAGCCGAAACACCTTCAATGATTTCAGAGAGTTGGGTTTTAAACATCGGAATATTCGCCCTGTTAATTTCTGGATCATTGTCAATCAAATTAAGCTCAAAAATAATATGATTGAAACGGAAGTGATTAAGCACCAATTGCAGGATAAATTTTTCTTGTGCCTCCACTTTCATTTGTGTTAACTCTTCCAAATTGAGCGGTTTCATGAAGTTGATCACTTCATTATTGGACCTTAAACTATCCTTATTGATTTTAGATTTTAGCACTAGTCCATCCAGGGTTCTTACCCTACTTAAAGCCACGTAAACCTGCCCTGCAATAAACGACTTTCCTGCATCGATAATGGCATGGTCAAAAGTTAAGCCCTGACTTTTATGAATGGTTACCGCCCAAGCCAGTTTAATGGGGTATTGTAAAAACTCACCTACTTGGTTTTGGGAAACCTGTTCTTCATCATCTAATTTATATTCAAAAGATTGCCAAGCGCTTTTAGTTAACAGCAAGTCCTCCTCTCCTGTAAAAGAGACATAAATTTCTTCCTGATCTATCGACTTTATTTTTCCAATTTTACCATTATAAAACTTTCTGTCTTCTCCAGTATCATTCTTGATGAACATCACTTGCGCCCCAACTTTTAATGCAAGCTGCTGCTCAGCCTGTAAGCCCAACTCTTTAAACTCACCGTTAACCTCTGCATCAAAGGTGTGGATTTCACCTTCCAATTCATCCAATTTTTGCTTGTTAATCAAGTTCGCCTCTGCATTATGCGAAGTAATGATGATAGGATTGATGTCTTTACTATCTTTAAATTCAGGATCAAATCTTTGGTTAAGCAGTACCAAACCTTCATCGTTAATTTGGTTACTCCTAATGTCATTTAAGATTTTGATGAAGGTTTCTTCTGTTTGCCTAAACACCTTGGTCAATTCAATTTGCAATAAGGGGTGTTTACGAACCGCCAGTGAATCAAAGAAATAAGGCGAAGGATATGCCCTGCTCAAAACCGCCCAATCTTCCCTTTTGGTTACTGGCGGAAGCTGGTATAAATCGCCTATCAATAAAAGTTGTAGTCCACCAAAAGGACTGCTATTTTTTCTCACAGAACGTAGCAGTGCATCAAGCATATCCATGACATCACAACGAACCATCGACACCTCATCAATCACCAGCAGCTCCAGCTCATTAAAAAGCTTCAACTTATCGTTGGTATAACTTAAGTCGTTCACTGCCGAACTAATGGAAACAAAGCCTTCCTGTAAATTTTGTAGCCCAATATCTCCTGGGAAAAAAGAACCTGGGGGCAATTGGAAAAAGGAGTTGACAGTGGTTCCCTTTGCATTCATTGCAGCCACTCCCGTAGGTGCTACAATTGCCATTTTTTTCGAACTTTCTTTCTTGATACGCTTTAACAAAGTTGTTTTCCCGGTACCTGCTTTACCTGTCAAAAAGATAGATTGATTGGTATATTCAATAAACTCGAAAACTTTATCTGCGATGGGATTTTCAGCCACTACATTATCCATAACACAAATCTAGCTAAATTAATTAGCAGGAAAAACAGCTTCCTTTAGATTAATTTATTAACAATATCCTCTCTGTCATGCACACTTATTTAGCCACAGATGCACAGATAAAAAAAATATCCAATAGCGAAATATCTGCGCATCTGTGCCTTCCCTATTTGTCATAATATCAAAAGCACTGTAACAATTAACCAGTCCGAAAGTCTTTAGTGCAATTGTTAAATGACTAACCAAAATTTAAAACAATGACTCAAAAACCTTCAAATGCCTTTATTGCAGCCTCTTGGATTGCTTTGGGCGTAGGCATGATTGGCTTTATTATTGGCCTCTGGCGTTCAGACATGCTCCTCAACGAAAAAGGTTATTATTTCGCCGTATTGATGTTCGGTATGTTTGCCGTAATTTCTCTGCAAAAAGCAGTAAGAGACAAACTGGAAAGCATTCCAGTAACTGAACTTTACTATGGCATTAGCTGGTTTGCAACCTTGCTTACCATTGCCCTACTCATTATTGGGCTATGGAATGCAGATTTGCTCCCTAGCGAAAAAGGCTTTTATGCCTTTGCTTTTCTACTTGCCATATTTGGCGCCATTACGGTACAAAAAAATACCAGAGATGCCCAAATTGCAAAAGGAAAACACCCATTGAATTAAGAAACAACAAAATTAATGGAAGCGCTGCAGGTAAAAACTTGTAGCGCTTTTTTTATGCGAAGTCAAACACACTTAGTGTAAAAAACACACTTAAGTAAAATTTTGATTACCTAGCACTTAGTTGGCACTTCACTTCCTATTTTTAGTTAACCAGATATAAGACATATGAAACCATTTAAACTGCTCATTTTCTTGCTTGTGCCCATGATTGCCGCAGCGCAAGGTAATTTTTTCTCTGTTAAAGGTAAAGACATTATCGACCCTACAGGAAACCCTATTGTATTAAAAGGAACCAATTTAGGAAACTGGCTAGTGCCCGAAGGCTACATGTTCAAATTCAAAGATGTATCATCGCCAAGAATGATCAACCAAATAGTTACTGAATTGATTGGTCCAGACAAAGCTGCCGATTTTTGGGAGAAGTACCTGAACAACTATGTTACTCAAGCAGATATCCAATACTTAAAACGTAGCGGAATGAATTCCATCCGTATTCCCTTTCATTATAAGATGTTCACTACCGAAAGTTACTTGGGCTCCAATAATCCAAACAGAGGTTTTGAACTTTTAGATAAAGTAATCAAATGGTGTAAAGAGGAAAACCTACCCGTAATTTTAGATATGCATTGCGCTCCTGCTGGACAAACGGGCGATAATATTGACGACAGTGACGGCTATCCTTTTTTATTTGAAAGCCCTAAAAGTCAAGCACTCACCATTGCCATTTGGAAAAAAATAGCACAACGCTACAAAAATGAACCCACTGTTTTAGGCTATGATTTATTGAACGAGCCTATTGCACATTATTTTGATACTAAAACCTTAAATGTACATCTCGAACCTTTCTACAAGGCCATTACTGCTGAGATTAGAAAAGTAGATAAAAATCACATCATCTTTTTGGGTGGTGCGCAATGGAACTCTAATTTTAAAGTTTTCGGTGCTCCTTTTGATAGCAAATTGGTTTACAGTTTCCATAAATACTGGACAGCTACTACGCAAGAAGTTATTCAAGAATATTTAGATTTCAGGGATAAATATAATGTGCCTATTCACGTAGGTGAAACGGGAGAAAATAACGACCAGTGGATATTGGAATTTAGAACTTTAATGGAAAAACACCAAATCAGCTGGCATTTTTGGCCTTATAAAAAGATGGATGCGAAAGCAGGTATTGTAAGTTTCCCCAGACCTGAAAACTATGATCTGATCATTAAATATGCCGATCAGGCTAAAGCAAACTTTGCCGACATTAGAAAATATGCACCAAAAGATCGTGCGGCTATTGATGCGGTTTTAAACCAATTATTGGAAAATTGCAAGTTTGAAAAAGCTACGACTAATGATGGTTATTTAAAAGGATTGGGGTTGAAAGAAGGCAAGTAATTGAAAAGACCAATTGCTGTCCTAGTGCGTCATTGCCAACTCGATTGGCTATGACGCACTATTTATTTAGAAGGAGAGAAACTACCTTTCAACATTTGAAAAACGTATTCTTTATAATTGGTACCAATAGGAATTTCCCGAGCACCAATTTCAATATCGTTCATGGTAAAGGCAGTAATTTTCTTCTGGTTAACGATATAAGAACGGTGAATCCGCAGAAAAGAAAAAGACTTTAACTCCTGTTCCATGTCACTGATTTTATATTTAGCAGTGATTTGCTGATTTACACAATGAATCACGATATAATCTTTTAAGCTCTCTAGGTAAAGAATATCCTCAACGCTTAACTTATGAAACTTTCCTCCAGCTTTGATATAAATAGATTCGTCGGCTACGGGTGTAGCTTTTAGCGGCGGTTGCACCTTCGTTATTCTCAAATACCTATCTATCGCTTTAAAAAAGCGGTCGAAGGTAATGGGTTTTAACAGGTAATCTACAATATCCAAATCATATCCGTCTACCGCATATTCCCTATAAGCAGTAGTAATAATCACCGCAGGTGGATTTTTCAGCGTCTTTAAAAAATCAATTCCAGTAAGCTGTGGCATTTTAATATCCAAAAACAAAAGGTCTATTGTTTCAGTTCTCAACACCTCTAAGGCTTTAATCGCATTACTACAAGTTGCTACTACCTCAAACAAATCCAATTTTTCTAAATGGGTTTGAAGCAACTGTATCGCCAAAGGCTCATCATCAACTAAAAGACATCTTACTTTCATCACTCACTTGGACTTTGTTTGTTTTCAAATCGGCTATGTTCAGTAAAGTTACAAAGGTACTTTCACTAATGTAAGTTTTAAATTCGTGGTTTTGAGGGTAGATTAATGCCAATTGCTTTCGCACATTTTCTAGGCCAATACCATCACTTGGCACTCCTTCATCCTTAGCCACAAAAGAATTATAAACCATAAAAGAGAAATTACCATTACTCAATTTAAGATGAATATCAATGGAAGGCCGACCAATATCCTCACCAGCACCATGTTTAAAAGCGTTTTCTACGATAGACAGCAAAATCAAGGGAGCAATTTCCAAATCTTGGTCAATGGAATGATTAAAGTTAACTTCCAAACGCTCATCATACCGCAGTTTTTCGAGGTCGATATAATTTTCTAGTAAAGCAATTTCAGTAGATATTGGTACCAAATTGCCTCTACAACGATAAAGTACATGGTCTAAAATTTCCGACAGGCCAGCAATAGATTTAGAGGTTACAGGCGAATTGACCAAGGACAACGAATAAATATTGTTAAGGGTGTTGAAGAGAAAATGTGGATTTAACTGCGCTTTCAAGGCATGAAGCTCTGCTTCAGCTTTTTCCTTTTCCAACACCAATGTTCGCTGCTTAATCAAATACCTATCTTTAACCAATTTAAGGAAACCAAAAATCCAAGCCAAGGAAAAATTTTGCAGAAAGTAAACCACGATTAACTGTCTAATGTCAGTTAGAATTTCCCAAATAGATTCTTGCTCAAAAGGTGGTTTACGAATAATGGGCTCAAGCACATGCACTACCATAATGCGGGAAAACGCACTAATCAGATAGCTGCCAACAATGAAATAAATCATTGTCACCAAATAATTATCATCCTTAAGCAGCTTTGGAATAATGAAATAGGCTACAAAATAACAGGCCATCATGTAAAATGCCAAACAAAAAGCATTATCAATTAAGGCATCTCTAAGGCTCATGCCCTCTGGAACTTGCGGAACAATGAAAACCACCAACCAAAATATAATATGGCTAGAAACTCGGTAAACCGCACTGTAGCGTATTGCTTTGTCTAAAATGGACATTAATCAAATATACCAATCGTTTAAATGCAAAAGCTAAATGTAGACGGATGTTCCAAAAAAACATCTGAATAAGTGAAAATTGTAGATAAAACAGAATCATCTTCCCTAATAGATTATCCAGCTACATTTGTACATTATCCGGCTTTAATTCTCATTTGACATATCTCTACAACACATCTTTGGCTTATCAAATATCAAAGATGAAGTTTACAAAGATTATTGCATTACTGCTGGTTCTATTTAGCACTTTACAAAGTGCCGCACAGGAAACCAAAACCATTTACCTTAAAGGGAAAGTACTTGAAAGTGAAACCCAATTGCCTATTGAAGGTGCTGGAATTACCGTATTAAGTTCTATTGACCAGAAAAAAATAGCCAATATAGCTACAGATAAAAATGGAGAATTCGTCCTTCAAATGGCTACAGGCAGCTACCATATCAAAATTGAATTTATTTCCTTTAAAGCCATCATCCTAGAAAATAGATTAGTGGATAAGGATATTAACCTGGGTATTTTATCCTTACAAACTGACGTTAAATTATTAAAGTCCGTAGACGTGATTGGTGAGAAATCATCGGTTTCGCTAGACTTGGACAAGAAAACCTTCAACGTGGGTAAAGACCTTGTTTCTAAAGGTGGAAATGCCAATGACATCCTCAACAACGTACCTTCTGTAAATGTTGATGCCAATGGTGCCATCAGCTTAAGGGGAAATAGCGGCGTGAGGGTTCTTATCAATGGGAAACCTTCTATGATATCGGCCAACAATGGCTTGGAACAAATTCCTGCGAGCAGTATTGAAAAAGTAGAAGTAATTACCAACCCTTCGGCTAAATATGAAGCTCAAGGTGGCGCAGGTATCATCAATATTGTACTCAAGAAAAACAGCTTATCTGGCTTAAACGCATCGGTACAATTGGGAGCTGGCGACCCTACCAATTACAACGGCAATGTTAACCTCAGTTACAAAACAGAAAAATTCAACCTGTTTAGCAATGTGGGTGTACGCTTTAGAAATCTTTACCTTAAAGAAGAGCGCTTGCAAACCACACTGAACAACGGTGCAAAAAGTGTGCTGCGACAAAACAACCTCAATAACAGACGTGACGATGCCTATAACTTCTATATTGGCGGCGACTATTATTTCAACCCTAAAAACACGCTTACAGGAAGCTTTTATCACAGTACACTCATCCTTAAAAACAACATCAACTACTACTACAATTATTTCAATGGCAATAATACCAATGATAGTATCATACACCGTTTTGAACACTATAAGGAACCTAAAAAATATAATCAACTAGAACTGAGTTACGTGAGAACTTTTGATAAAAAGGATAAAAGCTGGACAACGAGCTTGCGTTACGATTTTTGGAATGACGACGAAAATCAGAACATCAGTCAACAGAAACTGTTTCCTACAGGAACACCAGAAAGCAACCTGATTACCAAAAACATTGAAAGCAGCAACGATATTTATATCCAAAGTGATTATAATACTAAATTAGGGGAGAGCGGAAAATTTGAGACGGGCATTAGAAGTGATTTACGAGCCATCAAAAGTGATTACTGGGCCATTGCCAATGGTATTTCTTTGCCTCAATACAATAACAAACTTAACTATGATGAAAATTTGGTAAGCGCTTACGTACAAGTGGGACATAAAATTAACCGATGGAACTATCTTTTGGGATTGAGAACAGAAATGTCTTTCATTGGTATTTCTGACAGAGCTGGCACTTTTGACGACAACAAGCGCTACATAGACTTTTTTCCTACCGTTCATTTGACCTACGAACTACAAAAAACAACCGATTTGCAGCTAAGTTACAGTCGTAGAATTAACCGCCCTCAATTTTGGCAGTTAAATCCGTTTGGAGGCCTTTCTGATGCCCGCAACGTTACCGTTGGAAATCCCGACCTAGACCCAACTTACAGCAATTCTTTTGAGTTGGCTTTGCTAAAAAAGTGGGATAAATTCACCATAACTCCTTCTGTTTACTATGCCCATACCAAAAACTATTTCCAATATGTACTGAAACAAACAGATGATGGCTTTTTCTTAAACACACCTATTAATTTAGATAAGGAAGAAAGATATGGTGTAGAAATTTCGAGCACCTATAATCCGTTAAAATGGTGGCGTTTATCACTCAATTTCAACTACTACGGTTTTAAACAACAAGGTGAGTTTGAAGGAAGACAATATGGCGCCAACAATAAAACTTGGACTACACAACTAAACAGCAAAATAAAACTACCGAAGAATTTGGCCATTGAAACCATTTTTAGCTATAGAGGTAAATTTCAGGACATACAATCCATCAACAAAGCCGTATACAGATTAAACATTGCGGTAAGTAAGGATATTTTAAATGAAAAAATGACTTTGAATTTAGCGGCCAACAACCTACTCAACACCCTTATTGACCGCCGAGAACTCAATACGCCAAGTTATCAACTACAGTCAACCAATTATGGCCTGGGTAGGGTATTTAACGCTACAGTGGTTTACCGTTTCAATCGAAAAAAAGGAGATAAAGACCGATTGCCAGAGGAGAATTAGGTAATTTGATGATTGAATAATCAGCTAATTCCGTTGATAGTCCACTGCCAACTCAATTGGCAATCGTAATGCAACCGCACAAGTCTATATATTGTCGTCATTTCCGACTACACGGGAATGACGATTATAGATAAAAATGAGATTTCTCCTAGCGTCGGAATGACAAAAAAGATTGCTTTCCTAGTGCGTCATTGCCAACTCGATTGGCAATCGTAATGCAACCGTATAAGTCTATGTTGCTTTAAGATTCCCGCTTACGCGGGAATGACGAACTATTAAAGAACAGCGAGATCCTTCGCAATGCTCAGGATGACAAGGTGAAATAGACAACTCGTAACCCGCAACTCACAACCCTTAAACCTTAACCCAACTCTACCCTTCCATCTCTTTCTTCAAAAACTTACCTGTTAAGCTAATTGGGTTTTCAATCAATCCTTCTGGGGTACCTTCAAAAATGATTTTACCGCCACCAGCACCACCTTCTTCACCCAAATCAATTACCCAGTCGGCTACTTTAACTACATCCAAGTTATGCTCAATTACCAACACCGTATTGCCCTTATCCATCAATTCATTCAGTACACCAAGTAATACATTGATATCTTCAAAATGTAATCCAGTGGTAGGCTCATCTAGAATATAGAAAGTTTTACCCGTATCTTTTTTAGAAAGCTCCGTAGCCAGTTTCACACGCTGTGCTTCACCTCCTGATAAAGTGGTCGAAGCCTGTCCCAAACGGATGTAACCTAAACCAACATCATTCAAAGTTTTTATTTTGCGATAAATAGAAGGCATGTGCTCAAAGAACTGACAAGCATCTTCGATACTCATATCCAACACATCACTAATCGATTTTCCTTTATAGCGAACTTCTAAAGTTTCACGATTGTATCTTCTGCCGCCACACTCCTCACAAGGCACCTGCACATCTGGCAAGAAATTCATTTCAATCACTTTCATTCCCGCACCCTGACAAGTCTCGCAGCGTCCGCCTTTTACATTGAAAGAGAAACGACCAGGTTTGTAGCCCCTAATTTTCGCCTCAGGCAAAGCCACAAACAAATTCCTGATATCAGAAAAAACGCCTGTATAAGTAGAAGGATTAGAACGAGGCGTACGACCAATAGGCGCTTGGTCAATCTCAATTACCTTATCAATTTCTTTTAAGCCCGTCACCTTCTCATAAGGCAAAGGCTTTTTCTTCGCTCTAAAAAAGTGATGATTTAAAATCGGATATAAAGTCTCGGTAATTAAACTTGATTTACCGCTACCCGAAACCCCCGTTACGGCAATAAATTTACCCAAAGGAAAATCTACCGAAACATCTTTTAAGTTATGACCTGATGCCTTAATAATAGACAATTGATGACCATTACCTTCCCTACGTTTTTTAGGAACTTCTATTCCTTTTTTACCATTCAAATAAGCAGCAGTTAGGGTGTTCGACTTTAGGATTTGAGCAGGTGTACCCTGCGCTACCACCGTACCACCGTGCACTCCCGCCGAAGGGCCAATGTCAATCACGTGGTCGGCTTCCAAAATCATGTCCTTATCGTGTTCCACCACCAAAACGGTGTTACCCAAATCACGTAAGTTTTTCAAGGCAGTAATGAGCCTTTCGTTATCACGTTGGTGTAAACCAATACTTGGCTCATCCAAAATGTACATTACGTTCATTAGCTGCGAACCAATCTGTGTAGCCAAACGAATACGTTGTGCCTCACCACCAGAAAGCGTACGCGAAGTACGGTCTAAAGTCAAATAGTTTAAACCCACATCTAGCAAAAAGCCAATACGAGCTCTAATTTCTTTCAATATTTCTTTGGCAATGGTGTTCTGACGTTCGCTCAATCTCTCCTCTACCCCATCAAACCATTTGTGCAAATTATTGATATCCATCTCCGCCAATTCGAAGATGTTTTTTCCATCTACCTTAAAATGCAGACTTTCTTTCTTTAATCTCGCTCCATGACAAGTTGGACAAGTTTCCAGTCTCCTAAAAGCTTCCATATCATCAGCTGCACCCTCACCTCTTTTCTCTTGCTGCTCTTCCAACAACTTAATGATGCCGTCAAAGGTTACTTGATAGTTTTGCACGTTCCATTTGTTGTAGGCTACTTCCACCGAAATCAAATCTGGTGCACCATTCAAAATCAAATCAATGGCTTCGTCGCCCAATTTTTCCAGAGGCGTAGACAAAGAGAAATTATATTTTTTACCCAAGGCCTTTAACACTTGGAAAACCCAAATATCACGGTATTCGCCCAATGGCAATAAGCCCCCATTTAAAATGCTGAGCTTCATGTTAGGCATGATAGATTTTTTGTCTACCACAAAAATATAACCCAAACCATCACAGGTTTCACAAGCACCATAAGGCGAGTTGAACGAAAAACTATTGGGTTGTGGCTCGTCATAAGAAATACCCGTAGTTGGGCACATCAAAAATTTACTAAAATGTGCTACGTTATTATCCTTGTCGCTAATCTTGATGATGCCTTTACCCAATCGCATAGCCGTTTGAATACTATCCAACAAACGCTTATGGTCTTTAGGGTCAATAATCAGGCGGTCAACTACAATTTCAATATCGTGGATTTTGTACCTGTCCACTTGCATTTTAGCCACAATATCTTTGATTTCTCCATCCACACGAACCTTTACATAGCCTTGTTTGCGGATTTGTTCAAACAACTCACGGTAGTGACCTTTACGACCTTTTACCACGGGCGCTAATATATTTACGGCTGATTTTTCAAACTTTTTGTAGATGTTCTGCAGAATTTGGTCTTCGCTCATGCGTTCCATTTTTTCGCCAGTATTGTACGAAAAAGCTTCACCCACACGGGCGTAAAGCAAACGCATAAAATCGTAGATTTCGGTAATGGTACCTACTGTTGAGCGTGGGTTTTTACTGGTGGTTTTTTGCTCAATGGCAATTACGGGGCTTAATCCCGAAACTTTGTCCACATCTGGACGCTCCATGCCTCCCATAAACTGACGCGAATAGGCACTAAATGTTTCCATGTAGCGGCGTTGTCCCTCGGCATAAATGGTATCAAATGCCAATGATGATTTACCACTGCCACTCAGGCCTGTAACCACCACCATTTTATTCCTTGGGAAACTTACATCTATATTTTTCAGATTGTGCACCCTTGCACCGTATACTTCTACGTCCTTTTGCTCGCCCAAATCTACATGCTTGTTCGCCATATATTATTCGCTCCGTTTTAAAAAATAGCTTGCAAAATTAACGAAATAAAAGCACAAAAGCTATTGACTTTCAGAGAATGAAACAAGATGGCCCGTTGTTTTACAACCAGATGAGAAGCGCCATAAAACTGCTCTAAAAAACGGCAGTCCCGCTTTCCCTACAAGTCCGCACTCGCTGCGCTCGCTTGCGGGCTTTTCGTCCAATCGGGGCTAACTGGCAAATGTTTTTGTCTCCTATCACTCCGAGTTCCCGCCTACTCAACCATAGTTCGTCATTCCTGCATAGGCGGACAATCGTAATGCAAGGCAAAACTAACTATCGCTTTAAGATTGCCAATCGAGTTGGCAATGGCGCCTTAGGAAAGGATTGTACTGTTACTCCGAGTTCCCGCCTACTCAACCATAGTTCGTCATTCCCGCGTAGGCGGTGAATCGTAATGCAAGACAAAACTAACTATCGCTTTAAGATTGCCAATCGAATTGGCAATGACGCGTTGGGAAAGGATTGTACTGTTACTCCGAGCTCCCGCCTACCCAATCATAGTTCGTCATTCCCGCGCAGGCGGTGAATCGTAATGCAATATAAACCTAACTATCGCTTTAAGATCGCCAATCGAGTTGGCAATGACGCGTTGGGAAAGGATTGCGCTGTTATTCCAATCGGTAGCCTGTTCCGTACAAATTGGCACCAAATCCCCATAGCACAGTTCTCTCCCTCACGGGGAGAGAAACCGCACAGCGGAGAGAGAGTCGCTTACTAAAAGTTTTTTACACCAACATATCGATTGGGATTAACAGGGAGTAATAAACAAGAAACCTTCCTTCGAGTTACTCTGAATGACATAATTCCTCCCCCTACCCCCTCAAAGAGGGGGGTATAGTAACTGCAAAAACAAACCTCAAAAGCATATAACTAAAAAATACTATACAATAGGAATAGTAGTAGCTCCTTTTATGCAACCTGTCATTCTGAGGTTACAGCTTGTCCCGATATTTCGGGAAGGAATCTCCTTTTATTCATCACTCAAAAGGGATTTACTACGTAGCTGCTGCGCGGTCTTCGCTGCGCTCTGGATGACAAAGCGCATAAAACAAAACCCTGCAAGCATCAAGCTTACAGGGCTCAAAGGTTCGTTGGTTTTATTAATATTTAATCACTTTTTTAACAACGCTTTCACCAGGACCAATCAACTTCACAAAATATACCCCAACTGGATATGGAGTTAAATCAACCTCCACTTCTTGGTCCTGAGGTTTTAACAGAACAATATTCAATACTTTCCCTTCTATGCTAGTTACCGTTAACTTGGTGTATTTTCCCCCAGCAAAATTGAGCATCACCCTACCTTTAGTTGGATTAGGATAAAGCTGTACCCCTGAAGCAGAAAGCACAAAGTTCAACACACGCTCGCCCAATTCAGTAGGCTTACCATCCAAATCTACCTGCACCAAGCGATAATAATTATTGCCATTTAAAGGTGTTTTATCAAAATAATTATACGACGCCCCCGTTCCTTTAGCTTCCACTTCACCAAGTTTTACAAATTGTTTATCATCGCCACTGCGATAAATCTCAAAACCTTTATTATTCTGTTCCGAAGCCGTTTGCCAGGTTAACTTAGCGGCATTCCCTTCTATTTTGGCGGTGTAAGTGGTTAACACCACAGGGAGTACGGGTTCCAAAGTAGTCACAGCAATCACTTCCGACAATGCTCCCTGACCAGTAACACTAGCTTTTTCAGCTTTTACACGATAGTAATAATTAGTCAGCGCAGTTAAGCCTGCGATATCTTTATACAAACCATTCACTGTAAAAGGCGAACCTGCAACAGGTTGCGTAAAGGCATTATCTGTAGCTACTTCCAATACATAATTTTCGGCCACACCTAGCGCGGGCGCTGTCCAAGTAGCCCTAAATTGTATATCAGCGATATTGCTTGCCGCAGTTGCCAGTGGCACTACTTGGGCATAGCTTTCTACCCAGTTACTGGTATTTCCTACCAATTCAAAATTCTTTACACTGCCATTAAAAGCATTGCTTCCTTGGTCGGTAAGCACATCGCTTTTACTATTATTGGCCTGGTCAAAATTATAATAAGCGACCAACGCCGCTGGATTAGAAATGCTATTCAACATATCCACCTTAATCTCCGCTGCCGTTAAAGCAGCACTATATATCTTCACTTCATCAATACTTCCTTTGAAATAGGTATTTTCCGAAGCATTTTTACCAATAGTGATGTAATGTGTAGCATCAAGCAATACCGCTTCATCGGTCAAGGTACCATTTCCTACTTCTTTGCCATTGGCATAAATTTTATAACCCGAAGGTGAAACCACATAAGCGACATGCAACCAACGATTAATTGGATAGTTATAACTGGCATCGGCGGTGTTCGTCATCCACGCAGTACCTTTTCCAATATCACCGTGTATCTTATTCCCGCCCGTCAATTGCATGTCGAAAGTGTTATCGCCACCTTCCCTAGTACTAAGAATATGCATCGCCTTAGTGGCATGTTCGGGTTTCACCCAAGCCATTACCGTAAA
>Ga0206117_100163_pt1 | contig 106184 bp, 93 predicted proteins | sample 3A5Ametagenome_FD_177997 | JGI IMG/M metagenome (GOLD analysis project Ga0206117, IMG submission 177997) | Enriched microbial communities from leaf-cutter ant dump, University of Wisconsin, Madison, United States - 3A5A | ecosystem: Environmental > Terrestrial > Nest > Insects nest > Nest dump...
CTCCCCGTCCCTTCCTCTCTTCAATCTTTCCCTCTTCCTCCGAAGCGGAGTGCAAAGGTAGAAAAACTTTTCCCTTCTGCAAGAAAAAAATAAAACTTTTTTTTCTATTCGTTGTTATGGCTTTTCAGTCGTCCCATCTTCCTCCGAAGCGGAGTGCAAAGGTAGGAAAATATATCCCCCACGCAACACAAACAACGATATTTGTTGGCGGAAACCGCACAAACTCCTGGAAGACAGAAAGAAAAAATAACACAGCATACAAAACCGGGCCCAAAACTCCTAGGAATGGTGCCTGAAATGGAATAAAATGATAGCCACGAATCGCTTTTGGGAGCAAGCTAGGCACATTAATAATAATTGAGGCAACCTAATCCCCCATTAATATATACATAAGACTGCGGTCTACTTCTAATTATATATCAATAAACAGTAGCACCCCATATATATCCATATCATATACTATATAGTAGCCCTCAACAAAAATCCAACTATACAGGCTGCTTAGAATGACTATCGTTAATTAAAAACATCCATCATCAGCTAACCAATACTTCATATTTAAATTGACCACATATTATATAATATATAGATCAATAATGAAGGATCATCATCATCTCTTCAACGCACCTGTTTCAATCCAGTTTTCTTATCCTCTTCTTTTATATATATACATCTTCATTCTCCTTGTTAAGGACAAATCAAAATATTTCTTTCTTTTAAATCGCTGATCTTTTACCAAAAATTAAGATTAAAAAATAATTTTTCAAACAAAAAAACACACTGCCATAGGGTTGTCAGTAGCAGGCCTCAACTTTGTTTTAACAAAACAATTTAGACATGAATACGATCAATCAATTAAAAGAAGAGTTGGCAAGCGAGACTGCAACCGCCCTTAAATTTTTAGCTTTAGTTCCTTTTGAGAAAAAAGACTGGGCTCCTCATGAAAAAAGCATGAAAATGATTGACCTTGCTACTCACATTGCTGATTTGAGCAGCTGGCCAAAATTGGGTGTTGAAACCGAGGAACTTGACTTCGCGACTGCTCCGTACAATCCACCCAAAGCTGACAACAATGACCAGCTTGTAGCCTTGATGGAAAAAAACACCAAGGAAAGCCTAGAGAGCATTTCGACTTTAAGTGAAGCTGATTTGGACAAGCCATGGGTATTACGCACAGGTGAACAAATTCATGCCGAGATGACCAAATATGGCATTATCAGAGTATCTCTTAACCAAATCACCCATCACAGAGCACAATTAGGAGTGTATCTGCGTTTGTTGGACATTCCAATTCCGGGATCTTACGGTCCAAGTGCAGATGAGCTAGGGTTTTAATGAATTAACCAAAATAATCACTTGCGAAGTTTATAATTGAACTTCGCAAGTCTATTTATAAGCATATCCCGATTAGAATTGGTTAATTTGCATCTCAAATAGCAAAGCTAACCATGGATCTTACTACACGTTTAAATAAATACATTAGCGAAAGCGGACTTTGTTCAAGGAGAGAAGCAGATAAATTTATTGAGTTGGGACAAGTATTTATCAACGGCAAACGCGCTAAAGTTGGTGACAAAGTCACCGTTGGCGATGTGGTAAGTGTAAACGGACAAAAGATTGCTGCCCGTGAGGCTGAAAATATCATCATCATTGCTTACAACAAACCAGTAGGCGTAACCAGCACAACCGAAGCTGGCGTTAAAGATAATATTGTAGAACATGTAAACCATAGCGAACGGATTTTCCCAATTGGCAGGCTCGACAAAGATTCGCAAGGTTTGATCTTTTTAACCAACAATGGTGACCTGGTTAACAAAATTTTAAGAGCTGGCAACAACCACGAGAAAGAATACTTGGTTACCGTAAGCCAACCCGTTACTGATCAGTTTGTAGAGGACATGAGTAAAGGCGTACCCATTTTAGGGGTAATGACCAAAAAATGCAAAGTAAAAAAAGAAGGTAGCCACATCTTCAGAATCACACTTATCCAAGGGCTTAATAGGCAGATACGTCGCATGTGCGAATATTTCGGCTACGAAGTGACCAAGCTTGAGCGTGTGCGCATCATGAACATTTCCCTTAAAGGTTTACCCCTAGGCGATTGGCGTGAACTTGATGATAAAGAGCAAGCAAACCTCTATAAATTATTAGCGGATTCGAGTTCTGAAACAACAAAAGCAGCAAAACCATCTCCAGCAAAACCGCAAAAGAATTTTAGCAAGGCAAAACCTAACCACACAGCTGCAAATGCAGACCGAAGATCGAGAACTGGTTCATCAAAACCTGGGAGCAAGCCCAATAACAAAAATACCAAAGGAGGTTTCTCCAAATCGAAACCCAGCAACTTTAGTTCAAAGGGAAAAAGACGATAAAAACCAATATTTTCAGCAGCTTTTTCCTCGAATTGCTTTTAAAAACCGGCTATTTTCATTATATTAGCCAGAAACCTCAACAAGCAATCTATGGACGCACTGAACAATCTTGAACCCTTACTTAGGGTATTTTGGTATTTAGCAATACCCGTAAGCCTTGTCTTTATTATTCAAACCATCATGACTTTTATAGGTGCCGATTCGGGAGATGGCATCGATGCTGACTTTGATGGAGACTTAGACAATGCTCATGCACCTTTCCAACTTTTTTCTTTTAGGAACCTCATTAACTTTTTATTGGGTTTTAGCTGGACAGGGATTTCATTTTATGGCCTAATTACCAATAAGCCCTTGCTCCTTATCCTTTCCGTAGTGATAGGGATAGCTTTTATCCTGATTTTCTTCGCCATTATCAGACAAATACAAAAACTGGCCGAAGACAATTCCTTTAAAATTGAGTCATTGCTACATAAGAGTGGTTCGGTTTACCTACGTATCCCTGAAAAAAGAACCGGAATGGGCAAAATTCAGGTAAGCATTAACGGCTCCTTTAGGGAAGTTGATGCCATTACCAACCAAGAGCAAATAGCCAGTGGCTCCGCCATCAAAATCGTAAAAATAGAAAGTAACAACTTAGTACTCGTAGAAAAAATATAACATGGAAAACCTCTTACAATCGCCTATTACAATTATTTTAATTGCCGTTATCGTCGTATTCGTAACGCTATCAGCGCTACTGGCCAGATACAAACGCTGTCCATCGGACAAAATCTTGGTTATTTATGGAAAAACCGGCGGCACTTCTGCCAAGTGTATTCATGGTGGTGGTGCATTTATTTGGCCAGTGATCCAAGACTTTGCCTATCTGGATTTAAAACCAATTTCAATCGAAGCCAACTTGGTAAATGCATTGAGCAGACAGAATATCCGCGTGGATGTGCCTTGTAGATTTACCATCGCTATTTCTACCGAAGCAGATAGCATGAATAACGCGGCTGAGCGTTTATTAGGCTTAGCTCCCGCTGACATTCAAGAGCTCTCAAAAGACATTTTGTTTGGTCAATTGCGTTTGGTCATTGCTACCATGACTATTGAAGAAATTAACTCAGACCGTGATAAGTTCTTAGATAACATTTCTAAAAACGTGGATACAGAGTTAAAGAAAATTGGCTTGAAACTCATCAACGTAAACGTAACTGATATCAAGGACGAATCTGGTTACATTGAAGCTTTAGGTAAAGAAGCCGCAGCAAAAGCCATCAACGAGGCCATCATTAGCGTGGCTGAACAAACCAAAATCGGTGAAACTGGTAAAGCCATTGCCGACAGAGAAAAAGATGTTCAAATTGCGGAAACACAACGTGAACGTGATGTAAAGATTGCTATCACCCAAAAAGACAGGGAAATCAGCATTGCTTCTGCCTTTAAAGATGAAGCCATTGGTAAAGCAGAAGCGGAAAGAGATACCCGTATCAAGACTTCAGAAGCCAATGCCATTGCCGTAAAAGGAGAAAACGAGGCAAAGATTGAAATTGCCAGTTCAGATGCCTTACGCCGTGAAAAAGAGGCAGAAGCGTTGAAAATCGCAGTAGCAGCAGAGAAAGTACAACAAGCAAAAGCCCTCGAAGCATCGTATTTAGCAGAACAAAAAGCAGAGGAAGCCCGTTCCGACAGAGAAAGAGCCACCCAAATTGCGAATATTGTAGTACCTGCTGAAATTGCCAAACAAAAAGCAATTATTCAGGCGCAGGCCGATGCAGAAACCATTAGAGAAAATGCCAAAGGTGAAGCTGATGCGATTTATGCCAAAATGGAAGCTGAAGCAAAAGGTTTGTTCGAAATATTGACCAAACAAGCTGAGGGTTATCGTGAAGTAGTGGCCGCAGCAGGCGGAGATCCAACTAAAGCCTTCCAGTTATTGTTAATTGAGAAACTACCAGAATTAGTAAAAACACAAGTTGAAGCCGTTAAAAATATCAAAATTGACAAAATCACGGTTTGGGATTCAGGCAATGGAACAGGTGAAAATGGTGCTGGTTCTACCGCAAACTTTGTTTCGGGCATGATGAAGACAGTACCACCTTTGAATGATTTATTTAATATGGCTGGTTTAAACTTACCCACCTATTTAAAAGGCGAGGATAAGAATACTGAAGTTTCGTCAAGCATAGAAGTGAAAGATACCAACCCCAAAGCATAAGCTAAAGTAAATGTATTTTTGAGGCTTCGGAATTAGGTTTTCGAAGCCTCAATCTTTTTAAGTAACTTTGTAGCCTCATGCAAAGCACAAAAAAGATAGATATCAGGTCATTAAGCCCAGAACAGTTAGCCCAACATTTTAAGGATATGGGCGAGCCAGCTTTTAGGGCCAAACAAGTTTATCAATGGCTTTGGGAAAAATCCGCACGCAATTTCGAGGAGATGAGCAACCTGTCAAAAGACCTTCGTAAGAAACTAGATGACGGTTATTCTATCAACACCGTGGAAATCAGCAATGCTCAATTTAGTAATGACCATACCATTAAGAATGCTTTTAGGCTATACGATGGCAACATTGTAGAAGGTGTTTTAATCCCAACGGAGGATAGAATGACGGCCTGCGTGAGTTCGCAAGTGGGCTGCAGCTTAACCTGCAAGTTTTGTGCTACCGGCTACATGGAACGTAAACGTAACCTAAATGCCGACGAAATTTACGACCAAGTGGTTTTAATTGACCAGCAAGCGAAGCAAAATTACAACATTCCACTGACCAATATTGTGTATATGGGCATGGGCGAGCCGTTGTTAAACTATGCCAACGTATTGAAATCTATTGAGCGAATTACTGCTCCTGATGGATTAAACATGTCGTACAAGCGCATTACAGTTTCTACTGCCGGCATTGCCAAAATGATTAAAAAACTGGGTGATGATGGTGTAAAATTCAACCTAGCACTTTCTCTACATGCGGCAAACGATGAGAAACGCCACGAGATTATGCCGATTACAGAGCACAACTCCTTAAACGCATTGGCTGAAGCATTGAAGTACTACTTCCAAAAAACAAAAAATCCAGTAACTTACGAATACATTGTATTTAACAACTTTAACGACGAGATACAAGACGCCATAGAACTAGCGAGGTTCTGTAAACATGTGCCTTGCAAAGTGAACATTATCGAATACAACCCTATCCAATTTGCTGATTTTATTAACGCCGAAGGTGACAAGATTGATGCTTTTGCTGCGTATCTTCGTAAACAAGGTATTACCACTAACATCAGAAGAAGCCGAGGTAAAGATATTGATGCCGCTTGTGGACAATTGGCAGTGAAGGAGAAGGCTTAAAGCCAATGATCAACTAATATTTAGTAACTTGTATAATGTTTACCTTAAAACGTTATACCGAAGACCTAATCAATTTGTTGTTTCCAGAACTTTGTTACGGTTGTGGAAACTTGTTATACCATGGCGAAAAAGAGATATGTACTTCCTGCCTTTATGACCTTCCTTACACCGATTATCATCTTTACCCGGATAATCCATTGGCTAAACAGTTTTGGGGACGTTTACATTTAGAAGCCGTGATGGCAATGCTCTATTTTAAAAAAGGGACCAAAGTTCAAAACCTACTGCATGGCTTAAAATATAAAAGCCAAACTAACATCGGCACTTTTTTAGGAAAATTAATAGGGCAGAGACTTTCCGCAAGTCAGTACTATGCAGATATTGATATCATTATTCCTGTTCCATTACATCAAAAGAAACTTAGGTTAAGAGGTTACAATCAAAGTGAGTATATTGCAAAAGGTTTGGCCCAGGAGCTAAATATTCCGATGGATACCAAGAGCTTCACCAGAAATAAGGCTACTGAAAGTCAGACTAAGAAAGCAAGATACACTCGCTACGAGAATATGCAAGGTGTTTTTTGCGTTAACAATACTGTGGAATTAGCGAATAAGCATGTTTTGCTAGTTGATGATGTAGTAACCACTGGTGCTACCTTAGAAGCTTGCGGAAATGTACTGTTAAATCACGGCGTAAAAAAATTGAGTGTTGCAGCCATAGCATATGCAGAACAATGAAACATAATTACCTACTTCTTTTATTAGCGATGTTTACTTTGTCTTTTGCTGCATGCAATAAGGATGAAGACATCACTTTTGACCCTAAAGCAAAACTTAATTTCTCTACGGACAGCGTATTATTCGATACGGTATTTACTTCCATTGGATCCACTGTTCGCAGAGTTAAAGTATTCAACTATAACGAAAAGGCAATTAACATTGACAACATTAAAATAGGTGGCGGTGCAAATTCGCCTTTTAGCATTAATGTAAATGGTCAACAGATGGTGGAAGGAAGGAATATTAAAATCAATGGCAAAGACTCCATCAATATCCTAGTAAAAGTGATGATTAATCCTACCAGTGAAAACCAGCCTTTCATTGTAGAAGATTCCATTATGGTCTTTTTTAATGGCAAAAAAGAAAAGATGCCATTGGTTGCCTATGGTCAAAATGCCAATTTCCTTAAAAGCGCTACCATAAACAGCAACACTACCTGGAACAGCAAGCTTCCTTATATCATTTATAACTCCTTAACCATCCCAGAAAACGTTACCCTAAACATTGCAGCGGGTAGCAGAATATTTTTCCATAATGGCTCCACCATGAACATAAAGGGAACATTAACGGCTGTAGGAACCGCAAAAGATAGCATTTTATTTGCCAGTGATAGGACGGAACGTATTTATGAAGAAGAGCCTGGCCAATGGAACGGCTTACACTTTTACGGAAGCAGCAAAAACTCTGTGATTAACCATGCTACCATTAAAAATGGAATTGCTGGCATTACGGTCGATTCGCTTTCTACAAATAGCAGCCCAAAATTGGTATTAGCCAACACCGTAGTTAAGAATATGCAAGTAGTGGGCTTTTTAGGTTATCATACTCAATTAGTAGCTTATAACAATTTGTTTTACAATTGCGGACAATACTTAATTTATGGTATTGGGGGCGGCACTTATGATCTAGCCCAAAATACATTTGGTGCTTTTAATTATAGTTTTGCCCGTAGAACACCCGCTGTTTTTCTTTCAGATTTCATTAGCGCCACCGAATTTGCCTCCTTAAATGCCACTTTAACTAATAACATTATTTGGGGTAGCTTAGAGGATGAACTTACTGTAGAAAAAAAATCTAGTGCAGTCTCAGTGGTTGAAGTAAAAAGTAACCTTATCAAAAGCAGCCAACAAACTTATGCCAACAATGGGAACTTGATTAACGCGGATCCGTTATTCATCAATTCTCGACAAGGGAACTTTAAAATTAGTGATACCAGTCCGGCTAAAAACAAAGGCATTAGTTTACTTACCCACCCTTATTTCTCCACCTATTTATCCAAAGACATTCTAGAAAAAGAAAGATTATTTCCTTCTGAATTAGGCTGTTACGAAAAAAATTAATTTTTTTTCATTTTTAAAAAACTTTTCGACCCTAGTTCTCGTTTATTATATCGAGAGCGTTAATTTAGATGGTAAGGGTCGATAGTTCCATTCGGGATATCGGCCCTTTACTTTTAGGATAAATATCGAGCCAACACTTTTTTAATCTCGCCCGGATTGAAAGGTTTCAGCACATGTCCATTCATCCCACTTTCCTTGAATTTACTTTCTTCGTCGTGCAGCGTGGAAGCTGTAAGTGCCACTATAGGCAGATTTTTATAATAAGCATCATCCATTTCTCTAATGATGATGGTTGTCTCAAAGCCGTTGATTCCTGGCATTTTGATATCCATAAACACCAAATCATATTTGTTTTTGGTAATGGCCTCAATCGCTTTGTAACCATCGGAGGCAAAATCAATATTTAAACCCCATTTCATTAAAATACGTTTGGCAATAAGGATATTGATTTCGTTATCGTCAACCACCAAAACCCGCTTTCCATCAAAAATCACTTCTTTGGTATGCTGAGGGAGTTCAGCCTGAGAAGATTTCTTGAAATTGATCACAAATGAGAACGTTGTACCCTCCCCTTCTACACTATCAACTTTAATATCCGCTCCATGAAGCTTCAATAATTTTTTGGTAATAGCCAACCCCAAACCAGTACCGCCGTATTTTCTAGAAATATCTGCTTTCGCTTGCGTAAAGGTTTCAAAAATATAATCCTTTTTATCAGATGGAATACCTATGCCGTTATCGTTTACTTCAAAATAAACCGCTAATTCATCATCACCTTCATTAAGCACTTCTACCGAAAGCTCTACCTTTCCTTTGGTAGTAAATTTGATAGCGTTGCCTAACAAGTTCATCAATATCTGATAGAGCCTGGTTTTATCTGCTAATACCAAAGCGGGCACTTGATGGTCGAAATTCAAGCTTAGTTCATTATATTGCTTATTTGCATTGACTTGCAAGGAACTGACAATATCGTTGCATAGGTTTTGAAGATTGACAGGCAAAAATTCCAAGTGCAGGTTACCAGTTTCTATTTTAGTAAAATCAAGTACATCATTGATGATATTCAGCAAATTTTCACTAGAGAATTTTAGGATATTGAGGTCCTCCGTTTGTGATGGTTTAGGATTATTCTCAATCAATAGATGGGTCATACCAATAATGGCATTTAAAGGAGTGCGTATTTCGTGGCTCATCACTGACAAGAACATCTCCTTAGCTTCACTAAGCTGCAAAGCTTGTTCTTTTGCAAATAAAATATCCCGTTCTGCCTGCTTGCGCTCAGTGATATCGGCAATCAGCTCAATGTAACGTTCTACAGCGCCTTTATCATTAAGGATTGGAGTATTAGAAACAGATAACCAAATGGAGGTACCGTCTTTCTTCTGCGCAAGCACCTCGATCGAGAAGGACTTCTTATGCTCAGATGCTTTTCTTGCTTCTAATATTACCCGCCTATCCGTTTCATCTGTCGAAAGCACGTCACCTAACATTTTGCCAGAGAGTTCTTGAGCAGAATAGCCAATCAACTGTTCTAAAGCATCATTTACCCAAGTAATTTCGCCTTTTTGATTACAAATAGTTACTCCTGTATGGGTTTTACTAGCAACGGTAGACAAAACCTCTACTTCCTGCTCAGCTTTTTTCTTCTCGGTAATATCAATAATGATCTCTATTTCCGTCTCTACTTCTCCATCTGCACTTAAGATAATGGTACTATAAATGGAGAGCCAGATTTTCGTTCTATCTTTCCGATAAGCAAGAATATCAACCGTAAAAGATTTCTTTTCACTTGTTAACTTTCTAGCATTTTCAATTACCGACCAATCTGTTTCTGGACCTCTAATTAAATCACCAAGCGGCTTTCCCTGAATATCTTCTAGGGTAAAACCCGTAATCTCCGTAAAGGCATCGTTAGCCCAACTTACCCGGTTATAATCATCACTAATTACCACCCCATTATTTACCTTACTAGCTACAAAAGATAAATGAGTGAGCTCAACATCTAATCGCTTCTTCTCGGTAATATCACGTCCATAACTATACCACGTCTCTTCTTTAGCCACCATGCTCCAACTTAACCACTTGACATGGCCTGCTTTGTCAACGACCCTAAAGTCTAGGAAAAATTGTTTATGACCTTGTTTCAAGCCTTCTTCAAGGTGGGTAGCTATCCGTAAAATATCCTCCTTGTAACAAAACCCCCACATGCTTTTCCCTAATACTTCTTGGGAAGTGTAACCCAGCATGGTTTCAACCGCCTGGTTCACAAACATGATATCGCCTTCTCTATTGAGGATACAATGGATTTCTGGCGATGCTTGAAAAACGTTGATAAAATCTTCCGCAAGCTTAGTTTTGGCCGCCAATTGAAGGTTTTTTCTACGCAGTGCAAGCTGGGCGATAATTTGAACAGATAGGGTTTGCAATGCTTCAATTTGCAGGGAGGTCAAGCGCCTCTCGCAATCGTCTACAATACACAAACATCCCAATGGAAAACCTTCGGCATCAACTAAAGGTACACTCGCATAAAAAACCAAGTTCTCCTGCGAAAGTAACAACGGACTACCAACAAAGTCATCATGCACTCTAATGTCATCAGCGATATAAAAATCTTCATACATCGCATACTGACAAACGCTATAGCTTCTACTAAAAATGCGTTCTTTGGTGATTAGACCATAGGTAGCTTTAAAGACAATGGTATCTTCAGCAACAAAACTAATGTAAGCTTTTTTGGCCGAAGTGATTTGAGCAGCAAGCTTGACCAAATTATCAAGCTCATTTTCAAGACCTTCCCCAAGTACATCATAAGAATAAAGTGCAGCCAAACGCTGCTCTTCCAGGTTTTGACTTGGAGAAGGGACTTGTAGCATATTTGGATAACTAATTACCTAATATAACTATTTATAAAGTGGAAAACGACTTACTAACGCTTGAACTTTCTCTTTTACGCTATTTATTGTTTGCTCATCTTCTGGATTGGTCAACACCTCATCAATTAGGTCAACAATAGTAGCCATTTCAGTTTCCTTAAGACCTCTTGAAGTAATTGCAGCAGTTCCTACTCTAAAACCAGAAGTTACAAATGGTGATTTATCATCAAAAGGAACCATGTTTTTGTTTACAGTAATATCTGCTTTCTCTAATGAGTTCTCTGCTAATTTACCCGTAATGTTTTTATTTCTTAAATCAATAAGCATTAAATGGTTATCCGTACCACCAGAAATAATACCGTAACCTTTAGCTACAAAAGCTTTTGCCATTGCTTGCGCATTAGCACCAACTTGTTTGATATAATCGCCATATTCATCCGTTAAAGCTTCACCAAAAGCAATGGCTTTAGCCGCAATGATATGTTCTAATGGACCACCTTGTGTACCTGGGAAAACCGCCATATCTAACAAAGAAGACATCATTCGAACTTCGCCTTTTGGAGTTTTTAAACCAAATGGGTTTTCAAAATCTTTACCCATCATGATCATACCACCACGTGGGCCTCTTAAGGTTTTATGAGTAGTAGTAGTCACAATATGACAGTGAGGAAGTGGGTTGGTCAATAGTCCTTTGGCAATAAAACCAGCTGGGTGTGAAATATCAGCCAATACCAAAGCACCAATTTGATCAGCCACTTTACGGATAAAAGCATAATCCCACTCTCTTGAATAAGCAGAAGCTCCACAAATAATCAATTTCGGCTTTTCGGCCAACGCAATTTCTTCCAATTTTGCGTAGTCGATTAAACCGTCTTCTTTTTTAACCCCATAAAACAAAGGCTGATATAGCTTTCCTGAAAAATTAACTGGAGAACCGTGGGTCAAGTGACCTCCGTGAGACAAATCGAAGCCTAAGATTTTATCGCCAGGTTGAATTACAGCTAACATTACCGCAGCATTAGCTTGTGCTCCAGAGTGTGGTTGTACGTTTACCCATTCCGCACCAAAAAGCTTTTTTGCTCTTTCAATAGCAATATTTTCAATCTCATCTACTACTTGGCAACCACCATAATAGCGTTTTCCTGGTAGTCCTTCAGCGTACTTGTTGGTCAATACTGAACCTGCCGCTTCCATTACTTGCTTACTTACAAAATTTTCTGATGCAATAAGCTCTAATCCGTGTTCTTGTCTGTCTAGTTCTTTGTTAATTAAGTCGAAAACTAATGTATCTCTATTCATTATTGGAATTATGTTTGTTCGGTAAAAATACTCAAATTATTAGGTTATACAATGAGGTAATTCGTATAACTAAGTCATTCTCATCAACATTGATTTAGGCATCACTGTAATTTGAAATTATTCTTCATAAATTTGTTAAACAAAATGCCGTAATTTGTGCTTTTATAATATTACATGGAAGTTAAGACAGGGCCCTTATTATCAACGATAAACTATCCAGCGGATTTAAAAAAATACAAAGAGCAGGATCTTGAGCAAATATGTCAAGAGCTACGTCAATACATTATTGATGTGGTGAGTGTTAATGGTGGGCATTTTGGTGCCAGTTTAGGTGTAGTTGAGCTAACTGTAGCACTACACTATGCTTTAAATACGCCATACGACAAGCTCATTTGGGATGTGGGGCACCAAGCTTACGGGCACAAAATCTTAACAGGAAGACGTAACCAATTTCACACCAATCGTATCATTAACGGCATTAGCGGTTTTCCAAAGATTAGCGAAAGCGAATACGATACTTTTGGCGTTGGCCACTCTTCTACTTCTATTTCTGCAGCTTTAGGCATGGCTGTCGCCTCGCACTATAAAGGAGAAAAAGACAGACAACATGTTGCTGTAATTGGTGATGGAGCCATGACTGCAGGCCTTGCTTTTGAAGGTTTAAACCACGCAGGCATCGAAAAATCAAACGTTTTGGTGATTTTGAATGACAACTGTATGTCTATTGACCCTAACGTAGGTGCTCTAAAAGAATACCTTACCAGCATTACAACTTCTAAATCATATAACCGCTTTAGAGACGACGTGTTTAACGTTTTGACCAAACTTTCGGAACTGGGTCCTAACGCACAGAAATATGTAAAGAAAATACAAAAAAGCATTAAAGGGACATTGCTCAAACAAAGCAACCTTTTTGAGGCTTTAAATTTCAGATACTTTGGTCCGGTAGATGGTCATGATGTAAAACGTTTGGCCGCTATCATTAAGGACTTAAAAGATATTCCAGGTCCAAAATTGTTGCATTGCGTAACAGTTAAGGGCAAAGGCTTTGCCTTAGCTGAGAAAGACCAAACCAAATGGCATGCTCCTGGTTTATTTGATAAAATTACTGGGGAAATTAAAAAACCAGTGGTAGATAAACCTCAACCACCCAAATATCAGGATGTTTTTGGCCATACCATGGTTGAGCTTGCGGAGGCAAATGACAAAATTGTTGGTATTACTCCGGCAATGCCCTCTGGTTCATCTCTCAATATTATGATGAAGGCTATGCCTAACAGAGCATTTGATGTGGGCATTGCCGAACAACATGCGGTAACTTTTTCGGCTGGTTTGGCTGCGCAAGGCTTAATTCCTTTCTGCAATATCTACTCTAGCTTCATGCAAAGGGCTTATGACCAGGTTATTCACGATGTAGCGATACAAAACCTAAATGTCGTATTTTGCTTAGACAGAGCTGGTTTAGCCGGAGCTGATGGGGCTACTCATCACGGCGCTTATGATTTAGCCTTTATGCGTTGCGTGCCTAACATGGTAGTCGCATCGCCAATGAATGAAGAAGAGTTGCGTAATATGATGTATACCGCGCAACAGGAAAACATGGGACCTTTCACCATTCGTTACCCAAGAGGTAGTGGTGTTCTCCCAGATTGGAAAAGAGCGTTAAACACCATAGAAGTTGGAAAAGGTCGAAAAATATGTGATGGTGAGGATGTTGCCATTTTAACCATAGGCCACGTAGGTAACTTTGCTGTTGAAGCTTGCAAAGAACTGAATAGCGATGGCATTAACCCTGCTCATTTCGACTTACGCTTTGTTAAACCTCTAGATACAGAATTACTTCACGAGGTATTTACGCGCTTTAAAAACGTAATTACCGTGGAAGACGGTTGTTTACAAGGAGGAATGGGAAGCGCTGTACTGGAGTTTATGGCCGATAATAATTACAAAGCAAATGTAGTAAGGTTGGGCATACCGGATGAGATCATTGAACATGGTGAACAACCTGAACTTTGGGCATTATGTGGCTATGATACTCATTCCATTATCCAAGCAGTGAAAAAAATTGCGGTAAGCAGACCTACTAAAATAATGGCATCTTAGTCTTTAAAGCTTAGACTTAACAATTACCATAACATTGGAAAAGAATTCTAAAATTTTTGTGGCGGGCCATCGAGGAATGGTTGGTTCTGCTATTTATCGTAAATTACAAAAAGAAGGTTATCAAAATCTTATAACCCGCACCTCTAAAGAACTAGACTTGAGGGACCAGCAAGCTGTTGCTGCTTTTTTTAATGAAGAAAAACCAGATTATGTTTTTTTAGCTGCGGCAAAAGTAGGTGGTATTGTAGCAAACAATACTTACCGTGCTGATTTTCTTTACGAGAACCTTGCTATACAAAACAATGTTATCCATCAGGCATACGTAAATGGGATAAAGAAGTTGATGTTTTTGGGTTCTAGTTGCATCTATCCAAAATTAGCTCCACAGCCCCTTAAAGAAGAATATTTACTAACTGGATTATTGGAACCCACCAACGAGCCTTATGCCATTGCCAAAATAGCAGGTATTAAAATGTGTGATGCTTATAGAGATCAATATGGCTGTAATTTCGTTTCGGTAATGCCAACCAATCTATATGGTTACAATGACAATTACCACCCAGAGAATTCTCACGTATTACCTGCATTAATTAGAAAATTTGATGAAGCGAAGAATAATGGCAGTAAAGAAGTAGTGATTTGGGGTACTGGATCACCTATGCGTGAGTTCTTGTTTGCAGATGACCTAGCCGATGCTTGTTATTTTTTAATGGAAAACTATAGTGAGCCGAATCTAATCAATATAGGTACTGGAGAAGATTTAACCATCAAGGATTTGGCTTTAGCAGTTAAAGAAACAGTTGGATTTGAAGGGGAACTAATATTTGACACCAGTAAACCTGATGGCACACCTCGCAAGTTAATGGATGTATCTAAACTTCACAATCTTGGATGGAAGCACAAGATAGAACTTAAAGAAGGATTGAAATTAGCCTATCAAGATTATTTAAATAAGAAATAAAAAAAGCCCCGTTCTGCAAATGCAGGACGGGGCTTTTTTTATTTTCAAAACTTAAGGGTTTTAAAACTTCATAACGCTGAAAGATTAAAAATCGTAGTATAAATTTCTAAAGCTAGTTCGCAAGCCAAAAGTCACCATGGCTGTATTACTACTTCCTAAGCTATTCTTTTCTTGTCTTAACACTCCACCGAGTTCTAACCTCAAATTATATTTCGGGTTAAGCAAATAAGCAACCTTTCCTTGCAACATGTAAAGCTGGGTAAAAACTCCCTGGCCAACATGGCTTCCATACTGCACAGAACGAGTATCATAGCTTTTAAAAATATCTTTCCCAAAATTAGCTCCTTCTGGATCTAAGCCATACGCCGCATACAAACCTTGGCCTTGGAAATCAAACTTTTTAACGCTATAGTTCAATATTCCCAAAAACTCTCTAAAATTAGCGCCAAAAGGGTGCGCTAATGGCTGGTTATAATTAGAATAATTAGAAAGCCTATCAAAGTGAGCGTAGGTATAAGGACGTGCTGTATTAAACTCAGCTAAATAGTTCAAGCTTTTTACTTCGAATAAGTCAGAACCTCTAAAACCTAACTGTACAGCCCATTTATTTGCCCAATAGCCGTTACTTTTGAAAAATTCCTTCGCAGTGAATTCATCAAACATAAACTGTCCATAAACTGCTGTTTTTTCTAAGACTTCATACTTCACATTTATTCCCAGTCTCATTTTATCAGGAGAGACAGTATTTGTGCTCTCAACTGGCCTTAAGAACATAAAAGGATGAATATAATTAAAGTCAAATCCTCGCTTACCTTCAACCTCAGCATCTGCCCAAGTTACTGCTTGGAAAAATCCAATAGACAATCTCTTGGTAGCATTCCAATCCAAATAATGCGCTGCCATCCATTTCCCTCTGTCTCCTAATCTTCTATCATTAGCTAATTTCGGAGCCCCTGGATCAAGCATATATGCATAGATGGTTTGATATTGCAGACTACCTAAACTAGCTCTTAATCTAAAAAAAGTATAGTTAGAAGAAACATCAGAAAGCAAAACCGAACGATAACCATCTCCAATGAAGTTCTTATCATACCCAAGCGCAAAATTCAAGTATTTATTAGGCGTATAAGAAAGTAATGCGGTAACATAAGACCAATCTTGCTTATCTGTTGCTAACTTTCCATATCCCTGACCTGGCACTACCTGATTGCTCACAATGTAATTATTAACATAATCAGCAAACTTTCCTTGGTTTTCAAAACCATTCAAATAAAAAGAAAATTTCTCACCTACATTTCCGCCAACTTGGAATCCACGAGTATTCAACCAAGTTGTTCTGTCACCTTTAAAATCTCTGCCTATTTGAAAATCCCCAAGGAAATCAGCATAAATATGATACTCTTCATTCTTAACTTCTATTAAATGCTCTTGGAAAAGTTTTCTGTGCACCCAACTTCTTCTATTGAGACTATCAGTACCATAATTCATTAACGAATCATAGCGAGATTTAAGCCTAGGGTCATCTGCATAAAACCCTCTAATAGAAGAATGGAATTTAGTATTAGTATCGTAAATAGAACGATTTAGCTTTTGATATAGCTGATAATCATGCAATATGTTTTGATTAGCGGTAGCTGGAGTTTCTTGTGCTTTTGCACTTAAAATAAAAAAGGCCATGAATGTGGCCAATATTGTACGTTTCTTCATTAAATATTAATCATTTATAGCACCATCCAATTCTTCAAAAACAGAATTTTTGCTTTTAAATTCGGTTACAATCTTTTTCATCATGATCACCACTTGCCTATCGTCATTTAGGTTAGCATGCTGTAAAAGCGTATATATTTGCTGCTCTACATCGTCAAATACATATTCCCTAACCTTACCAATCATGATTTGTTCATGATGGGTTGGCAAGGTATTTTCGTTATCATTCAAAAGCTCTTCAAAAAGCTTCTCTCCAGGGCGTAAGCCTGAATATTGGATTTTAATATCCTGATTTGGAATTAACCCTGCTAAACGAATCATTTTCTTTGCAAGCTCAACAATCTTTACAGATTTACCCATATCAAACACATAAATCTCTCCTCCATTGCCCATGCAACCGGCTTCAAGTACCAGTCTACAAGCTTCGGGAATGGTCATGAAGTACCTAGTAATTTCTGGATGCGTTACCGTTACTGGCCCACCTTTTTCTATTTGCTGCTTAAAACGAGGAATTACCGAACCGTTAGAGCCCAAAACATTACCAAAACGCGTGGTTATAAACTTTGTGATTGGTTTAACTTCAAGATCATTGATATAACTTAACCCATTGCTAAATATGAAATTCTTTTGAGTTAGTGAATTATTTAACGACTGTACGTAAATTTCGGCAATACGTTTGGAAGCTCCCATCACATTGGTAGGATTCACCGCCTTATCCGTAGATACCATTACAAATTTTTGCACTCCGTATTTAACAGAAAGGTCCGCAATCATCTTGGTACCATCTACATTATTTTTTATCGCCTCAGATGGATTATCTTCCATTAAAGGCACGTGCTTATAAGCGGCAGCATGGTATACATAATGTGGTTTATACATCTCAAACAGATGCTTCATCCTTTTTTCGTCTTTTACGTCGCCAATGAATGCATGGAAATTGTTATGCTTATAAGTTTCTTCTAGTTCTAGGTATACATTATGCAACGCAGTTTCGGATTGGTCGCAGAGAATTATTAGTCCAATATCAAAATTAAGCAACTGACGAACAATTTCGCTACCGATAGATCCTGCAGCACCAGTGATTAAGATTCTTTTGTCCTTCAATTGTGCCTGCAAGCCTTTCACATCTATATCAATCGGCTTTCTATTCAATAAATCTTCAATATTGATATTCTGTATTTGTGACTTGTTGAGCTTTCCACCTTCCCATGCATCCGCAGGAGGTATATTTAACACCGTAACCCCATTCTCTAAACACACATCAACTATTCGATTTTTTCGCTCAGACGGAATGGTATAAGAAGCAAAAATCACTTCGTCTACTTCATGTTCACGAATAAGTTCTTCCAAGCGTTGAGCGCTCAATATCTTAATCCCATCAATAGCCTTACCCACTTTTCTCTCATCATCATCTACAAAGGCCATAATAGTTTTGTTTACCTTCCCATCATGATCAAAAGTCCTCTTAGTTGCCAACCCAGCCTCACCTGCGCCATAAACAATTACTTTACGTTTGTCAAGGTTCAAGTTTTTGATGTACATGAAAAAATACTTGATCAATACCCTATAAGTAATTAATAAAAGGAATGAAGTCAGAAGATTTATAATCAACACCGTATTAGAAATATACGGGTGATAACCTAGGGCTGTGATGATAAAATTTAAAAAAGAAAATACACCATTGCTAATTAAAACTGCAAAAAGTATCCGAAAAGTATCTTGGGCACTGGTATAGCGAATAATACCTGCATAAGTTTTTACATTGAAGAAGACAATAATGTTAATTGCCGTAATGATCAATATATTTCTACTAAACTCTACGACATTGACCTCAGACAATGCCAAATTCAACTTAACAGCATATGCAACAGTGAGCGAAACTAAGCAAATACCCAAGTCTAGGAGAAAGATAATCCACCGAGGGACAATATTTATTTTACCAAACAAAATAGGCTATTTTAGATAAAGGTACAACAAAACCATGGTCTAACAAAATTATTACATTTACGAACTATGCTTATCGTAAAAGAACAATAGTCTCGTTTTTCCTTCAAGCTTGAATCGTAAAGAAAGATAAAAAACAATAAAAGCTGAGAATAAAAGTAAAGTGTAAATCATAGTTACTTTAGTTAGCGAATTCAACAAAACATTTGTCAATAATTGCGCCACTATATAATAGGTTACGCAAGTAACAGTACAACACTTATACTATATTTTTATGTTTTCTGCAAAAGCGCGCTATATCTCAATAAATTTTGAATGCAAACAGTTGTACCAATTGCGCTTCAAATCTATAGCGTTTGTATATGGATTAGTACAACTTTTTTTACAAAAGACTAGTTAGAATCTTATATGCAATAACACTTTTCAATTGAGCTTTTAACTCGCAATAGCTCATCTAAAGTCAAATTCGACCCAGAAGGCAAGCATAATCCCAGCTCAAATAGTTTCTCTGAAACATCTCCTCCATAATATGGTGCATCTTTAAAAATAGGCTGCATATGCATTGGCTTCCAAAGAGGCCTAGTTTCTATATTTTCTTTTTCAAGACTTACCCTGATATCTTCTCTTCCTATACCAAATTCTTTGCCTACAATAACACAGCTTAACCAGCGATTACTTCTAAATCCACTAGGTTCACTTATGAAAGAAATAGCCTCAATTGAAGAAAGTTCGTTCTGATAGAAGTTGAAGTTATTTCTTCTCTTTTGAATATGACTATCCAATACTTCCATTTGACCTCGACCAATTCCGGCAACGATATTACTCATACGATAATTATAGCCAATATGTGAGTGTTGATAATGAGGCGCATTGTCCCTAGCCTGTGTGGCTAGAAATATTGTTTTTTGTTTATCGGCTTCTTTTTTCACTACCAAGGCTCCACCTCCAGAAGTGGTAATAATTTTATTGCCGTTAAATGATAGACAAGCCATTTCTCCAAAGCTACCGCACATTTCGCCATGTATACTTGAGCCAAGAGCTTCCGCAGCATCTTCTAATACCGGTATTTCATAGCGTAACCCAATTTCCATTATCTCCTTCATTTTTGCGGGCATGCCGTATAAATGTACAGGAATGATAGCTTTAGGTTTTTTACCTTTTGCTATTCGGTCCTTAATTGCTACCTCTAAAAAGTTTGGACACATATTCCAGGTTTCAGTTTCTGAATCTACAAAAACTGGCGTAGCCCCTAAATATGCTATTGGATTAGCAGATGCTGAAAAAGTCATACTCTGGCAAATAACTTCATCCCCTCTTTGAACTCCCAATTGAATTAAAGCTAGGTGAATTGCTGCGGTACCAGAGCTTAAGGCAGCGACATGTAAATCGCTTTTTAAATATTTTTGTAAATCTTGTTCAAAACCATTCACATTTGGTCCCAACGGAGCAACCCAATTGTTATCAAATGCTTCGTCAATATATTTCTTTTCACCTCCGCCCATGTGAGGAGAAGAAAGCCATATTTTATCTTTATTCATTCCTGTTAGTTATCTATAATAAGTTGCTTTATCTCTGAAATTTCTTTTACGAAAAATTTAGGTTTTGCATTACTATCATATGTCTTTTCTTGCTTATGTATATTAGTGCCACTGTCTTTTAAACAAATTGTGACCCAACCTAATCTGTTCGGAGAAATAAAATCTTTCCTTAAATTATCCCCCACATAAAAATAGCTATTGATACCTGTTTCGATAAATGCTTCATAATTCCTCATTTCCGGCTTAGAAGTGCCAAATTCCTCTGAAATTACAATTTTATCAAATAAGTCCTCAATATTTAAAGCCCTTAATTTATTTCTTTGGGTCAATGATCTTCCATCAGTTATCAAGCCCAACTTAAAATCATTTGACTTAATGAATTTCAATAACTCCTCCACACCAATTTTTAGTTCTATAGTAGGGAAGTGATTACGATACCAAAATAGTAATTGTTCGGTATTTAAGTTTGGATATTTTTTGCATAATAACTCAAATGCATTTTTCTTATTTAAGTACCAATCCAACATCTCATCATAAATAGACTCTTTTAGGGCATTGTCTATATTATTAGCTATTTCTTTATAAGCCGATTTCAAATAATCTAATTCTGAAACTAATGTATCATCCAAATCGAATACTACATATTTACGCTTCATAATTTCTTACCAAGATTTCATCGTCATACCTAAGCATTAGGAGATTATGTTCCCAAGAATCGAAATATACTAGTTCCTTTTTTAGAAGATATTCTTCAATCAAGTATTTGGGATAATTTGCTCCTGCTAGATAACTTAGAGGATATCCACCACCAAATCGGGGATTAATTTCTATACCTAAAATGACCTTAGTTAAAGGATTAAAAAAGAACTGCATGGTTAAGCACCCCACAGCACCATTAATATATGATAATTGCTCTTTTATTGCCGATAATATTTCGTTTTTTCGTGTCACCCCTTTATTGATTTCTCCCGCCCTTACAAAAATTCTTTTACGGGGCACTGCACATTTTAAACTACCGTTTTTATCATAATATGCATCAACTGTATATTCTTCAAAAACTAATGGATTGATATACTCCATGAACATAAATTTCGAATTGCTCAGATGATAAGGGGTTAAATCAGCAGGCTTTTCAACTAGGAATGTATCTTTACTCAACGACCCATCATAGGGCTTTATAAAAAGAGGGAAGGAGAGGTTTTCTTTATCAAAAATTTGAGGAATTTCTATGTTATGCTGCTGAAAAAAAACATTGATTATTCGCTTATCTCTACATTTCTCTACAAAATCACACGACGAAACAACAGGAGTAATTCCCCTTTTTAAAAAAATATCTTTATGGCTAGCTAACACAGCGAGCTCAGTATCAATGGTTGGAATAATAAGTTTAACGCCCAACGAAATACAAAGTTCCAATAAATTCGAAATATAATCCGGGGCTGTTACTTTAGAAATTTGAAAATATCCATCAGATACATGACATGCTGGAGCCATTTTAGGATTAAAATCAGCCGTATAAACCTTTGAAGAACTATCTATTATGTTTAACTCTTTCTGAAAAGCACGTACTAAAGAAACTCTCTGCCCTGCTGATGTGATTAGTATATTATATTTCATTTCTATTTCCTCTAAAAATTTCCATGGTAGCATGACCATTCTGCTCAATTCCTTCTCTAGCAAACACCTTTTTTACTGTAAGCATCAATATTTTAAAATCTAGCTTCATTGAGAGGTTGTCCACATACCATACATCTAAAGTAAATCGCTGATTCCAAGTTGTGTTGTTTCTTCCATTAACTTGCGCCCAACCTGTAATGCCCGGCTTTACTTCATGTCTCCTACGCTGATTATCATCATAAAGGGATAAATATTGAACCAGCAGGGGCCTAGGTCCAACTAAGCTCATCTGTCCAATAATCACATTAAGTAACTGCGGTGTTTCATCTAACGACGTTTTTCTTACAAAAAGCCCCACTTTGGTTAGTCTTTGCGAATCCGGTAGTAAATTCCCATTTTGATCCGTTGCATCATTCATAGTTTTAAACTTCACAATATTAAATATCTTATTGTTAAGCCCTGGTCGTCTTTGTAAAAAAAATACTTTTCCTCTATTTGCGCAAAGGAGCATTATAGCGGTAAGACTGATGAATGGAAATAATATCAAAAAAGCAGGGACTGCAATTAATAAGTCAAGCAGTCTTTTTAGAAATCTCTTATACATCGGAAAAATGCTTCATAATAATGTTATAACTATTTTCCACTAAATAATTGTCCATCATATATTGATATCCATTCCATCCAAATTGCTGCCTAAGACTAGGATTAGTTATGAGTTCATCCGCAATTTCCTTAAAGTGCTTTAATTGCCCAGAAACAACCCATTTTCCAAAATGGTTGGCATCAATCATTATACCTATATCTGTATTCGTGTCCGTAGCAGCGATGACGGGCATTTTACACTCCAAATATGATAATAACCTAGATGGGAAATTAGGGATAGTAAACCTTGAATCTAAAAATATAAGCCCTATATCACAGGAAGAAAGTAGTATATCGTATTCATTCTTGGGTAAACTTTGAATTAACTGAGCATTTGAAATATCATCTTTAGCTATTGCATTAGTAATTTTCGTAGACTCGGTACCATTACCAACAATGAGGAAAAATACCTGTTTCACATTTTTATACTCTAATAAAATAGTTAATAAAAAATCTAATCCTTGCGGTTTTCCTAAATTTCCTCCATAAATAAAGACAACTGCCTGTGAGGGAATATTATATTTTTTTCTAATCTTTTCCTTTTGCAGCGGAGTAATGGACATGTCTACAGGTGTGAGGCTATTAGGATTAACCTCTAATTTAGTCGTCGATACCTCGCTATTATTTTTTGCTACATAACTTACATTTGCTGGCGACATACACCCTATACAATCTGACACACGATACAATTCCGTTTCTTTACGCCTAAAATAACGATGCAAAAAACCGTTTGCCTTAATAAAATTCAAATCTACTGCGTTTTGAGGAAATATATCCTTTAGAAGCAAGTAAGAGAAGGCTCTATCTCTTTCTTTTACATACCTTACTAATTTAGAGAATGTAATGGGTGGTGTAGAATAAAGTATCAAATCGAACTTTATATTGCCAAAATACTTTTTGAAAGCTTTCAGAAATTGATTTTCTAGCATCACAGTAGCTAGTCCCTTCTCCAAAAGATTTGTTTTTTGAATATTAAGTGTTTTAATATTGAGAATATGAACCCCTTGTTGAATCTTTAAATTAGTTGGCACTTTATAACGTCGCTCCTTTGGCGACATGATATATACATCATGCCCCTGTAAGGCAAAATATCTAATCAAATCTGTATATATTCCCCTAACAGAAAGATCATCAATACCAACCGCAGTCAAAAAAAGTATCTTCATCTATTTGTTTACTCGCTCCAGACTACTCGTTTTATATAATCTACATAACTAATAATAATCCGGACCATTTTATCCGATACATTTGGCATCGAGTAGTCTGCAATTCTTCTAAAATTTCTTTCTTCTCCTCTCTTTTGTTGCTGTAGTTGTATCAAACCTTGTATAATTCTCTCTGGTTTAGTTCCAACCATCATCACAGAAGCTTCTTCCATAGCTTCAGGGCGCTCATGTGCATCACGGATATTCAAAGCTGGAAAGTTCAATATTGAAGATTCTTCAGAAATAGTACCACTATCTGACAGAACAGCATATGCTTTCATCTGCAACAAGTTATAATCATTAAACCCCATTGGCTTCAAAAATTGAACTTCTTTACGCATCTCTATTCGCTTTGTCTCAATCATCTTTCTAGTTCTCGGGTGAGTACTTACAATAATAGGATAGCCGTATTTCTCCGCAATTAAATTCAAGCTCGTCATCAATCCAATAAAGTTAGTTTCACTACTTATATTTTCTTCCCTATGTGAAGAAACTATAAAGTACTGTTGCTCTTTCAATTGAAGTTTTTCCAAGACAGTAGCTTGTTTAATTTGCGGAAGATAGTGATTTAACACTTCAAACATTGGTGACCCCGTCTTGATAATCCTATCCGCGGGCAAGCCTTCTCTTAATAAGTACTCTCTAGCAATATCGCTATAGGTCAAATTAACGTCCGAAATATGATCCACTATCTTTCTGTTAGTTTCTTCTGGAACTCGCTGATCAAAACATCTATTACCTGCCTCCATATGAAAAATTGGAATATGACGCTTTTTTGCTGGAATAGCACACAAACAACTATTGGTGTCTCCAAGCACTAAAAAAGCATCAGGTTTTTCTTCTTCCAACAAAGGATCAATTTTAATCAATATCTGTCCCACCGTTTCTACCGCACTAGATCCCGCAGCATTCAGAAAAAAATCAGGTTTACGTATCCCCAAATCATCAAAAAAAATCTGATTTAGTTCATAATCATAATTTTGTCCAGTATGAACAATTATATGTTCGATTGCTTCTGAATTATCTAACGCCGCCATCACTCTCGACAATCTGATAATTTCGGGGCGCGTACCCACAACGGTCATAACTTTTAGCTTCAGCTTCATTACTTTCTTAATTTTTAAACTTCTTCAAAATAAGTATCGGCATCATTTGGGTCATAAAACTCATTAATCCAAAAATTTGTATATAGCTCATCTTCTCCTATATTTTTGATATTATGTGTATACCAAATGGGCATATCAATATAAGAAGGTTCATTTCCGTCTAAATAAAACTCAAGAATTTCATCTGTCCCAATTCTCCGCAATTGTATTAGGGCCTTCCCTTTAATAACTGCAAATCGTTCTATTTTTCTGGTATGATAATGGTTCCCTCTTGTTACACTAGGTGCCGTAGTTGAAAATGAAACCTGTCCACCCACATGCAATCTAATTATCTCTACGAAGCTTCCTCTTGAATCAGTATTCTTATTTAATTTTACAGGATTGTAGTTCTTGATATCAATATAACTACGGAAAGTATTAAATAGGCTAAGCTCAAATTTCGTTTTTAATTCAGGTATTATACCCTTTATGAAATACTGCTCTTTATAATTTTGCAGCATCGATAATACTTCAGATACTGTATTTTCTGATGTATGCGGAACTGTAAGAGTTGGAGCAGCACATTTAGACCTTATAGCTTTTAGAATAACTTCTACAAGTTCTCCTACATATATTAATTTAACAGTTCCATCAACTTCAATTTTTGGCTCCTCCTTGTGAGTTAACTGGTGTGAAAAAGTGGCAATAAAAGAGTTGTAGTTAGGGTGTCCAAATGGCCCAAATACGTTGGGGATAATCAATCCAGTAAAAATACCATTATTTTCTTCAGCCCAATTAGTTAGCAATTTTCTTCCTTCTCTTTTGCTTCTCCCATATAGATTATCTCTCTCTTCCTGAGAAGAGGAAGAAAATAAAACGTGTTTTTTTGAAGCTGATCTATTTAAAGCATCTATCAACCGTTTTACCAGCATAATGTTTGTGTCATATAACACCTCCGCATCCGCATGCCTATTCACTGCTGCGAGATGAACAATTACGTCACATTGGCTTACAAATTTATCCAACTGTACTTGATCACTAAAAAAATTGATATGGTAGGGGACTCTCTCAAATTCGTTAGGAAAAAGCGCTAAGGTATTATACAGGTGCTGTCCAACAAATCCTTCTTGCCCTGTTATTCCTATTTTCAATTTCATGACTGGTTTTCTTTAAAATAATCTAAAGGAAAAAGATATTCATCGATTCCTGCATCTTCGATTTTACTATCAGCGAATACTAATATTTTCGAATGGGGTAGAATTGCTTGTAAACAAAATGCATGGCCAGGAGGAATAGAAAGCATTTTCCCTTCGGAATATTTCAGAAGAAAAGATTTCTGTTTAGCCAAAGGATCTGGAGACTTCCAATCAGTTACTTTAATAGTACATATGGAAAATTCACCTTCGCAAACCGCAAACCACCTGGTTTCCAATTTGTGTGCTCTCCACCCTCTTTTCATTTCTTGGGAAGAATTCTCAATGATATAGAAGCGTTTAACGCCGTGCATATCAAAATCATTGAAAAAACTTAATTTTCCTCGCTCATCAACATGGACACCTCCTATAATTATGCTAGGTTCTTTCATTTATTTTATCCTGCATATTGAACTACGTCCATATCTCCGAATACTTCCCTCTTAATTAACGGCAAGTTTATCAATAATTTCTTCATCCCATTTACATCTTGTTGCTCGGTATTGTGTGAGTGATAATCCTCTATTAATGAGATATCTATTTCGCCTTCTGAGAAATACTGGGCATAGTTCAAATCTCTATTATCTGCTGGTATGCGATAGAACTCTCCCATATCTTCCGCCTTTGCCATCTCCTCTCTGGTACACAGCGTTTCATACAGTTTTTCCCCATGTCTAGTCCCGATAATTTTAATTTCATTATTGGCGTTACAAAGTTCTTTCAAAGCTTGTGCTAAATCTCTGATTGTACCGGCTGGGGCCTTATTTACAAATAAATCACCAGGATTTCCATGTTCAAAAGCAAACAAAACTAAATCAACAGCATCTTCCAAAGACATCAAAAAACGGGTCATATTAGGGTCGGTTACAGTTAGGTTCTCTCCTGCTTTAATTTGCTTCAGAAAAAGAGGAATTACAGACCCCCGTGAAGCCATTACATTTCCATATCTAGTAAGACAAACTGTTGTTGAAGTTGAGTTTCTAGATGCTGCAATGGCAACCTTCTCCATTAAGGCTTTCGAAATCCCCATGGCATTTATTGGATAGGCCGCTTTATCAGTACTTAAGCAAATAACTTTATTTACTTTATTAGCGATAGCAGCATCAATTACATTTTGAGTACCAAAAACATTAGTTTTAGTTGCCTCTAAAGGGAAAAACTCGCAAGATGGCACTTGTTTTAATGCTGCAGCATGGAAGACAAAATCTACGCCATGCATTGCACGTTCTAAACTATTATAATCTCTAACGTCACCAATATAGAATTTTAGTTTTTCGTTTTTCAACTGATTCCGCATATCATCCTGTTTTTTCTCATCACGAGAAAATATGCGAATCTCCTTAAAATATTCGGTATGTAGAAAACGATGTAAAACAGCTGACCCAAATGAGCCAGTACCACCTGTGATTAATAAAACTTTATCTTGAATTTTCATTATTCTACTTCTTATATAGTTTCTCTTTTTCTGTTTTTGTGGGATAATTGATAAGTACAGCTTTATATATTCCTTTAAACACAAACAGGCTTCCGGCCGCAACTCCAATTACCCCATGCTTGTTGATTACTTTACCGATATCGTCCAATGAGCCAGCCCCACCCAATACAGTAAGTGGAAGAGATATTTTTTCACGAATTTTATCTATAAGTGTCATATCATAACCTTTCATTGTCCCATCTTGGTCTATCGAATTGATGATGACCTCTCCAGCTCCAAGTTTTTGCACCTCTTCTACAAACTTAAATGGATTTATACCCGTTGACTTTTTACCATTATGCGTGTAAATCTCATATCCCCCTAATAGCTTTTTCTTTATATCAAGCACTACGATTACACTTTGAGCTCCTACTCTATTAGAAATTTCGGTTATAATCTCCGGGGTTTGTACTACAACTGACGATAGAGCAATCTTTTCAATACCCAATCCAAATATCCTCTGAGCCTGTTCTACCGTTTTCACCCCCCCTCCATAACAAATGGGCATTCTTGATTGACTAGCGAGCTTCTCTATTAAACCATAGTTAGGATCTTTTCCGTTAACCGTAGCATCGATATCAAATATAGCCAGCTCATCCACTGTCTTTTCATTAAATATTTTCACTGCATTTATGGGATCTCCAACATACTTTGGGTTTTTAAAGTTTACTGTTTTTACCAAACCATTTTCGTGTATAAGTAAACTTGGAATAATTCTAGGACGCAACATAAATATTATAATTTGGCAAAATTACTCAATAAAATTTCACCATAGTGATGGCTCTTTTCTGGGTGGAATTGTATGCCATAAACATTTCTATGATTAGCAGCACAGGTAAATTGAATGCCATATTCAGAACTAGCAACAATATCATCTTGATGGTTACAATCAAAATAGTAGCTGTGAAGAAAGTAGAAAATTGCATCTTTTTCTAAACCCATAAATAAAGGGTTTAACTTGGCAGGAGCTACATCATTCCATCCCATGTGCGGAAGACGGGTTATCTGATTTATTTTTGTCTCATCAAATTTTCGGACTACAGCATCTATCCATTTTAGTCCCTCTAAGGTTCCCTCTTCACTGTAGTTTGCCATCATTTGCATACCAACACATATTCCAATTACCGGTATATTATGTTTTAATACCAAATCATCCAATGTTTCTCTCATACCAGAATCATTGAGCCTTTGCATTGCGTGATCAAAATGCCCTACTCCAGGTAAAATAATTCTTTGGGCATCATGCAAATCAGCTGCAGTTTTGGCAATCTTTACTGCTACATCAACCCTTTTATAGACATTTACAAAAGCATTAATGTTCCCAACGCCATAATCTACAATAGTTATCATCTAAACAATCTCTTTTCAAGTCCTAACATTCGCATTGTTTTGGCTCCCAGTCCAATTAAATTTCGCTTATTATTATAATCATGAAAAGTTTTATTAGGACCTTTGAATAGTTCCCTAAGCTCTTCTGTCTTGAAATCTAATTTATCAGCCACATAATCAAATTCTTTATTTAAAAATTCTTCTGAGAGTTCTGGTTTTGAAATCCGACTTAGTGCTTCATCTCGCCCCATTTGTCCCGTTAAAATTAACGAAGAGAAATGAGCACGGCGCTTTTCATAACCAAACTTCCTTGGCAACCAATAGTCTTCATAAAATCTAGTAAAACGAGATTCATGATGTTTGTGCTGAAATTTTTCCCAACCAAACTTCTCAAAGAGTATTTGTTCTACCTCATTCTTAATATAAGGGATATTATTAAGCGGTTTAAAAACTTTCATTCCAAGTACGTACTTATAATATAATTTATATTCCATGATATCTACCAAAGGGAAGGTTTTTAACGGTCTAGAGCCATATCTCTTATGGATGTCTAAAATAAGTTTCTTATCAATTCCAGGATAGGCACCCCATTCTTCTGGCTCTCTACAGCATTCTGTAGAGTAATTCCCTCCAGTTAGCACATATTTAATTTTATGCTTTTTAGCAAACCTATACAAAGCGGAAAAGAAAGCTGTATCCTGCGGCATATCCTGGTCAGGGACTTGAGCCTTAAAAAAAGCTCGTTGCAAATCCTTCATTTCTTCCCAATTTACAACTTCAGTAAAGAGATCTAAGTTTAATCCATTTACCAGTTTCTCTATGTTACCTACCGCTTTATCTGTATTCCAGCCTGCGTCAACATGAAATATTAAGGGTCTTATGCCCATAATCTCTTTGGCAACATAGGCTGCATACGAGCTATCCAAACCACCGCTTAGGCCAATTATACAATCAAAATCTTTATTCTGATTATTTTTTTTGATATGATCTGCAATTTTCATCAACTCATCTATCCCACGTTGATTGGTATGCCAATTAGGTTCTATCTGTTCCTTATAATTCACATAATAATCACTCTGCCCCTTATCATTAAAAACAATATTTGGATCAGAGGTGTCCATAATTGTTTCGGTGCAAATCTGATAATTTCTATTTTCCGTCATCACAAATTATACAATGCTTTATCATTAATCAAATAACTGAAAAAAGCTGATTTATTTAATATATTTAATTTAGTACCTCGATTACGAAATGTATGAGGTTATTTATTTTTCTCGGAAGATATAAATTTTATATTATTTACTGTCTTCTTGTTTAAGCACAGTATGTACTTTCTTGATATAACTATCTAGAGTATGTTTTTCAAGCGCTGTTTTCTTGTTGTATCTTCCGATATCTAACAATTTTTCCTTGTCTGTTTCTAATATCATAGTCAATACTTTCTCAACAGAACTAATTGATTGCTTCTGTACTTCAAACCCATTCTTCATTGGTTGAAATATATCGAAGATTCCGCTATGATTAGTAACCACAACAACACAACCTGATGCATATGCTTCCAAAATACAAAATGGTTGCCCTTCAAATGGATAGTAAGTTGGCATACAAAAAACATGAGCATTGTGATAGAGTTTCTTTTTTTGTTCTCCACTTACCCTTCCATGAAATTTAATATTTTCATACCCTTTTATTGTTCTCAAAAATGCCTGTTCATTATCTTTATTATCAAAAGAACCAGCAAAATCAATCTCAATATTCTTCCTTAGAGCCTCTGGCATAGAAATATATCCCTTTAATAATTCATCATATCCTTTACCAAAAAGAAAATTACTTAGATATAATACTTTCAAAGGTTGGGTATTTTGAAATTTGCGATCTAATAATCGATCATCGATAAATAGAAAATCTTCGGCAAAATTATTAATTACATGTACTTTATTAGGATCAATAACTTTTCCGAAAAATTCTTTTTGAGTTTCACCCTCAACAATTACCCCTCCAAGTTTAGAAATAAAGAACTTATTGAAACTAGCCATCAAGTTGTTTTTCCTAGAAAGAATCCGCTTCATTCCCGCTCCACCTAGCATATGGATAAAGATTTTATTTCTTTTTCGGTATAAAATAAGATAAATAATCAGATCCTTAATGTTGCCTAAAAAAGATTCTGTTATGGAAAAATAAATCACATCAGCTTTTTTGCGAAGTTTGAAAGCTTTTGAGAAAACGCCAAATATTTGGGATACCCTGCCAATAGATAGCTTTCCAGAAGTTAATTCCTTTTTATTAAGATCTATTCTATCTACTTCGTTTATCTCTTGCTTTAAGGTCTCGTAGATTTTTAACACAGGCAATGTGTTTCCATTAAAGGGAGGAGGGAACGGAGCTATTATGAGTACTTTCATCAACGTATTCTATAAATTACTGGCTATTTATTAAACAATTTCTTGATCTGTTTAAATTTTATAAACTAATGGCGTCATTCCGACAATAACATCCTGTTATGAATAAAAGAAACCTCTTCGTAGGAATCCGAAACTGCAAAAATTTCATATCCATATTCTTTAAGCAAAGAAATTGAGTTAATAGTTCTCTTCCTTCCATCATTAAAAAATCGGCTGTGAAATTCAATCAAAATCTGGTCGATATCAATACCGCATTTTAAAATGCTTTCTAGAATAATATACTCAGCCCCTTCAATATCTATTTTTAAAACATCTATTTTTGAGGTATTTAGATCAGCAACAATATCTTTCAGCGATTTCATTTCAACAGGAATTATCTTCCTATCATCTACATTGTAGTTTAAACGCATTAGACTTCCAGAAACATGATTTGGATTGACAGGCAGGAAAAATTCAACTACGCCAGACTTTGTATCTAGGCCAAATTGGTGAAAAACCATTTTATGTGGCAAATCTTGATTTTTCATCCATGTTATTGACTTTGGAGTGGGGTCAAACATATGAATTTCACAATCTTGTTCTTTATAAACAGCCAAATCAAATGAAATATCTTCACCAATACCAACAGAATAAATCACGGAATCAGAATTTAGCAAATCATGATGCAGATAGAAACCACCGTAATCATTTCCATACCATTTTTTACTAATTTTTCTCGTTACTGAGAACTCCTTATAGTCTTTAAAAAGCCTCAAGTATAACCTTTTAAACTTTCTATATAACTTTCTAAAGTAAAGCGCTAATATTCCCATATCATGATTTATAAATTTAACCACTGAGATTCTGTATCTACAGTTTTTTTATTTAAACCCTATGCTCCTTTTGTCTAATCTCTTTTCTCCTGTAATGTAAAAAATCATTTCTAAAAATCTTTCTACCATTATATCTACATTATAATTCTCTCTAACTGTTTGAATGGCCTTCTTGGAAAACTGCTTTCTAATATTTTCATTTTCCAAAAGATATTGGAGCTTTATCTTCAAGTCTTGCCAATTGTCTTCTTCATAACATAAGCTATTTTCACCATCTACTAATGCAGAGAACTCAGGCCCATGGTGATAAGCACTGCCATGAGTGATTACTGGCAGCCCATATCCAAATGCATGCAGAATAGATAATCCAATTGATGCGGGATGAATTAATACTTTAGCAGTCATAAACCAAGGGGCAAGGAGTTCCTCATCATATATACCACCTAGCAGATGTACGTGTTCCTCCAACTTCAAAGATTGTATTTTTTCTTCCAAAATTGGCTTTTGATCTCCATCACCTACAATGTACCAATGTACATCTGCATTTACAGATATTATTGAAGGCATCAAGTTAAGGAAATCGATCAGTTTATTTTTTTCTATCAAACGGGTGCAAGACAACAGTATCTGCTTATTAGCAATATTATGATCTTTTTTCCAATCATCAAGCCTCTGTATACTCCACTGTTTTTGATGTGAATCAATTTTTTTTTGATCCAAACCGTTATTCATTCCAATAATAGTATGTTCTTTAAAACCCCTATTTCGCAGAAATACTACCTCATTGTCATTATAAACAAATAAATATTTAAAGATTTTTGTCCATGTCAATCTTAAATTTTCAGAGTATTTATTTGCATTGTAGGTATGTGCCATAGTCCAAAGCACAACTTTTCGTCTAAAGATTTTCAAAAGGTTAGCAATTAAAAAATGAGAAACATATCGAGGATTTCCATCCACAAAAACAACATCATAATTTTTAAGGAGTTTTAAAAACGGTAAAAACTGCCAATTGAGAAACTCTCCTTTTAGGGTAAAGAATTTGACGACCCTAACATTTGAATACTTTTGATGGATTGTTTTTAGCTTGCTTCCTGTTAGTAGCTCCGACTGGCAAAATATTTCAATAGCTAAACGCTTATCAGCAAACAGCCGATTATAAAAACCTTCTCTATAAGTCGGTAAAACGTTGGTAACAATTGCTATTTTTAATTTATCCATTTATTTGGTTTTTGGTAGCTAAGTATTAAAGCAAACATGCACCATGCTTCCACTGATTGGTATATGTTTCCGCTAGTTTGCGACAGCCCATAAAAGATTAGAAATATCACAAATAAAATTGCAAAATACTTTCCATAGAACTTGTAGTTTACTATTTTTAAAAGCAAGAAAACAAGTGCTCCCAAATATATCAACAACCCAAGAATTCCTGTTGACATAAGCATTTCTATAAAGAAATTATGTGGATATGCAACTGAATAGGTATTTATTTGATTCCCAAAAATTGGCTTCTCTAAAAACATACTAAATGCTTCATTATATATTTCATTTCGCTCTTCAGTTTGTCCTTTTTCTAAATTACTTTTTGTTTCCAATAACCGATCCACTATAGAGAGTTCTATTTGATTAGCATTTAGCCAATTTACCACAAAAGAAATTGTTAAAAATAAAACTATTGCAGCGATTAGGTTTTTGATATAGAATTTCTTTGTTCGTTTTTGAAATACAACATAAAAACAAAGGAGTATAACAATGCTTAAAAATGTAAAAAGCATAGGTCCTCTAGAGGAGCCTAAGAGAAGATTTAACACTCCTAAAATAATGGCTGAATATAGAAACAAGTTATGAGGTCGAGCTTTTTTGCTTCCAATAAGTAACAAGTAGGATAAACTTAGCGTCAAGAGGAGTCCCCCTTGAAGGCCTATGGTAATCGAGTTTATCAATGCAGCAATATCATTTCCAACAGCATTCTTTTCTAAGGATATAAATGTCCTAAATAGAAATATTTCTGGACCTACTTGCCAATCGAGTTGGTAGAGTGCCCGTAGTAAAATCATCAAATTGGATATAATTAAGATGTAAAAAGACTGCCTAATCAATTTTTGCTTATCAACCAAATGTAAGGCTTGACCGATCATTAAAACTACTATACATATATTCCCTACAAAAAAAGAATAGATTTCAAAATAGGTTTGGGCTGTGGTCACTCCAGCAATAGCCGTATCATAAACAAGTCTAATAAAGTAGAACAATAAGAAACTGTATACAAATACCATACTTTTCTGAATCCTTAATCCATTTTTATAAATGCAGATGACAGAAACATAAGTTGCACCCAAAGCAATCAATGCCCTATACGCAATATTAAAAAGACTAGGTGAAGCTCCAATAAATAATGCAGATATAGCTGATATCGGATAACAGAAACACACCATCACAATTGTTGAGGCTACAATTTTGCCTAAGAAAAAATCAGAAAAAAAATAGTGTGGCTTGTAATTCATCAACTGATTTAAGAATATCTCTTATCAAAAATACTATCGATATACGCAACTACTTCGTAAATATTATTTTTGGTTTCTTCTTTTTTAGAACCAGATGATATCCTGCTAGACAGCAAGCTAATTAGCGTTTTAAAATGAAACATTGCTCTCTTTACCCACACAATGCTACAATAGAAAAGTACTTTAACTTTAAAGGCAATTGTTCTTTTTTTAAGTACAGCCGCTATTTGCTTCTTGTAGCTCGTATCAAAAACCCTACAACATGCAATTAAATATGCGTAGTTGAATTTTTCTAATTCGACTTCCATTTTATTCCTCTTCAAGGACTGGATAGCAGATTCGCCATAGATAGTAAAGCCTGACCAATAAAACGGGATTTCCGGTGTCCAGTTAGCTGCTGTATCTTTTGGTAAGAACCGCATTTTACTAATTTCACCAAAATGACGGCCTTCAGCTCCCTGTCCTCCTCCACTTGTCTTAGAGTGCCCCGAAACAATTAAGGGTAAGTCAATTATTTCGTAGTGATGTACAAACTTTGACAAAGCTACCGCATTGGCCATATCGGGGCTAGGCCCAGGAAAGTATGTCCCCGTTTGATCATAAACTTTTTCCAACACATCTCGCTTAATTATACCATGGTATATTCTTGGTAGATCTAATATTTCTGCAGCACCCAATTTTAACACATTATTCAGCTCCTTAGCTACATCAACCTTTTTTCTTTTACCTGAAAAAGGTGTCATTTTTAAAAGTCCCGACAAACTGCGCCCGTATAACCGCGGATTAACATCTGGCCAAGTATATGATGCTTTTATTGGAAGGACAGCTTCTAGTCCTTCTTCCTTGAATATTTCTGTAAATTCAATGATTTTCTTACTAAAGATATCATCATCACCTATCATGGTAATATACTCCCCAGTAGCATTTTTTATTGCTAGGTCACAATTGATATCAATAGTTAAATCTTCCTCTACATATGCATAACGTATACGTTTATCTTCTATTTTCTGTAGAAATTTCAGAAAATCATTATTCGTATTCGACTCACTATTATCTTGAATAACTAGTTCGATTCTATCTGAATCTATAGATTTAAAATACCTAACAATATATTCTAGATAATAATATCTATTTTTTGTCGGTACTACAATACTTAGAAGAGGAATCATTTCTGAAGAAAAGTTTTAAAATTTAAAAGACGATTAAAAAGCATTTGCAATTTACTTTTAGGTACCGAAACAAATACAGAAATCAATATTGTTGTCGTAAATGATAATCCAATCCAAAAAAGTAAGGCTATTTTATTTGATACGGCCCAAGACGGTATGTAAGAGAACAAAAAAACTACCCCAAATGAACCTATGAAAGGGAAAAAAAATTGTTTTATGTAAAAAAAAATTACATTTTTTATTTTCAAAAACATTCGACCTATGAAATAATAGTAGATAATTGCATAAACTAATTGAACAAATACCAATAAATAAGCTGCCCCAATGGCACCATAATTTCGAATAGCAAAAAAATAACCAGGTAGAGTTATAAGTAAACTTAACATTCCCAATATATTATTCAATTTTGTATATCCATTAGCAATAGCGACATCATAGGGCAACATCGTTAATGCCAAAATAGAGGTTGAAAATATAAGAACCTTTAAATAAACTGCAGAATGGCTAGCCAAATCAGGATTACCCGTCCAAATCCAAATTACCTCCCTCGAGAAAAAAAACAAGTTGGCAGTAATTGCAAAAATTATTATGCAAACAGCATTGTTTATATTCTGAAACAAAAGGGATGCCTCTTCATTCTTATTTATAGAATATAACGCCGTAAATCTTGGTAATAAAGAAGCTGAAATAGGGCTTACTAAGCTAATAATCACCATTGCGAGGGAGGACGCAAGCGTATAGCTACCCAAACTCTCTAGAGGCAACAATTTACTAATCAAAATCTTATCCACCTGCGTATTAAGACTTGCGACCAATGAAATTAAAAACATCCCTCCAGCAAATTTCCAAAGTTTGGTGATAGACCTTATCTCTATTTTTTCTACTTTCTTCTCCTTAGTTAACCTTTTAAAGAATTTACTTAAATAAACTTTAAGTAAAAATGCGAATATTACTGATGTTAAAGCCTGCCACAAAAAAAAGCCCTTTAAACTAGGTAAAAAAAATATCAGCCCGATTACAAGTCCATTCCTTATAGTACTCCAAATAATTTGGTAAAAATTTGCCTCGACTTGTTTCTCTAATCCCATTAGACCTCCAATATAAAATCTAAAAAGGAGTTGAAAACCAATATCAACACCTATAATTTTCAAAAAAAGAGACAACTCATTAGATGTAAAAAGAGTTGTTTTCAACCATCCATTCGCAATAAAGTCTGACAAGAACAATATGATTCCTATAACAAGAATTACGACAATAAAATAGTATTTTTCTAGGCTTCGGAAAACATTTAGCTTCTCCAAATTGCCTCGATCTTGTCTAGCCAACTCTCTCGCCAAAGTAGCCGTTAATCCCGCATCTAATATTGCCATTATACCTGCAACAATCAGTGTAAAACTGATAACAGAGTAGCTACCAAAACCTAAAAACTTAATATAAAGCGGAATAAAGATAAAACCTGATATTATACTCCAACATCTACCAATTATGTTTGCTGTAATATTTTTAAACATTACTGGTGTATACGCTTGTAAATTGGACATTGAAATATGAATTCTCTCGCACCTTTTCCCATATCATTTCAGTTTAATCCCCTTATCAATTACTAGAAATCGAAGTATCATTGTATCGAATATCCCCCATCTATGACTAGGTCCTGCCCTGTGATCCATCTAGATTTATCAGACAATAAAAAAGAAACTACATTCGCTACATCTTCAACTTCGCCCAAACCTAAAGGATGCATTTCTTTTATCTTACTTATATTTTTTTCATCTAACTGATCAAATAATTTATCTGACATAGGAGTATTTACTATACCTGGGGAAACAGCGTTGATTCTAATTTTCCGCTTAGCAAATTCAAGTGCACTAGCCCTTACTACCCCAAGAACGGCCGATTTACTCGCACAATATCCTATCTTTCCTGGCTGCCCTAGGCTTCCCATTACCGATGAAAATAGTACAATACTAGCCCCATCAATACTATATTTCTTCTTTGTAAAATGTCGTAGTAATTCAATTCCCGCAAATGTATTTATATCAAAAATGCTTTTTACCTTTTCAACAGAATAAAAGCTAAGAGGTAAAGTCTCTTCGGTCCCTGCACAATGAATTAATCCATCGAACTTTTGATCCTCAAAGGAGTTTTCAAACAAAACTCCAATATCCTCAATTTTACTAAGGTCTGATTTGATACGGACAATTTGTGTAGGATATGATTTTACGAAAGACTCTATTTTCTCAAAATTTCTACCTACAGCATAAATCTTGTGCCCTTCTTGTACCAATTGTTGGAGGATACCAAAACCAATGCCCGATGTGGCTCCAGTTAAGAGAAATGTTTTTTGCATACCCTTAAATTATTCTTCGAATTTATCAGTTCCTATTCTTTCTATTAAACTATCAATCGTCGTTAACGCTTCTAAATCCGCCGTATTCAAAGAAACTCCAAATTCGTTATCTACAAACCCCATTAGCATCATGCCTGTCATAGAATCCCATTCATCTAGCTCTTTAAAATTTGTATTTCCTGAAAGGTTCTCTTCTAATTCTAGGGTATCTTTCAACTTTGATATAAATGTTAGTCTATTCATTATAATGTATATTTTAATTTAATTAATCCGCCAGACCAAGATAGTCCTACCCCAAACCCAACCAGCAGGATAGTTTGTTCTTCATCAATTTGTTTGCTATATTCTTTAAGTGCAATAGGAATGGTACACGAAACTGTGTTCCCACCTTCTTTCAAATTGATGTAGAAATTGTCCTTATTTATATTCAGCTTTCTACGCATGAAATCTAACATGAAAGCATTTGCTTGATGAAAGATAAATTGGTTAACATTTTCTATTTCCTTTCTCTCAACATTCAGGATTTTTTTGACAAAATCTGGGATATTGTCACTAGTGAACTTAAAAATCTCCGGCCCATCCATGTAAAGATGATTTTCAGTATAAAAGTTATTACTTCCATACTGCTTTTCTTGCGCATCGGCTTGATACGGGTGCTTGGCAGCGCCATTTCTAATAATTAACTTATCATAGCCTCCTCCATCAGTTCCAAAAAGAAAATTACCGATATGTTCTTCTTCGGAGAATGAGATAAGTGTAGCGGCTGCCGCATCTCCAAAAATAGCTCTATTAGAATGATCTTTTGGATGCAGATATTTTGAATAGGTTTCGGCAGTAACCAACAATACATTTCTAGCTTGTCCTGAATTAATTAAGCTTTTTGCCAAACTCACTCCGTAAGTAAATCCAGAACAACCCAAATTAAAATCCAAGGCACCTATGTTCTTATTTAGTCCAAGTTCATGTTGTAAAATACAAGCTGTTGTAGGCAAAAAATAATCTGGACTTTGTGTACAATAGAGCAAAAAATCTATAGAATGTAAGGACACATTCTTTAGCAGTTTTTCACATGCTCTTTTAGCTAAATCAAAAGCAGTTTCCTCTTTAGAGACCCAGTACCTAGCGGCGATACCAATTTTTTCCTCAAATTTCGAGAAGTCATAATCAGGAAATATCTCGGACAAATCCTCATTGGAGACCCGATTATTTGGAAATACATATTCTATATTTTTAATAACAGCACCCATTTTCTAGTATTTACTTCAATTTGCTATTTCCTGAACTGGAATAAATCTTGCTTTATTGTTATATAAATATTTATATACTTTCCTCTCAGAAATAGAGTTAGTCTTCCTAAACGTTTTATTTGATAAATAAAAAATACTTTGTGATAAAGGATTGGTCTTTTTATCTGACTTTGTAAAGATAACTTCCTCTCCATTATTATTATTTACTAATATTAAGTCATCATATGTTAGCTGTAATTGATAATCGGAACCATTATCTATTACAAAATCTTCTAACCACCCCTTCAACATATCAAATTTTTCTTCTAAAGTTTTTGATATATAAAACTTTACATGCTCCATAATTTTAGCAGGGCTACCTGCATAAGCAGCATCTGGCACCGTATCCTTAGTGATTACCGAGTTAATTAATGCAGTGCTCCTTTTACCTAGGGTCAGTCCTGAACCAACAACACAACTACCCACCAGCCAAACGTCGTCATTAATCACTGTTGGACGTTTAGCATATAAGATACAACCCTCAATTTGCTCACCACTGGCGACATGAGTCCATATTTGAGAGTACATTCCCACACGTACTCCATTACCAATTTCCAAGCCTCCTGCTCCATCTAAGATTGTATTCTGACCGAACCAACAATTATGACCAATACTGACGTATTTCTCTGCCATTATCAGCATATCATTGTGAAAAACATTCCAATCACCGACTTTGAATTCTCCGTGTACGAATACTCTGGTGTTATCATTAAACACATTATTATCTCCCAAGACAATACTTGCATTGGGATTATTACCCGAAAGCTCAATCACGACATTCTTTCCGATAATATTATGTGTCCCCATTACTACATTAGGGTGTATCTTAGCAGAACTATCAATTTTATTTGTACTATGCATGTTTGTTATTTTTCGTACCACCAACCACTAGGTATGGCCACAAAGTGTTCCATAAATTCATTTACCCCTTTTAATGATTTTTTATCATTAAAAACACTATAGATATTATTGTTGATGTGTACTCCTGAGGCATAAAAGCCCTTCTCTCTGAAAGATTTTATCGTTTCACGTTTTCTCTTTGCTAAAACTCCATACACCCAATAATTAGGGTTAATTTCGCCACTCTTTATAGGCAAAATATCATTAGAATCGCTAAACTCTTCTGACCATTTTAACGCATTTTTCCTTTGTTTAGCTATAAGTTTTTCGATTTCTTGCATCTGCTTTACACCAATGTAGCTATTCAATTCCATAGGTGTTGCGCTATGTCCAATTAAATTAATATCACATTGTGAGCTAATTTCTCCTAACTCATCTCTGAACTTAAGCCGATCTATTCCCGCATCTCTAACTAATTTACTTTTTGCGAACAAAGCACTGTCCTTGAAAATCACGGCACCTCCATCTAAAGTATTAGGCAACCTAACTGGATTAAAAGAAAAAATTGTAACCTCGGAACCTACATCACCTATTTTCTTTCCTTTGTATTCACTACCAAAGCTTTCTATTCCGTCGTCGATAACAGGAACTCCGTACTCTTTTCCAATTGCGTTAATTTCGTCTATATGCCCAGGATAACCACAAAAATGATTATGTATAATAGCCTTTGGAGAAACTTGCATTAAATTTTTCACACTTTCAGGGCAGAGTGTACCCGTTAATGGGTCCACATCAGCCCATTGCACTTTAATACCAGCCGAAAGTAACGGTTGAGTGGATGCTAAACATGCCATCGGAGACACAATAACAGTATCTCCATGTCTTACATCTAAAGTAGTGAGGGCAACTAAAATTGCCATATTAAATGTGTTCGTAACCAAAACATTTTCTGTATTAAAGTATTTGGAAAGACTCTTTTCGAATTCTATTCCATACTTTCCATAAGCCAGTTTTCCGCTATGTAAAATTTCATTTACCATTGGAAGGTCGGGCATAAAGGGCTTATATAGAGGTATCATATATTACCAGCCCTTCTTTATTAATTGTACCATACGTTCTCTATCTTGATTGGTAAGCCACCAGCCACAAGGAATATGAACAAATTCTTTATAGAAAATGCTAAGGTTAGGCAGTTCACTTTCGCTTGAATTAAAAAGGCTATGCCTATCATTTCTTAAATGCAGAGGCGAAGCCATAATTTCATTATTTGCTAACATCTTTATGAAATCATCTCTTCTTTCAACTTTTAAAGTATATAACCAATAACTAGGCTCTGTATGAGCGTAATATTTTAATAGTTGCACCCCCGAAACGCCTTTCAAAGCGTCATCTAGATATTTTCCATTTTCTATATATCTTTCTACATTCTCTCTCAAATAATCTAGTTGAACAAGTCCTACGGTGGCATTTACATTGTTCATATGATATTTATATCCAGCTTCCGTAATGTTACTTTCCAATCTCGGCACTTTTTTATCGAGGCCAAACCAGCGTAGCTTTCTGGCCCTTACATATTCATCTTCATTTTTTAAACATAAAAGTCCCCCGTCAATTGTAGTTAGATGCTTGATTGCCTGAAAAGAAAAACAAGTATAAGCTGAGTTTGAACCTACATAATGTTGATTATATTTACTTAATAAGGCATGTGCAGCATCCTCAATAACCGGAATATTATATTTTTGCGATAAAGAATTAATTTTGTCCATATCACAAACCATTCCTGCGTAGTGAACCACCAATATTGCTTTGGTTTTACTATTAATTTTTTTTTCTATAGCCTCTGGATCAATTAACCCTGTATCTACATCGACATCTGCAAAAACAACTTTAGCTCCAGTTAATGCAATAGTGGTATTAGTGGGTTCTGCTGTAAGTGCTGTAGAAATTACTTCATCCTCTTTACCTATTCCGATCAATAACAAGGAAAGATGTAACGCAGCCGTTCCTGAGTTAACTGTAAGACAATATGGATTTCCTAAAAGTTCTCCTAATTTCTGTTCAAACTCTGCGACCACCTCCCCTTCAGCAATATAACCACTATAAATAACTTCTTCCAACCGTGACATTAGCACATTTTTTGGAGGTATAAAAGGTTTTACTATTGGTATCATTTCTTAATAATTTGGAACTGCAATAAATATTCTACTTGATAGATTTATAATCTGCCGTCTATTAGATCTCGATTAAGAAAAGATTTAGTATCAAAAACAACTGTGTTTGAATTTTCCTTTAAATCTGCCAAATCTATATTTAAAAATTCTGAGTGACTTACTGCTAAGACAATGGCATCATAACGACTATCTAGCTTCTCTTTCAATCTAAGCTGATATTCTTCAAATACCATATTAGAATCAGCATGCGGGTCATATACTTCTACTTCTAAACCGAATTGCTTAAGTTCTTGATAGATATCGATTACCCGGGAATTACGTATGTCTGGACAGTCTTCTTTAAAAGTTATTCCGAGAATTAATGCCCTAGCACCTTGAATTTTATGCCCTTTATTAATCATTAGCTTAACAACTTTATTGGCCACAAACATCCCCATATTATCGTTAACTCGACGTCCAGAGAGAATTACTTGTGGATGATAACCCAATGATTGAGCTTTATGTGCTAAATAATATGGATCTACACCAATGCAATGTCCACCTACTAATCCTGGTTTATATTTTAAAAAGTTCCATTTGGTCCCGGCAGCATCAATAACATCAGTGGTATCAATACCAATACGATCAAAAATTAGTGCAAGCTCATTTACAAACGAAATATTAACATCTCGTTGTGCGTTTTCTATTGCTTTACTTGCTTCTGCAACTTTCAAACTAGGTGCTTTGTGCGTTCCAGCCGTAATAATACTAGAATATAAATTATCAATCTCTTCTGCAATTTCAGGTGTCGAACCAGAAGTTACTTTTTTAATTTTAGTCAAAGTATTGATTTTATCGCCGGGATTAATTCGCTCCGGTGAATACCCACAATAAAAATCTTCATTGTATTTTAGTCCTGAGAATTTTTCAAGAACTGGCACACAATCCTCTTCCGTGCACCCCGGATATACGGTAGATTCGTAAATCACAATATCTCCCTTTTTTAATTTCTTTGCAATCATTTCTGATGCTTTAAGCAAGGGCTTAAGATCTGGAGATTTAAATTGATCTATTGGAGTGGGTACCGTTACAATATAAATATTAGATTGAGAAAGATCATCAATCTCGCAAGAAAAAGTTAATCCGAAATCTCCCTTTGCATTGATTACCTGCCTCAGAGTATCTATATCTGCTTCTTTAGTTCTATCTAAAGCATTAGACAATTCTTCGACTCTATTCGAATCTATATCAAAACCAATAACTTTATATTTTTTCGAAAATTCAATTGCTAGAGGTAGTCCTACGTACCCTAGTCCAATAATCGCTATTCTATATCTATTCACTTAATATGCTTTTTAAAATTTTTCTGAAAAGTAAACAAACTATGTTCAAAAATCCAAGTAAAAAGCTACCCGTTAAAATCCCTTTAACTTTCCCTAGTCTTTCTTTGTCAAGAGGATAAATAGGTGAATCTATTACTTGTATAAGTGGCGTTTCTTTCATTAACGCCATTTTCGACATCTCAAGATTTTTCATCATTTCGCCCAACACCGCTTTATTTGTTTCAGCAGAAAATTGTGCTTTCTGAAGAGGGGCTACCCGTTTAACTTGTCTCGTAGGGTTTAAATTTGGTGTAGCATCTGAAACTTCTACAGCCGTATAAATAGCACCATTCATTACAGCTCTTACCGAATCAGTCTTATGTTGTAATATCGAAACATTTTCCAAAGATTTTTTAGTTTTTGTTTGTACATAAAAGTCATTAACATGTTTTACTAATTCCTCATTAAATCTTCTAGAAAAAAGTTCGTCGTTTGATCTCGTTACAACCTTAATGATACTGAGTTTTTTATCTGGCTTACTAACTCCCAAACAATTTGTTGTAATATCTTTAATGATTAAAGTCATTACACTATCCCTTAAACGATTAGGATGATGAATTTCTGATACGAGAAATTTTAGATTTCTCAGTTTTGGATTCTTGTCTAATTTAATTCTTGCTCCAGTTACTTCCAGATACCTATCAATGAGTGTTGCATTAGAAAAGGAATCTACTTTTGACAGTAAAGTTTTTTCAATCATGGTTCTTGACCTATATAGTTCCATAATATTATCTCCTTGAAAAATTCCTCCTCCTCCTCCTCCAAGGTCAAAGCCCATAACAGAAGCAATACCTGCATAAGCAGCTAATCCACTACCACTTTCTCCATTTTCCAAAACAAAAGTAGTAGCGGCAGTATAAATGGGTTTTTTAATTATTGAATAACCTAAACCTAGCAACCCTCCGATTATCCCTGCAGTAATGATAATCCATTTCTTTCTAAACAAATATTGCCACCACTCCTTTATCCTAGTCAGTAATTCCTTTAAGGATATTTCATTTTGATTTATGGGATTTTGAGTCTCTTCTTTCATTTTAAAATTATAGCGATATTTTTACTTAGCTATTTACTAAGTTATTCATTCTATTATAGAATTTTTGATTCGGCATATTCCTAAAAGCGTATATCTTTTCAATAGCATCAACAACCCTCAATCCATCAATTAACGCAACATGTTGTTCATCCATTCCATTTATCACGTTAATCACATTATCTATTAGATGATGGTGATTTGCTGCAGAACCTTGATATAACCCATAATTATTCTCTATTGGCATTTCTGTCAAAGACGGTAATTCGATAGATTCTGCATTGCAATAATCTATTGAATTCATATACTGACCTCCAATTTTAATAGTTCCTTTTTCTGCAATCACTGTGATACTACTTTCAAAATTGCTTTTAAAAATCGAAGTAGAGTAATTAATATTTCCATTACCACCGTTTATTAAATCAAACAAGATTGTTCCGCTATCTTCAAATTCGGTAGTGTTTTGGTGGTTATAATTTGAAAACCTTGTATAGGTTGTTTTTATATCACCAAAAATCCATAATAATACATCAATAAAATGAGAAAATTGAGTGTATAATGGCCCTCCATCCAAAGCTAAAGTACCGTGCCACCCTCCTTTGGTATAATAACGATCATCTCTGTTCCAAAAACAATTGAGTTGAACCGTGAAAATATCACCTAAGCTGTTCCTGGAAACTATATCTTTAAGCCATCTAACATTAGTTGAATATCGATTTTGAACAACAGGGAAAACATATTTCCCCTGTTCAATAGCCGCGTTTTTTATTAACTGTGCATCTAGGTAACTAAGGGCAATGGGCTTTTCTATTACTACATTCTTTCCTGTTTTTAAACAAGCTATTGCCTGCTCTGCATGAAATCCGTTTGGGCTGCAAATATTAATTACATCTAAATCACTGTGTTGATAAAGCAAATCAGCAATATTTGTATAATATGAAACGTCACCTTGTATAGAAATGTCAAGGAGTGGATCTACAACTGCCACGAGTTCTGCATTGCTATGATTTGTAATAAGCTGGCCATGTTTCTTTCCAATATGACCATACCCTACTATCGCAAATTTCACCTTCTTTTGAATAGACATTACCTTAGTTTTAAAGCTTTCCCCTCCATTAATTTATACAGATCACCACTTTCAGGACAAACTGCAATTCCACCCTCATCAAATGTCAAACGCGCCCCATGTTGACTTACCCACCCAATTTGGCGGGCAGGATTACCAATGACTAGTGCATAATCGTCTATTTTTTTTGTTACTACAGCTCCGGCTCCTATCATAGCAAAAGCTCCAATATCATTTCCGCAAATAATGGTTGTATTTGCACCAAGTGTTGCTCCTTTACCAATCATTGTATTTTGATATAAATGTTTTCGGTTTATAAAGCTCCTAGGGGCTTTGATATTAGTAAAAACCACAGAAGGTCCAATAAAAGCATCTTCTGAAATAATTACGCCTTCATAAACCGAAACATTATTTTGTATTTTAACTCTGTCTCCTACTACCACACCATTAGCAATCATTACATTCTGCCCAATGTTACAGTCTCTACCCAGCTTTGCCCCGGCCATGATATGTGAAAAATGCCATACCTTTGTATTGTCGCCTATGTTGCAACCCTCATCAATTACTGCAGTTTGGTGTGCGAAATAACGATTAGACATAAGCTGCAAAAAAATTCAAAATTTTCGTGATGATATACTCTTGCTCTACTTGCGATAAGCTTGGGGAGACTGGTAGTGCTAAAACCGTATCGCATAAAGTTTCAGAAAAAGGAAAATGCTGGTTTACATTAAATCTTAAAAAAGCTTTTTGTTCATGTATCGGTCTAGGATAATAAATCATGGTCTCTATCCCAGCATGATGAAGGTAAAGTTTTAGCTCATCCCGAGTCTTCTTGTTTTGCAATATTAAGTTATATTGATTGAAGCTATGGAATGTACCTTCTTTCTCAATAGGTAGCTTTACTGCGTAAATAGATTTTAGTGCATGATGATAGAGATTTGCTACTCGTCTTCTTTTCTTAATATCAGAATCGATATAACTTAGTTGGACGTTCAGTATTGCTGCTTGAAGTGTATCCAGTCGAGAATTCATACCAACTCTTACATGCTCATATTTACTTTCCTGGCCATGTTTTCCGATTGTTTCTATTTTCTTAGCTAAATCAGAGTCATTCGTAAATAACGCCCCGCCATCTCCAAAACAAGCTAGGTTTTTGGTAGGAAAAAAAGAAGTGCATCCAATGTGACCGAATGTTCCCAAAAATCGCCCACCATATTTACTTCCTAAAGATTGGGCAACGTCTTCGATTACATACAGCTTATATTTTTGGGCTATCTGAGCAATTTTCTCTATCTGTGCGGCCCCTCCAAATAAATGAACAACGATTATTGCCTTTGTTTTATCGGTAATAAGACCTTCTACGTTTTGGGGATCTAAGTTGAAATCGTCAGCACTTGCATCTACAAAAACAGGTACCAAACCCAAAAGTGCAATTGCTTCTACAGCTGCAACAAAATTAAAAGTCGGAACAATTACTTCATCACCTGCTTTCAATTCAAGAGCCATCAAAGCTATGCTAAGGGCATCAGTACCATTCCCACAAGTAACGACGTGCTCAACCTCCAAATAATTTGCTAATCGTTTAGAAAATTCTAATACCGCATCACCACCAATATACACACCCTGATTTAAGGTATTAAATATGGCCTTCTCAATCTCCTCCTTTCGAGCAGTGTAACTATACTTTCCATCAAAAAAAGGAATATTTAAAAAAGGGTCAAACATTAATCCTTTGATGTTTGGTGGTACTACCTAAATAAGCTCACTATAATTGCTGCCAAGGACGCCACTCCTGTACCTATCCCAATCCAAGCCTGACTACTCATCTTTTCTCTTTCAGCTTTTACAGGCACCAGTATCTCTGCTCCTGGTCTTACCTTCGGATAATTGTTAAAGAATAAAAATTTCTTAGCCGCTTCAGCAGAACCATTAGCGTATTTTATATATGCCCTATTCCTTAAAGCAGAACTCGTAAAACCTCCTGCCCCGTTGATATATTGTTTAAAACTTTTACCAGGGACATACACAATACTATTTGGATTTAAAACCTCTCCGGTAACCTTAACTGTTTGAAGTTGTTTTGGCACACGAACGATATCTCCTTCTTCCAATATTAAATCTTGTCTTGAAAGAGGCCTTTTCAAAATCTTCTCCAAATTAATCCCGACTAAGTCAGATTGCGCTAGTTCTTCTTTGACCTTTTTAGTGGTATCAGCACTTTTTACATCTCTTTCTTGAAGTCTTTCCAAATTAGCAAACTTTCTCTTTTCTTCCTCTTTGTTATTAATAGCATTTTTATCAAAAGGGTTTATCTTTTCTGCCCCAGGTCTTTTTAACGAAGCCCCTTCAGCATAGGCAAAAGAAGTCAAACCTCCAGCTCTTTTAATAAGATCCGATATGCGATAATCTTTACTTGTAATGGTGTACATCCCAGGGTAAAGTACTTCTCCCTCAATTTTCACTTGTTTTTGGACCGAATAGCCTTCGGAGTTTCTTACTGAAATAATATCAAAAGGCTTAATCACAAACTTATCGCCCAAAACGCGTAAATTTTCGTCAATATTTACCACAAATAAATCAGCTGTTTTTGAAGAAGTTGAAGTTGGGTCTGTGTTTTTTATTCTCCTCGACACTTCAATTCGATTTGGTGTAGCTCCTTCCCTTAATCCTCCAGCCATTTGGATAATATCTTCCAACTTTAAATTTTCTGCATATTCAAAAGTTCCTGGTGCTCTTACTTCCCCTTGTATCGTAACAGTATATTCTTCTCTCAGATCAAAGATGGAACTGATAGTCACCTTATCTTCACGAGTTAAAGGAATGTCCTTTTCTTCTCCCGAAAGAATTTTAGCAACATCAAATGAAACGAAATACTGTGTCTTATCAGGATTTAAACGGTTGATGTAACCTCGATTAAGGAATGCATCTTCCGTGATACCATCTGCCTTTTTGATTAAGCTAGCAAGTGTCAATCCGTTGTCTAAGGAATAAACACCCGGCCTAAATACGGCACCTATAATTTCCACTCTATTTTCAAAACGCTCCAAAATAGCCTCCACCACAAACTTATCGCCATTTTTCGGGAGGTAAGTATTGTATTGTGATTCTAGGATATCGCTAATTCTTCTTTCTCTATTCGTATTTTGAAATGATTTTATTTTAGCGGTGTAGGCCTCTGAAGTGAACCCTTTTGCAAAATTGATTACATCCTGCAAAGTTTCATTATTTTTCACCTCGAAGATAGCCGCATCTTTTACTTCTCCCAAAATCTCTACTCGCTTATCATAAGCGGGAATATTAACAACATCCTGGTCTTGCAGGCGAACATTTCCTTGTTGAATGCCTCTTAAAAGAAAATCATAAACGTCAACGGTGGCAATAACTTTATTATTTCTAATAACTTGTATATTTCTAAAAGAACCGTTCTGAGAAGGACCTCCAGAAACATACAATGCACGATAAACATTTGCTAAAGATGGCAAGGTATAAGTTCCAGCCTTTACAACTTGTCCCGTTACTGTTACTTGAATACTTCTAATATTTCCCAAATTTACAGCAACGGAAGTTCTACCAGTCCTCAAAGCTGGGTAAGTTTTAGCCATTGTTGATTTGATTTTTGAAACGGCCTGATCAATGCTTAAACCCCCAACAGCAATTCTTCCAACATATTCAAGATTAATCACTCCTTCCGGGCTCACCTGAAGATTATAACTACGTTCATTATCTCCTGTTAAATCGATAATCAGTCTATCATCGGGCCCAATGATATAGCTCTTAGGAGTCGCTATTCTTAAATTGGGTTCAAAAGTGATATTTCCATTTTTGAACAAATCCGATCCAAAGATTTTAGATTGAATTTCACCATCATCTTCTTTCTTAAAATTATCAATGGCGCCACCACCAGTAGTTTCACTATATTCTCTTCCGGTACCTGTAGTAGGTTTATCCGTCGTTTGCGAACCAGCACCTTGTTTTTTAAGTTTTTCTACTCTGGCCTTAAATTTCAACATTTCCTCGCTCTTAATCCCTTTAGCAGTAGCAGCCTGCTCAAGCTGAGCCTCAGTAGTGTAGCCCATTGCTTCTGCTTGTTTTACAATTTGCAAAATTTGGGCATCAGAAAGTTCATCAACTTTAATATTAGAACCTACTTGAGAAAAGCTTAAAGTTGTAATAAAAATTAAGAGAAATGATAGAAAGATTCTTTTCATGAAAATAATATTCTTTTTTTATCAAAAGAAGCTAATTACTCAAAATAATTAAGCGTCTTGTAATCACCTTGTTTTAGATACTCATCTTTCTTCATTAAGTTTAAATCAGATTGCATCATGTCTTCAACCAAAGCTTGTAAATCATATTTGGGTTCCCATCCTAGTTTAGTCTTTGCCTTAGTAGGATCACCTAATAGCAAATCCACTTCGGTTGGCCTGAAATATTTAGGATCAACTTTTACTACCGTATTACCTAGCTTTAAGGTTTCTAAATTTAAACCAAGTTGCGTGGCTTTTTCTGTGTCGATATCGATAATAACACCCTTCTCTTGTTCATCTTTCCCGGAAAACTCGATAGTAATTCCAAGCTGTTCAAACGCCATACGAACAAAATCCCGAACGGTAGTAGTAACACCAGTTGCAATAACGTAATCTTCCGGCTTTTCTTGTTGCAAGATTAGCCACATGGCTTCAATATAATCCTTGGCATGTCCCCAATCACGTTGAGCAGATAAATTACCTAAGTATAGACAAGTTTGTAAACCTAATGCGATTTTAGAAGCCGCCCTAGTAATTTTACGAGTCACAAAAGTTTCCCCTCTTAAAGGGCTTTCATGGTTAAAAAGAATACCATTACAAGCAAACATGCCGTAAGCTTCACGATAATTTACCGTAATCCAATAGCCGTAAATTTTAGCTACTGCATAGGGCGAACGCGGATAGAAAGGAGTGCTTTCACTTTGTGGCACGGCTTGTACCAAGCCGTATAGCTCTGAAGTAGAGGCCTGATATATTTTAGTTTTTTGGGTTAACCCAAGTATACGGATAGCTTCCAACAACCTTAAGGTCCCAATTCCATCAGCATTGGCAGTATACTCTGGCATTTCGAAGCTTACTTGTACATGGCTCATCGCTGCCAAATTGTAAATTTCATCGGGCTGGGTCTCTTGAATAATCCTAATTAGATTTGTCGAATCTGTTAAGTCTCCGTAATGAAGTTTAAATCTTACATTACTCTCATGTTGATCTTGGTAAAGATGGTCAACCCTATCTGTATTAAATAAAGAAGATCGCCTCTTAATACCATGCACTAAATAGCCTTTTTTCAATAAAAACTCTGCCAAATAGGCACCATCCTGGCCGGTCACCCCCGTAATAAGCGCAACTTTCATTTTAATATTTTAATAAATTTATGATGTGCAAACATATACAAACTGTTATTTGTAATAAAAAAGTTGTAGATGAGCAACGGCTCAAAAATAGTATTTTTATTGAACTTCTGTCATCCAAATTTCATGTAGGGCTCGCACAATATCAAATAAAGGATTTGAGCTTTTTGTTACCCTTCAATTACATTAATTTATCCAATACTTGCTGCCAATTATCAACTCGCTCATACTCGGTAATCAGTAGATTATGGGGAGAGGTAAAAAGCAACGGCCTTCCTTTAAAACCAGAGAAGTTTTTAATTCGATCATCAATCATAATATCTACGTTAACAATCTTTTCGCCACAGAAGACAATATGTTTCCAATCTATAAAAGGAAAGTGCTCTGCAAGCCAATCCAACTTGTCTTCCAATGAATTTCTAAATTCCATAGCGGCAGACACGATATAAACATCATATTTTTGTTGTAGCGTCTTAACTGCTTCTATTGCCCCATCAATAACTGGCAAATCACGGAAGAACCCCTTCTCATTAATGTAATCGAACCATTTATTATTAATTTCATCAGGAACGTTTTGGAAAACTTCCGTCCCAGGTTTTATCACCAGATCCAACGGAACTTGATGGTCTCTATTATAAAGTTGAATAAATTTGTGTATCGGATCTGCCAGGACTTCGTCCATATCTATTGCTATTCTCATATATTCAAATATCCATAAAGCAAGGCTGATATTGATAAACAAATTCTAATTTTAGCATAGTTTGCTAGTTATTAACATTTTATTTACCTTTGCAGCCCCGCAACATGAAGTTCCGGGAACTATGTTGAATACATAAATCATTAAAAAGAATGGCAACTAAAATCAGATTGCAAAGATTCGGTAAAAAAGGAAAACCTTTTTACCACGTGGTAGTAGCGGATTCGCGTGCTCCAAGAGATGGAAAATTCATTGAGCGTTTAGGTTCTTATAACCCAAACACCAATCCTGCAACCATCGAACTTAACTTCGACAAAGCTGTAAAATGGGTACTTAACGGTGCTGAACCTACTGATACAGCTCGTGCTATCCTTTCTTACAAAGGTGTTCTTTACAAAAAACACTTAGAAGGTGGTATCAAAAAAGGTGCTTTAACTCAAGAACAAGCAGATGCTAAATTTGCAACTTGGTTAGATGCTAAAGCAGGTAAAATTGCTGGCAAAACTGAAGGTTTAGCTAGTGGTAAAGCTGAAGCTCGTAAAGCAGCCTTAGCAGCAGAAGCTAAGAAAAACGAAGAAAGAGCAGCAGCCATCGCAGCTAAAAATGCTCCTGTAGCAGAAGAAGTTGTAGAAGAGGCTACTGAAGAAGCTCCTGCTGTTGAAGCTGAAGCAGCAACAGAAGCTCCTGCTGAAGAAACTCAAGCAGAAGATAAAGCTGAATAATTAACTTTACTTCAAAAAATAGCGTTCCGGCAAAATCGGAGCGCTATTTTTATATCCAATCCACCAGCAGAACCTCGAAGCACGGGAAATCTGTTTCATTCTACAGATTCGTCATTAGCGCTCGAAAACATTAAATGCAAGATACATGACAAAAGAAGAATCATTTTACATCGGATACATTACCAAAACCAAAGGGCTAAAAGGTGAGCTTCAACTTTATTTTGAATTTGAAGACTACCAAGACCTAGACCTTGATGTCATTTTTTTGGAGCTGAACGGAAAAATGGTGCCTTTTTTTGTTGCTAGTCATAAAATATACGAAAATAATACCGGTCTTTTTTATTTTGATGACGTTGACCACGTAGATAAAGCTCAGCCTTTGGTAAAGAAAAAAGCATATTTGCCTTTGAGTAAAAAACCAGAACGTGAGGACGATGAATTTTACTACACCGACTTAAAAGGCTTTATTGCTGTAGATGAAACATTGGGCGAACTTGGTGAAATCATAGAAGTGAACGAGTACCCTCAACAATTTGTAGCTACGGTAAACTATCAGAATAAAGAAATTCTATTCCCTTTAAATGAAGATTTTATTGTAGAAATAGATGATGAGGAAAATATTCTTACCTTAGATTTACCAGAGGGGTTACTGGATATTTACCTAAATCCATAATTGGTAAAACAAAACCCGCTGCCCTTAAGTTGTATACTTATGAAGCAATTCGGTTTCTTATGGCTTGGATTATTAGCACTAATATTTATTAGCTGCAATAGCACGGATAAATCTGCAGATTCATCTCTTTCGTCGGACAGCAGCAAAACAGTTAATGCAGTAGATAGCATTGCGGATGAAGGAACTTTAACCACCATCGCCACAGAAATCCTCACCACGCTAAAAACAAAAGATTACACTGCTTTTTCTTCATATTTCCACCCAACCGAGGGAGTGGTCTTTTCTCCCTATGGCTTTATAGATACCAAAACGGCAAAGAAACTGTCAAAAGCTTCTTTTTTAAAACTGGTTGAGGAAAGAGATTCGACAATATGGGGAAATTACGACGGAACTGGCGATGTAATTAAACTAACCGCCCCACAATACCTAGAAAAGTTTGTCTACAATGCCGATTATCTTCACTCAGAAAAAATTGGATATGATCAAATCATCGGCAAAGGGAATTCTTTAAATAACCTCAACGAAGTTTTCCCCAAACATCCTTTTATCGAATACTACTTTAGTGGCTTCGATAAAAAATATGACGGCATGGATTGGACCAGCCTTCGTTTAGTTTTTAAACTACATCAAAGCAACTATTACCTCGTAGCGGTTATACACGACCAGTGGACAACCTAAAATCAAGGACTAATAATAATTGGTAATGAAACGGGCTGCTTACCCTCTTCAATAACCTGCACAAAATACATCCCCTTACCCAAATTGCTAATTGGCACTTGATATGAAGGCGCCGGAGCAATAACCATATCCAAAACGCTGTTGCCTATTGAATTCACCAATTTAAGTTTTACTGGTTTTGATGGCATATAACCAAAATCTAATGTAAATTCCTTCGTTGCTGGATTGGGATAAATTTTCACTGATGAGTTCGCAAAAACATTCACCACTTTTTCTTCAAAAAAAGCACTTGTACCATCTTCATCTACGATTTTAAGCCGGTAATAATTGTGTCCAACTTCAGGAGTCAAATGATTAGCCGTATAGCTTAGTTTTCCATTTTCAGCTTGTGTTTCAGTAATCTTTTTAAAATCTGAAAAATCAGTGCGCCATTCTATTTCATATCGCAGTAATTTTTCCTGCATTGCCACTGCCCACCTAATATCCACTTGTTGTTGACGATAGGAAGCATTAAAAGAAATCAGCTTTACAGGTAATACTGCAAAATAACTATAATCAAAAGAAATGGCATTAGGCCCAACGTTACTTCCATCAAGGGCACTAATAGCAATCGCATGATCCCTATCATACTCATCAGCACCAATATCTGCTGCCCCAATACGGATTTGCTTTTCATAATCTGAAAGCATATAACTAAAAGTACCCATGGAAGCATTAATGGCAGGGCTAGCTGCACTTAACCTGAGTACTTCATAGGCTTTTTTCAGTTCACAACCAGCTCCGTTACAGGCGGGTTGTTCCAGCAGTGGATCTATATTTTTGATTTGCGAAGCAGGTACAGAAATCCCAATACTTGCCGTGTTAGTAGCATACATAATATTATTATTAAAGCTAACACCTGCTAAAGCCTCCGTGCTGTACGCCTTCACAATCTGTGTAGCGTTTTCTTTCACAATATTATTGGCGATAAGACAATTTATAGGAGCCTTATCATACTTGTAGCCTATTTCGATATTTGATTTATTATTCACGAAGGTATTAAACACTATTTCTACATTTTCAGGGACGTAGTGTTTAGCCAAATCTGATGGATTTTCTACATTGTAAGCATCACCGTTAGTAATAGTTATCGCTGCATCAAAAACACTTCCCGTTAAGCCCGAAAAATAATTGTTGAAAATTTTGTGGTTTTTCCCATAAACCCTTACTCCTCCACAACCAATAATACTCGAATTTCCATTTTCATTGGTATAAATAGCCGTTTTACCTTCTCCAAAAAAGTAGTTCCCTTCTACAATGCTATTATTTCCTTGACGCAAACAAACGGTCCCTAAGCATCTGCGAAAAGTATTGAACCTAACCGTATTTGCAAAAGACTTTACCGAAACTATCTCTGGATCCCCATCGCAATCCTCAAAGAGATTATATTCCACCAACGTATATCCATTACTCTGAGAGAGTGTGCTCACGCCAATTCTTATCGTTTCTTTCTCGTTTTCTTCACGAGGGCCATTATTTCTAAAAATATTATAACTAATGGTATCGTATTGGGTCTGTTGATTGATATTTCCATCCAACAAAATGAATTTTCCAGACTTGGTTTTACCTTCAAACAAGTTATAATCTATACGATTGTGCCCTGATTTTAGAGGCTGAGTACTCCCAAAAGTATCTCCAATATACAACCAATTACAGGAGGAAATATTGGTTTCATCCAAAGCAAAACTATTCCTTGTAATCCTTACCCTATTACAATTTAACATCTTAATGCCCGTACCCACATTAGCACTTTTAAAGGAAAAACCTTGAAGAGTTACATATTGCAAACCGTCTAAAACCAATGCGGTTGCTCCATTCAAAACAGCTTGTCCTTGATTTTTTGCTTTAATCACAATAGGTCGGTTTGAACAAGCAGACCGATTAATCGTTAAACTACTTAAATCATAACTTCCATCTTCTACCATTACCACATCCCCAGGATTCATTTGCGACAATGCTGTTTTAAATTCAGCTACAGTAGTCACATTTCTCACCACTCCAGGACTGGTATTGATGACCACATTTGCACCAATGGACATATCTGAATTTATAGTAAATGTTCTTGAAAGTTGCGTACCACTCAAGCCCCCTGTCCAACCACCAAACAAATAGCAAGACTCCACTGCGATGGTTGCGGTCACGGTAGTTTCACTAAAATATTTACCATTGGTAGGTGCCGGCGATAGCGTAATCAAAGCGTTAGAAGGCTGTGTTACCGTAACTACATATTCTGCTGGCGGTGTCGTATTATCGATCACCACATTGGCACCAACAACCATATTATTGGTAATACTAAAAGTCTTGCTCAATTCTGTCCCAGCCAAATCCCCTATCCAACCATCATTTTTATAACCTTGCGGCAGAGTTAAAGTTGCCGTTACCTGGTCATTTACCTGATAGCTAGCTTGAGATGGACTTAAAGAAATGCTTCCATAGCTGGGTTGTTCAACGTTAATTATTCTAGCCGTAGGCGATGGCAGAAAAGAAATATCTGGGATTGGATTTTTACCGATATAAAGGTCATCAATGGTAAAATCAGAACTTGCTAACTGTGTATCGGTAGTGTGGTTAATCCGCAAAGAATGGAACTCCTTAAAGGTAGCTGCTCTTCCTGCACTGGCCGTTGGAACATAAGCCTCTCTTATCGAAAAATCAGTAGCATTTAAATTTCCGTTAACTGCTATTTTAAATTTTTCAGAGATAAGATCTGTCCTGATTGAGATTCTTGTCCATTGGCTAGTGCTCCAAGTTCCTACCTCTACTTGTGTTCCACCATTAGAAACTTTAATCTTATTATCTACGGTAAACTCTATAATATAAATCCGCTTTGAACTCCCGCCGTACTGGTCATACGCGGTTAAATAAACACCTTTCGTAGCAAAAGCGACAGGATTGACCCACATATCTGTATAAAAAATATCTCTAATGCCTGTTACAGTGCCACTATAGGGAATAAAATTAACCGCCAAAGCATTGTTATTATTACTGAAACTCAAAGCGCTGCTTCCTGTCTTCGATCTGATACTGCTAATGGAAGCATTTCCGTTCACGACTGTCCAAAGATTCTGGGAATTGACATTTCCTGCAACATATGCAGGTGCTTCAAATGAAGTTTTCACCGCGGTTTGTGCCATTAAAGAAAATTGCAATAGCACTAGCGCCACTACAGAATAAATAGCTTGTTTCATTAGTTTATATTTGGTCTACCAATTTTTGGTTAACCAAATATAATTACTTTCAGGTAAAATCAAATTTTTCTTTAAAAGAAGTGGCTAACCATCTTTTAAGTGAAGACAAAGCAAACAAAGCCTTATATTTGCGCCATGCGTTTTGATATCATTTCTGTACTCCCAGATTTATTGACCAGTCCATTTGCCCATTCTATTTTACAAAGGGCACAAAAAAAGGGAATTGCCGAAATTGTAGTGCACAACCTAAGGGACTATGCCAGCAACAAACAAAAAAGTGTTGACGATTATCCTTATGGCGGCGGAAGTGGCATGGTAATGAGCATTGAGCCTTTTGCAAACTGCATTGAAAAATTGCAGGGCGAAAGACAATATGATGAAATCATTTTCATGAGCCCTGATGGTGAAACCTTAAACCAAACAATTGCCAATGAACTTTCCATCAAAGGAAATATCATTATTTTATGTGGTCACTATAAAGGAATAGACCAACGTATTCGTGATATTTATGTTACAAGAGAAATTTCCATTGGCGACTATGTACTATCTGGCGGGGAACTACCTGCAGCGGTATTGGTAGATGCAGTTACCCGATTGATTCCTGGAGTACTTAATGATGAAACCTCTGCCTTATCAGATAGCTTTCAGGGCGAATTACTAGACTCCCCTATTTATACCAGACCAGCAGAATGGCGAGGGCACAAAGTTCCAGATGTACTGTTGAGTGGCCATGAAGCCAAAATTGCTGAGTGGCGACATGAGGAAGCTTTAAAGCGCACACAACAACGCAGACCAGACTTATTGAAATAAGGCGATAATTGGGCAATTTGATACATAGCGAATTAACTAATTTACAAATCGTCAAAAATTTTTAAAATTCACTTTTATTTTTAAAAAATAATTCCTAATATTGCAGTCCGATTTTAAACAACATAAATATCGGCTTAATAGCTTAAAATCATGGATTTAGTAAAATTTGTAGAAGAACAGGCAATCGCTAAAAAAGAATTTCCTACTTTCAAATCAGGAGATACGATTAGTGTTCATTATAAAATTCGCGAAGGTAACAAAGAACGTGTTCAAATTTACCAAGGCGTTGTTATTCAGCGTAACAGCAATGGCGCTAATGAAACTTTCACTGTTCGTAAAATCAGCAACGGTGTTGGCGTAGAGCGTATTTTCCCTTTTAATTCTCCAAACATCGAGAAAGTAGAAGTGAACAGCCATGGTAAAGTGCGTAGAGCTAAATTGTTCTATCTACGTAGCTTAACTGGTAAAGCAGCTCGTATCAAATCTTTAAGAAAATAATAGATTTATTATAAAAGTATTAAAACCTTCACGGAATATTCGTGGAGGTTTTTTTGTTTATATCTTTGCGCAACCAAATAAAAATCTGATAATGGCTTAATTTCATTTAGCCTACAGGCTGATGAAAACCTAACCATTATCTCAACACAAGAACAAATGAAAGATCTTTTAAAAAAGTACGAAGAGAAACAGCCAGAGATTGTTTTTGAATGGAAAGACAAAGAATCGGAAGCTGAAGGTTGGGTAGTCATTAATTCATTACGTGGCGGTGCAGCAGGTGGCGGTACAAGAATGCGCAAAGGATTAGACAAGCACGAAGTAGAATCACTTGCAAAAACGATGGAAGTGAAATTTACCGTTTCTGGTCCTCCTATTGGTGGTGCAAAATCAGGAATCAACTTCGATCCCGCCGACCCCCGCAAAAAGGAAGTTTTAGAGCGCTGGTACAAAGCAGTGATGCCTTTGCTTAAAAGTTATTATGGTACTGGTGGCGACTTAAACATCGATGAAATACACGAAGTAATCCCAATTACCGAAGGATATGGTTTATGGCATCCACAAGAGGGTGTAATTAACGGCCACTACCAAGCCAGAGAAAACGAACGCATCCATCAAATTGGACAATTGCGTTACGGCGTATCTAAAGTGTTGGAAGATTTAACCTATACCCCTGATATTAAAAGAAAATATAAAGTAGCGGACATGATTACCGGTTACGGTGTATCAGAGTCAATCCGTCATTTTTACGAAATTTGGGGTGGCAACATCAAAGGCAAAAGAGCTATTATTCAAGGATGGGGCAATGTGGCCGCAGCAGCTGGATACTACCTATCGCAACAAGGCGTTAAAGTTGTAGGAATTATTGACCGTGTAGGCGGGTTAATTAAGCCAGAAGGTTTTACGGAACAAGAAGTAGCCGACCTGTTTAACAACCGAGTGAACAATACCTTGGTTTCAGATCAGCTGGTTTCTTTTGAAGAAGCTAATGAAAAAATCTGGAGTATGGGTGCTGAGATTTTCGTTCCAGCTGCAGCTTCAAGATTGGTTAAACAAAATGAAGTAGACCAAATGATTGCTGCTGGTATGGAGGTGATTGCTTGCGGCGCTAATGTACCTTTTGCCGACAAGGAAATTTTCTTTGGCAGTATTATGGAGCATGCCGACAATCATTTAGCCATCATTCCTGATTTTATTGCCAACTGCGGCATGGCAAGGGTATTTGCTTATTTAATGCAACGCAACGTTGAAATGAGTGACGATGCCATCTTTACAGATGCTTCAAATATCATTAAAAATGCGCTTGTTGCAGTACACCAAACCTCTGATAAAAAGACAAACTTATCGAGTACCGCTTTTGAAATCGCATTAAAACAATTAGTATAAAGCATGGAAGTCAATTTTTTTGAACAAGTTTTTTGGGGTAACACAATCAAACAATACATCATTGTTGCTGCCATTATCCTTATTGGATTACTTTTTAAAAGGATCGTATCACGCATCCTTAGTCAGTTAATCTTTAAACTGTTCAAAAAATTTGCTGACCAAGTAAATTCTGAAACCTTTATTGCTTTATTACTAAAGCCAATTGAATTTTTCATCAGCTTATTTACCCTATACGCAGCCATTAACCAATTAAAACATCCTTTGGATGTTACCTTTTTCCATTACAAAAAGACAATAGACAAGGTAAAGGTTAATCAAGCTTTCACTATTGGTGAGTTTGTAGATAAAATTTTTCTTTTTCTTATCATCCTATCCATTTTTTGGATTGTTCTAAGAATTATCGACTTTATCGCCCATGTACTTTTAGTAAGGGCTGCCAAAACAAAAAACAAAGCCGACGACCAACTAGTTCCCTTCATCAAGGAGCTATTGAAGTTTATCGTAGCTTTCATTGGCTTTTTCGTACTGCTAGGATATGTATTTGAGGTAAATGCCGTAAGTTTAATCACAGGTCTAGGAATTGGGGGTATCGCTATTGCAATGGCAGCCAAAGAAAGCTTAGAGAATCTACTTGGCTCATTCCTTATTTTTATGGATAAGCCTTTTACCGTAGGTGATGTGGTAAGGGTTGATGGCATTGAAGGTACGATTGAGCGAGTGGGCTTTAGGAGCACGGTATTGCGTAGTACCGACAAAACCACTTACGTTATCCCTAATCGTTCGATGATAGATGGCGTGTTGGAAAACCTCACCATGAGGAACGCCCGCAGAGTGAAGTTTGATATTGGACTTACCTACGAAACCAGCTCAGAAAACATTAAAAAAATCATTGCTGAAATTGAAAAATACTTGAAGGAACATCCGGGCATCACCGATAGTACAGTAGCTCTGGATTCCTTTGGAGACTCTTCGTTGAATGTACAGATCATTTACCTAGTGCCTATGAAAAAGGACCTAGACCTTATCAAAATTAAGGAGCAAGTGAATTTTAGTGTTATTGAAATTGTCGGAAAAAATGGTTCTGAGTTTGCATATCCAACACAACGTAGTATAGGAGAAAGCACTCACAAAGAAGAAAAATAGGTTTTAAGCCTTAAAATAATTTGAAAAGCAATTCCCAAAGCCCCGCACATGCGGGGCTTTTTGTTAACCTATCATTCAGAGCGCAGCGAAGAATCTCTAAGATAGCATGATTCCTCGTTCCTCGGAATGACAAGAGGGAGATAAATACTCAGCATGACAATAAATGAAAGACAGGAATAACAAAAAGGATTTCCTCTTCAATGCCGTTTATTTAACTAAAAGTAATAATCCTTTTAACTGTATCCTGTAGCCAACCCGCCATTTCTTCGCATCTCGCATTAACGAAATGGCTGGAAACAACTTCCAAACCTTACTCATTTCTCAAAAAACGCCATAAAAAAAGTCCCGCATTTGCGGGACTTTCATATTTTCAATTTTAAATCTCTTCCTTAAAATTAACTTAGCTCACCCAATACGGTAATACCACCTTTAACCACTTGGTTAAGCTCTAAATTTACTTTTGTACCTAATGGCAAAAAGATATCAACTCTTGAACCAAATTTGATAAATCCAAACTGCTCATTTTGCACTACTTGATCACCTTCTTTTACATACCAAACAATACGACGGGCCAAAGCTCCTGCAATTTGGCGGTACAATACTGGAGCACCATTTTTATGTTCAACCACAACAGTAGTACGTTCGTTTTCAGTACTTGATTTTGGGTTCCACGCGGCTAAATATTTTCCTGGGTGATATTTAAAAAACTTTACCACACCCGAAATTGGGTTACGGTTAATATGCACATTCACTGGCGACATGAAAATCGAAACTTGCAAACGTTTATCTTTAAAGTATTCGCCTTCTTCAGTTTCTTCAATTACTACTACTTTACCATCAGCAGGGCAAATAATTAAATTTTCGCCATTGGTAAAAATACGTTTTGGATTTCTGAAAAACTGGAGCACCGTAATAAACAAAGCAAACGAAAAGATATAGATAAACCATCTCAATATAAAAACGTCGGCAAAACGATATTCAACAACGGCATTGATGATAAAAATAAAAAGCACCGTAAGGGCTATGGAGGTATATCCTTCTTTATGTATGGTCATTTAACTTAGCTTTTGTTATCCTGCAAAACTCGTAAAAATTTATCAATTTTTTGCCCAATTGCATGTTTTATCTTTTGCACTGGCGCACAGCATTTTGGAAGCAGACTCTATTGAAGGGAAAATACTTTTGTTGTAGGCGACAAAAAAACCTCGTAGGTTTTTGAAACCTACGAGGTTTATGCCACTAGTGGCTTTCTAAAACTAAACTGCTCTATAAATATGATTTAAATTTCTACCCAAACCATCGTAATCCAAGCCATAGCCTACTACAAATTCATTAGGTATTTCAAAGCCAACATAATTCAATGCCTCCAAAGGTTCTTTCAAAGCATCTGGTTTGAAAAGCAAGGTACAAATGGCTACAGAAGCCGGCTCTTGTTCTTTAACTTTAGAAAGAATATATTTCATCGTAAGGCCACTATCGATAATATCTTCTACAATAATCAAATGTCGACCTTTTAAATTAGCCGGCATCCCCAAGGCGTCTTTAACACTTCCTGTACTACCTGTTCCGTGATAAGAAGCTACTTTAATAAATTCCGTCTCGCAAGGTAAATCAATCTCTTTCATCAAATCTGCGATAAAGAGAAAGCTGCCATTTAGCACGCCTATAAAAATTGGGCTTTTATCTTCGTAATCTACATTAAGCTGTATAGCCATTAAGCGAATGCGTTTGGCAATCGTATCCTCTTCTAACAAGAGTTCAAAATCCTTTTGGTGAACACTTACCCTAGTTTCCATTTTTTTCTTGTTCTCTTTTTCTTCTACGTTCCTCGCGACGTTCTTGCCTTAATTGTTTGCGTGTTTTTACGGTATCGGCACCTGGTTTTACTTTAACGGTATCTTTCTTAGAAGAACCACCAAACAAACGGTCAAACAAACTCTTCGACTTATCCTGCATACCTTCAGGAGTCATCATATCATCTTCACCAATCTCAACCGAATTGGTATCCAAAGTAGTTGAATCTGGAGCCAGATATTGTCTCAAACCTTCACGTAGTCGTACATCGTAAAAACCATAACCTGTAGTATCTGCTGGAGCCAAACCTCTTCTGGCCATAATGTTACCGATATATCTGAAATAAGGCAGCAAATAGCCTTTGAGCGTTCCGTTGCTCATAAATTTAAATAAGGCAGCTTTTGGTTTAGGTACAATGTTGGCTAAGAAAATTCCTTCGCCCAAGGTTAATTCAGAAGGACTTTTGGCAAAATAATGTCTTGATGCCTCTCCTATACCGTATACATTATTGCCCATCTCAATGATGTTGAAATAAACCTCCAACATTCGAGACTTACTTACCAAATGATTGTTCTCTATTAACCAAACAATTAAAATTTCTTCGGCTTTACGCACCAACGTTTTCTTTCTGCTTAAGAATACATTTTTAACCAGCTGCATGGAAATTGTACTGCCACCCCTTTTAAATTTCTTCTCTTTAAAGTTTACCGCAATAGACTTTCGGATTGACTCTTCTACAAAGCCCTTATGGCGATAAAAAGACGGGTCTTCGGCAGTTAACAGCGCATTTTTAAAATTAGGAGAAATATCGTCGAGCCTAGTAAAATTAGGATTTGATGGACCAATGGTAATGTTACGCATGGGCTTTCCGTATTCATAAGGCGTATAAATAAAATCTGAATTGATTTTTTGCAAATCCGTCTTACCAAAATGCAACACTTTAAAATTGCTAGGGCTTAAGGTAGAACTAAACCTTACACTATCAGGAATAGCCGTATCTAAATAAAAATCTAGATTATATTTTAATTTACCCTGTACCTTTATCCCATCAAGAGATTCAAACAGTCCCAAAGGAAACGAATCAAAAATGGCCTGAGCATCCTGTTCCTGAGCCGTCAGCTTCATTTCGTAGATTTTATGAGGAGAAAGGGTATATTTCAAATACGGATGAACGTAAGCATCTCTTAAATAAACGGTTGAAGTACTATCTAAACAAACAAAATTTTCCCCAATCAACATATCTGCCTCTATTCGAGCATCGGGCACAACAATATCTTCTGCAGAAATTCGGGGCTGATTAATTAATAAGTTTTTAATGGCCCATGAACCTGAAATTTTATAATCGCCGCCACTAAAACTTGCATCCTTCATCTGTGTTTTAACCGTATCAAAATTGATTTTGGTATGCAGCTTACTTTCCAGATAAGGCAATTCTACTTTCTTTCCATCTGCAAAAAGCATAATATCCAACTGCTTATCGCTAGGGTCAAGGTTCCCATTGATATGCCAAACCGCAGCCGTATCATTTACTTTAATGGTTGATTTTAGTTCCCCTCCATCAATGGTTGCAGTAGTGGTTAAAAACTTTACGGAAGCAGTATCGTTATCATTCAACTGCATCATAAAATTTCTGATCTCCATATCATCAGGAATTTTATAGAAAACCTGATTCAGTAAATTACTAGCCAGTTCGCTTAAATCAACCTTGCTTTTAGTGTTAGTGCTATCTTTTTTCTTCCTTTTCAAGATGAAATCGATATTAGTCAGTGTATCACGCATCACCACATTCAGCTTTCCATCATTAAGGTTAACTTCCGAAAGCTTTACGTCTCCAAACAATAATGGAAAAATTTTTACCCCAATGGTAATGTCTTTAATGGTAGTTAGCGTATCACGGTCTTTTGGCACTACGGAAATATTGCTCATGTGCACTTTGCTAAGCCCACTAAAACCATACTCGCCAATCTTCACCGAAAGGCTATAATCTTTTTCAGCTTTGGCAATGGCTTTCGCCACCATTTTATTCAATAGTGCTTCCCTTTTACTGTAAGCCACAGCTCCACCAGCCATTAACAATAGCACTAATATGCCCAGTACCCAGGCGCCAATTTTCAGGTATTTTTTTGGTATCTTAATTTGGGGCAATTGCATAAACCTCCTCGAAATTACTGCTTTAACAAACGCTTAACACAAATGTTTATTTTCATGTGCAAATATCGATTGTTTTCTTATCTGACACAGGATTTTCGTTACAAAACTTCTTCCGTTGCGGAGTAATGTCTGTTACGTCTCATTTCGTGTTAAAATTACAACAAAAAGCTAGATACAAAATTATTTATAGCTAATGTTTTAGTAATTTTGAAGGATGATAATTACCGAGGAAAAAGTTTTAGCGGCACTTAGCCATGTTGAAGACCCAGATTTGAAAAAAGACCTGGTGACTTTAAAGATGATTAAGGATGTTAAAATTGAAGATAAAAAAGTTGCTTTCACGCTTGAACTAACCACTCCAGCTTGTCCATTAAAGGATATGTTGAAGAATGCCTGTATCAATGCAGTTAAGCATTTTGTAGATTCAGAGGCAAAAATAGATATCAATATTACTTCGAGAGTAACCAAACCAGTAGACACTAGCCAGCTAAAAGCAATTAAAAATATCGTTTTGATTTCTTCAGGAAAAGGAGGGGTTGGAAAATCTACGGTATCTAGCAACTTGGCCGTTACCTTGGCAGCCGATGGCGCAAAAGTAGGCTTAATAGATGCAGATATTTATGGGCCTTCGGTGCCTATCATGTTTGATTTAGTGGGTGCAAAGCCAAGTGCTAAAGAAACTGCCGACGGCAAAACTTTAATTCTTCCTATTGAGAAATATGGCATTAAACTGCTTTCATTGGGTTTCTTTTCTGATCCAGACCAGCCAGTGCCATGGCGTGGCCCAATGGCCTCTAATGCCATCAAACAACTTTTCAATGATGCCGATTGGGGTGAATTAGATTACCTTTTGGTTGATCTTCCTCCAGGTACAGGCGATATCCACATCACCATCAGTCAAAGTTTTCCAATTGCGGGTGCAGTAATTGTAACCACACCGCAGCAGGTGGCACTTGCCGATACGAGAAAAGGCTTAGCAATGTTTGGAATGCCAGGCATTAATATTCCAGTATTGGGAGTAGTTGAAAATATGGCTTATTTTACCCCTGAGGAATTACCTGAAAATAAATATTATATTTTTGGAAAAGATGGTGGTAAAGAGCTAGCAAAGCATTTTGAAGTACCTTTTTTGGGCGAAATTCCATTGGTGCAGGGTATTACTGAGGCTGGCGACAAAGGCAAGCCAATTGCTTTAGAAACCAGTCATCCACAGTCTCTGGCCTTTAAGGAAATTGCAGGCAAAATTGCCCAGCAAATATCGATCAACAACATACAACAAATGGCTAATTGCTAAATTTTTACTATTTTTATATTTTAAAATAATTAAACATGGATTTAACAGCACGAGTAGAGCAAGCTTTGGAAACTATCAGACCTTATTTGATAGCTGATGGGGGAAATGTGGCTATTGAAGAAATCACTCCTGAAAACATTGTAAAAGTGAAATTATTGGGCAATTGTGGCTCATGCAAAATGAGCTTCATGACTATGAAAGCAGGCATTGAGCAGGCCATTATGAAAGATGTGCCCGAGATTAAAGGTGTAGTTGCCGTTGACTTAGCAGAGCAAGCGTAACACTTTTAACACATTTTAACCAAATAGAAACTCTTTAGCGCCTACATTTGTATCATATTGTATTACAGATGAGATTTAGTTTAACCGTCATATTGTTGTTTTTTGTAAGTCTGGCTTTTGCTCAAGATAAAACCCAGACCAACAAACTTGTGCAGTTCTCGGGTATTGTAACCGATGCTGACAGCAATATGGTAGTGCCTTATGTTACCATTACCAACATCAGTAATAAGGGTCAAAAATACGCGGCCAATTATCAAGGTTTTTTCTCCTTTGTAGTTAATCCTGGCGATACAGTGATGTTCTCTGCAGTAGGTTTCACAAGTAAAATTTTGGTACTGCCTAGAAATATTATTGACAATAGGTATACGGCAATGGTTCAAATAAAATCTGAGATTGTATACTTAAAAACGGTTAGGGTAAACCCTTGGGCCACCGTAGAAGAGTTCAATAAAGATTTTCTTTCTTTAAAAATAGCCGATGATGACTTAGCTATTGCCAAGAAAAACTTATCCCGTCAAAGCATTAACGGGCTCAAATTAACACTACCCCGTGATGCTGGCGAAATCAGTAATGCCAACTATCGATATAATTTCGATCGGATGATGAACGTAAACATGCGTCAAACCAACCCATTGCTTAACCCATTTGCTTGGGGGAAATTAGTCCAGGAAATCTTTAATGGCGATAAAGCCAGAAGCGCCGAACAATAATTATAAATCATGTCTAGAACACTCTCACTTTATCTATCTATTTTTTTAATTTCCTCAATCATCTGCTCTTGCAAAAAAAATGAGCAACCTATCGAAAAGAAATTGATAGGAACGTGGGAGCTTAATAAAATAACTTTTATAGAAACAAATAAATCTTTTCCATTAGATTCTTTTAGAAACATCTTTAATGTAAATCTGATTTTAAATAACGATCTTTCATTTAGTGAAACAGAAAACATTATCCATGTTTCAGGTCCGCTAGGCAGTATAATAACAGAAGGCTATACACCTCGGAATATCAAAGCGAGATATTTATTTTATGGTTACACCCCAAAAACTTGGGCAACCTCCCGCAACTTTTCAATCAAACATGATTCCATTGCCTTTAACATAAAAGCTCAAACCCAAAATTCAATTCAAGAAGAGAAGTATATTAGAAAATTCACCCTAAAAAACAATCAAGAGCTTGAAATTGAACGTTTAGACTTACTTATTTACAATATAGAAAGTAATTCGGCACTCAATTATAAATTGAAATTTTCTTATCAGAAGAAATAATTATAAGTGGTCCTCGTCAAAGCCGAGCCCTTGTAGAGAGTGAAACCCGAAATAGTTTTCATATCATTTCAGAAATATTTTTTCTTTTTTTCTTATTTGTGTGCAACAAAAAATTAACGTTAGCGACTATCATATAGTTATTCGTTAATTTTATGATTAGACACAACGTATCAACACTGACAAAACGAGTTATTATTTGCTTCATTGCAATTCTTGCGCAAACAGCAGTGAAAGCACAAGTAACGAGCTTTATGATTGATAACAGCAAATTTAAAGTAGAGTTGCTCCCGTTGTTGGATACTATTTATAAAGATGACCAATCGTACAGAATTGAACTTGGGAGTTTAGCCAGAAACAACGCAAGCCAAAAAACGCTTGATAGCATCAGAAGCATTATCAAACAAAAAGACGAAATCAACTTAAATAAGGTAAACGAAATCATCAAAAAACATGGTTGGTTAGGACCTCAAGAAGTGGGAATGAATGGAAGTCAGGGAATATTTTTGGTTATTCAGCATGCAGATCTAGAAACCCAAAAAAAATATCTCCCTTTAATTAAGCAAGCGGAGAAAGACGGCAAAACCCTTTCAAGTAATCTGGCCATTTTAGAAGATCGCATTGCGATGAGGGAAGGGAAAAAGCAGCTTTATGGCAGCCAAGGTTTTAAAGACAAGGTTACTGGAATAAACTACATTTATCCAATAGTCGATGTAGATCAATTAGACCAAAGGCGTAAGCAAATGGGAATGCCTCCAATGGCCACCTATGTTAAAAATTGGGATTTGGAAGAGTACAAAAATAAATTACCCGAGATAGAGAAAATTGTGAAAGAGCAAAATATTAGGTAAATACCAGGTAGAGCCTTAAAAAATAAGCAGGCTACACCAAAAACAAATTAACTATTAACGTACAAATTAAGTTTAAACCCCTTGCACCTGAGCATTTCTATAAACGAAGAAGAATTGGTAAAGCAATGTATAGCTGGCGAAGAAAAAGGCTATACCATGCTGTACAATAAATACGCTAAGCGCATTTACCATACTGTTTATAGGGTAATGGGCAACAGTGCCGAAACGGAAGATATTGTCCAAGAAGCATTTTGTACCGCTTTTGAGCAGATTGGGAAACTGAAAAACCAAAACAATTTTGAGGGTTGGTTAAAAAGAATAGCTCTTAATCAGGCGATATCAACCCTGAGAAAGAAAAAAATGGTTTTTACCGAAGACAGCCAACTAGAAACAGTGGCAGAAGAGGAGTTGGACATGAATGAAGAAGTTTTGTTTCAATCCAAAGTGGATGATGTAAAAGCCGCCATACAACAGCTACCGGATGGTTATCGGACCATCATGTATCTACATTTATTTGAAGATATGGGACAGGAGGAAATTGGTAATATGCTGGGCATTAGCCACAGCACAGTTCGGACACAATACCACCGAGCAAAAAAGAAAGTTTATTTAGCATTAAAAGATAAAGCATACTATGGAACATGATTTTTTTAAGCGATACGTTCAAGAGCACAAAGATGCTTTTGAAGATGAAGCTTTGCCTCCAAACATGCTAGGCAATATTTTGGGAAATATGAGGGAACGCCAATTATTACAGGAAAGGAAAAAACGTAAGTTGACCTATACCTGGATGGCTGTGGCGGCTTCTTTGATAATGGTTGCAGGCACCTATTTGTTCCTTTCACAGGAAGAAAATACAGTGACTAAACCAGGAAATCAGATAGTAGCTAACCCCAAAGATGATATAGAAACACCTTCTACTTTACCTGCAGAAGTCGTTTCACCAAAAACGCAAGTTGCTGTTCAAAAACAAACACGATTAGTGGCATACCAGCCGAAAGAGCAACCACATCAAGAAATTTATGTAGGCTTAGCAGATAGCCTATCTGTAGCTAGCAGATTAAATGCGGTACTTAAAGCGGGTTCTTTAAACAAGCTTGATCAAAAACTAAAAACCGTTTTGTGCCAAGTTTTCAATGAAGATGAAAATGACAACGTACGCTTAGCCACCTTAGAGGTACTGTCTAAATTTGCTGGAGACAAATATGTACAACAACAATTAACGGCGGGCTTAAGTAAACAGAAAGACCCTGTGATACAGTTAGAATTGGTAAAGGTGCTTGGAAACAGTAATAATCCCGAAACTACCGACAAGTTAATCGCCATGGCTGACAACCCGCTAACCATGGATGTGGTGAAAGACCAAGTATATTTTGCATTATTAACCAAACAACAATTTCAATAAGACACATATATAACAAACAAATGAAAAGAATAATCATAGTAGCTTTAGTACTGCTTGTTGCAGCAGGACAAGCATTTGCCCAAAAAGAATACAAACTAGCAAAGAGTAGCGGAAAATTAATCGTCAACAATATCTCTAATCTAAGTATAGAGGGTTACGATGGTAAAGAGATCATCATTACTTCTAGAGGCAAACAAGAAGCAGCCGATCCACGTGCAGAAGGCCTGACCGTACTAGGCAATAGTGGTTTTGATAACACCGGAATTGGGTTAACCATTTCACAAAAAGACCAAGTGGCCGAGCTTATTGCAGTAGACAGATCCAACTCTCTAAAAGTATCTATCAAATTACCTTATGGTGTTGATCTTTCTATCAAAACCGCTGGGATTAGTGACACCGGTGACGAGCCTATTACACTTAGTAACCTAAAAAGTGAGATTGATGCATCTACACAATATGAAAACATCAAGCTATCGAATATAACAGGCCCTGTTAGCGTAAAAACATTGCACGGAAATATAGAAAGTACTTTAAGTCCCTCTTTCAAAGGCCCTATTTCTTTAGTATCGGTTTATGGTTTTGTAGACTTAAAAGTTCCTGAAAATGCGAAAGCCGACTTGAGCATTAACACCCTTTACGAGACGCTTTATGCAGCAAAAGATCTTAAATTTGAAATTACTGAAACCTCACAAAACAAAGAATTCACGCCCCTTAATGGATTGACAACCTATAGCAAAGCTAAAGCTGATGGGCAAAATGTTCAGATAATTACCTTAAATGGAAATGCCCAGGTCGCATCGGCACCAAAAGCAAAAGTGACCACGGAAACTTCTACCAATGTAGCTGTAGGCCAAGGCACAACGAGTAGCGACAAATCTGAAACAAACAAAAGAAAAACCGCTACGGCAGGCGACTTTACGTATACCTACTCAAACGGTTCTGTTTTTGCCAGCAGCTCAAGAGGTACTGCAATTAGTGGTAAATTAAATGGTGGAGGAGAAAAAATCGTTTTAAAATCTACGCACGGAAAAATCTATTTACGTAAATAAAACCACACAAACCATAACTAGAAGCTAGCCTGCACATGTGGGGCTAGCTTTTTTTTTAACACAAACATGCGTCAAGTTGCGGTTTTTTGCTTAACTTCAGTCAAACAACCAACCCAAAACCGCATATGAGAAAAATTTTACTTTTATCAGCAGCCTTATTACTGCACATTACTGCATTTTCACAAAATCCCAAAAGAGAAGTAAGAGCCGCTTGGCTTACGACCGTTTCTAATACAGACTGGCCAAAAAGTACTGTGCAAACTACTCAAAAGAGCAATATGATTGCCATATTGGATAGTTACAAGGAACTTGGAATCAATACGGTGTATTTTCAAGCCAGAAGCTTATCAGACGCCATGTACAAAAGCAATATCGTTCCTTGGGCAACAATCCTCACTGGCACATATAATCAAGCTCCTGCTAACAATTTCGACCCCTTACAATTTGTAATTGACGAAGGACATAAAAGAGGAATGGAAGTACATGCTTGGTTAAATCCTTATAGAGTGGCCACTTCCGCAACATCTTACAATAGCTTACCTTCTGTACATCCAGCAAAACAAGCGGGAATAAGAGTGCTTACTGGGGGAAGCACCCATTATCTTGACCCTGGACTTACTGCCGTTAGAAATCACGTTAATCAGGTGATCATGGAAATTGTTAACAATTACGACATAGACGGCATACACTTCGACGATTATTTCTATCTCGCTAGTGTAGGTACTCAAGACAATCAAACCTTCATTGACGAACCTAGAGGTTACACCAACATAGCCGACTGGAGGAGGAACAACATCTTACTGCTTGTTACCGAAACAAACACTGCAATTAAAGCACAGAAACCTTGGGTAAAATTTGGTATCTCTCCTTCTGGAATATACCGCAACAGTACCAATCCCGCTATTGGCTCAAACACGGGGGGATCTGAACATTATAACGTACAATATATTGATAGCAAATATATCATGGAGCAAAACCTTATCGATTATCTCACGCCCCAAGTATATTGGTATATTGGCCAACCCAATGCTAATTTCAATGTGGTTACTCCTTGGTGGAACAGCATAAACACCAACAGGCACATTACTATTGGCATTGCAGCTTATAAAGTTGGCGATGCAGCACAAGGCGCATTTAATACAAACGCCAACGAAATATCGCAACAAATAAATTTGGTGAGGGGAACTACAAATTTAAAAGGAGTTGCTTATTACAACACCACTACTTTAAATGCGAATACTTTTAATTTCCGAACAAATCTTATTGCTGACCAATACAGCACTTTGGCGTTGGTACCAAGCATGACATGGATAGATAACACTGCGCCCTCTGAGCCTACGGCTTTAGCTTCAAGTCTCCAATCGGGAAAAACAAAACTTACCTGGACAGCCCCAACAGCCACCAGTGATGAATTACAGAAAGTTATGAGATATGCTGTTTATCGTTCCACCTCTTCAACTATAGATTATAACAATTCAGCCAATTTAATTGCCGTTATTCCAAGTAGCGAAGTTAGTTATATCGATAATGCAGTTACTCCAGGAGCAGGTACTTCTTATTACTATGCCGTTACTTCTCTAGACAGAATTAGTAATGAAAGTATTGCCAGTAACGTAGTTGCCGACCCAACGGTTTTACCAGTAAAACTCATCAACTTTGCAGCGAAAAAAGACAACAACAGAATAAAGATTGAATGGTCTACAGCTAGCGAAGTGAACAGCGATTATTTTTTGATTGAGAAGGCAGGAGTTGATGGTATTTTTAAAAACCTAGACAAACAAAGTTCCGCTTCTACAAACACCAACGCCATCAGAAACTACACTGCCTGGGACAATACTCCTTTCAAGGGGATCAATTATTACCGACTTACCCAATTTGATAAAGATGGAACTCGTGCTGAACCTACACTTACTAGCGTAAACTTTAATGAATTGATGATTGTTAATGCAAAGGCATTTCCAAATCCAACACAAAAAGACATTCATTTCAGTGTAGAGAATTTTACAGGAAAGTCAATCAAAACCAGGTTAGTGAATCTTTATGGTCAAGTTATCCACGAAGAAGAATTTAGCACTCAATCAGGAAATAGCTCCTATCAATTATCATTGAGACAAGACCTTCCAAAAGGACATTATGTTTTAAGCCTATCTGATAATAGCTTTAAGAAAAACATTAAACTCGTTGTGTTATAAACAAAAAAGTCCCGCATCTGCGGGACTTTTTTGTTTATCTCTTTTTATTCTGTCTAGGAAACTTCATTTTATAATCGGCCCTGATTTCGCCTTTTGAAATTTTATCAAGTTTACCTTTGATCAATTGTTTACGCAACAAATTAATTTTTTCGGTAAAAAGCTTTCCTTCAATATGGTCGTATTCATGTTGAATTACACGAGCAGCAAATCCTGAAACGTTTTCTTCATGTTTTTCCCAATTTTCATCGTAATAGCTGATCAATATATTGGGCTTACGGAAAACTTCCTCACGTATTTCTGGAATACTCAAACATCCTTCAGTAAAACCCCAAGGCTCGCCACTTTCTTCTAAAATTTGTGCATTAATGAACACTTTTTTATAACGTGGCTCGTCGTCATTGTCACCGGTATCTACTACAAACAAACGAATTGGCAAGCCAACTTGTGGGGCTGCCAAACCTACACCACTAGCGTTATACATGGTTTCCCACATATTCTCTATCAGTTCGCCCAAGTTTGGGTATTCCTTCTCTATCGGTTCACATACCTTTTTTAAAACTGGGTCTCCGTAGGCAACAATTGATAATTTCATGGCGCAAAGTTAAGAAAAATAAGGTAGAAGGTAAAAAATGAGGGGTTTAGCAATTGGAAGTTTTAAAATCACTCCGTTGGATTAAAAATGAGACTGCTCCATTGACGCTGGTCAAAAACTTCATCCACAATCTCTTTCATTTCCGCAACAGTTACCTTCCTAATTTTTTGGAATACGGTCTCCAGGCTATCAATATGTTGATAATCCAACAAACTCTTAGCCATGGCAATGATCAAACCAATTCTATTTTCTTCACCAAGCGCAATTTGGCCAATGAATTTGCTTTGTGCTTTATGAAGTTGTATCTCTGTTAAAGGTTTTTGCTTCAGCTTATCCATTTCCTTACGAATAAGTTTCATCGCTTTTTCAGCCTTCTCTACATCCGTACCAAAATAAATGGCAAAAATACCCGTATCAGAAAGTGGGCTATAAGCCGATTCGATGGTATAAGCGATACCATACTTTTCTCTTAACTGTAAATTAAGAATAGAACTCAGGCCTGTACCTCCAAATAAATTATTCAGCAACAACAATCCTGTTTTATGAGGATGGTGTAAAGAATACGTCTGAGTACCCATCATACAATGGCTTTGCGCAATCTGCTTATCTACAATTTGATGCAAGGCGGGATTACCTGCAGGCGCTATTCTTTGATTAGCAGCAGTGTTTTCCGCAATTTCTGCAAAATACTTCTCTCCTATTTTAACGACCTTATTAAAACTGTAGTTCCCCAACACGGCCACTACAATTTGATCGGTGCGATAGTGGTTTTTAACAAATGCCTGAATATCTTTTTTAGAGAGCTTTTCAACTGTCTCTGGGGTACCTAAGATATTTTTACCCAACTGATGCCCTTTAAAAAGCAAGTCTTCAAAGTCATCGTTAATTGCTTCTTCTGGCTGATCCAAATAAGAGGCAATCTCATCCAAAATCACTCCTTTTTCTTTTTCCATCTCCTCTTTTGGGAAGGTTGAATGGAAAACAATATCATTAAAAAGTTCGAGTGTTCTATCTAAAAAAGGGTGAAGAAAGGAAGCATGAATACAAGTATACTCTTTGGTGGTATAGGCATTTAAATCGGCACCAACGCTTTCCAGTCTGTTTAATATTTGAGTGGTATTGCGTTTCTCGGTACGCTTAAAAATCAAGTGCTCGATAAAATGAGCCAATCCCATTTGTTGCTCATCTTCATCACGCGAACCAGCATTTACTAAAATACAAGCATGTGAAATAGCCGATGCGGCGGGAACATGCAATAAGCGGATGCCATTTTTAAGGGTATGAACGTTGTACTCCATTTGAAGTGGCAAAGATACGTATTGTTTTGTTGTTAAAAGGTTGAAATATTGTAAGGTTATACACTTTTAAAGACCATCAATCGTTTCTGGATATTGTAAATTTAAGTCCTCTTGTACTTTTTCTTTCGTTGGTCTGGCTAACCATAAAGCAGCAATAGCGATAATACCAAATATTAACAGAATAACGTTTCCAGTAATCAGAAGCATCACCCCATTAAACAAAGCAGCACTTTCAATCAATGCGCATCTTACAATAAAAGCCATTTGATATTGCATCAATTTATCTGAAACAGTCATACTTGAATTATCTGACGCCTTCCTTAGCAATGTCTTGAATATAAATGTAGATATAAGAATAAAGGTAATTGTCATTATGGGAGCAATGATCAATCCTGGTTCTCTTCCAATCTCGTCAAAACTGAAATTAACTCGTCCTTGATTGAGCAACAAAGCCACGCCCAAAAAAAGGCTTGGGCCTACACAAAAAGCGAGATGTATAATTCGAATGGTATTTAGTTTGTTCATTTAAAAACGTTTTGAATAAAGTTAAGTCTTTTTAAATTTTTCACAAGAAAAACGTGGCTTTGCAATTTAAACTTGATTGAAGTACTTTTTGCGGCAATTAAAGTGTGAGCGAAACCTTAGGTTTTGAAAACCTACGAGGTTTAAGCAAAAGGCAATTCTGTCATTTTGACTTAAATTTTATTTTGGAACAAGGCTTGATAAACAAGGCTATAAGCAAAAAATTAGTTTTAATATATGACAACAGAAAAAGGAAGTATTTCCATACACACAGAAAACATTTTCCCAATCATCAAGAAATTCCTGTATTCGGACAATGAGATCTTTTTAAGGGAACTAGTTTCTAATGCGGTTGATGCAGTGCAGAAAATTAAACGCTTAGGCGCTCTTGGCCAATTTACAGGTGAAGTTGGAGAACCTTTAGTAGAAGTTAAATTAGATGAAAAGGCAAAAACCATTACCATTAGCGACAATGGTTTGGGCATGACAGCCGAAGAAATCAAAAAATACATCAATCAAGTTGCCTTTTCGGGCGCTAGTGAGTTTGTAGAAAAATTTAAGGATGCTAAAGATGCGAATGAAATCATTGGTAAGTTTGGTTTAGGTTTCTACTCCGCTTTTATGGTTGCTGATTTGGTTGAAATCAATACGCTATCCTACCAAGAAGGTGCAGAGCCAGCAAAATGGACTTGCGACGGAAGTACCGAATTTGAAATTTCGGAAGGTAATAGAACCACTCGTGGTACTGACATTGTTTTGCACGTAAACTCAGAAAGTGAAGAGTTTTTAAATGAATCTAAGCTTCAAGAAATTTTAGATAAATATGCCAAATTCTTACCTGTACCTATTAAGTTTGGGACAAAGACAGAAAGTGTAGAAGATGGTGTAGATGAAGAAGGTAAACCAAAGTACACCTCTGTTGAGGTTGACAATATTGTAAATACCACCAACCCCATTTGGACCAAAGCACCTGCAGATTTGTCAGATGCAGACTACCTAGATTTTTACAAGCAATTATATCCTTTTTCAGAGGAGCCTTTGTTTTGGATTCACCTCAATGTAGATTATCCATTTAACCTTACCGGTGTACTTTATTTCCCTAAGGTGAAAGAGGATTTTGATATGCAACGTAACAAAATCAAGCTTTTCAGTCGCCAAGTTTTCATTACCGATGAAGTAAAAGACATTGTACCTGAGTTTTTAATGCTTTTACACGGAGTAATTGACAGTCCAGACATTCCTTTGAACGTTTCGAGAAGCTTCTTACAAACCGATAGCAACGTTAAGAAAATCAACAATTACATTACCAAAAAAGTAGCTGATAAATTAAGTGAACTGTTTAAGGCTGACCGTAAAGCTTACGAAGAAAAATGGAGTGACATTGGCTTGTTCGTAAAATACGGAATGATTAGCGAAGAGAAATTTTATGATAAAGCTAAAGACTTTGCATTGCTAACCAGCACCAATAAAACTCACTTTACTTTTGAGGAATACAAGGAAAAAGTAAGTGCTTTACAGACCGATAAAAATGGGAATGTAGTTTATTTATATACCACTGATCCTGATAAGCAAGATGGGTTTATCCAAGCAGCCAATAAAAAGGATTATGATGTGTTGTTAATGAATTCGCCTATTGACAATCACTTTGTAAGTAGCTTGGAGCATAAGTTAGAGAAAACTTTATTGAAACGTGTTGACTCATCCGTTACTAATCAATTAATTGAGAAAGATGAGCAATTAGAATCGGTATTGAGCGAAGAGCAATCGAACACTATAAAAGGCATCTTTGAAACCGCCATTAGCAAACCAGGCTATACCGTGGAAGTGGTTGGGCTAAATCCTGATGATGCACCTGTTACCATTACCATGGATGAATTTATGCGCCGCATGAAAGACATGGCAAAAATGGGTGGTGGCATGAGTTTTTATGGCAACATGCCTGATAGCTACAAAGTAGCCATTAACGGGAACCATAAATTAGTGAGCAAAATTTTAAATGCCAGCGAAGAGGAACAAGGAAAATTCGCAAAACAAGCGGTTGACTTAGCTCTTTTATCGCAAGGTATGCTTACTGGCGCTGAACTAACAGCTTTTGTAAGCCGTAGTGTTGAGCTGATTTAAACCCCATTAAAAAGGAAAAATAAATAAACCGCCATTACAAACATAACAACGTAATGGCGGTTTTTAGTTTAATGATATGAGAAACCGTCCCTATATTCCGTTATTGATTTTCGCACTATTCTTTTTCCTCATCAACGGATACGCCTTTAGTGCATTAAGCTTAGTGCTTTCAACCACCGTTTTATCGTGGCTTTGGATAGTCCCCGTTGCTCTTTTCCTAGCATTTAGTTATAGCATGGTTAGGCTAAGCGTAAACGGACCTACCAATCTTTTTAAGATAAGCGCCCACGCGCTGCTCATTTATTTTGTTTCTACATTGGTATTTGTACTCGCAACGGTACTAACCGACATCTACAGGCTCATTATAGCCGCGGTGAAATATTTTGCTGAGGGAAATTTCAGCTTTCCCGCAAGACCATTAACGGGAATTTATATAGGTGCATTATTAAGTTTCCTTATTATTATTGCTTTCGTATATGGCATCATTAGGGGCAAATACGCCTATCGCGTGATTAAGCATACACTTTATTTTGAAGATCTGCCAACAGCTTTTGATGGCTTTAAGTTGGTGCAAATTTCTGATGTACATGCGGGCAGTTTGAAGAACCCTAAAGCAGTTCAAAAAGGGATAGACCTAATCAACAAACAGCATGCAGATCTATTTGTATTTACCGGCGATTTGGTCAACAACAAGGCAGAAGAAATAAAACCTTACATTACGCATTTTTCAAAGATAAGAGCCCCTTTCGGCCAGTTTTCGGTATTAGGTAATCATGATTACGGAGATTACATTAAATGGGAAAGTGATTCAATCAAGCGACAAAACCTCCAACAACTTAAAAGCTACCATACTGAAATTGGCTTTAGGCTTTTGCTGGATGAACATGTGACCCTTGAAAAAGATGGACAGAAGTTAGCGCTGGTTGGCATAGAAAACTGGGGATTAGGCTTTGGAGAGAGAGGCGACTTAAATAAAGCCCTACAAGGCACCACTACTGAAGAGTTCAAAATCTTACTATCACATGATCCTAGCCACTGGGAAGCTCAAGTAAAAAATCATCCTTCTAAAATCCAACTCACTTTAGCCGGCCATACCCATGGGATGCAATTTGGTTTTGAAGCATTTGGCTTAAAATGGAGCCCTGTTCAATTCCGTTACAAGCATTGGGCGGGAATAAAACAAGAAAACCATCGATTCCTGAATGTAAACAGAGGTTTCGGTTTTATTGGGTTTTCCGGAAGAGTGGGAATCTGGCCAGAAGTCACACTCATTGAGTTAAAGAAGAAGTAAATTTGATCTGTTAAATAAAAAACTTTCATAAAGTTGTAGCGTTTTAATGAAATGCTGCGTATGGGAATGGTGAGTTAATGGCAATGTGCCGATTTGTTTAATATTTTTTACTACATCATGAAAATTTCTTTTACGTACAAAGCCATCGCTGCAGCGTTAGTGCTTTCTTTAGGATTTCTATCTTGCTCTAAATTAGACAGAAATTACGAGCCTATACAGGTATCTGGATTGAACATCATTCAAGCGTCACCAACTCTTGATTTATTAGATGTTTATGTGGATAACACTAGAGCAACAGCTTCTGACTTTGAATTTGGCAACAAAATCGGCTATCTAAGCGCCTACTCTGGCAATAGAGCATTTAATGTTACTAAAAAAGGTAGTGCCACTTCTTTAAAAAGTTTGACTTATAATTTGAAGCCTCAACTAGGCTATTCACTTTTTGTAGCAAATACCCTTGCTAATATTGAGCTATTAATGTTAGAGGATGACCTGACTAAACCTGCAACAGGAAAAGCAAGAATTCGCTTTGTTAATTTAAGCCCTGATGGTGGCAACCTAAGTTTAAATGTAGGTGGTGCAACAACAGATTTAGCGACTAATAAAGCTTTTAAAGAATTTAGCACTTTTGAATCCGTGGATGCTACAGCAAGCGTAACATTAAATATTAAAAATGCTACTAGCAGTGCCATTGAAGCTACTATTCCAGGTGTTAAACTTGAAGAAGGCAAAATTTACACGGTATATGCTAAAGGTCTTAAATCTGGTACTGGCGACCTAGGATTTTCAGCAAAAATATTCGTACATAGCAGCAACTAAGCATCTTCCATCCTTTTTAAAATACTCCGTCGCCATTGCGATTTTTGGAGAAACCCAAAGCAATTGTCTAAGCAATAAGTTTCTTCTAATCGCAATGGCGATTTTTTGTACAGTTAAGATTCTACTCATTTAATTTTAACAAGCCACGGTTAATCTGTTTAACTCAAAAGACCTTATCTTTAGGCTTCATCCATACCTCTAAAGATGGCCAAAGTACTCCTTAGTTTATTTTTGACACTTCACTTCTTTAATTGCTTGGCGCATACTGATACTGTGAGCATCAAGAACCATTTGAAAAACATTACCAATACGCCATCTTATCGCAACCATCAAAATATAGCGCAGTTAAATATCATTGCCGACTATATCAAAAGCAGCTTCTTAAAATACAGTGACAGTGTTTCTTTTCAAGAATATGAAGTTGAAGGCAAAACATATAAAAACGTAATCTGCTCGTTTGGTACAAAAAACAAATCACGAATTATTGTAGGAGCACATTACGACGTTTGTGGCAATCAGGAAGGCGCCGACGATAACGCAAGTGGCACAGTAGCATTATTAGAATTAGCCAAACAGCTAAGCAACCAAACCCTTAATAAAAGAATTGATTTAGTTGCTTACACTTTAGAAGAGCCTCCATATTTCAGAACAGAATATATGGGCAGTTACATTCATGCTAAATACCTAGCAGACCACAAAATTGAGGTATTTGGAATGTTATCCGTAGAAATGATTGGCTTTTTTAGTGATAAAAAGAAAAGCCAAAATTATCCCTTAGGTATCCTATCATGGTTTTATGGCAATAAAGGAGACTACATTACCTTGGTAAATAAGTTTGGAAAGGGAAAATTTGCACGACAGTTTAGTAAACGTTTCAAACAAAGTAAGACCATAAAAACCAAAAAGTTTACTGCTCCCAAAGCCTTGCCAGGCATAGACTTTTCTGACCACTTAAATTATTGGAATTTTGGCTACAGTGCAATGATGATTACCGATACATCGTTTTATAGAAATAAAAACTATCATCAAAAAACAGATACCATAGAAACACTGGACATCCCTAAAATGGCGAAAGTAATCGACGGTATTTATTTAGCTTTGCTCAAATTAAATCAATAGTCATGGACAAAAAGCATTTAAAAAAATATATTTCTAATGGTATCTTCATTGTCATCTTGGCTTTAGTCCTTTTTGTCCCCTCTGCCAAAGCTCTTTTAATACAAGGTTTAATGCAGGTAGGAATATTTAATCCTGACGTACCTTCGGAAAATAACATTTCTCAACCTTCTCTCGACTTAAAATTTAAAGACCAAAATGGTAAAATCGTTTCTTTGAGTGATTTGAAGGGCAAGGTAGTGTTTCTTAATTTTTGGGCCACTTGGTGCCCGCCCTGCTTAGCAGAAATGCCATCCATCAATAAGCTTTACGAGCAAAACAAGGCAAATGAGGATGTCGTTTTCATCATGCTTGATGCAGATAGTAATTTTGAAAAAGCATACGGCTACATGAAAAGAAAAAATTATCAGATGCCAGTTTATCATATGGCCAGCAGCGTTCCCGACCAAATATTTTCAGGTTCATTACCAACTACTGTGGTGTTTGATAAACAAGGTAGATTGTCTTTTCAGCACGTAGGTACTGCAAAGTACAACAGTCAGAAATTTATAGATTTTATAGAGAAATTGAGGAAAAGCGAGCAATAAAAGTACCTAACATGTACTTTTATCACATCGGTTAAAGTCTCTACGCTAATATGCATCTTGTTAGATTTAACTTCGTTTATTTTCAATTTACTCTGTAGCTGCTTCGCGGTCTCTCTTCGTTCGAAATGACAGCAAGATCTTTAATCCTACAATGATAAATAGGTCATATACTCATTCCTATTTATCATTTCGGCACCCATACTCAGCAAGTGGTCGTTAGGTAGTTGGCAATCTATGAGTTTAAACTCATATTGTTGACACAAGTAGATTAGTGCTACTTTTGATGCATTGCTCACAAGACTAAACATACTTTCTCCACAAAAAACCTCTCCCATCCCAATACCGTACAAGCCGCCAACCAACTGGCTATTTTGCCAAACCTCAATACTATGTGCCCAACCTAGTCGATGTAAATTGAGGTAAGCTTCTTGCATTTCGCTAGTGATCCAAGTTCCAGGTTGATCTTTACGGGGTGTTTTAGCACAATTAGCAATAACTAAATCAAACGCTTTATTAGCAGTCACTCCAAAAGTGTTACTTTTAAGAATCTGCTTCATGCTTTTACTTATTTTCACCTTATCAGGGTAAATTACACAACGTTGATGGGGCGAATACCAAAGAATAGGGTCTCCTTCGCTAAACCAGGGGAAAATACCATGCTTATAAGCTAAAATTAACCTTTCAGCACTTAAATCGCCCCCAACAGCCAATAGTCCGTCATCGTCGGCCAATTCGGGATTAGGAAAAACAATTTCATCAGGAGGCAAGCTGAAAACCATGCACAAAAATAAACAATAGTCATTGCCTTAAAAAACCATTCTTTAAGCCCCAAAGCATAACTTCTAGAAATACCGCTGTCGCTATCAGCTATTCTACCTTAGAAAAAACAAGCAATAATGTTTCATTTTGATAGAGATATAACTTGCTGCCCGAAACTTTTCCTGCAGTAACTTTTTCCAAATCAGCATAGTACTTATTCTCTGCATCACCTACTGGTTCGCAATACATTTTAGTACCAAATATCTTACTGAATTGTATGGCATTACCATTAATTACCGCACTGCCGCCATAAGTGTTACAAAATGACTTTCCTCCTATTTTATTTCCTCCAGTAATGTTTAGAGTGGCTTTAGCAGTAGTGGGCAGCGTTTTACCAGGCCATTGTGTAAGCTCCCATTTGGTATCCTTTTGTTTGATCAAGCTGAGGTCTTTAGTGCATGCCTGTAGCGCAAACACAACAAGGAATACCATCATTAATTTTTTCATCATTACGTTTATTTAGTTAATTAGACCTATATTTTTGGAATGGGCAATGGCTTCTTCACTATGTTCAAAAAGACAGGTTTTGATATTATTTTCTTCTAATTTATTCAATATTTCTTGTGTTTGGAATAATTTAGATTTCCTCACATTCCGAATATAAATGGCTACTATATTTTCACTGTATTTCTCGGCAATTTTAGCATAAATTTCTGGATCTTTTTGCGAGTTATCACCCAAGAAAACAATTTTTTGTTTCGGAAAGGCATCTATGATGCGCATGATTCGAAAGAGTTTACCCTCATGCCCAGTTTTTCCAGTCCTTAGTAAATCTTTCCAGCGCTTAAGTTGATTCAGAAGAAAAGTTCCTTCAGGAAAACCATTAAACCGAAAAGTCTCTACCAAATAATCATAGAGATTCCACTCGCTGCTCGACACATAAAAGAAAGGATTTGGTCGTTCTGGGTTCGTATGTGCATGAGCTAATAATTCATAATGAGCTCTGGTAGATTGAAATGTTTTTCTCGTCCTTGGATTCCTAAACAACAATTCTCTTAACCTTTTAGCAATGGTTTTGGAATGCGATACCATTATCGTATCATCAATATCTGAAATAAAGGCATATTGGGTAATATGAGGCACATAAATAGCTCCTATTGAGTTAGCGATTTCTTTCCCTTCTTCATCATAGGCTACTGCTTCCACATTGTGCCAACCCGCTTCTACTTCTTCCTTTGACTCCCACTCTATTTTAAAGAAGCCATCGTAAGCAGTTTTAGTACTGATATTTTGACCTTTAAACTTGAGTTTAACTTCTACGAAAGGATAAGGCTTTAGAACAAAAAGCTTAAAGACATGTATTAAGTTCACAAAAAAGCCATTCTTAAATCGTTGTTCGGCCCTTGCCCTAAACTTGAAAACATGGCCATAAACTACCAAATTATGCGTATGACCATAACCACGATAGATTTTTATTTGAGCCGATTTTTTTGCCATATTATTTAAAACAGAGTAGGCCTACTGTTGTTTTTATAACATTTATTATTGAGATGACCTATAAAAACAAAAAACAACGACTGCTCTTTGTAGTGAACCAAGGTTCTGGCAGCAGGGATGAAAGTCTTAGCGAAAAGATTATCAATTATTTCGCGGACAGCGAAACAAGTATAGAAATATTTGAGCTCCCCCGCAAATGCAATATTGAACAAATAAAAAAAGCAATTACCAAAGCAAAGGCTGACCGAGTAATTGCGGTTGGAGGCGATGGCACTTTAAAATTGGTGGCAGAATGCTTGTTGAGCACCGAAACTCCAATTGGCATTATTCCAACAGGTTCAGCAAATGGAATGGCAAAAGACCTAGGTATTCCGCTAGATATAGAAGAGGCCTTAGAAGTTGCTGCCTATGGAAATCCAAAAAAAATACATGCCACGCTTGTAAATGGGGAACTATGCATCCATCTTTCAGACATTGGCTTTAATGCTTACTTGGTAAAGAAATTTGATGAACTACCCACCAGAGGAATGCTAACCTATGCAAAATCTGCTTGGCATGCTTTCTGGAACCACAAAAAAATGCAAGTTCAATTTAAGGTTGGGGAGCGTGAAATTAAAACCAGCGCTGCAATGGTGGTCATAGCAAATGCTACTAAATACGGGACAGGCTTCCAAATCAATCCAGATGGGAAATTAGATGATGATGTTTTTGAGGTAATCCTTATCAAGGAATATGCAGTAATGGAAATTTTAAAAATCTGGATCAGCAAACTCCCTTGGAACCCCAAAAAAATAGAAAGCTTTCAGGCTTCAGAAGTAAAAATAAGCACCAAATACCAAGCTCATTTTCAAGTTGATGGCGAATACATGGGCAAAACCAATAAGGTGGAGGCTAAATTACTTCCAGAGGCCATCCACATCATTATCCCTTAACCGTATCGTAATGTGCTTTAATGGTAAGGTATAGCCTAATAAACTCTCCCACATAACAAACCTTCAATAAAATGGGAAACCATTTATCGTCATAGTTACTCAAAGCCTCGGGCAGGAGCGTTATAAAACCTAGGCTCAATACCCAAAGATAAAGCCTAAAAGGAAACTGAATATAATAGCTAATAAATCCTATCTTTTTTTGGAAAAATAGACCATAGGCCCCTACGGCTACCAAAATAAACATGGGGAACATTAAAAAGCTCTGCACCTTGTCTGAAAGCAATGTTAATTTATCAAAATTACTAATGATAGTGACCAATTGCATGGTCATGAACAGTAAGGAAAACAGATCTAAAAAGGCAAAAGCACGAAAAAGTATACGCATGTTTATTTACAATATCTGGCAAGCAATTTATCTGCTTTTTTAGAGCCCATATATTTTACAAACTTAAAGTCTTCGCAGGCGCTTTGCAAATCACCTTGATTTATTTTTTTCTCCGCAATCGCTATTTTCCTATCGATGAAACGATCATCTATTTCAAGCTCATTTTTCAGCGCTATGATTTTTTCTTCTTCTATAAAATTTTCAATGCCCTGCTCTACATTTCTATAAAAATTAGCGATTTTATTAATCGACTGTAGTTCATCCTTATAGCGGTTAATGGCCAGCCCAACACTTCCTGGATTAATATTTTCACATCCATAGTCCTGTAAAGAAAATTTTATGGGAGAACGCACTAGAAAAGTCGTGTCATAGCCCGTAGGGATGTGCCATTTACCACTACTTAATTTGATTAAGCGAAGTGCTTCAGCATCCAAATCGGCACCAATTCCCTTGGTAACAATAGCATAAGTGACTTTGCCCTCTTTGTTCAATTTAAAACCAACTTCTATTATTCCTTGGATACAATTATCAAGTGCAAACATAGGATAAATGGTATTGGACTTCACGAAGGATTCCAAACCATTTTTAATAGTGGGCTGCTGTGCTCTTGCACCAAATACAGCGCTTAACATCAAAACAAAAATCAATCGGCGCATTCCTAAATTTACAAAATCAAAACCTTAAAACACAGTGCTTCAACTTAATTGTTACTTGGTTTTAGGCTTTAAAAACATAAACGTAGTTATAAAGAAAATGTGATAGGGCTCCAAAATTTACGAATAAATGCCAAAGTTCATGGCTATGCAAATATTTATATAGCGGTTTATCTTTGGTATAGTAATACGTTCCACCAATATAAAAAACGCCTCCCAAGAATAACCAAAAAAGCCCCATCGCTGGTACATTCTCTATCATTTTAGTGATAAAAGGAATGATTAAACAGCCCATGGTAATGTATAAGCCTGTGGAAACTGCCTTATTTTTTAATCGATTGAAAATTTTAAGCAGGCAACCCAATATCGCAATCAGCCAAACGAGTCCAAAAAGTAACCATCGCAACCAGCCATCGAATATAATGAGGGCTGTAGGTGTAAAAGAGCCAGCGATCATCAGGTAAATACAGCAGTGATCAAACTTTTGCCAAAACCGAATACCATAGGGTGTTTTAGGCACACTATGATAAGTAGCACTTACACTGAATAATAAAAATATACCACCACCATATACTAATGCAGCGATGGTTTCATAAGTGGTTGAAGACTTTTCCAGCAACAAATACATGCCTGGTAGAGCCAACAAGGCAGGTAAAAAATGGGTAATGAAATTTCCAGGTTCGCGGATATATTTATTCATCTTTTACGGGCCATTGAACTTAATCTTCCCCCTCTTGGCCTTCGCTCTCCTTACGTTCCTTCGCGATTTTATCAAAAATCTGATCCATTCTTTCTACATATTCGTTGGTATCATCAACAAAGAAAGACAACGTAGGAATTACCCTAGCTTGGTGACGAATACGAGAACCCAATTTATATCTGATTTCGCCAGCGTGTGAATTTACCGTGGCCACTGATAGGCTAGTATTATTTGTATTAAAAAAACTAAGATAAACCTTAGCTACCGCCAAATCAGGCGATACACGTACCTTAGTGATGGTTACCAATGTATTGGGTAAATAAGCAGCTCCTTCCCGTTGAAAAATTGATGCCAATTCTTCTTGTAATAATCCTGCAAACTTCTTTTGTCTGTTACTTTCCATAATTTTTAAAAATTACCAATTCTCAATATTCAATGTTCAAACGCTATAAAAATCCTCTTTGGGAATTTTGATTATTAAACATTTAATATAACAACTTATCGTAAGGATAACGCGTAGTGTGAATATCTTTTACTTTTTCATATAGCAAGGCTTTCAATTCCTCTACATTCTCTTTTTGTGTAGCAGAAATAAAAATTGCTGGGGCATTATGATGTGCCATCCATGTGTTTTTAAGATCGGCAAGCGTTACAGGCTCCTTTTGTTCGTCAACATCTACCAATTGATCTTGCTCAGGAGGTACATAAGCATCAATTTTATTGAAAACCATAATGGTTTCCTTATCTCTAGCACCAAGATCTTTCAAGGTCTCGTTTACCGTATCAATTTGATCTTCAAAATTCGGATGTGATATATCTACCACATGTACCAAAATATCTGCTTCGCGTACTTCATCCAAAGTAGATTTAAAACATTCTACCAAGTGATGTGGCAGTTTTCGAATAAACCCTACGGTATCTGATAGTAAGAAAGGCAAATTTTCGATTACAACTTTTCTAACGGTAGTATCCAACGTTGCAAACAGCTTGTTCTCGGCAAATACTTCCGATTTGGAAAGCATGTTCATCATGGTTGATTTTCCTACGTTGGTATACCCCACCAAAGCCACGCGAATCAATTGTCCACGGTTTTTGCGTTGGGTTTCATTTTGTCTGTCAATCAGTTTCAAACGCTCCTTTAATAGGGTAATTTTTTCCAAAATCATCCTTCTATCACTCTCGATCTGGCTTTCCCCCGGGCCACGCATTCCAATACCACCTTTTTGACGCTCCAAGTGAGTCCACATACGTGTTAAGCGAGGCAACAAATATTGCAATTGCGCCAATTCCACTTGGGTTTTAGCTTGGGCTGTTTGAGCTCTTCCGGCAAAAATATCTAAAATTAGGTTACTTCTGTCCAATATCTTTACCTTCAACTCACGCTCAATATTTCTTAGTTGCGAAGGTGAAAGTTCATCATCAAACACAACCAAGTCTATCTCTTCAGCCTTTACATAAGCCTGTATTTCTTCCAGCTTTCCCGTACCTACAAAGGTTGCCCTATCAGGCTTTTGCATGCGTTGTGTAAATACATTTTCTACCACTCCGCCTGCCGTGTTCACCAAAAAAGCCAATTCGTCCAAATACTCTTTGGTTTGTTCTGCCTTTTCTCCTGGTAAGGCCACCCCTACCAAAACCGCCCGTTCTTGCTTGGGCGCCGTGTCATAAAATTTCTGTTTTCCCATTGAATAATTACAAAGATACGAAATCTATTCCCGTTTAATGTAAGATAACAGCTTACCGGAGATAGTGTTTAAACAAAAAGCGCCGCCCAATTGGACAGCGCTTATCGTAATTTTCGATTAAATTTTACTTGGCATTGGTCATATAGGTAGTTGAAGCGGTTAGTGCCGTACCTGAACCTGTATTTTCTTGGACAACTTTTCCATCTATCAAAATTTGAACTTTAATTGTCCCTCCAGTTTCGGAATACCCAGTGGCATTAATGCCTATTACAGGTACGCCTGCCTTAACAGTTACTTTAGAGCTCCAAGTATTACCACCAACAGCACTTAAGGCTGTTTGTTCACCTGAAGCGTTTGTATGTATAATATTGCTTATTGCTGCACTAGATGATGTAGTAACTTTAAATTCCACATCGTAGGGCCCGTTATTATTCTTATCATCATCTTTTGAGCAAGAGAAAAGAGCAGTTAAAACAACTAAACAAAACGAAAGAGCTAATAATTTTTTAAATTTTTCCATGATTAAAATAATTTAGGTTACACATATAAGAGCTACCGAAAAATCAAACTTTGTGCCATTATTGTCATATTTCCATCAAAAAATGAAATATAAAGTTTTCCACTTATCATCCATTTTAACTTTTTATCTGATTTAATAATGATAATTTTAACGCTTTAAATCATGACGATGAGCCAGCACTTATTACACATCTCTAACGCACTAAGCATCAATAGCAAGCAAGTTAACGCAACCCTAAGCCTATTGGAAGAAGGCGCTACTGTTCCATTTATATCCCGTTACCGGAAGGAGCTTACAGGCAGCTTAGATGAGGTTCAGATTGCAGCCATTAGAGATTTGGCTCAACAATTAAAAGAGCTTGATAAGCGCAGAGAAGCTATTTTAAAATCGCTAACGGAATTAGGAAAACTAACGCCAGAATTGGAAAAGCAGCTAAATGCCGCACAAACACTGACCATTTTAGAGGACATTTATTTACCTCACAAACCTAAACGCAAAACGCGTGCGTCTGTAGCTCGCGAAAAAGGATTAGAACCATTAGCTTTACGCATATTAGCGCAAAGCAGAATAGATGTGGAAGGGGAAGCCGCTACTTATGTAAACGACGAAAAAGGAGTTGGGAATACAGAAGAAGCACTGGCTGGCGCTAGAGATATTATTGCAGAAATCATTAATGAAGATGCTGAAGCCCGTACTAAAATGCGCAGGCACTTTGAACAGAAATCAACTTATAAAAGCATCGTAGCGAAGGGCAAAGAAATCGAAGCTATCAAATACAAAGATTACTTTGAATGGGAAGAAAGTGCTAAAAATGCACCATCTCATCGTGTGCTAGCCATGCTAAGAGGAGAAGATGAGGGTTTATTAAAGTTAGATGTACTCCCTCCCGATGAGGAAGCCATTGAACTATTGGAACGTCAATTCATCACAGGAAACAACGACGCCAGCAAACAAGTGGAATTAGCCATTTACGACGGCTATAAGCGACTGCTTCGTCCTGCTATGGAAACCGAATTAAGAGCTGTTATTAAACAAAAAGCCGATGAAGAGGCCATTCGTGTTTTCGCAGCCAATGCCAGACAATTATTAATGGCTGCACCGTTGGGGCAAAGAAATGTAATGGCCATTGACCCAGGTTTTAGAACAGGCTGTAAAGTAGTTTGCTTAGATAGACAAGGTAACTTATTAGAAAATACAACCATCTATCCACATACTGGACAGGGTAATATTAAAGATGCAGAGTGGAAAGTTAATCAGCTTTGCGAAAAACACGATATAGAAGCCATCGCCATTGGAAACGGAACAGCAGGCAGAGAAACTGAAACATTTATCCGTGGATTAAAGCTCGACAAGGTAACCTTAGTGATGGTGAACGAAAGTGGCGCTTCTATTTATTCGGCTTCGCCATTGGCCAGAGAAGAATTTCCAGACCATGATGTAACCGTTCGTGGCGCAATATCTATTGGCAGACGTTTGATGGACCCCTTGGCTGAACTGGTAAAAATAGACCCCAAATCAATTGGTGTAGGCCAATACCAACATGATGTAGACCAAAGCAAACTACAGCAAAGCTTGGATGATACCGTGATGAGCTGTGTAAATGCCGTAGGTGTTGAATTGAATACTGCTTCTAAACAGTTATTAGCTTATGTTTCTGGATTAGGCGAAAGCTTGGCGCAGAATATTGTGAATTACCGGAGTAAAAATGGTGCATTTAAAAACCGTGAAAGCTTGAAAAAAGTCCCTCGCTTGGGCGATAAGGCTTTTGAACAAGCGGCGGGTTTCTTACGCATTCGCAATGCCGAACAACCTTTAGATAGTAGCGGTGTTCACCCTGAACGCTATGAATTGGTGAGCAAAATGGCAGCTGATTTAGGCGTTTCTGTAGCGAAGTTAATTGGAGACACTCAGCTTCAAAAACAAATTAGCCTGCAAAAATATGTAAGTACGGAGGTAGGATTACCTACCTTGCAAGATATCCTTAAAGAACTAGCCAAACCTGGACGCGACCCTCGTGAGCAATTTGAAGCCTTCAGTTTTGCCGATGGAGTAAACAGCATCGCAGACCTGAGAAAAGGGATGAAGCTGAAAGGAATAGTAACTAACATTACCAATTTTGGTGCCTTTGTAGACATAGGTGTTCATCAGGACGGTTTAGTACACACCAGTCAATTAGCCAATAGATTTGTGGCCAATCCTAACGAAGTGGTGAAGGTGAGCCAAGTGGTTCAGGTTACTGTAACGGAGGTGGATGTAGAGCGAAAACGAATTTCTTTATCAATGAAAGAGGAAATTAGTGAGAGAAAAGGACAAGGAACAAAGAGCAAAGAAGGAAGCCATAAAGAAAATTGGCATAAAGGCGATGGTCAAAAACGTAACGAACAGCCTCACAAACCATTTAACCAACAGCAGCCCAAAAAGGAAAAAGAAGTTGACGGTGATTTGCAAGAAAAGCTAGCCAAATTAAAAGGCTTATTCAAATAGCACCAAATCATTTTCAATGGGCAAATGTTAAATATTTGCCCATTTATGTTAAATAACCCGCTGATAAACAAAACCATAAACCAAAACTAGAAAACTTGTTTATCTTTATGTGTCGATGACCTCAGCATCAACGGTCTCAATGCTCTACTTCAACACATAACTAAATAAACATGAAAAAAACAGGGTTATTTTTATCATTTGCCGTAGCAACGGCACTCTCCATTGCTGGCTGCAAATCCAAAGAAGAAAAAGAAGTTCCTGCACCATTACTGGAGATGACTAGCTTTTTCAAAAACGGCGAAAAGAGTTCTTTCCGGATATCTCCAGATGGCAATTATTTTAGCTATCGCGCAGATTACAAGGGGAAGATGAACATTTTCGTTCAAAAAGCTAATGATTCTACAGCAGTGCGAGTAACCAGTGATACTTTAAGGAGTATTGGTGGCTACTTTTGGAAAGGCGACAGGATTGTTTACATACAGGACGTGGGAGGCGATGAAAACTTTCAACTATTTTCTGTTAAAGCCGATGGCACAAATTTAAAAGCACTAACGCCATTTCCAGGAGTAAGAACAGACATTATTGATGGCCTTACTGATATTGCAGGCAAAGAGAAGGAGCTCATTGTTGGCATCAACAAAAGGGTTAAAGAATACTTTGATCCCTACACCCTCAATATTGAAACTGGCGCATTAACCTTATTATACGACAACAAGGAAAACTACGACGGTTGGATTACGGATAATACAGGTGCTGTACGCCTAGCTTCAAAAACTGACGGCGTAAACGTTACATGGAACTATCGCAGTAGCGACAAAGGTGGATTTACCCCTTTAATTACTACTCCTTTTAGAGAAAGTTTCTCTCCCGCTTCTTTTGACAAAGACAATAAAAACATTTATGTACTTAGCAATATAGGCAGAGATAAAAGCATTTTAGTAGAGTATGATCCTATCGCCAAAAAAGAAGTAAAAGAAATATTTAGCGATAAAGACAATGACCTTTCAAGCATTTTTTACGATCGAAAAAAACAGGTTTTGGTAAGCGCTACCTGGGAAGCAGAAAAAGAGAAAAAACACTTTTTTGATAAAGAATGGGAAGAAATACAAAGAGGCTTAGATAGCAAATTTGAAGGTTACTTACCAGAAATAATCAGCTATAACGATGCCCGCACAAAAGGTATTGTATGGGTAGGTAATGACAGACTCCCTGTAAAATATTACTTGTACGATTTTGCTTCCAAAGAATCCAAAGAAGTGGCCAATCCATTACCTTGGATCAACGAAAAACAAATGAGCCACATGAAGCCTATCGTATATAAATCCAGAGATGGATTAGACATACACGGATATCTCACACTTCCATTAGGCGTTGAAGCTAAAAACTTACCGGTGGTGATTAATCCTCACGGTGGTCCATGGGCTAGAGATAGCTGGGGTTTCAACCCAGAGGTACAATTCCTAGCCAACAGAGGCTATGCTGTATTACAAATGAACTTTAGAGGCAGTACCGGTTACGGTAGAAAATTCTGGGAAGCTTCCTTTAAAGAATGGGGAAAAAAAATGCAGGATGATATTACCGATGGCGTGGAGTACTTGAAAAAAGAAGGTATTGCAGACCCTAAACGCATTGCTATTTATGGCGCAAGTTACGGAGGCTATGCAACACTTGCAGGGGTTACATTTACTCCTGATTTGTATGCCGCAGCAGTAGATTATGTAGGCGTAAGCAACATGTTTACTTTTATGAATACCATTCCTCCTTATTGGAAACCATATTTAAACATGTTCCATGAGATGGTGGGCAATCCTAAAAAAGACAGCTTATTACTTGCACAAGTTTCACCTGCCTTACATGCCGATAAAATAAAGACCCCATTATTTGTAGCTCAAGGAGCCAATGACCCAAGGGTAAACAAAGCAGAAAGCGACCAAATGGTGGCTGCGCTAAAAGCTAGAGGCGTTGATGTAGAGTATATGGTTAAAAATGATGAAGGGCATGGTTTCCAAAATCAAAACAACCAATATGATTTTTACGGTGCTATGGAAAAATTCCTTGACAAGCACTTAAAGCAGAAAAAATAAGAAAAAACAGTGTCCAAAGAACAAGTTGTTCTTTGGACACTGTTTTTATAACGATGCGGTTTTCATCCACTCAAACCAATCCTTAACTTCAAAACTGTAAGCTAACCTATTGGCTATATTCACCGAATTAATTTCCTTCCAAGCCAATAACTCTTCTTTAAATATTGGCTTTTCCATTCCCGAAGCTTTACACAATTCAGTATAAAATTCTCTTCTTGTTGGGTGTTGCGGCATCACCGCATGATAAATTCCTCCAAAGGCTTGCGCATTCAGTAGCTGCAAGCAAATACCAATACAGTCCTCTAGGGCAATCAAATTAACAGGCGCTTTTCCGTTAGGCACTTCATTTCGCCCTGCGAAAAATTTAGCCAAATTTCGTCCTGGACCAATTAACCCTGCAAAGCGGATAATAGTGGTGACAAAGCTGTTATTCTGGCTGAACATATCTTCTGCAGCTAACAATGCTTTACCTGCTTCTGTATCTGGTTGGGGAGTAGTATTTTCATCCACTTCAAAATTCCCATCTTCAAAAACACCCGTAGAACTAATAAATACAATTTGCCTTACTTTTCCTTCTGCCGCTTTAGCTATTGCCCTTAACTTTTCGGGATAAGTAGAAACTTCTTCGGATTTAGCTCGCGGCGGTACATTTACAAACAGTACGTCTACCTTAAAAAAATCAGCAGGTAACTCACCTGTATCATTCAAATTAATTTGATAAGGTTCAATCCCCAGTTTTTCCAATACTTGCAATTTATCCGCACTTGTGGTTGATCCTTTCACGTTATAACCTATTTGCAGCAAGGTTTTGGCAAAAGGCAAACCGAACCATCCACATCCTAAAATTCCGACTGTTGTATTTTCCATTTGTTTGCAAAATAACATAATTCTAAGCAGCCATAATCATGAAAGATTTATTCTGTAATTTTAGCCCGCAACTCAACAAAATATAAAAAAGATGAAATCATCAATTAAACTCGTTTTAGTACTTTTTGTACTGGTTGTTTTGGGCGAAAACCTTAAGGCCCAAGGCTTAAAAATGCCTCAACCCAGCACACCACAAACCATTTCACAAGATTTTGGTTTAGGCAAGATCAGCGTAAGTTACTCTCGCCCAAATGTTAAAGGACGTAAAATATTTGGTGCACTAGAGCCTTATGATAAAGTTTGGCGCACTGGAGCAAACTCTGCTACCGTAGTTAAATTTACCGATGCTATTAAAGTAGAAGGTAAAGACTTACCTGCTGGCGAATATGCTTTATTTACCATTCCGGGGAAAACAGAATGGACCATTATCTTTAACAAAGGTGTTAAAGAGTGGGGAGCTTATACTTATAGCGAAGCTAATGATGTTTTACGTGTGAAAGTAAAACCAATTGCTTTAAAAGAAAAAGTAGAAACCTTTACTATCCAATTTGCTAATGTTTACGATACTTCGGCTCAATTGCAATTGTCGTGGGAAAATACTTTGGTGAACGTTAACCTTACTACTTCTGTTGACGAAAGAGTAATGGCTAGCATTGCAGAAGCGATGAAAGGTGAGAAAAAACCTTACTTCCAATCGGCTATTTACTACTACAGCAATGGCAAAGATTTAAAAACTGCTTTAGAGTGGATGAACGAAGCTGAAAAGCAAATGACTGATGCTCCTTGGGTAAAACTTTGGAAAGGTAGAGTACAATTGAAAATGGGCGACAAAGCTGGTGCGGCTAAAACTGCAAAAGAAGGTGTTGAAATCGCTACCAAAATTAAAAATGATGAATACATTCGTTTGAATACCCAATTATTGGAAGAAACGAAAAAGTAATATTTAGTCGTCATTTCAACCGACTGCAAGGAATGGAGAAATCTTTTAAATAAGGTTTCTCCATTTTTTTTGAATAGCTTTTCTAGAGGAGTTCTTTTTTGGTAAAGCACTGCCTTTACTAGAATCAAACAGACTCAACAAAGCTCATCTAACTGTTTTTAACAATTTGGTAGACTTCTCCTTGTTCTAAATGACGCATTTATTAAAGAATTGGCACGGTTTCGAGACTTTGTAGATTTTTAAAGACTTACGAAGTTTTGAAAACTTCGTAAGTCTAATTTAAACTGGCACCTCTATTTCAACCGCCTTTTCTTTAATTAACTTTTGGAACAAATAAGCGAAAATTACTACGCCTAAGCAGCCAATAACGTTTAACCATAAATAAGCTACCACTTCATTAAATCCTAAAATGCAAACAACTGCTTCTGATAAAATAGCGGCATAAAAAACGGCTTTGCTTCCAACATTTTTCAGATAAAAAGCGACTAAAAACACACCCAAAATAGTTCCGTAAATAAAGGAACCTAAAATGTTAACGGCTTCTATCAAATTACCAATCTTACTAGTGAACAAAGCCATAATGATACATACCACACCCCACAAAATGGTTGCCCATCTTGAGGCATTTACATATTGTCCGTCATTACCACTTTTGTTAATTAAGCGCTTATAAATATCTACTACGGTGGTAGAGGCCAAAGAGTTCAGAGCACTAGCTGTTGAGCCCATAGAGGCCAAGAAAATAATCGCAATCAACAACCCAATTAACCCTTTTGGCAAGTACTCTGTTACAAAACTTAAAAAGATGTAGTTATTATCATTGGTAGCCGCATCAGCATCGTTCTTTATCATTAAAGCTTTCAATTCTTCCCTAATGGTTTTCCCTTCTTCGTCATATTGCTTTACCAATGTACGTTGCTGGTTAATCAAAGCTTGATTATTGGCAGACAACGCCGCATCCAATTTTTCTACTTCTTGTTTCTTCTTTTGAAAAAGCTGGTCGTGCTTTAACTGGATATTTGCCAATTCGTCCTTATGTTCGCTACGCTCAAGTTTGTGCAGTTCGTAACTATTGAAAAATAACGGAGCCTTATTATACTGGTAAAATGTAAACACCAAAACGCCAATCAACAGGATAAGAAACTGCATTGGAATTTTAACCAATCCGTTCATCAATAATCCCAATCTACTTTGTCCTACTGAAGAACCCGTCAAATACCTTCCCACCTGACTTTGGTCAGTCCCGAAATACGATAACTGTAAAAAGAAACCTCCAATAATCCCACTCCAAACATTGTAGGGGTTGGTCCAGCTAAAATCAAAATCAATGGCATTGGTGCGTCCCATTTTTCCGGCAATATCAATCGCCTTGCCAAAACCAACGCTTTCAGGCAGCAGGTGCACGACCATCACTCCGGCAGCAAACAAACCACAAAAGATAATGGTCATTTGTAGCAACTGCGTGTAAGAAACCGCCTTTGTTCCACCAAAAACAGTGTAAAAAATCACCAAACCACCCATAAACAAAGTGGTATAAGTGACATTGATATTTAAAATCGTAGAAAGAATAATGGCAGGGGCATAAATGGTGATTCCAGTCGATAGCCCCCGTTGTATCAGAAATAGAAATGCCGTAAGTGCCCTTGTCTTGAAATCAAAGCGCTGCTCCAAAAATTCATAAGCAGTGTACACTTTTAATCGGTGAAAAATAGGTACAAACGTGATACACAATACAATCATGGCTAAGGGCAAGCCAAAATAAAACTGCACAAAACTCATCCCCGAGGAGTAAGCCAAACCTGGTGCAGATAAAAAAGTAATGGCACTAGCTTGCGTGGCCATCACTGAAAGACAAACGGTATACCATGGCATACTTTGACCACCTAACAAATAGGCGTCCATGCTTCGAGTGCCACGACTTTTATAGATGCCATAACCTACAATCCCCAATAGGGTAACGAGCAACACTGCCCAATCTAAATTACTCATTGGAAATATTTAGTAAAAGCGTAAAACAAAGCGATAAGTAACACCAGCCAAAATAGTAGCAGGTAATAAAACTGCTTCCAGCTTTTTACAAATGGTGGTAGTTCATTTTGGTCTTCCTTCATAATTATTTATTGTGTGGATAGCAGTTTCTTTAAAGATTCCGTCATTTCGAACGCATGTGAGAAATCTGGTCGTTAGATTTCTCCTCGTTCCTCGTCGAAATGACGTAAAATTTATGGCTTCGCCAATAAATTCGCAAATAAACGATAGGCTCCTGAAACTCCTGCGGGCAATTGTCTAAAAAACGACAAAGAAGTATAAACGAACTTACCTTTGCCATAATCTGCAATTAAAAGTGAGCCATCGCTAGCCGCTTCGCCTGTGTCGTTCATCCTTAAAACAGTTTCATATTTAGGGTCAATATCTTCTGCAAAATATAATCCTCTCTCCTGTACCCATCCCTCAAAATCTTTGCTGGTAATTTTATTAGGATAGTTAAGCACTGCATGGCTCGGTTTAGTAAAAGTAACCACTGCATCTTCCTCGGTCACTCGCTTATTCACTAACCTAAAAGGATGGGGTCCAAAAGTGCTCGATTTTAATCCATTGTTCACATTATACTGTTCCAAAACAACCCCGCCATTTTTAACATAGTCCATCAGCTTTGAGTAGATATTTTTTGCCTCTTCGTTTACGTTAAAAAATCTCACGCCAGTAACAATCGCATCGTATGCCGAAAGGTCATTTAATAATACTTGAGATGGACTCAAATGAACCACCTGATAACCCACTTGCTGCAATGCATTGGCCACTAAATCACCGGCACCATCAATATAGGCAATGCGCTTTCCTGCAATTTTCAAATCAGCTACTTCCAATTTAGCGGTGGCTTCCGGAAACAGATTAATATCAGGAATATGGTCGTAGCGAATGGTCCTGAAACCTTTGCTTTCCGTTTGTCCATTAGTCTTTACCTGTAAATGAAGGCTTCCAGTAGTTGAGCCGGCACTTGGAGTAATTTGAAACACTACCAGTTGTGCATCACCTTTTTGAGCAAACTTAAAATCGATTTTCTCAGGGCTTACCTTCCATCCAGCAGGTAAAACCGGAACCAGTTCGCCCGACACATTTTTGGTAAAGCTTTTCAAATTCACTTCAATGCTTTTTGGCTGTTGGTTCACAAACAAATAAGCCTGATCGCTCAAGCTAGCGGTTACTTGTGGCGCAATGACTAATGGTTGGTAAAGTTCCCCTTTTATGGGGTCGGTAGATTTATATAAAATTGGCAAATCGAGCTCAATAGATTCATCGTTTATGCTAAATATTGCCTTTGTTTTTAAACTTGAAGGATTCTCCGGATAACCAATTTCTTCTTGTCTATCTATTACATAATAGCCAATAGGATGTTCTTTTTTAAGATAATAAGGCTGGGTAATATCCATTTGATTGGCTTTAACGCTATATCTGGCAGATGACAAACGATTCTCCTGCAGGTCAAGCACTTTCCCATTAATGCTAGCCTTCACTTTTAACGGCGCTGAAGCTCTGTAAATAGCATTTACCGTAACCGCAATAGAATCACCTACAGCATAACTTGCTTCGGGAACCACAGCTTCTGCCCATAAACCCGCACAAGCAGCAATCATTTCATCCAACAGTGTCTGATTAAAACCCTGTTCTTTCACCGCAAGCTTTTTTAGTTTCAACAAATCGGGTAGTGAAGCTGCAGGCTGACTAAGCTGATACTGCTGCTGTATTTTGGCCAAAAGGCTAGTCACGTCTTTATTACTCAGCCCAATATTAATCCCATCAAACAATGAAGTTTTTGCTGGTTCACCAGCAGTATGGCTAAAAAACTCAAAAGCCTCACCACGCTGCAAAGCAGAACCAAAACCTTGGCTTTTATGATTGGTGCGACTAATGGCTGCAATTTCTCCATAATTCTTACCTAAAAGAGGATTGTAAACACCCACATTGATCTTTAACTGATCTGGTGCCGTAGTATTATTCCCTCCAAAATTGTAGGTATTCCACAAAATGCGTTTTGCTTGCCATACCGTTACACCCTTTTTTAATTGTTCTGGGAATTGTTTTGGATCGGCAGCAGCCACAAAAGCTTCTCTAGCAATAATGGCTGAGGCCGCGTGATGACCGTGACCTGCCCTAGCATCTTCAGGGAACCGAGTAATAATTACATCTGGCCTAAACTTTCTGATGATCCAAACGGCATCTGCCAAAATCTGTTCTTTACCCCAAATCTTAAAAGTTTCTGCAGAGGTTTTAGAGAATCCAAAATCATTTGCCCGACTAAAAAACTGTCCAGCACCATCAACGTGACGAGCAGCCAGTAGTTCCTGTGTTCTAATTTGGCCCAAAAGCTCAGCTTGTTCATTTCCGATGAGGTTTTGTCCTCCATCACCTCGGGTCAACGATAAATAAGCAGTTCTTACTTTAGCTTCTTTGGCCAAATAAGCCAACAATCTAGTGTTTTCATCATCGGGGTGGGCCGCTATGTAAAGTACGCTGCCTTTGATAGACAGGGTGGCAATGCCTTGTGCTATTTCCGCAGCATTTAGTGCATTGGATTGTTGTACCTGTGCCTTTAAAATGCACGGCAATAGCATAGCAGCAAGAAAAAATCTCTTGATGTTCATTCTGTATTGGTTGTATGGCTAAAATAGTTAAATTTTGTAAAAGCCTTTTGAAATGGAACATTGTTTGCAGAACTTATAGCATATTTTTACAAGCCGCAGATGCATCCATATTTTTTATTCCAATGGGAGTTAAAAAAGGTTTATTAAAAACATCGATGCAACTATGGCTATTTTAAACTACACACAGATGAAAAATTTATTTTTAGCTTGTCTTATCATCCTAAGCTTGGGATCATGTGGCATTAACAAACAGGCCCAACAAATTAAAGCACTTGAAAAATGCGACTACCGCATTACCGACGCTACCGACATTACCATTGCAGGAACTGATATCAGAAAGCTGATAGACGGCAAGTCTGTAAACACCCTCAGTATTCCTGGCATTGCACTAGGCATGCTTAGAAAAGACATTCCCTTAAGAGCAAAACTCAATTTAGAAATCAACAACCCAAGCAATAATTTGGCAGCCATTAATGATTTTGATTATATCGTTTTGATCAATCGTCAAGAAGTTTTCAATGGCTCTGTTAATCAAAGCGTGAATATTGGTGCCGGACAAACCACCCAGGTTCCCGTGCAAATAAATGCCAATATCTATCAATTTTTAACAGACAATAAAATGCTAAACGATATAGGCACTTTCATTGGTGGGGCCACTAACGGATCTGAGAAAAAGGGGCTGGTAACCCTGAAGATCAGACCATCTATTAAAGTTGCGGGAGGACTGGTTAAATACCCAGGCTATATTACTATAGACAAAGAAGTAAGCAGCAAAATATTGCTATAATGCGTTTTTAATACATTTTTTTCTTCATACAACCACCTGAAGGTCAGCAATGAATTGGAGCTTTTGCTCCAATTCAAAAACTAAATCATTAGTTTGATGCAACATTATGTTTTTTGTTGCGTCTACTGACTAAACCTAAACAAATGAAGAAAACCATACTATTATTTACGCTTATCTTTAGTTTTTACCTATCTTTTGCCCAAAAAGGCAGTGTAACGGGCACGTTGCTAGATAGTTTAAACAAAAAGACGACCCTTAACTTCGCCACGATTTCTATTTTTAAAGGTGCTGATACGGTATTACACTCTTATAAGCTTTCTGACGACAAGGGCGTTTTCAAAATCAATAACCTCGAAATTGGTACGAGATACCGTTTGGTCATCAACGCATGGATGTACAATATCCACCGTCACGAAGTAACCATAACCGCAGCTCAGCCCAATTTAAATTTGGGCAATATTTATCTTTCAGAAAAAACCAACAATCTTAATGAAGTAGTTATCCAATCTGAAAGACCACCCATTGTAGTAAGGAAAGACACTATCGAGTTTAATGCGGAATCATTTAAAACACTACCTAGTGCAGTGGTCGAAGATCTTTTGAAAAAACTACCAGGCGTTTCCATTGACGGCGATGGAGGAATTATGGTAAATGGCAAACCAGTAAGCAAAATATTAGTAGATGGTAAAGAGTTTTTTGGAGGCGACCAACAAATTGCAACCAAGAACCTTCCAGCTAACATCATAGATAAAGTTCAATTAACCGACGACCCCGAAGCTAAACGCAGGGATCCAGATATTGTAGCAGGCAATGTTCCCCAAATCATCAACCTTAAACTTAAAAAGGCGATAAAAAGCGGTGCCTTTGGGAAACTATATGCTGGAGGTGGCCCCAACAAGCTGTACGAAACTGGCGGTATCATGAATTTCTTTAGAGACACCACTCAAGTAAGTGTTTTAGGCTACAGCAACAATGCCAACAAACCAGGTTTTAGTATTGGTGATGTGATGCGTATCGGCGGATTTTCCAGGTCAGGAGTTAACTCGACCATGATCAATTCCGATGGTGGATTTTCACTTAATGGCATCTCATTTGGCGGTGCTATGAACGGCGGCGTACAAACCTCATCAGGGGCAGGTGCCAACTTTAATACCCTTACCAAAAAAGGAACTAAAATTAACGCCAAGTATTTCTTAGGTTATGCTAAAACACTTACTGAACAAACTACAGACGTTGAGCAAAATCTAGGAAGTAGTTTTCTATACACGAAATCCGTGTCGTCACAAACCAACCGAAACTACAGCCATAATATTGGAGCTAGAATAGAAGCAAAACTAGATAGTCTCACCAAATTGACCATAGAGCCCGCAGTTTCTATTGGACTACCTAGAAACATTGGCGACTTAAACACTTCGACCTTTAATACTAATCGAGATTTAATTAACAATGGTAAGAATGCTTCAAGATTAACGGGGAGAAATACGGACTATGGCCTTTCTGCTAGCCTTTGGAAAGACTTTAAAAAAGTAGGCCGCTCTTTAAATATCTCCGTAAACATTTCTCAACGAAAAAACCTTAGCGACAATTACAACCTAGTTCTTAATAATTTTTACAGCCCAACATCTACTGACTCTTTCGATCAATGGAGAGATAATGACATAGACAACTTCAATGTCAATTTAAATGCAAATTATAGTGAGCCTATCTCTAAAGCTTTAAGTTTAAACATTGCTACTAGCAGCAACTATCTAGACAATGAAAATGCCTTGGCTACCTTTTTACGTAATCCGAGCAACCAAGCTTATGATATTGCTGTTCCTAACTTAACAGAAACCGTAATGCAAAGTGGCTTTAAAACCAATAACAGGGTGAGTTTACGTTGGAAAGTGAATAAGGACTTAAATATCCAACCTGGTTTTGTGTTCAACACCATCGACCTAGAGAATAAGTTTACCAAACATGATGGTTTCGGACAACACTTCACTTTTTTTGCCCCTCAATTAAACATCAGATATAAAAGCTTAAACTTTAGTTATTCTCCTTCTTTCAGAGAGCCTGATGTGAGATACATCCAACCTGTGGCCAACAACACCAATCCGTTATTTGTACAAAATGGAAATCCAAACTTAAGACCGTCTAAAACGCATCAGGTGAACTTAAATATGTATAAATACGATACACAAAGAACACTTAGTTACAATATTTATTTAGGCGGAAGTGTGCAAAATGACGGAGTAATTATGGAAAGAACGATTGACGGTCCTCAATCGGTAACACCCGGCAAACAAACGACTACTCCAGTTAACGAAGACGGGATCTGGCAATTCCATAGTAATGGTAATATCTCCAAGGATTTTAAAGGCCCAAAAAGACAATTTACCATTAGTACTGGTTATTGGGGCAATTACAACAAAAGCTACGTGATTGTAAACGGAGTGAGAAGTGAAAGTAAGTTGATTAACGGAGGACCTAGAATTGGCGGAAGAATTAACTTAAATGACAAATTTGAATTTGGCGAAACCTATAGTTTTGGTTTCAACAAGAGTTTTTATGAAGATCCTTTCTTTAACAATCTAAATTACTACAATCATGGTAGTGATACCGAGCTGATCCTTCGTTGGCCTAAAAAAGTGGTTTGGGAAACCAATTACCGTTGGCAATACAACACCCAATCCATTACGGGCGTGGACAACAAAATGGCATTTTGGAATGCTGCTGTTACCTTTTTATTCTTAAAAAATGACCGACTGCAATTGAAATGCAGCTTCAATGATATTCTCAATACCAATAATAGAAGATACGTTTACATTACAGAAAATACCGCTAGGGATTTGCGTGTAAACAATATTGGTAGGCACGGACTGTTTACCCTTACCTACAACATCCAAAACTTTGGAGGGAAAGTTGGGGGCAAAGAGACCTTGTTTAGGTTCTAATAATAGTTAATTTAAAGCAATAAGGCCGTGGATGCGGCCTTTGTTGCTTTAGAAGGTTTTTAATGTTCGTACAATAAAAAAGTCCCGTCTTGCAAGTGCGGAACGGGACTTTTCAATTATATCTTATCTCCTTTTTCGAGCTTTTCTTTTCTGTGCTCTTGCGAAAGATAATGCAGCAAAGTATTCAATACTACAGCATTCCAATCGTCATGCAAGCTCACATTGATATTTTTCTTCTTATCATACATATCTTGGATATGCAAAACACCTTTATCCAAGAAATATTTGATTTGGCTCCATCCTACTACGGCGGTTTTAGTTTTGCCTAAAAACCAAGTTTTATATTGCATTTCAAAACCCTGATAGTTGAATTTAGCCGCCCCAACTTCCAGCTTTTCCTGATTGTTCAATTTCTCAATAAACTCATTCACCAAATGCTTTTTCACATATTGCCATAACCCAGACATTACGTAATAGTAGGTATGATCTTCTTCCAAAAGCTCCTCAACCTTGCTACTTTCAAACTGAATGCTTACGGTTCTACCATCCCTGCTTCTTACATCAATCATATATTTTTTCTTGATGGGCTTTTTTACGGGACCAATAAGTGATACGCCATATTTAACGGCTGCCACATCGCTACAAGCAATGCGGGTTTGATTTACCTCAATAGCCTCGGCAGTAATTTTAACTTTTTGTTTCGATGAAGGAATGACGATATCTACGTCGAAGTTGTGGTGTTGCATGGGTCCGAATATACAGATATTTTGTAAATGAAAATATACCTATTCTTTAGGTTTTTCTACAGATCGCCAATCCATTTATTCACATCTCTTGAAAAGCGAGGATGTTTTGCTTCGCCAATAATCTGTTTCTCATAAATTCCGGTATGACCTGAAAGCAGATATGAAACGATGCAAGCAACTACTACATAAATACCACACTGGCTTCCAAAAAGTTCCATTGCCATGATGGTGCACGCCAAAGGAGTATTGGTAGCGCCCGCAAAAACGGCAACAAAACCCATCCCCGCCAAAAGTGCTACCGGTAAAGGCAAAGCGATAGACAATGCGCTTCCCAAGGTAGCGCCAATAAAAAACAGGGGTGTTACTTCACCTCCTTTAAAACCTGCGGCCAAGGTAAGTACCGTTAAGGCTAATTTGATGGCAAAGTCGTAGGGAGGCAACTGTTGCCCAAAGGATTCCACAATGGTTGGAATGCCCAAACCAATATATCTGGTATTTCCTAAAGCCAAGATGCACAATATCAAAATCAAGCCACCAACCAATGGTCTTAATGGCGGATACTTAATTTTAGACTTGAATATCCCACCAACAAAGCGCAAAGTTTTACTAAAGAGAGCAGCACATACCCCAAAAGCAATCCCCGCCAATAAAGCGTAGGTCAAATTCAAAAATGAAATATCAGGGACGGAAGCAATGGTGTAAACAGTATGTTTTGCTTTCCAAAGATGGGTTACTTCGCTCGCCAATATTGCGGCAGCAAAAGCTGGAAAAATAGCGTTGTATCTCAGCTTCCCCACTAAAAAAAATTCCATCGCAAAAATGGCACCCGCAAGTGGAGTCCCAAACACCGATCCAAAACCAGCGGCTACCGCAGCAATCATCAATGTCCTTCGGTCTTCTACAGATAGTTTCAAAGGTTTAGTGAGCTGATCTGCAATTCCCCCTGCCATTTGTAAAGCTGTTCCCTCTCTTCCTGCTGAGCCTCCAAACAAATGCGTAGCCATAGTTCCCAAATAGATAAACACCGTCATTCGGAAAGGAATTTTCTCTTTTGGTTGATGAATGGTATCAATCAACAGGTTATTCCCCGAAGCGATATCTTTTCCATAGTAATGGTATAGCAAGCCAATGAGCAAACCCGCAATGGGCAAAAAACCAATCAGCCATAAATGTTGCTCCCTTGTTTGCGTAACCCACTCCAACGACTGTAAAAAAACAGCGGAAGCCGTTCCTACAAGCCCACCGAGCAATAGGCTAATCAAAATCCATTTTAATAAATAGGGAATGGCTGGGTGTCTTTTAAAAAGCAACTTAAAGGTTAGTGCGAGCTTTTCAGCGAAAGATTTTTGTTTCATTAATGACATACTTTTCCTGATCAATGTAAATACATTTGTAACCAGGCGTCATCAGCTTTTTAGGGCGGTTCAATTAGGAAGACACCATTTCCTTCATACAAAGTAAATAAAAATTAGCCACAGATGCACAGATATTTTATTTTCTGTTTTTTAGCACATTAGTGCATCTGTGGCTAAAAAAATTACAACCCTAATCTATGTTTTCTTAAGGTATCTTTGGCAATATCATAACCTGCATCGGCATGCCTAATAACACCCATTGCAGGATCATTGTGGAGTACCCTCTTCAATCGCTTTGCGGCATCTTCAGTACCATCAGCCACAATCACCATCCCTGCATGAATGGAATAACCAATACCTACACCGCCGCCATGATGCAATGACACCCAGCTGGCTCCACCAGCAGTATTAATCAGTGCGTTCAAAATTGGCCAATCTGCTACCGCATCCGAACCATCTAACATTGCTTCCGTTTCTCGGTTTGGAGAAGCTACAGAACCTGTATCTAAATGGTCACGACCAATAACAATTGGTGCTTTTACTTTACCCTCGGCCACCAAACGATTAAATGCCAAACCCGCTTTCTCACGCTCCCC